>Ga0213872_10000166_pt1 | contig 59987 bp, 60 predicted proteins | sample VelepicomBERX_R2_FD_160071 | JGI IMG/M metagenome (GOLD analysis project Ga0213872, IMG submission 160071) | Rhizosphere microbial communities from Vellozia epidendroides in rupestrian grasslands, the National Park of Serra do Cipo, Brazil - RX_R2 | ecosystem: Host-associated > Plants > Roots >... | reverse complement strand
ACATCAGCTCCTGCTTGCGCATGCGAGCGACGTTCTCGATCTCGAGCTCCTCGCCCATCTTGATCAGGGCGGAGACGTGAAGCGCTTTGAGTTCGGAAAGATGCATGGGTGAACACCCGTGGTGGGAAGGCCGCAGGCCCTGCCCAGGACCGGCGGTCAGTTACTTCGGCGTGGTGGCCCGGAGCGCTCGTGCGGACCGCAGTCGAGGCGGCGCAGGGCGAGGGACGGGGGCTGGTGCGCCGAGTCCATGCGCGTGGCCCGGCGAACCGGGCGGGGCATGTTGGCATTGGGGCTGCCGCGGCGCACCGGTGGGTGCTCAGGCCGCGGCGCCTTGGAGGGGGATTATAGGTGCTGGTCGAGGAAGGCGGTCAACTGCGCCTTCGACAGCGCGCCGACCTTGGTGGCGGCGAGCTGGCCGTCCTTGAACAGCATCAGCGTCGGGATGCCGCGGATGCCGAACTTGGCCGGGACTTCGCGGTTCTCGTCGACATTCATCTTGGTGACCTGCAGGCGCTCGCCGTAGCTGTGCGAGACCTCGTCGAGGATCGGCGCGATCATCTTGCAGGGGCCGCACCACTCGGCCCAGTAGTCGACCAGCACGGGCTTGCCCGACTGGATGACGTCGGCCTCGAACGAGGCGTCGGAGATGTGCTTGATCAGTTCGCTGCTCATAAAAGGTGTCCTTGACGGCTGTCACAATCCATTCTGACACAAGGACTCTTGGCACCGCCCCGGCAGGGGCATGTGCGGGGTCCTCGGCAGACTCATCTGGGAAAGGACGGCGGGATTGCAAGAGGGCAGGAACGGACCCGTGTCGGGCGCGCTGTGCCTGCCGCTCGACGCCGACCACGACAGCGCGCGGATCTGGGCGCGCGTCGCCGAGCGGGCGCTGGCCTGGCTCGCCGCGCAAGGGGTGAGCCCGCGCGACGCGGTGGTGCTGCTGCCGTTCGCCCAGCACCTCGCCCCCGCGCGCCGCGCGTTCGGCGCGACCGGCCAATGGCTGCCGCAGATCGCGACCACGCACAGCCTGGCCGCCGCGCTGGGCCCGAACACGCTCGCCGGCCCCGGCGAGATCAGCTTCGACCCCGCGATCGACGCGCTCGCCGCGGCGCGCCTGCTCGAGACCCAGAGCTGGGCCGCGGCGCTGCGCGAGCGCGACGCGCGCGCGTGGCGGCTCGGCGTCGCGCGGCTCGTCGAGCTCGCCCACGCGCTGCTGCGCGCGGCCCAGCAGCGCGCACCGGGCGCGCGCGAGGCGTTCTGGCAGGCCGCGCGCGAGGTGTTCAGCGGCGCCGGAGCGTCCGGCAGCGCGGGCTTTGGCCAGCCGGGCGGGACCGAGCGCGCGCTCGCGCTCGTCGCCGTCGAATGGGCGGCCGCCGACGCGCGCGAGCCGCCGACCGACGCGCTGTTCGCGCTGCGGCCGGGCGCGTGGATCGTCGTCGAGGCCGGCGGCGCCGACCCGCTCGTCGCCGCGCTGCTCGGCGCGAGCATCGCGCCGCGGCTGAAGCTCGCCACCGATATCGACTTCGCCGACGCGCGTGCGGTCGGTCGCGTCGAGCTCGCCGACTGCCCGGACTTCGAGGCGCTCGCCCAGGCGAGCGCCGCGAGCGTGCTCGACCATCTCGCCGCGGGGCGCGCGCCGCTCGCGCTGATCGCCCAGGACCGCGTGCTGCTGCGCCGCGTGCGCGCACTGCTCGAGCGTCAGGGCGTCGGCCTGCACGACGAAACCGGCTGGACGCTCGCGACTTCGGCGCCGGCTGCCCAGCTGATGGCGCTGCTGCGCGCGGCCCAGCCGCACGCGGGGCTCGACGCGTGGCTCGCGTGGCTCAAGAGCGACGCTGCGGCTCAGCTGCGCGAGCGGGCGGCGCGAGTGGAAGCACGGGCAACGCCGGCGGGCGGACATGACACACCGGAACCGCCGGATCTTGCGGGTGGGCAAGACCCGCTCGACGCGCTCGAGCTCGCGTGCCGCCGCTTCAGCTGGCGCACGCCGCGCCAAGTGCACGCCGAACGCCTGCCGGCCGGCGCCCGCGCGCTCTGGTTCGCCGCGCGCGACGCGCTGCTGCCGCTGCGCGACGGCGCCGCGCCGCGCAGCCTGCTCGCGTGGATCGCGGCGCTGCGCGCGAGCGCGTCGATCAACGCGCTCCAGCAGCTGCCGGCCGGCCGCGAGGTGCTCGAGGCGCTGTGGCTCACGCGCCAGCCCTGGGACGGCAGCGCGCACCACCGCGTGCTGGCCGAGACCGCGCTGCGCCTGAAGGACTTCACGGCCTGGGTCGGCGAGACGCTCGAGGCGCAGGCCTGGACGCCGCCGCCGATCGGCGCCGTGCAGGTCCACGTGACGCCTCTGGCGCGGGCGATGCTGCGGCCCTTCGGCGCCGTCGTGCTGCCCGGCGTCGACGCGCAAACCCTGCCGCTCACGGGGCGCCTGCCCGAGCTGTTGTCCGACGCCCAGGCCACCGCGCTGGGCCTGCCCGACCAGGCGGCGCAGCGCGGCGCGCTCGCGCGCACCTTCACGCAGCTGCTGCGCGCGCCCCACCTGACCCTGCTGCGCCGCACCGCGGCCGGCGCCGAGCCGCTCGCGCCGAGCCCGCTGCTCGAGCGCCTCGAGCGCGCGCTCGGCGCGCTGCCGGCCTGGCAGGACCCGCGCGCCGCGCGCGCGGTCGCGCCCGAGCCGCAGGCGCGCGCCGCGGCCGGCGTCGCCGGTCTGCTGCCCGCGAGCCTCAGCGCAAGCCAGATCGAGGCGCTGCGCAACTGCCCGTACCAGTTCTTCGGCCGGGTGGTGCTGGGCCTGCAGGAGGCCGACGAGCTCGAGGCCGCAGCCGACAAGCGCGACTACGGCATCTGGCTGCACAACGTGCTGTTGCGCTTCCACCGCACGCGCCGGGACGAGCCCGGCGAGCCCGGCGGCGACGCGGCGCTGCTCGCGCGCTGCGCCGAGGCCGAGCGCGCGCCGGCCGGCGAGGACTTTCTGCCCTATGCTGCAAGCTTCGCGCGCTTCGCGCCGCGTTACCTCGACTGGCTCGCGGCGGCCGAGCAGGGCGGCCAGCGCTTTGCCGACGGCGAGCTCGACGCCGAGATCCGGCCCTTCGCCGACGCCGTGGCCGGCGTTGCGATCCGCGGCCGCATCGACAGAGTCGACAGCGGCGACGCGAACGTCGAAGTCCTGATCGACTACAAGACCGGCAGCCTCGCCGACCTCAAGCGGCGCGTCGCGACGCCGCTCGAAGACACCCAGCTCGCGGTCTACGCGGCGCTGCGGCCGGCCGCCACGCGCGCCGGCTACCTCGCGCTCGACGACAAGGACGGCATCGCGTTCGTCGAGCACCCCGAGGTCCGCCGCAGCGCGGCGCGCGTGCTCGACGGCCTCGGCGCCGACCTCGCGGCGCTGCACGGCGGCGCGCCGCTGCCCGCGCTCGGCGAGGGCGCGGCCTGCGACTACTGCGCGGTGCGCGGCCTGTGCCGCAAGGACGACTGGCAATGAGCAGCACCGCCGCCTATTTCGTCGACGGCGCGCGCGCCGACCCCGCCGAGTTCTACCGGATCGCCTGCGACCCCGCGCGCAGCGTCGTCGTCGAGGCCTGCGCGGGCGCGGGCAAGACCTGGATGCTGATCTCGCGCATCCTGCGCGCGCTGCTCGCGGGCGCCGCGCCGCAGGAGATCGTCGCGATCACGTTCACGCGCAAGGCCGCCGGCGAGATGCGCGCGCGCCTCGGCGAATGGCTCGCCGAGTTCGCGGCGGCCGACGCGCCCGCGCGCGTCACGGCGCTGCGCCAGCGGGGCTTGAGCGAGGCCGAGGCGCGTGCCGCCGAGCCGCGCCTCGCGGGCCTGCACGAGCAACTGCTGCAGGGCGGGCGCTTCGTCGAGATCCGCACCTTCCACGCCTGGTTCGCGCAGCTGCTGCGCGCGGCGCCGCTCGAGCTGCTGCTCGCGCAGGGCATCGCGCCCGAGCTCCAGCTGCTCGAGGACGAGACCGAGCTGCGACCCGAGCTGTTCCAGCGCTTCCACCGCGCGGTGCTCGACGACGCGGCGCTGCACGCCGACTACCTCGCGCAGATCGCGCGGCGCGGCCGCCGCGGCCTCGAGGACTGGCTGCTCGCGGGCTTCGCGAAGCGCGTCGAGCTGCGCCTCGCCGCGCAGGCGGGACGGCTCGCGGGCGGCATGCCCGGCGTCGCCGACGTGGCGCCCGAGCTCGCCGGATACAAAGAGCCTGTCGAGGCTTTCGACGTGCTGCGCGCCGAACTGGCCGAGCTCGCGCGCGAGCTCGGCGCGGCCAAGGGCGCGAAGGCGCAGGAGGCGGCGAACGCCCTCGTCGACGCGCTCGCGCTCGCCGCACCGCAGGCCGCGTTCGACGGCGCGTGGGCCGCGCTGTTCACGAAGACCGGCACGCCGAAGAAGCAGCTCGGCGACACCCCGGCGCTGCGCCAGGCGCAGACCGCGCTCGAGCGCATCGCGGCGGCCTGCGCCCAGCACGAAGCCGCGCTCGAGCATGGCCGCATGGCGCGGCTCGCGCTCGCGCTGATCGACGCGTTCGACGCGCTCAAGGCCGAGCGCGGCCTCGTCGACATGAACGACCTCGAGCGCGGCGCGCTCGCCCTGCTCGCCGACGGCCCGGCCGCGGCCTGGGTCCAGCAGCGCCTCGACGCGCAGGTCCGCCACCTGCTGATCGACGAGTTCCAGGACACCAGCCCGCTGCAATGGCACGCGCTGCACGGCTGGCTCGCCGCGTACGCGGGCGCGGGCGGCGGGCGCGGGCTCGCGGTGTTCATCGTCGGCGACCCCAAGCAGAGCATCTACCGCTTCCGCCGCGCCGAGCCGCGCGTGTTCATGGCCGCGCGCGACTTCGTCGTCGCGGGGCTGCGAGGCCATCTGCTCGCCTGCGATCACACGCGGCGCAACCAGACCGGCGTGCTTGCGGCCGTGAACGCGACATTCGAGGCGGTCGAGGGTTTCCGCACGCACACGACCGAGGCCGGCAACGTCGGCGGCGGCTTCGAGGCCGTCGAGGTGCCGGCCGCCGAGCGCGCGGAGAGCCAAGGGACTGAGGAGGGCGTGTGGCGCCCGAGCTTGGAGGCCGCGCGCGCCGAGCCCGAGTTCAAGCGCCGCGAGACCGAGGCCGAGCATGTCGCGAACGCGATCGCCCAGCAGCTCGCGGCCGGCGTGCCCCGCGGCGCGATCTTCGTGCTGGCGCGCAAGCGCGAGGCGCTGCGCGTGCTCGCCGCGCGCCTGCGCCGTGCCGGCATCAATCACGCGGCGCCCGAGGAGCAGGCCCTGCGCGACGCGCCCGACGTGCGCGACCTGATCGCGCTGCTCGAGGCGCTGGCCTCGCCCGCGCACGACCTCGCGCTCGCGCAGGCGCTGCGCAGCCCGCTGTTCGGCGCGAGCGAAGACGATCTGCTGCGGCTCGCGCGCGCGGCCGGCAGCGCGCATTGGCTCGGCGTCGCGGCGCCGGCGCGGCGCAGCTGGTGGCGCGCGCTCGAGTCGCTGGAGGCGATCGAAGCAGGGGCCGTCGGCGCTGCGACCGGCGATGCGGTGGCGGCGGGCGCTGGAGCGGCGCTGAGCCCGGCGCTGTCGCGTGCCCGCACGCTGTTCGCGGCCTGGCGCGAGCGCGCGCGACGCAGCTCGCCGCACGACCTGCTCGACGCGATCGTCGCCGAGGGCGACCTGTACGCGCGCATCGCCGCGCGCGTGCCCGCGGCCGAGCGGCGCGCGCGCCTGCACGCGGTCGAAGCGCTGCTCGCGCTCGCGCTCGACCTCGACGGCGGCCGCTACGCCGAGCTCTACGGCTTCGTGCGGGCGCTCAAGACGCGCGCGCTCGCGCTCGCGCTGCCGGGCGAGCCCGACGCCGTGCAGCTGCTGACCGTGCACGGCGCGAAGGGCCTCGAAGCCGACGTCGTGTTCCTGCTCGACACCGATGCCCAGGCCGCGCGCGCCGAGAGCGCGACCCTGCTCGTCGACTGGCCGGTCGACGCGACGGCGCCGCGGCGCGTCGCGTTCGTCGCGTCCGAGGCGCGGCCGCCGCCGGCGCTGCGCGAGCTGCTCGACGAGGAGCGCCGCCAGCGCGAGCGCGAGGAGCTCAACGCGCTGTATGTCGCGATGACGCGCGCGCGCCGCCTGCTCGTGATCAGCCGCACCGTGCCCGCGCGCGCGCGCAGCGCGGCGAGCTGGTGGAGCCGGCTGCGCGGACTCGCGGCGGACTGGTCGTGCACCCTCGAACCCGCGCGCGCGCAGGCCGCGACGACGCCGACCCTGCTCGAGCTGCCGCGCTGGCAGGCGCCGCCGGCTCCCGCGCCGACCGGCGCCGCGCGCGACGAGGCGCAGGCGCGCCTCGGCGAGGCGATGCACCGCGTGCTCGAGTGGGTGACCGGCACCGGCCGCGCGGCGGCGCCGCTCGTCGACGCGGCCGCGCAGATGTACGGGCTCGACGCGCCAGCGCGCGAGCGCCTCGCCGCAGCCGTCGACGCGATCCTGCAAAGCCCCGAATGCGCGCCGTACTTCGACCCCGCGCAGCTCGACTGGGCCGGCAACGAGGTCGCGATCGAGCACGCAGGCGAGGACCTGCGCATCGACCGCCTCGTGCGCCGCGACGGTGCGTGGTGGGTGCTCGACTACAAGCTCGGCAGCGAGCCCGAGCACAGCGCCGAGTACCTCGCGCAGATGCGCCGCTACCGCGAGGCCGTCGCGCGCCTGCAGCCGGACGAGCCGGTGCGCAGCGCGCTGATCACGGCGCGCGGGCGCTTCGTGCCGGTAGGCTAGAATGCGAGCTTCGTCGGAGCGTAGCGCAGCCTGGTAGCGCATCTGCTTTGGGAGCAGAGGGTCGCGAGTTCGAATCCCGCCGCTCCGACCAATCCATGCAAAGCCCAGCCGGTCAACGCCGGCTGGGCTTTTTGCTTGATAGCGGCATGTGGCGTTGCTCGATTGAATATGCTTCGATCCTTCCACGACTGCTAGACTGCACGCAGTCCTTTCGCAGTCGATCGCATATGCCACGCGCCAAACTCACCGAAGCAGCGATGCAAGCCGCCGAGCGACGCATTCCGGAGCTTGCGGCCAAAGCAGGGCGTGCGGCATACAAACAGGCCCTGGCCCGGACGGGCGCTGTCGTCGTCAAGACGAGCAAGGGCGTCTTGGTGGAGCGCCGCGCCGACGGTAGCTCAACGGTGATCAAGGCCTTGCCGTCTGGCAAGCGCGTCAAGGTCGGCGTCGTACTCAAGCGTGTCACGCAGGAAGCCGCCTAGCACCGCGGCGCAGCCGCGGCTGCGCGTGCTGGCCGGCCCGAACGGCTCGGGCAAAAGCACCATCAAGCAGGACCTCCGGCCCGAGTGGATCGGCGTCTTCGTCAATGCAGATGAAATCGAGCGCGGCCTGCGGGAGTCCGACGGCCTGCTGAATCTCCGAGACCTCGGGATCACTGCCGCGCCGGCGGAAGTCCTGTCACGCGTCGTTGAGCACATAAAGACGTCGGCTTTTGCGCAGAAGCTCGGCTTGCATGCGTCGATCGATCGGTGGTCGGTGGATGACTCACTGCAACTGCGTGCGCCCGGACCGTACAACTCCTATCTGGCTTCCGTGCTCGCCGATGCCGTGCGGCGCGAGTTGCTAAGGGAGGGACACACCTTCACGTTCGAAACGGTGATGTCTTCGCGAGACAAGGTCGATTTCATGAGGGAAGCGCGAGCGCAGGGCTATCGCGTGTACTTGTACTTCGTTGCTACCGATGATCCCGCGATCAACATCGACCGGGTGCGTCGGCGCGTCCGGCAGGGCGGGCACCCGGTGCCCGCCAAGAAAATCCGGGAGCGCTATACCCGGTCCATCGATTTGATGACGGAAGCCTGCGGCATCGCGCATCGTGCGTACCTGTTCGACAACTCGGGCTCCCAGCACAAGCTGTTGGTCCAGGTTGTCGACGGGCAGCGCATGGAAATAGAGACGGCAACCTTGCCAAGGTGGTTTGTCGAGACCGAGCTCTGGCACGCGTTCGACGCGTAGCCTCTTTGGGCGCAAAGGGGCGCGAGTTCGAGTCCCGCCGCTGCAACGTTCAGCCGCACCCCCCGCTTGGGCGCCCTGGCCAAGCGGCCTTGACTTACCTCATAACTGCGAAAACCAGCGCATGGCCCACTAGCGGTCGCGCAATCGGCATGAGCCACGCCATTTGCGGCCAGTGGCATTGCCTGATGGTGTCCCAACGTGGACCGGGATCGCGGCCCCCTATGTACGAGGGCTGAGCAACAAATACGCAGAACGAAAAATCACTCATGAAACTCATCAAGTCAGTTTTGACCGTCGCGCTGACATGCGTCGCCGGTGCCGGCTTTTCGCAAACCATTGTCAACGCCAATTTCAACGCCAACTCCACGGGTGAAGGCAGCATTGCCGATTGGACGATCGACAGCGGCAGTTTCGGCGCCTTGACCGCCGCCCAATGGACGGCCCAGACGCCCCTGCAAAGCAACGCGGTCCCGCTGTCGAGCGCCCCCGGCAACCCGAACGGAAATGTCCTGGGGACCTGGTACGTCAGCAGCCAAAACGATGCGATCTCGCAGAGCCTCTCCGGCCTGACGGTCGGCCGGGACTACACCGTGTCGTTCTACGAGGCCGCCGACAATCGCTCGGCCAAGACCTTCGCGTTCGGCAGCCTGTACTGGGATGTTTCGCTGGGCAACGCCACCGCAAACAGCACCTATATCGCGACGCCCGGCGCGCAGGTCGCGACGGCCTGGACCCAGGTTCACATGAACTTCGTGGCCACCGCTGCCACCGAAACCCTGGGGTTCGCCGCCAAATCCACCGGTGCCGTCGCGCCGGAGCCGCTGCTGCTGCTCGACGGCGTGAACGTGACCCAGGCCGTTCCCGAGCCTTCGACCTACTCCATGATCCTGCTTGGCATCGCCATCTATGCTGCTCTGGCATGGCGACGCCGAGTTACGCCGTGACAGACTCTTTCCCCGTCATCGCCAGTCAGCTCGGTCGCAATCTCGCGCAGCTGGGCGTCCTGCTGCTGATCCTCGCGGTGATCTTCGTCCCGCTCGAGCGTCGCTGGCCTGGGCGGCGGCAGCCGTTGCTGCGCCCGGGGTTCATGGCCGATCTGGCCTATTACTTCTTCGGCGGCACGCTGACCGCCTTGCTGCTGATGCTCGTCAGCCCCTCGCTGTTGCACCTGCTGCAGGCTGGCGTGCCCGGTGCCTGGCTGAGATGGGTGGCGGGGCAGCCGGGCTGGCGGCTGACGCTGGAGGCGTTGCTCGTGGGCGACCTGGCCTACTACTGGGCGCATCGCTGGTCCCATCAGGTGCCGTGGCTGTGGCGGTTTCACGCGGTCCACCACAGCTCCGCGCGCATGGACTGGCTGGCCAACACCCGTACCCATCCCTTGGACGCCGCCTACACCCGTTGCGTCGTGCTGGTCCCCTGCTACCTGCTGGGACTGACGCAAAGCGGCGTTGCGGGCGCAGGCCGCCTGACCCTGGCCGTCGCCTTGTTCAACCGCGTCTGGAGCAGCTTCGTCCACGCCAACGTGCACTGGCGACTGGGTCGCCTGGACCGGCTGATCAGCACCCCTGCATTCCACCATTGGCATCACGCCAACGAGGGGCCGGCCTGTGTCGACAAGAACTACGCGGCCCTGCTGCCGCTCTGGGACCTGCTGTTCGGCAGCTTCCACCTGCCCGAGGCATTCCCGCGGCGATACGGCATTTCGCAGTCCGTATCGCCGGTTGCGGGCCTTGGACGGCGGGTGGACTGAACGCGCTGGCGTCGCGGCCGTGGCGACCCGCCAGAACGTGGGGCTCAGCCTCGGGTGGGCACGCGCGGGCGCACCAGGGCCGCGGCCTTCTTGGCGTTGACGCGCGCCTCTTCGACGTCGCCCGCGCGGGCCAGCAGCACGCCCATGCGGCGCTTGACGAAGCTCTCGGGCTTGCCGAACAGGCGGATGTCGGTGCCGGGCACGCGCAGCGCTTCGTCGACGCCCTCGAAGACCAGCCCTTCGGCATCGACGCCGCCGTAGACCACGGCGCTGGCGCCCGGCGTCTTGAGGCTGGTGTCCACCGGCAGGCCGAGGATGGCGCGGGCGTGCAGCTCGAACTCGCTCTGCCATTGCGTGGCCAGCGTGACCAGGCCGGTGTCGTGCGGGCGCGGGCTGACTTCGCTGAACCAGACCGCGTCGCCCTTGACGAACAGCTCCACGCCGAATAGCCCCTGGCCGCCGAGGTTGTCGGTCACGGCCTTGGCGATCTCGCGCGCGCGCTGCAAGGCGGCCGGCGCCATGCGGCAGGGCTGCCAGCTTTCCACGTAGTCGCCGCCCTTCTGCACGTGGCCGACGGGCTCGCAGAACTGGGTCTGGACCTGGCCGGCCTCGTCCAGCGCACGAACCGTCAGCAGCGTGATCTCGTATTCGAAGTCGATAAAGCCTTCGACGATCACGCGGCCGTGGCTGACGCGGCCGCCGGCCATCGCGTAGTCCCAGGCCTTGGACACGTCGGCCGGGCCGTCGATCTTGCTCTGGCCCTTGCCGGAGCTGCTCATCACCGGCTTGACGATGCACGGGTAGCCAATGCCTCCGTTTGCGGCGCCGTCGATGGCCGCCTGCAGCTCGGCCAGCGAGTCGCAGAACTCGTAGGGACTGGTCGGCAGGCCCAGGGTCTCGGCGGCGAGGCGGCGGATGCCTTCGCGGTCCATCGTCAGCCGCGTGGCGCGGGCGGTGGGGATCACGCGGACGACGCCCGCGGCTTCCAGCGCCTCGAGCATCGGCGTGGCAATCGCCTCGATCTCGGGCACGACCATGGCCGGCCTCTCGGCCTCGATCAGCGCCTTCAGCTGGGCCGGATCGCTCATCGTGATCGTGCGCGCATGGTGCGCCACCTGCTGGCCGGGCGCGTTGTCGTAACGGTCCACGGCGACGGTCTCCACCCCCAGGCGCTGCAGCGCGATCAGCACCTCCTTGCCGAGCTCGCCGGCGCCGAGCAGCATGACCTTGGTTGCATGGGGAGAAAGCGGGGTGCCGAGAGTGGTGCTCATGGGGGCGACGTTGCGGAACGGGAGTGCCGGATTGTCTCAGCACCTGGGGATGGTGGCCGAAGGCGACGACTTCGGCTCGCGCGCTCTGCGCCGCGCGGCGCGCCACCCGTTGCGCAGGCCCTCAGAACCTGCTCTTGACGAGGCCTCGCGCGACCGCGAGCCGGGCGGTCTTGCGCATGCCGTAGTGGATTCCGGGCGCAGGCGCGCGACGGCCTGGCGCGTGAGCGGCGCGGCCACGGCCAGGGCCGCGCCGAGCAGGACGGCGCGGATCAGCGATCCGCTGTCGTCATGCGATGGAGGACGGGTTCATCCGGACGTCGATTTTGTCGAAGGGCAGGATCAGCGACGCGCGCAGGCCCGTGCGGTTCAGCGCGTCGGCGTAGCCGAGGCTGATGCGCGCGCCGACGCGCTCGGCGACGGCCTTGACAATCGACAGGCCCAGGCCCGCGCCGACCTGTTCGGTGCCGAGCTGGCGGTAGAAGGGGTCGAACACGCGCGCCCACTCGTCGGACGGGATGCCGGGGCCGGTGTCCTGGACGCGCAGCTCGGCGCCGCGCGGGCCCAGCGACACCGACAGGTCGACGCGGCCGCCGGCCGGGGTGTAGCGGATCGCGTTGTCGACGAGGTTCTTGACGACGGCGACGAGGTCGAGTTCGCCGACGGCGAGCCGCAGGTCCGGGCCTTCCTCGACGCCGATGTCGATGCGCTTGGCCTCGGCCAGCGGCAGCAGGTCCTCGAGCACGCGCCGGAAGATCGCCTGGACAGAGGCGCCGGTCCCGGTGCGGACCGCATTCGACTGCACGCGCGCGAGGGTCAGCAGCTGGTCGAGCAGGTTGCGGCTGCGCTCGATGCCGCGGCGCAGCGTCGCGACGCGCTCGCGCGCGGTGTCGGGGAGCTCGGCGCCGGCGAGGCGCTCGGCCTGGAGCGAGAGCGCCGTGAGCGGCGAGCGCAGCTCGTGCGCGGCATCGGCGACAAAGCGGCGCTGCGCCTCCATCGCGTTGCCGGCCTTGACGAGCAGGAGGTTGATCGCGACGACGAAGGGGCGTACCTCGCTCGGCACGAAGCGGTCCTCGATCGGGTGCAGGTCGCGCTCGTCGCGCTCGGCGATCTCGCCGGACAGCGAGGCGATCGGCCGGAACATCGTGCGCAGCAGGTGGGGGATGACGAGCAGCAGGATCGGGACCAGCACGAGGATCGGCATCACGGTCCGGTACGCGCCCGCGAGCGCGATGTGCTCGCGCAGTTCCTCTTCCTGTGCGACCGCGACGCGCTGGCCGTCGGGGAGGGTCTCGACGAGGATCCGGAACGCCTCGCCGTTGACGTCGAGGGTCTGCAGGCCGTCGGCGAGCGTCGCCGGCAGGGGCAGTACGCCGCCGTCGTCGAGCGGGATCGTCGAACGCGCGTCGAGGCGCTGGACGATCACGCGGGACTCCTCGTTCTCGGGACGGGTCGCGGGGCCGCCGTCCTCGGGCACCATATGGCGCTCGCTCGCGAGCGTGGCGAGCTGGCGCAGCATGTCGTCTTGCAGGCCGCAGGCCTCGTCGAATGCCGACCTGAACGAGACGAAACCCGCCAGCGCGGCCATCACCAGGACGGCCAGCGAGAGCGTCAGCGACAGCCTGCGCTGGATGGAGTCGCTCACGGGGCCTTGGGAACCAACCATCCGCTGCCCCTGACGTTCTTGATGACCTCGCTGCCAAGCTTGCGGCGCAGCGCGTGAATGAGGAACTCGACGGCGTTGCTCTCGACCTCTTCGCCCCAGCCGTAGATCCGATCCTCGAGCTCGGCGCGCGACAGGATCGCGCCCGGGCGGGTCAGCAGGGCCTGGAGCAGCGCGAACTCGCGGTTCGACAGCCGCACCGGCGGCCGCGCGCCGACGCTGGCCTCGCGGGTGGCGGGGTCCAGCGACACCGTGCCGTTGCCGAGCAGGGCGGCGGCGTTGCCGCCCCTGCGCCGGACCACGGCGCGCATGCGGGCCAGCAGCTCGGCCATCTCGAAGGGCTTGAGCACGTAGTCGTCGGCGCCGCCGTCGAGGCCGCGCAGGCGATCCTCGAGCCGATCGCGGGCCGAGATGATCAGCAGGGGGGTCTTGTCGCCGTTGCCACGCAGCTGGGCCAGCACGTCGATGCCGTCGCGGCCGGGCAGGCCGAGGTCGAGCAGGACGAGGTCGTAGGGCCCGGCGCGCTGTGCCGCGAGCGCCTCGGGGCCGGTCCGGACCCAGTCGACGGCGTAGGCCGCGTCGCGCAACGCGGCCCGCACGGCCTCGCCGATCATGGGGTCGTCTTCAACCAGCAGTACGCGCATGACGTCGAGTCTTGCACGGGCCCCATGAAGTTCCCGTCAAGCTGCCGCGGTCGACGGCCCGGGGCGGACTCAAGCCTTGCCGGCATGCGCCGCTTCGCGTGCGGCGAGGTGCTTGGCCTGGATGTCGCCGTGAGCGGCTTCGCGGGCCGTCTGCGCCGGGGTCTCGGCGGCTTCCTGGAGCGCCTGCGCGGCCGCGCTGAGCGTGACCTGGGTCGGCGCGACGGCGGTCGCGGGCGCCGGCGCGGCGGCGGACTTCGCGGCGCGCGTCGGCGTGGCGGCGGGCGTGACGACCGTGGGGGTCGTGTGGGAAACGGGACTGACCATGGTGGATCTCCGGTAAATGCTCGGGAATCGAGATTGATTGCCCGACTTATTTATCGGATCGAGATTATGGAAATTAAATTATTTTTCGATATTTTTGAATTTGATCAATTCAAAAAACAGCAAATTCCCGAGAATCCAGCAAATAGATTCTCGGGCTCTGGGGCGCAAGTATGGACGCCAAGACTTAGCCAAGTCATAGGGCCTGGGCGCGTTCAGTAACCCCTGGCCGGGTCGACCCGGGCCGGGACGGCGCCGTCGCGGCGGAACGCGGCGATGTTCGCCGCGACGATGCGCGAGGCGGTCGCGCGGTCGGTCGGCGCCGAGACATGCGGCAGCACCGTCACCGCCGGGTGCGACCAATGCCAGCTGTCCGCCGGCAGCGGCTCGGTCGCGAACACGTCGAGCACCGCGTGGCGCAGCGCGCCGCGGTCCAGCGCGCGCCGCAGCGCCGCGTCGTCGACGATCGCGCCGCGCGCGAAGTTGATCAGCGCGGCTTCGCGCGGCAGCAGGCCCAGGATCGCGTCGTCGAGCAGCGCGTGGGTCTGCGGTGTCAGCGGCAGCAGGCACACGAGCAGGTCCGTGCGCGGCAGCATCGCAGCGAGCCCGGCGGCGCCGGCGTGACATTGCACGCCGTCGATCGCGCGCGGCGTGCGGCTCCAGCCGTGCACGACGAAGCCGGCCTCGCGCAGGCGCCACGCCGCCGCCGCGCCGAGCGCGCCGAGGCCGAGCAGGCCGACGCGGCGGTCCTGCGGCCGCACGTAGTCGAGCGGCCGCCACAGGCGCGCGCGCTGCTGCTGCGCGTAGCGCGGCATGTCGCGGTGCAGGTACAGCGTCCATGCGAGCACGGCCTCGGCCATGGTCTGCGCGAGCTGGGGGTCGACGAGGCGCACGATCGGCAGCCCGGTGTCGCCGAGCTCGGCCACGAGCCGCTCGACGCCGGCCCAGACGCTGTGCACCCATTGCAGCCGCGGCAGGCCGCACAGGTCCTCGGGGCGCGGGTTGGCGACGACGGCCACCGTGCAGGCCGCGCGCGCCGCCGCGTCGAGCGCCGCGAACGGCACGACGGTCTCGTCCGGCATGGCCGCCTGTAGCGCGGCGACCCAGGCGTCGACGAAGGGGTAGGCGGGGTCCGCGACGAAGGGCAGGGTCGGCTTCATTGGGCGGATCATCGCAGCGCGCGGGCGCGCGGGCGCGCGGCTGCTAGACTTTTCGGCAAACCGGCCGACATGTATTCGAGACACCCCGAACAACTGGCGCTGCTGCCGCACGCCGCCAAATGGCTGCTGCTGTCCACCCTGGTGGGCGCGCTGGCGGGCTCCGCGTCGGCGCTGTTCCTCGCCGCGCTCGAGGCCGCGACGGCGGCGCGCGACGCGCACCACTGGCTTGTCTGGGGCCTGCCGATCGCGGGCTTCGCGGTCGGCTGGGTCTACCTCAAGGTCGGCCAGCCCGTCGAGGGCGGCAACAACCTGCTGATCGACGAGATCCACGACCCGCAGCGCGTGATCCCGCTGCGCATGGCGCCGCTCATCCTCCTCAGCACCGTCGTGTCGCACCTGTTCGGCGCGTCGGTGGGCCGCGAGGGCACGGCCGTGCAGATGGGCGGCGCGCTCGCCGACCAGCTGACGCGCGTGTTCCGGCTCGGCCACGACGACCGGCGCATCCTGCTGATGGCGGGGATCAGCGCGGGCTTCGCGTCGGTCTTCGGCACGCCGCTGGCCGGCGCGGTGTTCGGCCTCGAGGTGCTCGCGATCGGCCGGCTGCGCTACGACGCCTTGCTGCCCTGCGTGGCCGCCGCCGTCGTCGGCGACCGCGTCACGACGCTCTGGGGCCTCCACCATGCCCATTACGCGGTGGGCCGGCTGCCGCCCGTGAGCGCGTGGGGCCTGCTCGCCGTGCTCGTGGCCGGCGCGATCTTCGGCGTCGTCGGCATGCTGTTCGCCGATGCGACCCATGGCGCGTCGGCCTGGGTCAAGCGCCGCATCGCCTACGCGCCGCTGCGCCCGCTGCTCGGTGGCGTGCTGCTCGCCGCGCTGTTCTGGTTCCTGAACGCGTGGCGCTACGCGGGGCTCGGCATCCCGGGCATCGTCGACGCGTTTGCCGGGCCGGTGCCGTCCTGGGACTTCGCGGCCAAGCTCGGCGTGACCGTCGCCTCGCTTGCGGCCGGGTTCAAGGGCGGCGAGGTCACGCCGCTGTTCTACGTCGGCGCGGCGCTGGGCAACGCGCTCGCGCCGCTGCTGCACATGCCGCTCGCGCTGATGGCCGCGCTCGGCTTCGTCGCCGTATTCGCCGGCGCGGCGAACACGCCGCTCGCGTGCACGCTGATGGCGGTCGAGCTGTTCGGCGCCGACATCGGCGTGTACGCGCTGGTCGCCTGCGTCGTCAGCTACTTCTTCTCGGGCCACACCGGCATCTACCGTGCGCAGCGCGTCGGTCAGGCCAAGCACCGCGACGTGCCCGAGGGCGGGCGGCTCGGCGACCTGCCGTGACGCGCGGCGGGCGCGGCGCGCGCCGGCGTGTCGCGGCCCTCTTGACGCGCGCGGCGCGCCCCCGGACGATCGGCCCATGGGGTATCCGGCGGGACGACGAGCATTTTTTTCTTTCTCGCTCGGCGCGGCGATGCTGGGTCTGGGCGCGCGCGCGGCGGCGGCCGAGCCCCGCCGGGTCCTGCGTGCGCTCGTCGAGGACTGGCCGCCTTACCTCGAGGCCGACGGCAAGGGCCGCATGCGCGGCCTCGACGCGGAACTGCTCGAGGCGATCGGCGCGGAGGCCGGCTACGCCGTCGAATGGGTGCGCGAGCCCGCCGAGCTGCGCAAGCGCCGCTACCTCGAATTCATGGACGACCGCTTCGACGTGATCTTCTCGGCGACGCCGGTGCGCGCGAACGCCGAGATCGCGATGTACACGGCCCCGTACCGGAGCGAGGTCATGAAGGTCGCGGCGGCGCAGCCCCACGACGCGCGGCTCGACAGCTTGCGCGGCTTCGACGACCTGCTCGCGCACGGGATCCACCTGTTGCATGTGCAGGCGACCGGGCTCGGCCGGGACTTCGAGGCCCATCGCGAGCGCCTCGCCGCCGCCGGGCTGCTGATCCCGTACCCGACGACGCGCCAGGGAATCGAAATGCTGCGCATCGGCCGGGCGCCATTGATCCTCGGGGATGCACTCGACCTCGGCGCCCAGGCGCGCCTGGCCGGCGTGACGCTGGTCCGGCAGCCCTACGGGCACAGCGCCGAGTCGGTGAGCCTGATGCTGAGCCGCAAGCGCCTGAACGACGGCGACCTCGCGCGCATCGACCGCGCCATCCACGCGCTCGAGCGGCGGGGCGCCCTCAACGCGATCCGGCACCGCTACGAGCGGGCCCAAATGTCGTGAGTTGGGCGTTCTCAGACCAAATCTCTCGACACTGGCGCCCCGCCCGCCCACTCACGGCGCGCTCTCGACCCCCGCCACCCGGGCCGCCACGACCACCCGGTTGCGCCCGCCCTGCTTGGCGGAGTACATGGCCGTGTCGGCGCGGTGAAGCAGTTCCTCGGGCGTCGGCCACTCGGTCGCGTCGGCGGTGGCGACGCCGAAGCTCGCGCTGAGGGGGACGCTGCGGCCCCGCCAGACGAGCGGTGCGGCGGCGAGGGCCGCGCGCATGCGCTCGGCCGCCGCGCTCGCGCCGTCGGCGTCGGTGTTGGGCATGACGATGAAGAACTCCTCGCCGCCGTGCCGGCCGAGCGCGTCTCCGGCGCGCACCTGCGTGAGCACCCTGGCCACCGCGTGGTTGATCGCGGCGTCCCCGGCGGCGTGACCGTGGCGGTCGTTCAGCGCCTTGAAATGGTCGAGGTCGACGTACACGACGGACACGGGGTCGCCGTGGCGACGCCGGTCGGCCATCTGCCTCGCGAGGAACTCCTCGATGGCGCGGCGGTTCATCACGCCCGTGAGCGGGTCCTTGAGCGTGAGGTCGCGGATCCGGTTTACGAGCCGCCCGACGACCAGGCCCGCGAGCGCGAAATTCAGCGCGAGCGAAAGGAACAGGTTGGCCCAGTCCATCCAGAGATTCGCGGGCGCGTCGCGCAGCGAATCGGCGACGTTCGTGCCCGGCGCGGCGACACCGATCGCGCCGCGCAGCAGCTCGGCCAGCGCGGCGACGACGATCGGCAGCGCGATCGCGAGGCCCGCGGCCCAGCCGAACTCGCGCGGGGCCCGCGCCAACGCGACGAGGCTCGCGCGCGCGAGGACCCATCCGGTGGCCGCGCAGTAGATCGCGAGCCGTGCCGTCAGATGGCCGGTGCCGTAGGCATAGGCCATCGCCAGCACCGCGGTTGCGACCACCAGCGGGTACTCGTAGCGCGGCGGCGGCACGTCGAAGAAGATCGCCATGCCGCGGTGCATGCAGACGAAGCCGACCAGTTCGAGCGCATCCGCGAGCACGTACAGCGGCAGCGCGCCGAAATCGGCGCGCCGGGCCGTCAGCAGCGTGCCGACAGAGAACAGCGCGTTGGCCACGGCCCAGCTCAGCGTGGCGCGCGGGCTCAACTTCGCGAAGCGGGCGCCGCCCCAGAACATGAGGGCGGCGAGCAGGCAGCAGGCGCTCGCCGCTTCCAGCAGGATCGATGAAGTGGTGGCCATTCCGCGTCCATCCGCCCGAGGCGTTCGGCAGGCCATTTGAACACGCCCTGGCCGGCTTGTTCGCAAGGCGCACCTAGCGGACCTGCAGCACCTGCAAGGGCGTGACCGGGCCCGCCGCGTTGCCCCAGGACTGCCGCACGAACGTGCTCACCGCGGCGATCGCGTCGTCGTCGAGCAGCTGGCCGTAGGGCGGCATGCCGTAGGGGCGCGGGTTGCCGGCCGTCGCCGGCGCGAAGCCGCCGTGGCGGATCAGCTGCACGAGGTTGTTCGGGCTCGCGAGCGCGACCAGGCGGTTGCCGGCGAGCGCCGGGTAGGCGCCCGCGACGCCCTGGCCGTGGTCGCCGTGGCAGGCCGCGCAGTAGCTCGCGTAGAGCTTGTCGCCGCGCGCGAGCGCGCCGTCGCTCGTGCGCTCGGCGTCCTCGTGCTCGGGCTCGGGCTCGCGCCGCGGCAGCGCGCCGAGGTAGGCGGCCATCGCGTCGAGGTCGGCGCGGTCGAGGTACTGCGTGCTCGCGTAGACGACCTCGGCCATCGGGCCCGACACCACCGCGTGCTCGGCGACGCCGTCGCGCAGCAGGCGCACGACCTGCTCGCGCGGCCAGCCCTGCACGCCGGCTTCGGCGGGCGCGGCCAGCGAGGGCGCGTACCAGCTCGCGTCGGGCATCAGGCCGCCCGCGAACTCGGCGTTGCGGGCGATGCCGCCGAGCGCGTTGCGGCCCGAGTGGCAGGCCGCGCAATGGCCGAGACCCTCGACGAGGTATTTGCCGCGGTTCCATGCGGCGCTTTGCGCCGCGTCGGGCGCGAACGCGCCGGGCCGGAAGTACAGCGCGCGCCAGACCGCGAGCGCCACCTGCGTGTCGAACGGGAAGCGCAGCGCGTTCGCGTCGTTCGGCCGCGCGACGGCCGGCACCGAGCGCAGGTAGGCGTAGAGCGCGTCGCTGTCGGCGCGCGTGACGTTGGTGAAGCTCGGGTACGGAAACGCCGGGTAGAGCAGGCGGCCGCTGCGGCTGCGGCCGTTGTGCAGTGCGCGCCAGAAATCGCCGGCCGACCAGGCGCCGATGCCGGTCGCGACGTCGGGCGTGAGGTTCGGCGCGACCACGGCGCCGAACGGCGTGTCGATCGCGCGGCCGCCCGCGAAGCGCGCGCCGCCGGCCACGGTGTGGCAGCCCATGCAGTTGCCGGCGCGCGCGAGGTAGGCGCCGCGCTCGACCAGCGTGGCCGCGGGCGTGGCCGGCGCGGCGCCGGCATCGGGCGCCGCCTCGTCGCGCACGTTGAGCCAGGCCACGAGCGCGGCGAGCGCGCAGAGCGCGGCGACGAGCGCGATGGCGACCCGCGCGGCGACGCGACGGGCCGGCTGGCCGCTCATGGCGCGACGCTCCCGCAGCGCAGCGGCAACGGCGCGGTGCTCGCGGCTTCGGGATGGGTGCCCGCGGGCAGCGTCTGCGCCGACAGCCATTGCGCGATCGCGCTGATCTCCTCGGGCTTCAGGCGCTTCGCGATGTCGGCCATGCAGTCCGGCGCGGCCGCGTGGCGCGCGTCGGTGCGCCACGCGCCGAGCTGGCCGCTCAGGTAGTAGGCGGGCAGGGTCAGCAGCCCCGGGATCGCCGGCAGCCGGCCCGCGAGCGCGGCGCCGTGGCAGGCCGCGCAGGGCGGGATCTGGCGCCCGGGTGCGCCGTCGCGCACGAGCGTTTGCGCGAGCTGCTGGCGGGCCGCGTCGAGGCCGTTCTTGGCCGCGGGCGGGTAGGGCAGGTCGAGCGACGCGAAGTAGCCGGCGATCTCGTGCAGGTAGTCGTCCGACAAGTTCTGCAAGAGCAGGTCCATTGCCGCGTTGCGGCGCCGGCCGTCCTGGAAGTTCCTGAGCTGCCGGTACAGATAGCCCGCCGGCTTGCCCGCGATGCGCGGGAAGAAACCGTCGCGCGTCGCGCGGCCCTCCTTGCCGTGGCAGACCGCGCAGGCCTGCAGGCGCTGGGCCATCGTGTCGAGCGCGGCGCCCGCGGCGCGCGCCGCGACGGCCGAGGCCAGCAGCAGGGCGAACGCGGCGATCGGGCGGAGCAGGGCGGGCTTCATGGCAGGACGGTTGCTGGGCGCAACTGTGCCGGAGCCGGTCGCGCAGCGCCAGTCTCAGTTTCGCCGGAAAGTTGCGTATCAGAGGCCTCGCGGCACGGCCATTCACAACGGCATGTCTGCAATCAGTACAGTTGCAGGACATGAAGAACAAGGCATATCAGAAGGCGCCGCCAGCCGGCCGATCTGCACCGGCATGAAGCGCTACGAAATCCTTGCGCAGGAGATCGGCCAGGCGATTGCGGCGGGCCAGCTGCGCCCCGGCGACCGCGTGCCCTCGGTGCGCGAGACGAGCCGCAACCGCGGCGTGAGCCCGTCGACGGTGTTCGAGGCCTTCTACCTGCTCGAGGCGCAGGGCCTGATCGAGGCGCGGCCGCGCTCGGGCTATTTCGTGCGGCCGGGGGCGGCCAAGCCGGCCGAGCCCGCGGCGTCGCGGCCGGCCGGCGAGGAGCGCGCGGTCGAGGTGTCGGAGCTCGTGTTCGAGGTGCTCGGCCACGCGCGCAATCGCGCGATCGTGCCGTTCGGTTCGGCCTTCCCGAGCCCGACCCTGTTCCCGCTGCCCAAGCTCGCGCTCGCGCTCGGCCGGGCGGCGCGCCGGCTCGACCCGTGGCGCACGGTCGAAGACCTGTCGCCGGGCAGCGCCGAGCTGCGCCGCCAGATCGGCCTGCGCTACCTCGGCGCGGGCTGCACCGTCGACACCGACGAGCTCGTGATCACGAACGGCGCGATGGAGGCGCTGAACCTGTGCCTCGAGACCGTGACCCGGCCCGGCGACCTCGTCGCCGTCGAGTCGCCGACCTTCTACGGCGCGCTGCAGGCGCTCGAGCGCCACAGCCTGCGCGCGGTCGAGGTCGCGACGCACCCGCGCAGCGGCGTCGACGTCGCCGCGCTCGCCGCCGTGCTCGAGCGGCACCCGGTCAAGGCCTGCTGGCTGATGCCGAACTTCCAGAACCCGCTCGGCAGCCTGATGCCCGACGCGGCCAGGCAGGAACTCGTCGCGCTGCTCGCGCGCCATCAGGTGCCGCTGATCGAGGACGACGTCTACGGCGAGCTCTACTTCGGCGCGCACAAGCCGCGGCCCGCGAAGGCCTGGGACCGCACGGGCCTCGTGATGCATTGCAGCTCGTTCTCGAAGACGCTCGCGCCGGGCTTCCGGATCGGCTGGGTCGCGGCGGGCCGTTTCGCGACGGCGGTCGGGCGGCGCAAGCTGATGAGCTCGCTCGCCGCGCCGCTGCCCTCGCAGGAGGGCCTGAGCGAATACCTGCAGCATGGCGGCTACGACCGCCACCTGCGCCAGCTGCGCCAGTCGCTGCTGCGACACCGCCAGGTCGTGCTGCGCGGCGTGACCAAATGGTTCCCGGGCGGCACGCGCGTGACGCAGCCCGAGGGCGGCTATTTCGCGTGGGTCGAGCTGCCCGCGAGCGTCGACGCGCTCGAGTTGCACCGGCTCGCCCTGTCCCACGCGATCAGCCTCGCCCCGGGCCACCTGTTCTCGGCCGATCACCGCTTCAAGCACCATGTGCGCGTGAACTTCGGCCACCCCGACAACGAACGCACCGAGGCCGCGCTGAGGACGGTCGGGCGGATCGCCCGGGCGCTGGCCTAAGCGGCGGCTTCGGCCGCGCGCTTGCGCAGGGCCACGGCGTCGCGCTCGGCGATGCTCGGCTGGCCGGCGCGCAGCTGGAACAGGCCGAGGTTGCCCTCGAAGCTCGCGAGCGGCTGCAACAGGTTGTGGCCGGCGGCGGCGAGCTGCTCGACCATCGCCGCGTTCTGCTGGGTGATGCCGTCGAGGTGGTTGACGGCCTCGTTGACCTGCGAGATGCCGCTCTGCTGCTCGTGGCTGGTCTGGCTGACCTGCTGGAGCACGCCGTGCATCTGCCGCACGACGTCGGCGAGCGCGCGGATGCGCTCCTGGGTCGCCGCGGTCTCGCGGTTGCCTGCGTCGACGCGCTCGACCGATTCCTGGATCAGGCGCTTGATCTCGCGCGCGGCGTCGCTCGTGCGATGGGCGAGCGCGCGGACCTCGGTCGCGACGACGGCGAAGCCGCGGCCCTGTTCGCCCGCGCGCGCGGCCTCGACGGCCGCGTTCAGGGCGAGGATGTTGGTCTGGAACGCGACCTGCTCGATGACCTGGTTGAACTCGCTGATGCGGTGCGAGGACTCGCTGATCTGCGCCATCGTCTGCGCCATCCTGCCGACGGCCTCGGCGCCGCGCCGCGCGGCCGCGTCCGCCTCGGCCGCGCGGCGCGTGCCCTCGTCGACCGACGCCGCCGTGCTCTGCACCGTGCCGTTGATCTGCTCCATCGACGCGGCGGTCTGCTCGAGGCTGCTCGCCTGGGCCTCGGTGCGCGCCGACAAATCCTGGTTGCCCGCGGCGATCTCGCCGGCCACGGCGCGCAGGCCGACGATCTCGGTGCGGATGTCGCCGATCAGCGCCTTGGTCGTCGCCGCGACCTGCTGGACGGCGGCCGCGACCTCGCCGGCCGTGCCGGGCAGGTCGTCGCGCACCGGGTGGAGCAGGTCGCCGCTCGCGAGCACGTTGGCCGCGTCGCGCAGCTCGCGCAGCGGCGCGAGCATCAGGCGGCGCTGCAGCGCATGGGCGCCGAGCGCGAGCAGCGCGAGCGAGGCACCCAGCCACCAGCCGTCGAGCCCGCGCGCGAGCAGGGCCGCGCCGCCGGCCGCGCCGAGCAGCGCGACGCCGCTCCAGCCCAGCCACTGGCCGGCGTCCTGCACGGCCTGCAGGGCCCGGCCGAGCGGGTCGGCGCGGCGCAAGCGCCCCACCTCGAGCCGATGCCGGAGCGCGCCGCGCTGTGCCTCGGCGCGCATCTGCGCGTAGAGCGCCTCGGCGCGTTCGATCTCGGCGCGGGCCAGGGTCGTGCGCACCGACAGGTAGCCGACGATGCGGCCGTCGCGCCGCACCGGCGTGGCGTTCGCGCGCACCCAGTAGTGGTCGCCGTTCTTGCGACGGTTCTTGACCGCGGCGGACCAGGGGCGGCCCGAGGCGACCGTCGCCCACATGTCGCGAAAGGCTTCGGCCGGCATGTCGGGGTGGCGCACGAGGTTGTGGGCCTGACCGATCAGCTCGGCCTCGCTGAAGCCGCTGACCTCGACGAAGGCCTGGTTGCAGTAGACGATCCGGCCCTTGGTGTCCGTCACGGAGACCAGGGTCTGGCCGTCCACGAGCAGGTACTCCCGACCTGTCACGGGACCGTTGTTCTTCATTGCACGTCCTCCCCGACGTCATCGGGCGACTCTAGGACGGCGCCGACCAAAAAGGGGCATTCCTGAGCGGTCTGCGCTGGAATGCTTGCCGGCCGGGCGCCGATCGGCGAGCGCGCGCGGGCGCGTCGCCCGCTCCCGCGGCGCGCGATGCTGCAAGAATGCGCGTTCGTTCCAAACCGGCCCGGCGCGCGTGACTGCTACCTTTCTTTCCCTGATGACCCTGGTGTCGACGACGCTCGGCGGCCTGTGCGCGCTGCGCTTCCGCGACCGCCTGCACATGCTGCTCGGCTTCACGGCCGGGGTGCTACTCGGCGTCGTCGCATTCGACCTGCTGCCCGAGGTCTTCGCGCTCGCGGCCCGGCACGGCAGCGACGCGCGGCTCGCGATGGTCGCCCTGGTCGGCGGCTTCCTGCTGTTCCACGGCGTCGAGAAGTTCGTGCTCGTGCACAGCGCGCACGAGGAAGAATACGCCGAGCACCGCCACCCCAAGGTCGGCGTGTTCACGGCGCTCGCGCTGATCGGCCACAGCTTCATGGACGGCGTCGGCATCGGCCTCGCGTTCCAGGTCTCGCCCGCGGTCGGCGTGACGGTCGCCGTGGCCGTGATCGCCCACGACTTCTGCGACGGCCTGAACACGGTCGCGCTGATGCTCCACCACCGCAACGACGTGCGGCGCTCGGTGCTGATGCTCGCGGCCGACTCGACCGCGCCGGTGCTCGGTGCGCTGTCGACGCTGGCCTTCACGCTGCCGCCGGGCGCGCTCGTGCTGTACCTGGGCGGCTTCGCCGGCGTGCTCCTCTACATCGCGGCGGCCGACATCCTGCCGCAGGCCCATTCGCAGGCCGGCCCGCGCCTCGCGCTGCGCGTGATCGGGCTCACCGTCGCGGGCGCGGTCTTCAGCGGCGTGGTCGTCTACTTCGCGGGCTGAACCGAAGCCGCAAGCCAGGGCGGGAGCGGCTGCGTTATAGTCGCGCCCGTCATTGGGGAGTAGCCGCCTGCGCCGTTCGGGCGAAGGACCTGCGTCAACATACTTGCCGGCATCGGCATGGCGCAGGTGATCCTGGATTTGGCAAGACCTTTGACCACGTGGACTCCGGTGGACCGGGGCGGCCGCGTGGTCGATGGTTTTCCGGTCCGGGAGTTCGAAATGGCCCTTCAGTCCTTTCTCGTGTCCGCCGGCGTCGTCGCCCTGGCCGAGGTCGGTGACAAGACCCAGCTGCTGTCGCTGGCCCTCGCGGCCAAGTACCGCCGGCCCCTGCCCATCGTGCTCGGCGTGCTCGTCGCGACCCTGGTCAACCATGGCTTCGCGGGTGCCTTGGGCGTGCTGGTCGCGAACTGGCTCACGCCGACGATCCTGAACTGGACCGTCGTCGCGTCCTTCGTCGCGATGGCCGGCTGGATCCTCGTGCCCGACAAGCTCGACGACGAGGACGCCGGCCTCAAGCGCCCGATGGGCGTGTTCGCGACGACCGTCGTGGCCTTCTTTCTCGCCGAGATCGGCGACAAGACCCAGGTCGTGACGATCGCGCTCGCGGCCGAGTACCGCGACCTCGTCAGCGTGGTCGGCGGCACGACGCTGGGCATGCTGCTGGCCAACGTGCCGGTGATCTACCTGGGCAAGCGCTTCGCGGCGCGCCTGCCGGCGCGGCTCGTGCACGCGATCGCCGCCGTGATGTTCCTCGTGCTGGGCGGGCTCGCCCTGCAGCGCGCGCTCAGCGGCGCCAGTGTTTTTTGATCGACAAGGAGTCAGCCATGGAACCCGCCCCTCGACGGCGCGCCAGTGCCGCCCCGACATCCGTCATTCCATTCCCGGGCCCGCCGGGACGCCGCGCCGCCTGAGGTCGAGCCGGCGCTCCGCGTGCGGGCCGCATCCGGAGAGCCTCATGCTCCAACAGACCCATGAAATCCAGGTGCTGCGGCGCGCCGTGCGCGCGGCCGTGCGCCGCCACCAGCCGCTGGCGCTGCGCCAGCTGATCGCGGCCCAGGGCGCGGCGAACTTCGCGCTGTCGCTCGAAGGCCAGCCGGCGCGCGTCTGCGAAGATGCGCTGTCCATGCTCGGCCCCGACGAGCGCCGGGCCGTGATCGGCCAGCGCCGGGCCCCCAACGTTCGAGGAGCTTGAGATGCAGGCGATCGACAACTTCGACCCGCAGGCGCTCGCCAACATGGCCGTGAGCCTGGTCGCGGCCTTCGTGTTCGGCTCGATGATCGGCTTCGAGCGCCAGGTCCGCCAGCGCACGGCGGGCCTGCGCACGAATACGCTCGTCGCGGTCGGCGCGGCGATCTTCGTGTCGCTCGGCGACCGGCTCTACCAGCTTCACCTCGGCAGCCAGGGCACGGCGCAGATCGTCGCCTACGTGGTATCGGGCATCGGCTTCCTCGGCGCCGGCGCGATCATGAAGGAGGGCGCGAACGTGACCGGCCTGAACACCGCGGCGACGCTGTGGGGCTCGGGCGCGGTCGGCGCCTGCTGCGGCGCGGGCCTGATCGGCGAGGGCCTGCTCGCGGCGCTGTTCGTGCTCGCGTCGAACACGCTGCTGCGGCCGATCGTGAACCGCATCAACCGCCGCCCGCTCAACGAGGCCCACGCCGAGGCGAGCTACACGGTCTACGTGATCTGCGAGAAGGCGCTGCAGGCCGAGATCCACGAGCGCCTCGTCGAGGCGCTCGAGGCCGCGGCCTACCCGGCGCGCGAGGTCGACCAGCACCCGTTCGGGCCGGCCGACGCCGAGATCGAGGCCCAGCTCTACGCGACCGCGGTCAACGCCGAGGAGCTCGACGCGGTGACGGCGCAGCTCGAGCAGTGGCCGGGCGTCAGGCAGGCGTTCTGGAGCTCGAGCGCCGAGTGAGGCGACGGGTGCCGCGGCGTCGCCACGAGCGCATCGAGACGGCCGACGTCGAGCTGCCGGCGGCCGCGACTGAGAAAAGTCAAACAAGTCGACGCGCGGCTCTCCATACTGGGTCCACCGCCCCGCGCCCCGCCAGGCGTCCGGGCCGTTCACGAAGGAGCCCTCCATGTACGACCGAATCCTCGTTCCCGTCGACGGCAGCCCGACCGCGAACGCCGGCCTCGAAGAAGCGATCAAGCTCGCCCAGCTCACGCATGGGCGGCTGCGCATCGTCCACGCCGTCGAGCAGTTGCGTTACCTGAGCGAAGTCGACGGACTGTCGGGCGGCTGGACCAGCGAGCTCGTCGGTGCGCTCACGCAGGCCGGCCGCGACCTCCTCGCGCAGGCCCAGGCGCGCGCGGTCGCGGCCGGCGTGACGGTCGAGACGCATTTGTACGACGGCTTCGTCGAGCGTCTCGCCGAGTTGGTCGTCGCCGAGGCGCAGGCCTGGCAGGCCGACCTGATCGTGCTCGGCACCCATGGCCGACGCGGCGTGCGCCGCGCGATGCTCGGCAGCGACGCCGAGCAGGTCCTGCGCATCGCGTCGGTGCCGGTGCTGCTCGTGCGCTGCCCCGAACCCGACCGCTGAGCCCGGCGCGCCGTGCTGCCGGCCCGCGCGGGCCGCGCGCGCGTCCCGGCTCAGTCGGCGGCGCGCGGGTTGCGCTGCGCGCGCCGCGCCTCGTCGTCGCCCTGGCAGCTCGCGCAGCGCTGGCCCTCGGGCTGGGCGAGCAGTCGCGCCAGCAGGATCGGCCGGTCGCAGTCGGCGCACAGGCCGTAGACGCCCGCGTCCATGCGGCGCAGCGCGGCCTGCACGTCCCTGAGCTCCTCGCGCTCGAGCCGGTCGAGCGCGCGCCCGACCGCCTGGGCTTCGCTGCGCTCGGCCGGGTCCCAGCGGTCGACGACCTCGGGCGCCGCGGCGGCCTCGCGCATGAGCGCCGTCAGCGTCGCCTCGCGCTCGCACAGCCTGGCACGCAGCTGCTCGGTCTGGGCGGCGTCGAGGCCGCCCGCCTGGCCGACACTCGCGCCGCCGTCGCCGCGCAGCGCGCGCCGCCGCGCGGCGATCTCGCGCGCCATCTCGTGGCGCCGCTGCGGATCGCTGCGCGCGCGCGCCTGCGGGTAGATATGGCTCTCCTCGAGCGCGATATGCGCGCGCATCAGGCCGCCGAAGACCTGCGCGCCCTCGTGAAGCTGGTCGATGTCGACCCAGCCCTGGCCGCTCGCGACGGCGTTGACGAGCGCGCCGACCTCGTGCCAGTCCTCGTCGAGCCAGCGATGGTCCTGCAGCAGGCAGCGCACGGCCTGGACGGTCTCGGCGTCGCCCTCGCGCAGCAGGCGCGGGAACACGTGCTTCTCCTCGTCGGCGTGGTGTTCGCGGTTATAGGCGTCGAAGAAGGCCGCGACCTCGGCGGCGAGGTCGCGGGCGGGCGTGTCGGCGCCATGCGAGCGCAGGCGCGCGACGAGCGCGGCGAGCTTGCCGAGCTTGAGGACGGCCTCGGCGTGGGCCGCGTCGAGGATGTCGAAGCCGTCGTCGGGCCGCACCGGCGGCGGCAACGCGGGGGCATGGGCGTCGGGCATGATCGGTTCTCCTTGGTTCGTTCAGGCGCACAGCGCGCCGATCTGGATCCACAGCCCGTGCGCGAGCGACCAGGCCGCGGCGAGCATCAGCAGCGCGCCGGCCCCGCGCAGCGCGCGCGACCTGAGGTTCGCGGCGGCGCAGCGCCGCCACAGCCACGGCGCGAGCCACAGGCCGGTCGCGCTGCTCAGCGCGAACGCGGCCATCGCGAGCGCGCCGGCGAGCGGCGTCGTGGCGAGCGCGGCGACGAGCAGCGCCGACTGCAGGGCCGCGCAGGGCCACGCGACCCAGGCGCCGCCCGCGAGGCTCGCGCCGAGCGTGCCCCAGTGGACGATGCGGGGGCCGCCCGCGAGGGCCGCGGGGCCGCGCCACGCGCGCGCGCGCCAGCCGGCGGACTGCGGCGCGCGCCCGCGCACCAGCAGGTAGGCGCCGAGCACCAGCATCGCGGCCTGCAGCAGCACCCACAGGCCGAGCAGGCCGCGCGACGCGCGCGCCCATTCGCCGAGCGTCGCGGCGCTGGCCGCGGCGAGCGCGCCGCCCGCCGCGTAGCTCGCGACGCGCGCGAGGTGGAATGCCGGCGCGGCGCGGCCGCCGCGCGCCGTCACGGCCGCGCAGGGCGCGCCGCACATCGCCGCGCAATGCGGCACGCTCGCGCAGCCGAGCAGGGCGGCGCTGGCGGCAAGGGCGAGGTCGGGGGTCGCCACGCTAGGAGCTCCGGAATACCGACGGGCCCCGGCCTCAGATCACGCGCGAAAAGCGCTCGCGCTGCTGCTCGCCCTGCAGATAGCGGTCGAACACCATCGCGATCGCGCGCACGAAGAACCAGCCGGACGTGCTGACGTCGATCGCGTCGCTGCGCACGCTGACGAGGCCGAGCGCCTCGAACTCGGCGAGCTGGCCGAGCTCGACGCGGAAATAGTCGCCGAAGCGGATCAGGTGGGCGAGCTCGATCGACTCGAAGTCGACGCGGCCCTGGCACATCAGCGCCATGATCACGGCGCGGCGCACGAGGTCGTCGCGCGACAGCACGAGGCCGCGCGCGACCGGCAGGTGGCCCTGGCCGAGCGCGTCGTAGTAGTCGTCGAGCAGCTTGTGGTTCTGGCTGTAGGTCGGGCCGACGCGGCTGATCGCCGACACGCCGAGGCCGATCAGGTCGCAGTCCGGGTGGGTGCTGTAGCCCTGGAAGTTGCGGTGCAGCCGGCCCAGGCGCTTGGCCTGGGCGAGCGCGTCGTCGGGCAGGGCGAAATGGTCCATGCCGATGTAGACGTAGCCGTGGGCGAGCAGGCTCGCGATCGCGTCCTCGATCATGCGCAGGCGCTCGCCGGCGAGCGGCAGGTCGGCGGCGTGGATGCGCCGCTGCGGCTTGAAACGCTGGGGCAGGTGGGCGTAGGCGTACAGCGCGATGCGGTCGGGGCGCAGCGCCGCGACCTGCTCGATCGTGCGCTGGAACGAGGCCGGCGTCTGCCTGGGCAGGCCGTAGATCAGGTCGACGTTGAGCGAGCCGACGCCGAGCTCGCGCGCGTCCTGCACGAGCGCGGCGACATGCTCGCGCGGCTGGACGCGGTGCACGGCGAGCTGGACCTCGGGCTCGAAGTCCTGCACGCCGAAGCTCATGCGGTTGATGCCGAGGTCGACGAAGCGCGCGAGGCGCGCGCGGTCGGCGGTGCGCGGGTCGACCTCGATCGAGACCTCGGCCGTGTCGAGCAGGCGGAACGCGCGGCGCAGCGCGCCGAGCAGGCGCTCGAGTTCGGCGTCGGACAGAAAGGTCGGCGAGCCGCCGCCGAGGTGCAGCTGCGACACGCCCTGGCCGTCGCCGATGACGGCCTCGTGCAGGGTGATTTCGCGCTCGAGCGCGTCAAGATAGGGGCCGGCCCGGCCATGGTCGCGCGTGACGACCTTGTTGCACGCGCAGTAGTAGCAGACCGACTCGCAGAACGGCAGGTGCACGTACAGCGACAGCGGCGCGGCGCCGCCGATCGCGCCGCACTGGGCGCGCTGCTCGAGCGCGAGGCGCAGCTGCGGCTCGCCGAACGCGTCGACGAAGCGGTCGGCCGTCGGGTAGGAGGTGTAGCGCGGCCCCTGCATGTCGAGGCGCGGCACGAGCGCCTGGGGCAGCAACGGTGTTAGGGTAGGGGCTAGGGCGTTCATGTAGCTAATTTGAGCTATACGCGGCGCAGTTGTTTGATAACTATCAACGGGGGGCGAGGTGAGCGATCTGGAAAGGGTTGGCCCGGGCGAACTCAAGGTCGCCTGCTCGGGCTGCAATCTGCGCGAGCTGTGCCTGCCGTTCGCGCTCAGCGAAACCGACATCGAGCGGCTCGACGGCATCGTCTCGCTGCGCAAGAACGTCGCGCGTGGCCAGGCGCTGTTCCGCCACGACGCGCCTTTCCTCGGGCTCTACGCGGTGCGCACGGGCTTTTTCAAGACCAGCGTGCCGACCGGCGACGGGCGCGACCAGGTCACGGGTTTCCAAATGGCCGGCGAGGTGCTCGGCCTCGACGGACTCGGCCAGGAGCGCCATGCCTGCGACGCGATCGCGCTCGAGGACTCGCAGGTCTGCGTGATCCCCTACGAGCGCATGGAGGACCTGTCGCGCGAGTTCGTCGGCCTGCAGAAGCAGTTCCTCAAGATCATGAGCCGCGAGATCGTGCGCGAGAACAGCGTGATGCTGCTGCTCGGCAGCATGAAGGCCGACGAGCGCCTCGCCGCCTTCCTGCTCAACCTGACCAAGCGCCTGCAGGCGCGCGGCTTCTCGGCCTCGTCGGTCGTGCTGCGCATGAAGCGCGAGGAGATCGGCAGCTACCTCGGGCTCAAGCTCGAGACGATCAGCCGCGCGTTCTCCAAGCTCCAGGACGACGGGCTGATCGTGGTCGACCAGCGCGAAATCGAGATCCGCGACACGGCCGGGCTGCAGCGCCTCGTCAACGGCGCGAACTGCTAGTGTCCTGTCCCAGCACTAGCGCAGCGACTGCACGTAGGCCGCGACGGCGACGATCTGCGCGGCGTCGAGCGAGTGCGCGACGTTCTTCATCAGCAGGCCCGTCGGCATGGTCTGGGGGTCCGAGCGCTCGTCGGTGCGCTGGAAGACCTCGAGCTGCTTGATCAGGTAGTCCATATGCTGCCCGGCCAGGCGCGGGAAGATCGCGTTGCCGAGCGCCTTGTCGCCGTGGCAGCTCGCGCAGGCCGGGACGTCCCGGGCGGGCACGCCCGCCGCGAAGATGCGCGCGCCGGCGCCGATCTGCTCGGCGCGCCCCTCGACCGGCTGGGGCTGCAGGGCGGCCGCGGAGAAGTAGGCGGCGAGCGCGTCGATCTGGTCGTCCGTCAAGGCGCGGCTCAGGCCCCACATGTATTCGTAGCCGGCCGGGTCGCGGCGTTGGCGGGCCCGGAAGCTCCTGAGCTGGCTGCTCAGGTAGGGGGCGGTCTGGCCGGCCAGGTTCGGAAAGTTCGGCGATACCGCGGAGCCCGCCGTGCCATGACACATCGAGCAGACCTGGCGCGCGAGCACCGGGCCCGGCACGGCCGCGTTGGCGACGTCGCGCGAGCGCTCGACGTTGGCGCAGCCGGCGCCGAGCGCGGCGATCGCGGCGGCGAGGAGGGCGGTGAGCCGTTCGGTGCAGCGCATGTTCTTCCCCCGCGGGCCGGTCAATAGGCCATCCACATGTAGACGAACAGCGAGTTGTTGTCGCTGGCGTTGCGGCCGAAGCCGTCGTAGTTCGTCGCGCTGCCGTTGTAGCGCGAGTAGGCCGTGTACTGGGCGCCGATGCGCACGTACTGCACGGGCATCCAGAACGCCTCGACGGTCCAGCCGCGCGTGCCCGGGCTGCCCGTGAGATTGCCGTTGACCGGCAGCGACGGCGCCGCCGCCGCCGGGTCGGCCGTGATGCTCAGCGTGGCCGGGTCGTAGCCCGAGCTGATGTTGGCGGTGTTGCTCGTGCCGTGCAGGCCGAAGGCGCTGAGGCTGCCGCCGTAGCGCGCCTGGTAGACGTAGCTGACTTTGGCGCGCAGCAGGTCCGAGCGGGTCTTGTAGCGCGTCGGCGCCAGCGGGTTGCCGGCGGCGTCGACGAACGCGACCGGCTGGCCGCCCTGGGCGTTCGGGTAGCCGTGGCGATTGCGCGCGTAGACGAACTGGAAGGTCACGGCGTGGGGGTCGAGCAAATACTGGTACTGGCTGTCGACGCTCCAGTCGAGGTAGCGGTCGATCGTGCCCGGGTCGTTCGGGTCCTCGTAGACGCGCGCGAACATGCCGCCGGTCCCGACCATCAGGCTGTGGGGGCCCCACTCGCGGTTCCAGGCGAGGCGCCAATAGGGGTTGAGGCCGCGCAGGAAGGTGCGCGGGGCGTTGCCCTCGGTCATGAAGGACAGCGGCCCGCGCGCCGTGCCGTAGAGGCCGACTTCGCCGTACCAGGTCCGGTCCAGGAAGGCGTAGGTCGTCAGGCCGGCGATATTCCCGCCCGCCGAATAGCCGGGGTAGGGGCTCGTGCCGTCGATGAACTGGCTGCTGCCCGGGCTCGGCACCGGCACGTACTGCATCCAGGCGGGCGCGGTGTTCCAGGGGTCGGAGACCGAGGGGTTGTTGTTCAGGCTCACGCCGACGACCAGGTCGCGCTCGGCGTCGACGAAGCGGTCGGCCCAGCGCAGGTCCATATTGTCGGCGGCCGTATGCCCGGCGTAGCTGCCGTCGGCGTTGCGGACCGCGTAGGGGTCGTAGGTGACCTGGAGGAAGGCGCCGATGTTGTCGGTGATCTTGCCGCCGGCGAAGACGCTGGCCGTCGCGAGGATCACGTCGTTCTGCTTGAAGAAGTCGCTGGCCGGGCTCAGGCTCTTGCCGGTGTTGGCGACCGACGAGTCCGAGACCAGGGCCATCGCCGAGAGCGGCACGGCGGTCCGCGCGCCCAGGGTGTAGCCGGTCATCTTGAAGAGCCGCCCGTAAGGCGTCAGCTCCGGGAACTGGCCGCCGGCGTGACAGGCCATGCAGTTCTGCCCGGTCTGCCGGTTGAACAGCGGCAGGGCCTGCGCCGTGCTCGCGATCAGCAACAGGCCGAGCAAGGCGGCCAGCACGGACCGGTATTTCGCGCGAACGATGGAGCGCATCGCAAGACAGGGCGCTCCGGGCCAGCTAGGCGACATGGGCTTCTCCTCGGCGACGGTGCCAGGCCATTCTTGGCGGCCGGGCGCGCGCATGTTTGACTTTTGTCATCCTCAGGGCCAGCGCGGCCCGCGGCGCCGGCGCCGCGCCGGGCGGTCGTCGGGCTCGACGCACAGCAGCGCCGTGAGCAGACAGGCGAGGCCGACGAGCAGCCAGAACGCGAAGAACGCGAGCGTGTACACGGCCTGGCGCGACAGCTCGACCGGCGTGACGCCGCAATGCAGGTCGCTCGGGTCGACGAGCGTGAAGACGAGCATCTCGAGCACGCCGGCCATCAGGAAGGCCGGCCACAGCACGCGCACGAGGCGCGCCGCCGGCCGCGGCGGCGCGGACTCAATGGCGGCGTGCTTCGGCGGCATGGTGGCTCGCGGTCTCGGCGGGCTGGGTCGACGCGGCCTCGTCGTCCTCGGCCGGCGCGTGCTGCGCGACCGTGTTCGTCTGCAGCGCCGGGTCCGGGTGCCGGATCACGAGCGCGAGCGTGACGAAGCTCGCGACGACGACCGCGGCCGGGCCGCCGAAAACGAGCCAGGCCATGCCGTGGCGCCACCAGGGCGAGACGGGTCCGTTGGGCGCGTTCATGATGGATCTCCTCGGGTCAGTGGGGCAGGATGAAGGTCGACTTCTCGTGCACCTCGGCGGGCGCGGCCGCGTCGACGCGGGTGACGACGAAGCGGATCGGGTGCACGCCCGGCGCGGCCTGCGCGGCGGTCTCGGGCGGCACCTGGACGTGCACGGCGACCCAGCGGGCGGCGGCCGGCTCGACCTCGATCGGCGCGCGCTCGCTCACGACGATGCCGTCGAGGCCTTCGACGCCGATCGCGTAGCGCTGCGGCGCCTCGGTCGCGTTCATGATCTGGAGCCGGTAGAGGTTCTCGACATGGCCCCGGGCGACGAGGCGCGCGAGCGACGCGCGGTCGCGCAGCACGTCGACGCGGAAGGGCTTGCGCAACGCGATGCCGCCGGCCACAAGCGTCGTGATCAGCAGCAGCACGCTGCCGTAGACGAGCACGCGCGCGCGCAGCACGCGGCGCCAGATGCGCGCGGGCGACCCGCCGAGCGCCATCGCGTTCTCGGTCGAGTAGCGGACCAGGCCGCGCGCGAGTCCGACCTTGTCCATCACGCCGTTGCAGGCGTCGACGCAGGCCGCGCAGCCGATGCACTCGTACTGCAGGCCGTCGCGGATGTCGATGCCGGTCGGGCAGACCTGCACGCACAGCTTGCAGTCGATGCAGTCGCCGCGCGCGGCCGGTGTCGCGGCGGCGGCCGACTTGGCTGCGCGCGGCCCGCGCGGCTCGCCGCGCTGCAGGTCGTAGCCGATCACGAGCGTGTCGCGGTCGAACATCGCGCTCTGGAAGCGCGCGTACGGGCACATGTACTTGCAGACCTGCTCGCGCATGAAGCCCGCGTTGCCCCAGGTCGCGAACGCGTAGAAGTTGACCCAGAACCACTCCCAGGGCCCGAAGTCCAGCGTGAAGGCCTCGTGCCAGAGCGTGCGGATCGGCGTGAAGTAGCCGACGAAGCTGAAGCCGGTCCACAGCGCGACGCCGAGCCAGGCGAGGTGCTTGGCGCCGCCGCGCAGCACTTTCTCGCGCGTCCACGGCGCCGCGTCGAGGCGCAGGCGCGCGCTGCGCTCGCCCTCGCAGCGCCGCTCGATCCACGTGAAGACCTCGGTGTAGACGGTCTGCGGGCAGGCGTAGCCGCACCACAGGCGCCCGGCCACGGCCGTGAAGAAGAAAAGCGCGTACGCGCAGACGACGAGCAGGCCCGTCAGGTAGATGAAGTCCTGCGGGTAGAAGACCAGCGGGCCGAGATAGAAGCGCCGCGCCGCGAGGTCGAACAAGAAGGCCTGGCGGCCGTTCCAGGCCAGCCAGGGCAGGCCGTAGAACAGCGCCTGGGTCAGCGCGACGAGGGCCCAGCGCCAGCCCGCGTACCAGCCCCGGACGCTGCGCGCCTGGATCGTCGCCTGCTTCTGGTAGAGCGAGACGAGCTGGACCGGGCGCGGCTCGCTCATGGCTTGGCGGCCGGCGGCGGCGCGTCGCCGCCGGGGGCGACGCTGGCGACGCTCGTCGTGCCCTGGTGCGACAGGCTCCAGACATAGGCCGCGAGCACGTGGATCTGCTCGGGCGTCAGGCGCTTCTCGTGGGCCGGCATGATGTTGGTCTTGCCGTTCGTGACCATCGCGACGATCGCGTCCTCGCCGAAGCCGTGCAGCCAGATGTCGTCGGTCAGGTTGGGCGCGCCGATCAGCGGGTTGCCCTTGCCGTCGGCGCCGTGGCAGCCGGCGCAGATCGCGAACTTGGGCTTGCCGGCGGCCGCGCGGATCGAATCGTGCGGCGTGTTGGACAGGCTCAGCACGTAGGCGGCGACGTTGCGAACGTCCTCGCTCGTGCCGACGAATTCGGCGACCGGCGGCATCTGGCCGACGCGGCCCTTGGTGATGGTCTCCTCGATGCGCTCGGGCGAGCCGCCCCACAGCCAGTCGTCGTCGGTCAGGTTCGGAAAGCCCTTGCTGCCGCGCGCGTCGGCGCCGTGGCAGCCCGCGCAGTTGTTCGCGAACAGGCGCTCGCCGATCGCCATCGCGTGCGGGTCGCGCGCGAGCACCTCGGCCTTCTTGCCCGCGAACTGGGCGTAGATCGGCGCCATCGCTGCGCGCTGGCGCGCGAGGTCGGTCTGGACCTGGCCCGCGCTCGACCAGCCGAGCGCGCCGGCGCGCGCGCCGAGCCCGGGGTAGAGCGTCAGGTAGGCGCCGGCGAACACGATGGTCAGCACGAACAGCACCATCCACCAGCGCGGCAGCGGGTTGTTCATCTCGCGCAGGTCGCCGTCCCAGACATGGCCGGTCGTGTTGTCGCCGGCCATCACGCGGCGGCGGCTCGCGATGACGAGCAGGGCGAGGCAGGCGGCGATGCCGACGACGGTCGCCGCGGCGATGAAGATCGACCAGCCGCCGTTGAGGAAGTCGCTCATGAAGAGCCTTCCCGGCGCGGCAGGCCGCACTCGTCGTCCTCGCGCAGCGGCGCCTGGGCGATGTCGTCGAAGGCGTCCTGGTTGGCCTTGGAAAACGCCCAGTAGCAGATCGCGATGAACAGGATCAGCGAGAGCAGGGTGACGATGGAGCGCAGATCGTTGATGTCCATGGGCTGGTCCTTGGGCTTAGTGAACGGCGGTGCCGAGCACCTGGAGGTAGGCGATCACGGCGTCGAGCTCGGTGTGGCCTTTGAGCTCGGCCGGGGCCGCGGCGATCTGGGCGTCGGTGTAGGGCACGCCGACGGTGCGCAGCGCGCGCATCTTGGGCGCGACCTCGGCCGGGTCGAGGCGCGCGTCGCGCAGCCAGGTGTAGGCCGGCATGTTCGACTCGGGGACGAGGTCGCGCGGGTTGTTCAGGTGGATGCGGTGCCACTCGTCGGTGTACTTGCCGCCGACGCGCGCGAGGTCGGGGCCGGTGCGCTTGCTGCCCCACTGGAACGGGTGGTCGTAGACGAACTCGCCGGCCATCGAGTAGTGGCCGTAGCGCAGCGTCTCGGCGCTGAGCGTGCGGATCATCTGCGAGTGGCAGTTGTAGCAACCCTCGCGGATGTAGATGTCGCGGCCGCTGAGCTGCAGCGCCGTGTAGGGCTTGACGCCGGGCAGCGCCTCGGTCGTCGAGCGCTGGAAGAACAGCGGCACGATCTCGACGACGCCGCCGATCGCGACGGCGAGCAGGGTCAGCACGATCATCAGGAAGTTGCTGGTCTCGATGCGCTCGTGACCTTGGGCGGGGGCGTTGGCGTTCATGGTGGGGCCTCGAGGGGTTCAGGCGTGGGCGGGCAGCAGCGGGATGCGCACGGTCTCGACCTGGCCGGCGCGCACGGTCTTGACGACGTTCCAGGCCATCAGCAGCATGCCGCTCAGGTAGATCAGGCCGCCGAGCAGGCGCACGATGTAGAAGGGGTAGGTGGCCTTGACGCTCTCGACGAAGGTGTAGACGAGCGTGCCGTCGGGGTTCGTCGCGCGCCACATCAGGCCCTGCATGACGCCGGCGATCCACATCGCGGCGATGTAGAGCACGATGCCGACCGTCGCGATCCAGAAGTGCAGCTCGATCGCCTTGGTGCTGTACATCTCGCGGCGGCCGAACAGGCGCGGGATCAGGTGGTACAGCGAGCCCATCGTGATCAGGCCGACCCAGCCGAGCGCGCCGCTGTGCACATGGCCGATCGTCCAGTCCGTGTAGTGGCTCAGCGAGTTGACGGTCTTGATCGACATCATCGGTCCCTCGAAGGTGCTCATGCCGTAGAAGGACAGGGAGACGATGAGGAACTTCAGGATCGGGTCGTCGCGCAGCTTGTGCCAGGCGCCGCTGAGCGTCATCACGCCGTTGATCATGCCGCCCCAGCTCGGCGCGAGCAGGATCAGCGAGAACAGCATGCCGATCGACTGGGCCCAGTCGGGCAGGGCCGTGTAGTGCAGGTGGTGCGGGCCCGCCCACATGTACGTGAAGATCAGCGCCCAGAAGTGCACGATCGAGAGGCGGTAGGAGTAGACCGGCCGCTCGGCCTGCTTGGGCACGTAGTAGTACATCATCCCGAGGAAGCCGGCGGTCAGGAAGAAGCCGACCGCGTTATGGCCGTACCACCACTCGACCATCGCGTCCTGCACGCCGGCGTAGGCCGAGTAGCTCTTCCACAGGGACACCGGCACGGCCGCGCTGTTGACGATGTGCAGCAGCGCGACGGCGATGATGAAGGCGCCGAAGAACCAGTTCGCGACGTAGATGTGGCGCACCCGGCGCAGCCCGATCGTGCCGAAGAACACGATCGCGTAGGCGACCCAGACGACGGCGATGAGCAGGTCGATCGGCCACTCGAGCTCGGCGTATTCCTTGCCCTGCGTGATGCCCAGCGGCAGCGTGATCGCGGCCGCGACGATGACGGCCTGCCAGCCCCAGAACGTGAACTTCGCGAGCCAGGGCAGGAACAGGCGGGTCTGGCAGGTGCGCTGGACGACGTGGTAGCTCGTCGCCATCAGCGCGCAGCCGCCGAACGCGAAGATCACGGCGTTGGTGTGCAGCGGGCGCAGCCGGCCGTAGCTGAGCCAGGGGATGCCGAAGTTGAACTCGGGCCAGGTCAGCTGCGCGGCGATCAGCACGCCGACCGACATGCCGACGACGCCCCACAGCACGGCGGCGAGCGCGAACCACCTGACGGGCGCGTCTTCGTAGACGGGCAGGGCTTCGGCGGGGCGGACGGTCATCGCGGGCTCCAGTGGTGTGCGCCAAGCCATTCTTCTTGGCGGGCCGCGCCCGTGTTTGACAAAAGTCAGGCTGCCAACTAACTGCTAAGTTCATCGGCATCGAGGACGCGCTGGCCCTCCTGCTCGATGTCGTCGAACTGGCCCGCGTTGAGGGCCCAGGCGAACAGGCCGATCACGCCGAGCACGAGCACGGCCGACAGCGGGATCAGCAGGTAGAGGATGTCCACGTCGGCCGCTCCGTTGCGTCAGCAGGTCCTAGCGCGCGAGGCGCAGCGAATTGAGCACGACGAGCAGCGAGCTCGTCGCCATGCCGAGGCCGGCGGCCCAGGGCGGCAGCAGGCCGGCGAACGCGAGCGGCACGCTCACGAGGTTGTAGAGCAGCGCCCACGCGATGTTCTGGCGGATCACGCGCAGCGTGCGCCGCGCCATCGCGCGCGCCGCGACGACGCCCTGCAGCGAGTTGCCGAGCAGCACGACGTCGGCCTGCGCGCGCGCGACGGCCGCGCCGTCGGCGAGCGCGAACGCGACGTCGGCCTGCGCGAGCACGGGCGCGTCGTTGACGCCGTCGCCGACCATCGCGACGCGCTCGCCGCGCGCCTGCGCGGCGCGGATCGCGGCGAGCTTGTCCTCGGGGCGCAGGCCGCCTTGGCAGTCGTCGATGCCGAGCGCCGCGCCGACGCGCCGCGCGGCCTCGGCGCGGTCGCCCGACAGCAGGGTCAGGCGCAGGCCGTCGAGCGCGAGCGCGCGCAGCGCGGCGACGCTGTCCGGACGCGCCTGTTCGGCGGACTCGAAGGCCGCGAGCCGCGTGCCATCGCGGCCGAGCCACACGGCGGCCTCGCCGGGCCCCGGGCCGCCGGCGCCGGCCCAGTCCGCCGCGCCGAGGCGCCAGACGCGGCCGTCGGCGTCGCGGCCCTCGATGCCCGCGCCGACGCGCTCGCCGACCGCGCGCCATTCGATCGGCGCGACGGCGGGGCCGAAGGCGCGTGCGAGCGGATGGGCCGACCAGGCCGCGAGCGAGGCCGCGACCTCGCGCAGCCAGCCCGCGTCGTCGGCCGCGACGGGGCGGCAGCTCAGGCGCGGCTCGGTCAGCGTGCCGGTCTTGTCGACGAACACATGGTCGACGCGCGCGAGCGCCTCGAGCGCATCGACGCGGCGCAGCAGCACGCCCGCGCGCGCGAGCGCGCCGGCCGCGCTGAGCAGCGCGGCCGGCACCGCGAGCGACAGCGCGCAGGGGCAGGTCACGACGAGCATCGCCACGGCGACCCAGACGGCGCGCGCGGGGTCGACGACGCTCCAGACCGCCGCGGCGACGCCGGCGAGCAGCAGCACGCCGACGAGGAAGGGCGCGGCGACGCGGTCGGCGATGCGGCTCAGCGCCGGCCGCTGCGCCATCGCCTCGCGCAGCAGCGCGACGATGGCCTCGTAGCGGGTGTCGGCCCCGACCCGCTCGACGCGCATCAGCACCGGCCCGCCGAGGTTGACGCTGCCGGCGACGAGCGCGTCGCCGGCGACCTTGGGCACGGGGCGCGATTCGCCGCTGAGCAGCGCCTCGTCGGCCGCCGTGCGGCCCTCGATCAGCAGGCCGTCGGCGGCGAAGGCCTGGCCGAGCGGAACGCGCACGACGTCGCCGGGCGCGAGGCGCCGCGGGCTCACGGTCTCGAACGCGCCGTCCGCGGTGCGCCGCTGCACGCCGTCGGGCAGGCGGGCCGCGCCGGCCTCGAGCCGCGCGGCGGCGCGGTGGCGCGCGCGCATCTCGAGCGCGCGGCCGGCGAGCAGAAAGGTCACGAACATCGCGAGCGAATCGAAATAGACGGCCGCGCCGAAGCGGCCGCCCGGGTCGAACGCCGCGCCCGTGCTCGCGACGAAGGCGACCGCGATGCCGAGCGCGACCGGCACGTCCATGCCGACGCGACCGCGCGCGAGCGCGCTCCAGGCGCCGCGAAAGAACGGCGCGGCCGAGAACAGCAGCACCGGCAACGTCACCAGCCAGGCGCCCCAGGCGAGCAGCTGGGCGAGGTCGGGCGCGAGCTCGCCGGGGGCGCTGACGTAGGACGGCGTCGCCATCATCATGATCTGCATCGAGCAGAAGGCCGCGACGAACAGGCGCCACAGCATCGTGCGGCGCTCGCTCGCGCGCTGCGCACGCGCCTCGGCCAGCGTATCGGGGACGGCCGTGTAGCCGGCGCGCTCGACGGCCTGCACGAGCGCCGACGGGCGCGTGCGCGCGGCGTCCCAGCGCACGCGCGCGAGCCGCGCGGCGGCGTTGACGCTCGCGTCGACGACGCCGGGCACCTCGCGTAGCGCGGTCTCGATGACCATCGCGCAACTCGCGCAATGCAGGCCGCCCAGGCACAGCGAGGACTCGGCGAGGCGGTCGCCGTTGGCCGCCTCGGGCAGCAGGCGCGTGAACGCCGCGAACTCGCGCGGGTCGTCGATGACGGCCGCGGCGGGCTGCGGCAGGGCGGACAAGGCTTTGGGCATGGTGCCTCGCAGCATGGCGGCGCCGCGGGCGCCATGTTTGACTTTTCTCAAGGGGCGAACCGGCGCCTCGCGACCCTGGCCGGGGCCAAGTCCGCTGACGACGTCCTCGCCCGCATCGAACGGTTTTGCGTGCGAAGGTCTAACTCACGACACTAGACTCGCTCATTTCACGGAGTACCGCCATGAGCTTCGAATCCGAGATGCTCGACATGTCGAGCCCCGAGGCCAAGCGCGCGAGCTACGCGCTGCTGACGGCCCAGGCCCAGGCCCTGTTCGAGGGCGAGCGCGACTGGCTCGCGAATCTCGCGCAGTTCTCCGCGCTGATCTACGGTTCGGTGCCGGGGCTCAACTGGTCGGGCTTCTACCTCGCGCAGGGCGAGCAGCTCGTGCTCGGGCCCTTCCAGGGCAAGGTCGCCTGCGTGCGCATCCCGTTCGCGCGCGGCGTGTGCGGCGCCTGCGCGCGCAGCGGGGAGATCCAGCTCGTTGAAGACGTCCACGCGTTCCCCGGCCATATCGCGTGCGACTCGGCGTCGCGCTCGGAGCTCGTCGTGCCGGTGCGGGTCGGCGGCCGGCTGCGCGCGGTGTTCGACCTCGACAGCCCGCTGCTCGCGCGCTTCGACGCCGACGACGCGGCCGGCATCGCGGCGGCCGTCGCGGTGCTCGTCGCGGCGACCGACTGGGCATGATCGGCCGGGCGGCGCGGCAGGCGCCGCGGACGGGCGCGCGTCAGGTCTGACTGGCCGGTGGGCATGGGCAAGTCGAGTCCGGCACGCTACGCTAGGGCCGGTCCGGCCGGATCCGCGCCGGCCAGACGGGAGCGCCCATGGATCTGCTGCCCCATGCCTTCGCCCTGAGCCTGTGCGCCGCCGCGGCCTGCGCGGGGGCGCCCGCCCAGGCCGCGCCGCTCGCGCCGCACCAGGTGATCAAGGTCTGCGGCCAGGAAGCCGAGTGGCCGCCGTTCCTGTACTTCCAGCGCAGCCTGGGCATCAAGACCGACGAGGTCGTCGGCTACTCGGCCGAGTACCTGAAGCACGCGCTCGCGGCCCGCGGGCTGCGCTACAGCATCGACATGATCCCGTGGCGACGCTGCATGGACGAGGTCGAGTCCGGCCACTACGACATGATGACCGACACCTCGAACAACGCCGAGCGCGCCGCGGCCTACCTGGTCAGCAAGCCCTATTACGCGCTGCACCTCGTCTACTTCTACGACGAGGCACGCGACAAGCCGCTCGTGCGCACGGCCGCCGACCTCAAGAAGCTGCGCCTGTGCGGCGTCAACGGCTACAACTACGTGCCCTTCGGCCTCGACGCGAACCAGGTCGAGCATGGCGCGCGCAACCTCGCCCAGGCGTTTCTGAAGCTCAAGCGCAACCGCTGCGACGCGGTGCCCGAGCGGCTCGAGATCGCGCTCGGCTACAAGGCGCTCAATGTCGTCGATTTCGACCGGCTCGACATCGGCTTCGAGGCCGTCCCCGCACTGCCGCCCGTGCCCTTCCACATGATGGTCAGCCGCAAAGTGCCTTACGGCGCCGAGCTGCTGCAGCTGCTCGACGCCGGCATCGAGCAGCTCGGCAACGACGCCGCTGCGCGGGCCGCCATCGACAGTCGTTACTCGATCCCGGGCGTCAGCGTCGGCGGCCTGCTACCCGACCCGGCGGCGAAGAAGCCGGCCGGACCGAAGTCCCGCTAGGGCCTGTTAACGCTACGGAGGCACGGGTCTCCGTAGCGTTAACAGGCCCTAGGCGCGGTGCCGCCGCGCCGCGCGGGCCTGGCCGAGGTGGACCAGCAGCAGCGGCGCGAGCGCGAGGCCGACGCCCCAATGCGCGAGGCTGGCCGCGTCGTGCCAGTCGGCCGGCGCGTAATAGAGCAGCAGCGCCGAGGCCGCGAGCAGCGTGCCGGCCGCCGTCAGCGCGACGCCGCTCGCGAGGTGGCGGCGCAGGCGCCAGCCGAGCGCGATATGCGCCGCGCTCATCGAGCCGAACGCGAACACGAACCCGTAGGCGACGACGCCGTGCACGCGCAGCGCCCAGGGCTCGAGCGGGCTCGGCTGCGCGTCGCCGAACGGGCCCGCCGCGACGAGCCAGTAATGCGCGGCGAGCCAGGCGAGGCCGCTCGCGACGAGCAGCGTCGTCGTCAGGTAGACGGCCCAGCGCTGCCAGCGCCGCGGCCGCAGGCCGATGGCGACGGCCGAGGCCGCACGCGGCCGGTGCGGGCGGCCATGGGCGCTGTGTTCCGTCGAATGATGGCGTGGCTGCGGCTTCATGCCGATGGCGGCGGTTCAGAGGCGGGAGCGGCGACCGTCCCGGTGATGGACAAGGGCCTCGGCGCGGTGCGCGCGCAGCAGCCCGGTGGACGCGGCGCCGCGCTGCCAGACCACCTTGGTCAGCGCGTCGGCGACGGCGCAGGATGGCGCGAAAACGGTCACCGACGCGGGCGCATTGTCGCCGGAGTCGGCGGACGCCGCTGCGCTCGCGTTGGCCGGGCCGGCCGTGGCGAGCAGGTGCTCGGCCGTGTCGCCGCCGAGCCGCCATGCGCTCGTCGCGCAGGCGAGCTCGGCGATCTCGGCGACCGGCGGCGCGCGTCCCGGGGCGGCCGGGTCGCGGACCTGGACGACGAGGCGGCGCGCGCCGAACACGCGCAGGTCGCCGCCCGCATTGACGATGCCGCCGGTGAAGCCGGCGGCCGGGCCCGCCGCCGCGAGCGCCGCGACCGCCGCGTCGACCGCGTAGCCCTTGGCGATGCCGCCGAGGTCGATCCATGGCGTCGCGCGTACGCGCACGCGGCCGTCGGCCAGGAGCTCGACGCCGTCCTCGAGGCAGATGGCGGCCGACGGCTGCGCGTCGTCGGGCCGCGGCAGCAGCCCGCGCTCGACCAGCGCGGCCGCGCAGCAGGCGTTGAACGCGCGCGCCGATTCGCGCTCGAGCCGCAGCGCGAGCGCGAGCACCGCGTGGGTGTCGGCGCCGACCGCGACGACATCGCCGGCGCGCGCCCGCGCGAGCGCGCGCAGCGCGCTCGTGGGCTCGTGAAAACTCATCGCGCGATGGATCGCGGCGACGCGCGCGAGGGCCGCGGCGATCGCGGCTTCGGCGGCCATGGCGCTGGCGAGGTCGACCCGATCGACCTCGACGCTGACCAGCGTGCCGAGCAGGGCCTGGGCGCGGCGCATCGGCAGCCCCGGGGCCTAGAGCCGTCCCGTCGCGCGCAGGCGCGCGACGAGCGCGACGAGGTGCCGCACGCCGTCGGCGATATGCGTGCAGCTCAGCGTCGCGCCGCTGATGTTCGCGATGTCGTCGCCGACCTGCAGCTTCGCGTCGGGGCCCTTGCCGACGAACTGGCGGCGCCAGGCCGGCAGCTTGACTTCGTAGCCGTGGCTCTCGCGGTAGTTGAGGATCTCGACCGCGCGGACCTTGCCATCGGCGCCGAGCGCGACCGCGTAGTCGATCAGTTCGAACTTGCCGATCACGCCGTCGGCGACGGTCACGCCGAGCACATGGCCCGCGGCGTCGAGCGCGACGCGCGCGTGCCAGCTCGTCGCGCGCGGCGCGGCGCCGCCGAGCGCCGCGAGCGCGCGCAGGTCGTCGGGGCTGGCCTGGACGAGCGCGTCGCGAAACGCGGCGGCTTCGGGGAACGCGCGCTGCGCGGCTTCCTCGAGCGTCGCGAACTGCGCGGCCTGGGCGATCGCGGGGACCGCGAGCGCGAGGCCGGCGGCCGCCGGGAGCCAGCGCAGGTGGGGCTCTGCTTGCCGTGCCATCGGCTTACTCGAACGACAGGCCGAGGCCGAAGTCGACGCGGCTGAACGCGTTGTTGTTCCTGAAGTGCTGGTAGTCGACCTTGAACACGACGTTCGGGTTCAGGTAGAAGTTCGCGCCGACCGTGCCGACCTGGTCGGCCGCGAACGGGTAGGTGCCGAACGCACCGGGCACGTTGCTGGTCGGGAAGGGCGCGGTCGGGCGCGGGCCGAAGCCCGGCGCGAGGCCCTCGTAGGCCGCGCCCATGTCGTAGCGCTCGTAGCGCGCGAACGGCGCGAGCGAGTACTCGCCATGCTCCCACAGCTTGTACGCGGCCTCGACGAACCAGCCGTTGAACTTGGCCGGCACCGGGTTCGCGGTGCCCGGGAACTGCGCGTTCGCGGCCGCCGTGTTGCTGATCGCGCCCTGGGCGTAGAGCGCCGACAGCTGCAGGCCGTTCGCGGCGTAGCGCAGATGGCCTTCCCACAGCGTCGCGCGCGAGTCGGGCACGCCCGCGTAGAGCGAGCCGACATTGCTCGTGAACAGCGTGCCGCCGACGCGCCAGCCAGGCTGGCCCAGGTAGTCGATCGCGACGTACTGGGCGAGGTGGGCGGCCTTCGCGAGCGCGAGTTCCTGGTGGGTCGCCTGGAGCGGGCCGACGCCGTTGTTCTCGAGGTCGAGCGCGGTCCGGTAGGGCACGAACTCGGGCGTGAAGTTCCACTTCGACAGGTCCTGGCCGGTCGTCAGGCCGACGCTCCAGCGCAGGCCGTCCTCGGTGTCGCCGTGCAGGTTGAGGCCGCCTTCGCGCCAGGTGCTCGGGACGATCAGCGTCTCGACGAAGTTGCGCTGCACGCCGTAGAAATGGGTGGGCTCGTGGACCTCGTTGAGGAAGCCGGCCGGGATCAGGAACAGGCCGGCCTGCAGGTTCAGGCCCTGGCGGATTTCGTGGTCGATGTAGAACTGCTCGATCTCGAACTCGCCGACATCGCTCGACGAAGCGACCGCGTGCTCGACCTCGAACTCGGAGTTGAAGCGGGTCTTGGCGTCGAACTGGTAGCCGATGCCGAACACGCCGCGCGCGAGGTCGGCCTGGGCGAGGTTGCGGTCGTGGACCGGGTTCATGTCGTAGACCTCGCCATAGCCCCACAGGCTGAACTTGCCGAGCGGCTTGGCCGCGCTCGCCTGCACGGCGTCGCTGGCCTGGGCGACGGCCTGCTGGGTCTGCGACTGCTGGGTGCGCAGCTGCTGGTTCTCGGCCTTGAGCGTCTGGACCTCGGCCTGCAGGTCCTGCATCTGCTTGAGCAGGTCGACCATGCGCGCGTTGAGCTGGTCGATCTTCGCGGCGGTCGTGGCGGGCGCCTCCGGTGCGTCGGTCGCGGCCTGCGCGACTCCCGCGAGGCTCAGCGCGAGGACCAGCGGGGTGAGGGCGAGTTTGTTCATGGTGTCGGGCTCTTGTCGTTGGCGGTGGTCGGCTTCAGTTCGCGGCGGCCGCGGCCTGGGCGGCCTGGCATTGCGGCGGGTTCGGGTAGGACTGCGGCTGCTGGGGGTCGTAGCCGTCGCTGAGCGTGCACAGGAAGGTCACGATCAGATTGATCTGCCGGGCGTCGAGCGTCGGCGCGATGCCCGGGTTGTAGGGCACCTCGGTGACGTTGACGTTCGCGTCGTAGAGCGCGGGCAGGTCGTTGTAGGGGATGTCGGGGGTCACGCCGTCGGCCTGGACGTACCAGCGCGTCGGGTTGGTGTCGCGCGTCGCGTACCAGCTCACGACGTCGTTGAGCTTGTCGAACACGCCGTTGTGGAAGTAATGCTGGCGCAGCGCCGCGTTGCGCAGCGTCGGCACCTTGAAGAAGCCGCACAGGCTGCTCACCGTCAGGTTGGTGCGCTGCGGGCCGCACAGGCCGAGGTCGTAGTAGCCGTAGTTGCTGCCGCCGGGCAGCGTCGCGATGCCGAGGCCGTTCGAGGGCACGTAGGACAGCGTCGTGCCGGCCTGGTTCGCCTCGACCGCCCAGTTGCGCGGGATGCCGACGTTGTCGTAGCTGAAGTCGGTGAACAGCGCCGGCAGGCCGTTCGCGGGCGTCGCGATATGGCAGGCGGTGCAGTTGCCCTTGGTCGGGTCGATGAACAGCGCGTAGCCTTGCGTCTCGGCCGGCGTGAGCTGGGCCTGACCCTTGAGGAAGGCGTCGAACTTGCTGTTGAACGGGTGGAAGCGCGGGTCCTCGGTCTCGAACGCGGCGAGCGCCGTGCCGACCGCGTTCAGCGCGCCCTGCGGGTCGTTCGCGAGGCCCGCGCCGAAGGTCGTCAGGAACTGCTGGAAATAGGGGCGCCGGGCGAGCCGGCCGAGCAGCGCGGCCGCGTCGGCGTTGGCCATCTCGAAGCCGTTCAGGAAGGGCTGCGTCGCCTGGTCGGCGAGGCTCGCCGCGCGGCCGTCGCGGAAGAAGCCGCCGACCGCCGTGCCGTCGGCCTGCAGCGCGAACGCCGGCGTGAACGACACGTAGCTGAGCCCCGGCGTGTTGCGCAGGCCCGGCAGGTTCATCTGCGGGCCGCCGAGCGGCGTCGCGCGGCCGTCGGCCGACGCGAAGCCGTTCGCCGCGACATGGCAGCTCGCGCAGGACTGCTGGCCCGACGCCGACAGCGCCTTGTCGGCAAAGATCTGCTCGCCGAGCCGGGCCGCGTCCGACAGCGCCGTCGCGCTGCCGGTGTTCGCGGACGAGCCGCCGGAGCCGCCGCCGCACGCGCTCAGCAGTGCAAGAAAACAGACCAGGGCCAGGAGCGGTAGCGGTCGGGCGGGGCGGTGGCGCAGCATGCGGACATCATAAATGCAAATGATTCGCATGCAGATTCATGTTTGTGGCCATGCCACAACGGGGCGGTCCCGGTGCGGCTCGAGCGCCCGCACAGGCGCCTGGCCGGGTCGATCCGGCGCGCCGGGCCGTCAGCCGAACGCGCCGAGCAGCCGCTCGAGCACCGCCGTGAACGGCGTCTCCATCAGCGGCAGCGTCGCGGCCATGCCGATCAGGCCGATCGACACGGTCAGCGGGAAGCCGACCGAGAACACGCCGATCTGGGGTGCGACGCGCGAGATGATGCCCATCACGAGGTTCACGAACAGCAGCATCGCGACCAGCGGCAGCGCGATCCACAGGCCCATCGAGAAGATCTCCGCGCCCCAGGTCTGGGGCTGGACGACGCGCAGGAAGCGGAACGGCTCGTCGCCGACCGGGAAGGCCGTGAAGCTCTTGACGAGGGCCTCGATCAGCATCAGGTGGCCGTTCGTCGCGACGAACAGAAAGGCGACGATATTGCCGTAGAAGCGCGAGCTCGCCGTGCCCTGGCCGCCCGTCGCGGGGTCGAAGAAGGCCGCGAAGTTCAGGCCCATCTGCAGGCCCGCGAGCTCGCCCGCGAACTCGAGCACCGCGAACACGACGCGCACCGCGAAGCCCATCGTGAGCCCGACGATCAGCTGCTGGGTCACGAGCAGCAGCAGCAGCGGCACGCTGTCGAGCGAGGTCGGCGCGATCGCCGGCAGCATCGGCTGGGCGCAGACCGAGAGGAACAGCGCGAGGCCGATGCGCGTCGGGATCGGCACGCCTTCCTCGCTGAAGATCGGCATGCCCGAGAACAGCGCGAGCGCGCGCACGAAGGGCCAGAGCAGCGGGTTGAGCCAGGCCAGCAGCTGGGCCTCGGTGACGCTAAACATGTCTGCCCCTCGCTCGGCGGGTACGCCGAGCGATCCCCCGAGGGGATGCGGTCCGGCTTGGGGCGGCCCGGCGCTCGGACCGCAGCGCCTGCGAGCGTTCCATCACCTGACAATGGACGGGATCTGCTCGAGCGTGCGCTGGATGTAGTCTGTCAGCGTCGTGACCATCCAGGGCCCGGCGATCGCCATCACGACCACGGCGGCGACGACCTTGGGCACGAAGGACAGCGTCGCCTCGTTGATCTGCGTCGCGGCCTGGAACACACTGACGACGACGCCGACGAGCAGCACCGTGAGCAGGATCGGCGCGGCGACGAGCATCAGCATGTACAGGCCCTGCTGGCCGATCGTGAAGACCTGTTGCGAATCCATCGGGTACTCCTTATTGCGCGAAGGACGCGGCGAGCGAGCCCAGCAGCAGGTTCCAGCCGTCGGCGAGCACGAACAGCATGAGCTTGAACGGCAGCGAGATCAGCACCGGCGACAGCATCATCATGCCGAGGCTCATGAGCACCGAGCTGACGATCATGTCGATGACGAGAAAGGGGATGAAGATCAGGAACGCGATCTGGAACGCGCTCTTGAGCTCGCTCGTCACGAAGGCCGGCACGAGCACGCGAAACGGCACGGTCTCGGGCTTGGTCGTCGCCGGGTCGAGCTTGGCGAGGCGCGCGAACAGGGTCAGGTCGCTGTTGCGCGTCTGCTTGAGCATGAAGCTGCGCATCGGCGCCTGCGCGCGGTCGAGCGCGACCTCGAAGGTGATCGTGCCCGCGCTATAGGGCTGCCACGCGTCGGCGTAGACCTTGTCGAGCGTCGGGCTCATCACGAAGAAGGTCAGGAACAGCGACAGGCCGACGATGACCTGGTTGGGCGGCGCCGACTGCGTGCCCAGGGCCTGGCGCAGCAGCGACAGCACGATCACGATTCGCGTGAAGCCGGTCATCATCAAGAGCACGGCGGGCAGGAAGCCCAGCGCCGTGAAGAACAGCAGGGTCTGGATCGGCACCGAGTAGCTCGTGCCGCCGGCGCCCTGGCCGACGAGCAGCGGCAGCGTCGCGTTGTTGCCCGTGCCCTGGGCCCAGGCGGGCAGCGCGAGCGTCAGGACGAGCGCGGCGGCGAGCCGGACGATCGACTTGGCGACGGACTCAGCGCGCATCGCCGCTCCCGGGCTGCGGCTTCGCGAAACGGCCCAGCAGCTGCGCGAACGGTGCGGGCGCGACGCCGGCCGGCGCGTCCCCCTGCGGGGGCATCACGTGCAGGGTCTGGATCTGCTGCGCGGTCACGCCGAGCACGAGCCAGCGGCGGTCCTCGCCCTGGCCGACCTCGACGGTCAGCAGGCGCTGGTTGGGCGCGATCGGCAGCGCCGCGACGACGCGCATGCCGCCCTGGGCGGACGCGGCGACGCCGAGCGGCGTGCGCTTGAGCAGCCACAGGGCGATGGGGATCAGCGCCAGGATGGCGACGAACCAGAGGATGGGCAGCAGGCTTTGGGACATGGCTCGGCCATTCTGGGCCGAGCTCGAGCGCGCCAATCCCCGCGAGAACCGTCCGGATGGCGGACTTTTCGGCGTTTCAACTCGGGCGAGGGGCCCACATGACCGCTTACTGACCCTTGCTGAGGCGCCGCATGCGCTCCGAAGGCGTGACGATGTCGGTCAGGCGGATGCCGAACTTGTCGTTGACGACGACGACCTCGCCCTGGGCGATCAGGTAGCCGTTGACGAGCACGTCCATCGGCTCGCCGGCGAGCGCGTCGAGCTCGACGACCGAGCCCTGGGCGAGCTGCAGGATGTTCTTGATCGGGATGCGCGTGCGGCCGAGTTCGACGGTGAGCTGGACCGGGATGTCCAGGATCATGTTGATGTCGCCGGTCGGCAGCTGGCCCGGCGTCGGCGCGAAGTTCGAGAACGAGGCCGGCGCGACCTGCTCGGCCGGCGCGGCGACCTCGGTCGCGACGTCGCCGCCGCCGCCGCCGGCTTCGGCGAGTGCGGCGGCCCATTCGGCCGCCATCGCGTCCTGTTCTTCCTGGGACGGGTTATCAGGTGACATCGCGGGCTCCCAGCCAGCCCGCGTCGGGGCTGGTCAGCATTTTTTCGACCTTGATCGAGTACTTGCCGTTCGACGTGCCGTAGTGGCAGTCGTAAATCGGCACGCCGTCGATCTTGGCCTTGATCAGGGGTTCGAGGTCGAGCTCGATGAAGTCGCCGGGCTTGAACGCGAGCAGCTGCTCGATCGTCGCGGGCGCCGTGCCGAGCTCGGCGACGAGCTCGACCTGGGCCGCCTGGATCTGGTGCTTGAGCAGGTTGACCCAGCGGCGGTCGGGCTCGGACGAGTCGCCGACCGTCGTCGAATACAGCACGTCGCGGATCGGCTCGAGCGTCGAGTAGGGCACGCAGAAGTAGATCGTGCCGCTCGTTTCGCCGATCTCGAGCGTGAACGAGGTCGACACGACGATCTCGCTGGGCGTCGCGATCGTCGCGAACTGCGGCTGCATTTCCGAGCGCTGGTATTCGAGCTCGAGCGGGTAGATGCCCATCCAGGCCTTGCGGTACTCGGCCGTGATGACCTCGACGAGGCGCAGGATCACGCGCTGCTCGGTCGGCGAGAAGTCGCGGCCCTCGATGCGGGCGTGGAACTTGCCGATGCCGCCGAACAGCGAGTCGATCACGGCGAACACGAGGGTCGGGTCGCAGACGATCAGCCCGGAGCCGCGCAGCGGCTTGACCGAGACGATGTTGAAGTTGGTCGGGACGACGATCTCGCGCAGGAAGGCGCTGTACTTCTGGACCTTGATGCCGCCGATCGCGACCTCGGGGCTCTTGCGGATGAAGTTGAACAGCCCGACGCGGATATTGCGCGCGAACCGTTCGTTGATGATCTCCATCGTGGGCATGCGCCCACGCACGATGCGTTCCTGGCTCGCGAGGTTGTAGTCGCGTATGCCGCCGACCTGCTCCTCTTCGGCCTCGAGCTTCTGGCTCTCGCCTGTGATGCCCTGGAGCAGGGCATCGACTTCGTCTTGCGAGAGGATTTGCTGGTTCATGGCGTGGCGGTCCGGTCGGGCGTCACTGGACGATGAAGCTCGAGAACAGCACCTGCGCGATCGGGCTCTCGCTCGCGTGCTTCTTCTTCTTTTTCTTGGCCGGCGGCGCGGCGTCGCTCGCGGCCGCTTCCTCGTCGAAGTCGTCCTCGATGCCCATCGCGATATTGGCCTGGTGCTTGACCTCTTCGGCGAGCTTTTCCTTGCCCTCGACGCTCAGCAGGTCGGCCGAGGTCTTGTGCGACAGCAGCACGAGGACGTTCGAGCGGATCGCCGGCAGGTAGGCCTTGATGTCGTCGCCCGCGTGGGCGTCGGTGACCTGCAGCGTCACGCCGATCTGGGCGAAACGGTCGACCTCCTTGTCGGCGAGGTTGACCGTGAACGGGTCGAGCGGCACGAACACCGGCGGCTCGCCGGACTTCTTCTTGGGCTGGGTCGCGGCGGGCGTGTCGTCGCCGCCGGCGTCCTCGGCCTTGGCCTTGTTCGACAGGTACATCATCAGCCCGACGCCGCCGATCACGAGGACGAGCGCGACCGCACCACCGATGATGATGAGTTTCTTCATGCCGCCCCCGCTCTTGGGGGCATCGGCTGCTGGGGCCGCTGTGGCCATCGGGAACTCCTGTTTAGCTGAGGCTTATTCTCGGTGGTTTCAGGCGCTCAGGCGTAAAGGTCGAGCACGCCCTGGGCCGCGCGCGCGGGGGCCGCGGCCACGGTACTCGTGGTGGCCGCTGTGCCGCCGACACCGGCCACGCCGCTCTGGCCGGAGCCGCTGCCGCCGCCGTTGTTGCCGGCGTTGCCGCCCTGGCCGCTGTTCTGCTGGAACACGCCGCCGCCGCTCAGCGTCAGGCCCGACGAGGCGAGCGCTGCGGCGAGCTGCGGCAGGCTTTGCTCGAGGACCTGGCGCGTGTCGGCCTGGGCCGCGTGGAAGCTGACCTGGGTCTGCTGGCCCTCGACCGCGATATGCACGGACACCGGGCCCATATTGGCCGGGTTCAGCTGGAGCTGGGCCTGCTGGACGCCGTCGGTCGCGAGCACGGTGACCTTGGCCGCGAGCTCGGTGCCGAAGCCCGGGTCGTCGAGCGGCTGGGCCAGCGTGACCGGCAGCGGCGTCGCCGCGTCGCCGGTGGCGCTCGATCCGCTCGCGCTGCCGCTCGCATTGAGGCTCGCGAGGGCCTGGGCGCTCGCCGCGGCGTCGACGCCGCCGGTGCCGGCCGCGAGCGGCGTCGCGAGCTTGAGCGCCTGGGCGAAGTCGCTCGTCGCCGGGGCCGCGCTGTTCGCGGCGACGGCGGCGGCCAAGTTCGCGGTGTTCGTCGCGTTCTGCGCGGCGAGCTGTGCGGCGTCGGCGCCCTGGCCGGCCTGGCTCGCGGCAGGCTGATTCGCCGCGCTGCTGTCGATCTGGGCCTGGCGCGACTGCGTGCTCGTCTTCGCGTCGGCGGCCTGGGCGCTCGCCTTCGCGTCGCTCGCGGTCGCGCTCGTGTCGGCGGCCGCGCTCTTGACGGTATGCGCGGCCTGGTTCGCGGCCTGCGTTTGCGCCTGGGCCTGGGCCGGCGTCGTGCCGGCCTGGGCGTTAGTCTTGTTCGCATCGGCCTTGTCGTCCTTGGCCGACTTGGTCTTGCGCGGCGTCGCGGTCGCGCTCGTTGCGTCGCTCGGGTCGGTGCTGCTCGCGGCGTCGGTGCTCGCGGTTTCGCTGGTGTCGACGGCCGGCTGCTGCGCCGCACGCGCGGCCTGCAGCGCCTGTTCGCGCTGGGTCGCCGACCGGGTGGTGTTGCTGCCGCTCGCGTCGCTCGACGCGTTGTCCGACGGCGCGCTCGGCGCAGGGGCGGACGCCTGGGTCGGCGCGACGTTGATCGGCAGCGCGCCGGTCTGGCCCGCGTCGAACTGGCTCAGCAGGTTCGAGAAGTCGCTCGCGAGGCTGGCGCCGAGGTCGGCGACCGAAGCAGACGGGGCGCCGGCCGCGCCGCGCGCGATCGCCGCGCTCGCCGCGGCGTCGAGGGGGGTGGTGGCGACGGTCGAGACAGAGGTCATGGCAGCATTCCTTGGGGCGCGCGCTGGCGCGCGAGTCGGGCGGCGAGTTCGTCGCTGAGCTTCTGGTCCTGGCGCGCGGCGATGCGCTCGATCTCGGCGCGGCGGCGCGCCATGAGCTTGGCGATCGAGGCGACGCGCATCTCGAGCGCGGCGACGCGCTCGCGCGCGCCGGCGACGCGCTGCTCGGCCTGCGCGGCGCGCTGGCCCTGGCTCTCGATCGCCTCGCCGAGGCGGCCGGAGAAGTCCTGGTAGCAGCGCATGATCTCCATCGTGCCGCCGCTCTTGAACTGGCCGCTCCAGCGCTGGTCGTACTCGCCGCGGTATTGAAGCAGCGAGTCCGCCTGGCCGCGCGCGGCGCGCGCGCGCTGCAGGACCTCGACCAGCGCCCGCTGGGCCTGGTCGCGCTCGGCCTCGGCCTGCTCGAGCAGGACCTGGAGGGTGTGCAGGGCGGCGCTCATCGCTGCTGACTCCGGTGTTCCTCGTTCAACCCATCAGATCGGTCAGCCGCTCCACGCTCGGCGCCAGCGGCGCCGCTTCGTGCATGTCCTGCTGCAGCAGGCGGACCATTTCCGGGTGCATGCGCACGGCCAGATCCAGGTCGGGGTCATGCCCCGGGGCGTAGGCGCCGAGCTGGATCAGGTCGCGAGCTCGGTTGTATTTGGCCAGAAGCTGGCGGAAGCGACGCGCGGATTCGACCTGCTTTTGCGGCGCTACATTCGTCATCACCCGGGAGATCGAGCGCTCGACGTCGATCGCCGGGTAATGGCCGGCCTCGGCGAGCTCGCGCGACAAGGTGATATGGCCGTCGAGGATGCCGCGCGCGGCGTCGGCGATCGGGTCCTGCAGATCGTCGCCCTCGGACAGCACGGTGTAGAAGGCCGTGATCGAGCCGCCCCCGGGCAGGCCGTTGCCGCTGCGCTCGACGAGCTGGGGCAGCTTGGCGAAGCAGCTCGGCGGGTAGCCCTTGGTCGCCGGCGGCTCGCCGATCGCCAGCGCGATCTCGCGCTGCGCCATCGCGTAGCGCGTCAGCGAGTCCATCAGCAGCAGCACGTTGAGGCCGCGGTCGCGGAAATGCTCGGCGATCGCGGTCGCGTAATGCGCGCCCTGCAGGCGCTCGAGCGGCGGCGCATCGGCGGGTGCGGCGACGACGACCGAGCGGCTCCGTCCGTCCTCGCCGAGGATGTCCTCGATGAACTCCTTGACCTCGCGGCCGCGTTCGCCGATCAGGCCGACGACGATCACGTCGGCCTGGGTGTAGCGCGCCATCATGCCGAGCAGGATGGACTTGCCGACGCCGGTGCCCGCAAAAAGGCCCAGGCGCTGGCCGCGCCCGACCGTCAGCACGGTGTTGATCGCGCGCACGCCGGTGTCGAGCGGGGTGCGCACCGGGTCGCGGTCCATCGCGTTGATCGGGCGGCGCACCATCGGCTCGGCGTGGACGTCGGCGAGCGGGCCGTGGCGGTCGAGCGGGTGGCCCTGCGAGTCGACGACGCGGCCGAGCAGGCCGTCGCCCATGGGCAGGTGCAGGCCGCGGTCGCTGTCGCGCCGCCACGGGTGATTCGGCTGGCCGAGCTGGGGCGCCTGCAGCGCCTGGGCGCGCGGCACGACGATCGCGCCGCTCGCGAGGCCCTGGACCTCGTCGGTCGGCATCAGGAACGCGCGCTCGCCCGAGAAGCCGACGACCTCGGCGTTCACCGGCTTGAGGCCGCGCCGCGGATTCGAGCCCGAGCTCGGCATGCGGATCTCGCAGACCGAGCCGACCGGCACGTTCACGCCGGTGGCCTCGAGCACGAGGCCGGCGACGCGCACGAGCTTGCCGCGCGCCTCGAGCGGCGGGCCGTTGCCCGACAGCGCCTGCAGGTCGGCGAGGAAGTGCGACCAGCGTTGTTGACGCTCGTTCACGATCAGCCCTGTTCCGTGGGCGAGGATCCGCGCCGGTCCTGCCAGACCGCGGTCTGGCCGAGGCTCGCGCAGGCGAGCTGCCAGCGCGCGGGCAGGCTCGCGTCGACGCTGCCGAGGTCGGAGTCGACGGTGCAGCCGCCGCGCACGATCTCGGGGTCGGGCAGGACCTGGGCGTCGCGCGCGCGCAGCTCGGCGCCCGCGCCCTCGAGCACGAGCGGGTGGTCGTCGGGATGGACGCGCACGCGCACATGGCGCGCCGCGAGCTGCAGCGCCTCGACGGCGTCGTGCGCGACCTGGGCGATCAGCTCGGGGCGCGTCTGCAGTTCGCTGCGCACGACCTGGCGCGCGAGCTCGACCGCGCAGCGCGTGAGCGTCAGGGCCATCTGCTCCTCGAGGGCCCTGAAGTCGGCGTCGAAGCTCTTGACGAGGCCGCCGAGCTGGCTCGAGAGCTGACGCGTGAAGCTCTGCTTGAACGCGTCGAGCGCGGCGAGGCCGTCGCGGTAGCCATCCTGGTAGCCGGCCTGGCGCGCATCCTTGAGCAGCTCCTCGACGCTGGGCGGCGGCGGCTCGGGCGGCGCGACCGGAGCGGGTGCGGCGGCCGGCGGCGGCGGCGCGCTGATCGGCGGGCGCGCGACCGGCGGGCCGTTCAGCGCGCCCGGCGTCCAGGCCGTGACGCCCGACAGCTCCTCGCTCGGGATGAAGCGCGCGTAGGACGAGCGGCGCTCGCCGGTCTGGCGGCGCTCGGGTTCGGGGACCTGGCGGATCGGCTTGATCATGCGACAACCATCCGTTCAGGTTCAGACGAAGGCGTCGTCGCCGCCGGAGACCAGCACGATCTGGCCCTCGTCGACGAGGCGGCGCACGATCTTGAGCATTTCCTTCTGCTCGCCCTCGACCTCCGACAGGCGCACCGGGCCGCGCGACTCGAGGTCCTCGCGCAGCGTCTCGGCCGCGCGCTGCGACATATTGCGGAAGACCTTCTCGCGCAGTTCGGCGCTTGCGCCCTTGAGCGCCATCAGCAGCGACTCGGTCTGGACTTCCTTGAGGACGGCCTGGATGTCGCGGTCCGACAGCTTCTCGAGGTCGTCGAAGGTGAACATGTTGTCCATGATCTTCTGGGCGAGCTCGGCGTCGGCCTCGCGGATGTAGTCGAGCACCGAGGTCTCGATGCTCGAGCCCAGCATGTTGATGATCTCGGCCGCGGTCTTGACGCCGCCGAGATTGGACTTCTTCATGCGCTCGCCGCCGGCGAGGATCTGGCTCATGACCTCGTTGAGGTCCTTGAGCGCCATCGGCTGGATGCCGTCGAGCGTGGCGATGCGCACCAGCACTTCGTTGCGCTGGCGCTCGGTGAACGCGCGCAGCACCTGGCTGGTCTGGTCGAAGTCGAGGTGGGAGAGGATCGCCGCGATGATCTGCGGGTGCTCGTTGCGCAGCAGCTCGGCGACCGAGACCGCGTCCATCCACTTGAGGCTTTCGATCGACGAGACGTCGCTGCCCTGCAGGATGCGGTCGAGCAGCAGGTTGGCCTTGTCCTCGCCGAGCGCCTTGCGCAGCACCGAGCGCACGTATTCGTCGGTGTCGCTGACGAGCGTGCTGTGCGTCTCGGCGACCGCGTCGAAGCGCTCGAGCACGTCCTCGACCTGGTGGCGCGGCACGACCTTGAGCTTGGCGATGGTCTCGCCGAGGCGCTGGACTTCCTTGGGCTGCAGGTGCTTGAAGACCTCGGCGGCTTCCTCCTCGCCGAGCGACATCAGCAGGATGGCTGCATCTTCAACGCCTTTGTCGTCCATGGTCGGGATCCCGTGCCTGTAGACCCGAAATTATGCGACTTCCTCGCCGCTGACCCAGGAGCGCACAATATTCGCGACGGCGACCGGGTTGTCGCGGGCGAGCGTGCGCGCGCGGTCGAGGCGCTCGCTATTGACCGGCGTCTCGACGCGCGGCATGCCGCCGAGCTCGTTTTCGTCGTCGACGAGCTCGTCGACGCTGCCTTCGGCGGCGGCCGCCGCGGCGTCTTCGGGCGGGCGCACGGCGCGCAGGGCCGGGCGCACGAGGCCGAACACGGCGATCAACGCGATCGCGACGAGCGCGAGCGGCACGGCGAGCGTGCGCAGCAGGTCCTGGATCTCGGGCTGCTTCCACAGCGGCAGGTCGGCTTCCTTGTTCTGGTCGGGCAGGAAGGGCGCGCTGACGATGCGCACCGAGTCGCCGCGGTCGGCGTTGAAGCCGAGGGCTTCCTTGACGAGCCCGTCGAGCTTGTCGAGCTCGGCCTGCGAGAGCGGCTCGTTGGTCGTCTTGCCCTTGGGGTCGGTGATCTGGTGGTAGTTGACGACGACGGCCGCGTTCAGGCGGCGCACGTCGCCGACCGCGTCGCGCGTGACGCGCACGGTCTTGTCGAGCTCGTAGTTGGTCGTCGCGTCGTGGCGCGAGCTGTTCTGGCCCGAGCCGCCGGTCTGGGCCGCCTGCAGCGGCGCCGACGCGCCGTTGATCGGCGCGGTCGCGGGCACGGGCGGGGTGTTGCTCGACGCGCCGGGGATGCCCGTCGCCTGGGCCGGCGAGGCGTTGCTCGAGTCGCTGATCTGGGCGCTGCGCACGGCGGCCGTCGTGCCCTGGCCCTGGTTGGGCTTGTAGGACTCGGCGGTGGACTCGACCTGGTTGAAGTCCACGTCGGCCGTGACGGTCGAGCGCAGGTTGTTGCGGCCGAGCACGGGCTCGAGCAGGTCCTGGATGCGCTTGTTGTACGCCGCCTCGACCTGCTGCTTGTAGCGCAGCTGTTCGCTGTCGAGACCGCCAGCCTTGTCGTCGCCGTTGCGCGAGAGCAGGGCGCCGGTCTGGTCGACGACGCTGACGTCGGCCGGCGCGAGCTCGGGCACCGAGCTCGACACGAGGTGGACGATGCCGGCGATCTGGTCGCGGTCGAGCGTGCGGCCGCCCCGCAGGGTGAGCATGACCGAGGCACTGGGCTTTTGCTGCTCGCGGAAGAAGCCGTTGCTCTGCGGCATCGCGAGGTGCACGCGCGCGTCGGCGACGTCGGACATCGCGGTGATCGTGCGCGTGAGCTCGCCCTCGAGCGCGCGCTGGAAGTTCATGCGCTCGCTGAACTGGGTCTGGCCGATCGGCGCCTTGTCGAGCAGCTCGAAGCCGACCGTCGAGCCGCGCGGCAGGCCTTGCGACGCGAGCTTCATGCGCAGGTCGTAGACCTGGCCGGCGGGCACGAGGATGATGCCGCCCGGCTCGTTGCGGTAGGGCACGTTCATCTGGCTCAGCTGGGCGATCACGGCGCCGCCGTCCTTGTCGGACAGGCCTGTGAACAGCGGCCGGTAGTCGCCCTGGCTCGTGTACAGCGTGAGCGCGAGCACGGCCGCGGCGAACAGCGCGAGGCCGGCGCCCATCATGAGCTTGCTGCGGTTGGGCATCGCGGCGAAGCGTGCGGCGAAGCCCTGCACGCCGTTCGGCAGGGTGGGCTGGGGCGCGTTCAGCGGCACGGGCGGGGTGCCGGGGGTGATCGGGGCGAGGGCAGTGTCCATGGGCAGGGTGGGCGTGGTTCGCCTGGTTGCGGCCGATTATTCGGGTTCGCCCGGCTCAAGAATGGTCGGATCAGGCCGACGAAGCCCGCGCAGTTCGAACCATTGCGGGGGCTGACGCGCGCTTAAGCTGCCGGACATCATGAACGTCCAGCTGCGTCCCTTCGACTTCGCCCAGGCCCTGGCCAAGGCCGGCATTGCGCCGACCAGCCCGGCGAATGGCGCCGCGGGCGGCACGAGCGGCACGGGCGCGACCAGCGGCTCGAGCTTCGGCACCGCGATGGCCGACGCGCTGAAGAACGTCAGCGACGCGCAGAACCAGGCGAGCGACATGTCGCGCGCGGTCCAGCTCGACGACCCGAACGTGAGCCTCGAATCGACGATGGTCGCGATCCAGAAGGCCCAGATCGGTTTCCAGGCCGCGATTCAGGTGCGGAATCGGCTGGTTTCGGCGTATTCCGACATCATGAATATGCAGGTCTAAGCACTGCGGAGAGGACTGCGCCAGGGGCGGCGGCGTCCGGCCCCTGCGCTCATCGCCCCTCGCTGTGCGAGGGGTCCCCTGCGGTACTCGGTCCATGGGGCCGTCGTGCAACTCGCTTCGCGCCCTGCGGGCGCTGCGCTCAAACAGGCACGCCGAGTCAGTTTACGAGGCGCGCTGACGCGCGCTGCCCCACGGCCCTGCGCTCCTCGGCTCAGCTAAGGGGCCCGCCGCCGCCGCCCCTGGCGCAGTCCCGAGCGCTTGGCACACGCTAGTGCGCCGTCACCGAACAAGCCCCGAGGCTCGCGCGGGACTCTCAATCGGTACCGCCGTTGACCGGATTGGACAGCGCAAAACAGTCGGTCGCCCGGGTTGGGCCGCTACGCGTGCTTTCGACCCGTTGCGGTCGGTCGCATATGCGAGCTTGGGTGCCACGACGCGGTCAGTCGCAGGTTCGGAGGGCGTGCGTGCTACCGATCCGATCCGTTCCTTCTCACTTCCGTGAAGCGGGTATTCAATGCGTCCTTGCCGAGGTCGATGTCACTCGCCGCCAAAGCTGGCATTCGATTCCAAATCGGCATCGGCATCCCATTTGACCACTTCTATTTCGCCATCGTAAAACTCGCGCACCGCTGCCTCGGCTGAAGGTGGCACGACGATGCTCTCGATGAACTCACGCGGGGTCAGGCCGCCATACGGTAGGTATATCTGCGCGAGCGACGAACGGC
>Ga0213872_10000165_pt1 | contig 60035 bp, 58 predicted proteins | sample VelepicomBERX_R2_FD_160071 | JGI IMG/M metagenome (GOLD analysis project Ga0213872, IMG submission 160071) | Rhizosphere microbial communities from Vellozia epidendroides in rupestrian grasslands, the National Park of Serra do Cipo, Brazil - RX_R2 | ecosystem: Host-associated > Plants > Roots >... | reverse complement strand
AGGTGTTTCTTGGAGTATTCCGATATGATTTCCGAACATCAATTTGCGAACAGCTATCCGTCAGTTTGGAATCATGTCGCACCCCTTAGTGATGGGTACTGGAAAATAGAAAACATGATGGTGAGGCGTGATGCGCCACCCATTATCTCAATTACCGCCACTAGCATGCGCGGTGTAATAAATGAATCCGCATTTAGGGCTTTTTGTAGGCTCAGGGATAGCGGAGGTGCGGCGGATGCAGATGCTGTGCTGTCCGCTGTTGATTTTAGTGTGGCAGAAGCGATTGAGTATATCGCACGCTTAGCACCAAGATCGAGAATAAATATAGGTGAATTTGATCGCGATTGTAAAAATGAAGCGATAGCTATAACGCAGCGTCTGCTCAAGTTCTTTCCTGGTCACATGCGCACGACGCTACGTCCAACATTCGTGGGATGTGGATTGATATCAGCTTGTGAAGGTGACGTAATCGAGGGTGAGTGTCTATACGAAGTAAAAGCCGGAGATCGGCCCTTTCGGATCACCGATCTTAGGCAGCTACTTGTGTATGCTGCGCTCGCGTATTCGTCCGGTTCTCTTTCATTTAAGAGGATTGGATTATACAACCCTCGTACTGGAGCAGTTTGGATTCGTACGCTCGACCAAGTATGTCAGTCCATAGCTGGCACGAGAGCTATTGATACTCTTTCTGCGCTTGTAAACCAATTTTCTGCAGTGTCAACATCACGGTAGTTTATTGTGCATCCCGCTACTCTGCGTAACCCTGCCTGCTGTCGAAACACTCACCAACCATTTGAGTATACAAAAGATGCTCTTAGATCTTAAAAAGCCCGGGATTTGTCGATATTTTCACCATATTACTTTTCTGATGGTGGCGACAGTAGGCGCATGTGCCTTTGCGGGTAATACTCAAACCCAAGCGACACCAAGGCCGGACATGCGAGGTACATCACTCTTGCCTCTGCAGGTAGAGATCGTGCAATCGACCGCTGCAAGACACCAAGCTGAATATGAAAAAAGGGCGGAGGCAGAAGACAAGCACAATGCGGAAATTGCCGCTCTACACGAGAAATTGGATCAGCTAAAGGAAGCTGATTCTGAACGTAAACTGCATGCTTCAGAGCATTTAGCTGATTGGGTAAATAGTGCATTGATGGTTGTATTTACATTTGCACTAGTATTGATCGGCCGGCGCCAATGGAAAGTGATTGAAGGACAGCTTCGGGTAACTCAGGATCAATTATCTGTCGCTCAAGGTCAGCTAACTGCAACGCAGGCCCAAATCGAGCTCGCCAAAGACCAGATAAAACTTGGACAGGATCAGTTGACGTTGGCACGTACGGAATTCATTTCGACCTCGCGCCCCCGAATTATCCTGCGTGAATCGTTTACTACAACACCCAATCCTGGGGGGGCGATCGATGTGACATTGGTCTTGGTAAACAACGGTGGGACAAATGCAACAATAGTCGAAAGCCAGATTGCCTTGGTCGAAGAGGATCGTACTTTCCCAAAACGCCAGTTCGGCATATCGACGCAGACCGGCGCTCCTAGGCGCAATGACTTCGGTTATTCCGCTCCTATTCCAGCAGGGGGCCATGTATCGACAACCTTGAATTGCGCGGTTGGCACCACCTGGCCTCTCTGGCCTTCCCATAACGCCATTAGCACCTCGGCGGCAGGGCAGTTCCTTGTCTCGCATGGCGTGAATATGGCGGGGCCGGTATTTAAGGTGCTTTACCTTTACGGGAAGATTGCTTACGTGGATGACACAGGGACGGAGCGGCATATGGCGTTCTACCGTGTATTGATGAGCGACTCTTGGCGCTTTGTGCCTGTGGACGACGCTCAACTCGAGTATGCCGACGAGCGCCCGTAGCGTTAGCTACAAAGCGAATGACTGACGGGCCGCCCGCGATGATAGATGCTATGCTCGGTGCACTTACAGCCAAAGACTCAAGCCGCTGTAAGCCTTCAGCGCTATCGATTCGACGCCCCTGTTTACACGTATAAAGAGCACCCCATGACCATCGATCTAACGCAACTTGACCTCAAAGAACTGATGGACCTGCAAAAGCAGGTCGAACAAGAACTCCCGCGCCGCGCTGCAGCCGAAAAACTTCGCGTGCTCGATGATTTGAAGAAGCTTGCTATCCAGCACGGTTTCGATCTGCAGGAACTGTTGGGTGTTATCGCGAAGCCGGGTCAAAAGAAACGTGGATCGACTGGGCCAGTTGCCGCGAAGTATCGATCGAAGGATGGTAAGGAATGGTCAGGCCGCGGCCGTAAGCCGCAGTGGGTGAACGACCACTTGGCCGGTGGCGGGGCGATTGAGGACTTGGCTGTCTAATTACAGGTCGGATCGCCCGTACTCAACGACCTAATGTCGCGCAGCCGTCGTAGTTCGAGCTTCCCCAGTGCGCTTAGCCTGCGTCGCTCCCTTGCGTGCGGTACGCTGTACCATCGCCGCAACAGCGTTGTTAGGAGGCCGGCGTCGAAAGCTCGATCTGGGGCTTCGTTGCGCGGACTTCTGCGACCTACTGATCGGTATTTCCGCGCTTGATCGAACGACCTTCTGCGAACTTCGCGGTTTCTGCCGTGAATGGTCCGGAGGCGACAACGAAGGCAACGACTGCACCTTCCTATCGTGCACCAAATAGCGCCCGAACGACGTCTACTCAGACTGCTTTGACTTTCCGGTGCCTTGCGCTGGACTTAGATAGGCGTCGGCGCCTATCCACCTACTGTAGCCAGAGATCGTCTGGCCCAAGATAACTCAAGAGTATCTTGCCAACGTCTTTCATTACCGTGGCGCGAACTAGGCCACTGCGATCTGGGTTTAGCTTAGCTTGCAGCGTGCCGAGTGTCAGGCCATCACTGGACAAGACGATGGGCTGATCGTTCTGATGATGCAGTTGAACAGGCGTGTTTGGCGGAGGCGGGACGTTGTACCAGGAAACGTGAGCCCAATAGCGTCGGTCGCTCCACGTGCGATCGTCGGTGGGCACAAAACTTTTCACGAATTCAGACCAAATCACTTTCGTCCCAGCTGTCGGCCAATCGGGTCGTGAACTCAAGACCACTACCTGATCGGATTTCAGCCAGGCTTTAAGCCCTTGGCTGCTCGTGAATGTAGCGTTTGTGTCGATAACCGCCTGGATAGCTGCCAAGCGTGAATTGAAACCGGCTTGCATTAGGATCGAGGCAGAACGGTTCAACGTACCGGTCTCGACTGCAGGAAGTGCTAAACCTAGCTCAAAATCATCAAGAGCTAGCCCTGATGGCTCGATTACATCCCCGTTTGCGATGCCACGTACGCGCAACGCGTCCATTGCCCACGGCAGACGATACACCAGGCCGCCTTCAACAAACTGAAGAGTATCCGACGCTCCTTCGGCAATGCCCGCAATTGACTGGCCAAGTAGCCAGCAGCGGAGAATATCCCGCCAGTTGTCCGGCATTGGGTCTGGAATGAATGGGGATATAGTAAAAACGCGCTCGGCGATGCTGGTTATCGCCTCGATCGCCGCATCCGCGTCACCTTCACGAATTGCAGCATTAGCGTTGACGAGGAAGATGTTCGCCTCCATCGCAATCGCATCCAGAGCATGGCCTGTATGCAACCCTATGCCGGCGAGGAAATAACCTTTGCGTTGTGGGGCGGTGGATTGTGCCCAGATCAATCGGCTTCGCGAAATCAATGCGGCTCGAAGAGCTTGTTGCTCCTCGTCATCCAGTCGAAGCAGTCGTCGCTGCCAAAGCGACGACTGGAGGACGCCATCTAACGTCGCCTCAATCTCGTCGTCTGGAACGTCATTTTCCCCGATTAGGCTAAGAATTGCTGTGTCGAGGTTGGCTAGATGCTTATCCCAATCACTGTGCGCTTGTTGACTAACGCTGGCGTCTTCATTGGGGATTTCTGGGAAACTCCACGCTGTCGCATTGTTTACGACGTAGTCGATGAGCTGGTTGATATTGCCCCCTACTCGGGCGAGCATTCGTTGCAGCAGAGTAACGACAAGCAATACTAGGCCACTCTCCATTTCTCGGGCGCCTTGATCTTCGATCAGGGCTACCCAGTTTCCCAGTGCGCTGGAGTTGTGGCTAAACATTGGATAGAGCACAAGCCCTTCGACATCGACATATGCTCGCCCTGCACGACCTATAACGTTCTTGAATTCCGACACTTCAACGACTTTGCCGTGCCGATACAGCGAGTGCATGATGACCACGGTTGCGGAAAGATTGAGCCCTTGTGCCAGAGTGGGCGAGGATATCGTGACCTTCAATACGCCGTCGCGCAGGAGGCGTTCAACCTCCTTGCGATAGGCAGTTGGCAGTGCGCCATGATGTAGGGCCACGCCAAGCTTTAGGCATTGCAGGATTGAACTTTCTGTACCAAGCCATTCTTCACCAAGGGCAATCGCTGTGTTCAGCACACTTGGATCAACGGCGAGCAGTGATCGCAACGCGCCGCGTTTGTGCAGATCGACTATCACATCAGCGTAGGGCTCGACACTTCGACGTTCCGGGCAAAACACCAGAACAGTCTGCCCGTCGTCGACGAGTCGCCACGCGGTCGCCAAGCAGAATTCGCGCTGATCCTTGGGAAATATCTGGTTGCGCTGACGTTGTGGGCGGACAAAAGTTGGTGGGATCGAACCGACAAAGTACTGCGGCACAAATGGACGCTCCTCGCCGACACGTAGGCTCAGGCGCGCTCTTCCCGAGGTCCAGAAGACCTCGCCGAAACGCAGTCGTGTGGGTCGCCAGTTGTGCTTGATCAAACCGCCAGGGCGATCCCTTCGAAGCCATGCTGCAAAATCTTCTAGTTGATCGCCGTCCGGTAGGATTGCCGATAAGCAGACGATACGGCGCTCGTGTGCGTCGGGACGCCTGAGTAGGCGCTGGATCTGTACCTCGTAGCGAACTTCCCGTTCGTTCAGGCCAATCATGTGGCCCTCATCAAAAATAAGTAGCCCGACATCGTCGAGCAAAGACGGGTCGTTGCGAAGTGCGAAATCAAGTTTCTCCGGCGTCGCGACGACAATATTGCGCTGGCGTATTGCATCGTCATCAAACCCGCTTGCGCCGATGCTGCCGTAGAGCGCGGAAATTGTCTTCCCGAGGGGGCCAAAAGTGCGCTGCAACGTCGTTTCAGTCTGAGCAGACAGAGCACGAAGCGGCGTCATGAAGACCACCCGCTTACCGCCGGCGAGGCAGCGCAAGATGCATAGCTCGGCGATACGAGTCTTGCCCGCACTGGTGGGTAACGAAACCACCAGGTCGTCAAGTTGATCGACAGCTCGTGATGCAGCTTCTACTTGAGACGGCCAAAGGTCTACTTCCGCCTTGCGACGCCGCAAAAGGGTGGCAATGAACAGCTCACGCAGCTGTGGCCATTCATCGGCGTTTCCACCGGCAGGTAACATTGGTACCCTGGCATGGAAGGTGTTGGACCAAAAGTCAGCCAGCAGGTGAATCGCCACGCGGTGCGACCACCATTGCGGTACCAGATTCATTTCGCTACAAATGCGCAGACTTTCCCGCAGCCGCGCGATCGCTTCGTCGAGAAATTGCGTCTCGCCACGCTCTAGGGCAAGTAGAAACAAGGCCATGGCGGCGAAGAAGGTATCCGTAAGCGCTGCGTCCAGGCTTCCGAACAGAAGATCGTCTACATCCTGAGCCTGATCAGATCCCGTATCTACATTGTCGAGATAGGATTGGATACCCTCGGCGATTTGTGCGTCGCTTCCAGTTCCCGACATTCTGTATTCCAACACTGTGCGTTGAAGCGACTCAATATCGCGGCGCATCAGTAGCGCTAGGGCCTGCTCGACGGGAGAGAAATTTTCGGCTGTGTTCGACTCGACAATAGTGATGAGCGAATAGGCTCTCGCAGCGAGATGAGCAAGGTGATAGCACGCCGCGGCCATTGCAAGGTGGAATCCATGATCTTCGTCCTCGCGGTTCCCTTTGGCGATGACGGCCTCCAACGCAGTCGCGGCCTGTTCAAACGCAAGCCTAGCTTCGGTAGGCTCGCCCCCCAATTCACGCAGTCGCAAGCCAAGCCCTAGTAGAGCATAGGCGTAGGACTGCAGATCGTAGCTGAGATGGGGGGAAAAGGCCGGTGCATCTGGCGGTAAGGCTCCATCGCGCCAGATCATTGCGCGCGCTTGACCCCGAGCAATTAGACGGCCCCGGAATCCTGCCGCTACTGCGTCACGGATGGCTGCGCCGATTGCTTCAAGCGTTGTTGGCATTGGCAATTACTCGATCAAAAATCGCACCGACGAATGCGGCGTGTCCTTCGACGCGTAGTCCGACGCCCCATTGCGAGATTGGCCCTCTGTAAGCCTGGAGGGAGGCAGTCAAAAGGTTCTTTGGGGCATTGCCCGAGAACGTAAATAGCAAGTGTTGTACGCTGTCGGCAGGGATGCCATGCCGAAGCAGCGCGTCGTCTATGGCGTCGGCGAGCAAAAAATCGCCTTGGTCGGCCAGCCGATCGGAGATGAAGGCAAGCGCATGGGCAGAAGGAAGTCCACCTTCCTTGTCCAAGCCGGCTCTAGCCTCGGTGAGAACCTCCGCCGTAAGCGCGACTCGACTCTTGGACTCGGTCTTTAGAAATTTGAGGCGCTGGCTCGCCTGGTCAACGAGAAGTCCAATCACGTCTTCCCCGCGCATGGCCATATTGCGATGATCTTTCCAGCGCAAACGTTTGATCGGTGCGCGATAGCCGCCGCTTTGCGCATCAATCCATTCGGTAGCGTAGATCTCGCCCAGATCACCAGAACGGATTTGTTTCGTAGTTGGTAACTTGGTTTGAAGCTTGGCCGCCGCCGCCGGTTTGCCGAGCCGATTAAGTGCTCGTGCGATTCGCGTCGCATCGACGTAATGGCCTGGTATGACAGCCGCGGTGGCTTGGATACCAACCGCCAAGTCGTCAGGGTTACCAGTAAGTACACGAAGGCGATGGTTGCCTACATTCAGATCAATTGTGCTGCACCAATCATTGAACTGCGCCATCTCCGTTTCCCTCGGACGGTGTTTGGGTGGATGTGATGCCGTGGCTTGTAGCAGGAAAGGCTTTTTTAGCCACTGGTCACCTAAGCTATTGGGTTCTACACAGGTTCGAGGTGAAGCTGGCGCAGGAACGCCAGATAGCTTTTGTTCATGGCTGACTTATGCGATCGTCGAATAAACCACCTAGGCGCAGTTTGTCAGGTTTGCCCTTACTATTGAATCCCCCGCATAGAGGAGATATCGCAAAACGTTGCTCACCGACCGCATCAGCAGCGCGAACCCGCCTGGCGACGATGGCAAGGGTTTCTGGAAAATACAGAAGTTACTGCATTGCCAGTCCGTAAGTTATTGCGTAATCCAGAACTTTTTGCGTTCCTACAGCGCGCGACTTGATCAGGCGTGCATCGACAGCGGCCATTCGGGTGACCCAGGTAACCGCAAGGGCAGGGGTTCATGGCGGCGACCAGTTGAAAGCTCGCAGGGAACTCGGCCTGTCGGGCAGCACGCGAAATCACGATACGGCCACTTTCGATCGGCTCGCGCAGGACTTCGAGTACCTTGCGGTCAAACTCCGGTAATTCATCCAAAAACAAAACACCGTGATGGGCGAGCGAGATCTCGCCCGGCCGTGGGTCAGAACCGCCTCCGACCAGTGCCACGGCCGAGGCGGTATGGTGCGGCGCGCGGTGGGGGCGCAGGCCGAAGGTATCCGCGCGAAAACCTTGCGAGCCGAGCGACTGGATTGCGGCGGCCTCCAGGGCGGCATCGTGGGGCATAGGGGGTAGAAGGCCGGGCAGGCGCGAGGCCAACATCGATTTACCAGTGCCCGGTGGGCCGATCATCAGGAGCGAATGCCCGCCAGCCGCAGCGATCTCGAGCGCGCGTTTGGCGAGCTGCTGGCCTTTGACTTCATTGAGGTCGGGGTAGCGCTGCGTTGCCTCGATGGGCGGGGTAACGTAGCGGGGCAGCGGTGCTTGGCCTGTCAAATGTGCGCAGACAGCGGCGAGGCTGTCGGCTGCATAGACGCGCGCATCGGTTATCAGCGCGGCCTCGGCCGCATTGGCGACTGGGACGATAAACGCGCGGCCCGCTTTGGAGGCCGCCAGCGACATGGCAAGCGCACCGCGAATGGCGCGTAGTTCGCCAGTCAACGCGAGCTCCCCTGCGAATTCGAACTCGCCAAGACGATCGAGCGGAATCTGGCCACTGGCCGCCAGGATGCCGAGCGCGATGGGTAAATCGAAGCGGCCGGATTCTTTCGGGAGGTCTGCCGGCGCCAAATTGCTTGTTATGCGCCGCATCGGGAAATCAAATCGCGTGGTCTGGATGGCCGCGCGCACGCGGTCGCGGGCTTCCTTGACCTCGGCGTCGGGCAAGCCGACTAGGGTAAAACTCGGCAAGCCATTCGCCAGATGGGTCTCGACGACCACCTCGGGCGCAGATACGCCATTCAGCGCACGGCTGTGCAACACAGCGAGCGACATACTTCCCCCTCGTTTCATATTTTGGCCGATTAGACCATGGGCGGAGAGGGGGCTCAAGCCGGGTGTTGTGCCTTGCGTAGCCAGAACCGCCCAAGATTTGCAGATGTTTACCTTCGGTTTACGTTCCTGAGCCGCAGTGACTTGCAGGTCTGATTACGATTTGGGGATCGCCACTTTGCGGGCTTCACTCGACTTATTGCGCCGATGGCTGCAAATGCGGACGAAACCAATCCTGTATTCCTACGCTCGCTGGGCAACACCTTGCAGGCTCAACAGCGGTGGGACGATGCGCTGGCTTGTTATCAAGTGGCGCTGCAACGCGACCCCCAATACGCCGATGCCTACCGTGATCTGGGTGCTGTCCTTTTGATGCTGGGGCAGCCGGTTGCCGCCGAGCAAGCATTGCGATTGGCTGTGTCACTCGCACCCAACGTGGCCGAAAACCACAATAACCTCGGCGTGGCGCTCAAGAACCAGCAACGTTACGACGAGGCGCTCGCCTGTTATCAACGCGCGCTTGCTCTGCGGCCAGATTTTCCCGATGCGATGTTCAATATCGGCACCGTGCACTATCTCCGTAAGGATGCCGCCGCGGCGGTTCAGCGGTATCTGCGTGTGCTGGCGCTCGACCCGGCCTATGCCAGGGCGCATCAGAATCTCGCGTTGATTTTCGAAGAGAGCGGGCATCTTGATGAAGCCGCCCAGCACCGCCAACTGGCCTTTCGTGATCACTCGGTTTTTGTCGACCCATCGCCCGCACCGCGCCGCACGGTGTTGGTCTTATGGGCGGCGGGCAAGGGCAATGTGCCCATCGACCATCTGCTGCCGCGCGAGCACACCACGCTGATTACCTGGATGGTCGCCTATCCGCCGAGTACCCCATTGCCCGCCTACGATCTGGTGTTCAACGCCGTGGGTGATCCAGATGTGATGGGCCCGACGCTGGCACCGAGTGAGCAATTCATTGCCCAATGCGACAAGCCCGTCTTGAACCTGCCCGCGCGAGTCGCGCGGACCTCGCGCGAACGCTTGCCTGAGCTGTTTGCCGATATTCCCCGGGTTATCGTGCCGCCGATTGAGCGGCTGGTGCGTGGACAGGTCACACCGGCCGTACTGGCCCAATATGGCCTTATTTACCCCCTGCTGGTGCGCCCCTCAGGCTCGCATGGCGGCATGTATCTCGACAAAGTTGATGATATCGCTGCGCTGGAGGCACTGGTCACGCTCCATGCCGACGCCTACTACGTCAGTCGCTTCCATGATTACCGCTCAAGTGACGGTTACTATCGCAAGTACCGCATCGTGTTCGTGAACGGGCAGCCTTATCCCTACCACCTGGCGATTTCGGAACATTGGCTGGTGCACTACGAAACGGCGGGCATGCAAGGCATGGCATGGAAGCAGGCCGAGGAGCGGCGTTTCCTTGAAGACCCCACCCAAGCGCTCGGCGAGATCGCCATGCAGGCGATCAATGCCATTGGTCAGGCGATGAGCCTCGAATACTGCGGTGTCGATTTTTCACTCTTGCCCGACGGGCGCGTACTGGTCTTCGAAGCGAACGCGACCATGCTGGTGCACCCCGAGCCGGACGACAGCGAGCTGGCCTACAAGAATCCGTACGTGCGACGGATTCTTGAGGCATTTGAACGCATGTTGCCGTGAACAGATCGCGGCAGGAATGGGTAGATGCTCAAACTCCGTTATCGTTCGGATGAAGGAAGAGCTCGTTCAATGCGCGACTCATTGGCATGGCGATCGTCAAGCCGCGTGGCGGGATGGGAAGGACGAGCCATTTTTCATAGGCACGACGAGCATAGCCGTTCTTGAAGGACTCTTGCAGTGCCTGGTCGACCAATTGCTTAAATGGGGCATCGTCAGGGCGCATAGCCATTGCGAACGGTTCGACTAACATGGCGTCTCCGACAATGTCGTACTTGTGGGCCTCGTCTAGCTGCGTTCGCCCCTCTGCGAGGTAGATTTCCGGCAGCACGATCGCATCAATCTTATCTTGGGTCAGCATCGTGATCGATTCGATCATCGAATGTAGGTAAGAGTATGTGACTGAGGACGGCAAGCGGTTTTTGATTTGCTGCGTGTTGAAGGCGTTCACTATCCCGATACGCTTGCCGGCCAAGTCCTGCCAGCTGCGTAAGCCAGAGCCGGCCTTTACGCCAGCACGAATCTCCCTCGTCGACACGTTAACGCTAAAGGCGATATGGCCATGTTTCGCTTGCTCATTCAGGCTGGGTGCACAATCCAGATCGATGGCGCCATCCGCAAGCAATGAATAGTGATTCTGCGTCGTAACCGGCACAAAATTCACCCGTATCTGGGGGCCGGTGGCGCGCTTGATTGCATCGACAACGCCCGCACACAGGTCAATGTAATAGCCAATCGGTTGCTGTTTGTCAGTGACATAGGAATACGGCGGCTCGCCTGAGTGATAACCCAGGTTGACGACACCGGATTCCTTGATTTTCTTCAGCGTACCCGTCAACGCGGCATTCGGCTGAGACCCGCCTTCAACCATGTTATCGGGGATCGTGCATAGGATGAATACCGCCGACTGCTCGCTGCGCGCGACGAGGTCGGGCAAGGCGCTGCCCTTGGCATGCTTACCCGGGCTTGCAAGCTTTGACTCCGCATTTTGCTCAGAGGCGATCAGTTCCAATAGATAGTTGGACTTCACCGCATAGTTGACGGCTTCGGGCAGCCCTGAGCCGAGCCGTAGGGACACCGCCGCATTGAGCTTGGCCACGACCACGCCGACGACCTGACCCTCATTGTTGATCAGCGGCCCACCTGAGTTGCCCGGCTGAACCGGTACAGAGATCTGGAAGGCGTTGGGCTGATCTTGCATGCCCTCCAGGCTGCTGATCGTCCCTTCCGTGAATTTGACGGCGGTGCCTTGCATCAGCACGTTCGGAAACCCGAGCGTAAAGACCGCGTCGCCAAGCCGTGCCGAGTTGGAGTGCGCGATGGGCAGCGGGACATGCGTGCCCTCGATCTTGAGCAACGCCAAATCATTGGCGAGGTCGGTGTGGACGACTCGGGCGGTGTAATGCTTACCCTGATGGTCAGTGACGGAAATGGCCGTGGCGCCTTCAATCACGTGGTGATTCGTCGCGATATAGCCGTCCGCCGTCACAAAGAAGCCCGAGCCGCTGGCCATGGCTGCATGCGCTGGTGCTTGCAGAGCAAGCAATACGCCAAGGGGCGCAATGACTTTGAGACAAACGCGCCGGACCCAACCTGCTGCGAACTGCATGTAGCTCTCCCAAATTATCGTGCGGCTCGCGTGGTCGGATGCGATCCGACACCGCCGCATGCCGATGGCGCCTGTTCGAGGCCGAATCATCAAGGGGAGGCCATGGGCCCATTACGCGTTGCTCTGCTCACTGGCAAAGTCTGGGCGTACGATAAACATGCCGGCACGATACGACGCCTTTTGCAGGGCCCGTGCGGCACGCTTCCCCCTCGATTTGTGTTTTGCGCGATTAGAGCACGCCGACCTGTTTGTGCTCAAGCGCCGATATGGGCGCGATTGCAGTGACGACGAGGCGCCCCACAAGGTAGTTTCCCTGCAGGGCCTGCCTAGGTACCGCCCTCAAATGTGGCAGCCACATCCTTGAGCCATGCCTCATTCCAATCGATCCTGCCATGCTGCATGTCGTCCAGCAGCGATTGAACCCACGTCAACTCTGCCCGCTGCATGGCTTGCTTGTATTCGTCTTCGATCAGGAATAGGCGCGGCAAGCCCTGCTTCATGAGCGCCTCGGTCGCCTGCTGAGATACTGTGAGACTTTGGCTCAGTGCATCGCACCGCGCGGCCAGCTCGCGCTGTACTTTGGCAGGCGAGAGCACCATGACAAAGGCCAGCGCAGCAGGGAAGGCTGGATATTCATTGACGGGTGTGGTCAGCATTTCCGCCAACCATGTATGCAAGGTATCTCTGCCTTCCTGGGTGATGCCATAGATCACCCGCTCCGGCCGCCCCTCGGTTTGCGTCGTTTGTTCCACGTGAATCAATCCCACGCGCAAAAGTCGCTCGATCGTCTGGTACACGCTATTGCGCTGCGCCACGTTCACTACCGTGTTCTTACCGCGCTGCTTGATCAGCTCATGCATGCGGTAGGTGTGCATGGGTTGCTCGGTCAGCATCGCCAGCAGGGCCATGGCCAGCGGAGACTTTTGTCGGGAACGGTCTGTCATGGGGGATTTGTATCGGACGGTTGCCGAAGCTTGACACTCTAGTCATAGAATGTATATTAGTCATAATATGACTAATTGGGAGGATAGACCGATGAAGGTAATGATTGTGGGTGGCGGTATCGCCGGGCTGGTCTCGGCGATTGCGCTGCACAAGGCCCGCATACCCGCCACGGTGTACGAAGCGGCAGACTACGGTCATGAAGGAGTCGGAGCCTATCTCACCGTCGCGGTGAATGGCCTGCACGCCCTGAAAGCCATCGACGTCGATATTGCCAGCCTGGGCGGATTCGAGACGCCGCGCATGGCGCTATCGCTCGGCAGTGGGCTCCGGCTGGCCGAGTTCGATTACGGCCCCGTGACGGCCGATGGGGTGCGCTCACTCACAATAAGGCGTGCAACGCTCTATGCCTCCCTACGCGATGAAGCGCTGCGCCGAGGCATCCAGATTGAGTACGGCAAGCGACTCAGGTATGCGCAGCGTGTAACAGGCGGCCAAGTAAGGGCAACATTTGCAGACGGCAGCGAAGCCGTGGGGGATGTGCTCATCGGCGCCGATGGCCTGGGCTCGCGCGTGCGTGCCCTCATCGACGCGCAAGCGCCGCGCCCCCGTTATGTCGGCCTCTTGAATACCGGCGGCTATGCGCGTGGAATCGCAGTCCCTGGCGCGCCGGGCACCATGCAGATGATCTTCGGCCGGCGCTGCTTCTTCGGCTATATCCCTCACCCGAATGGCGAAGTGCTCTGGTTTGCGAACCCGGCCAGCAAACGCGAGCAGACGAAAGCCGAGCTTGCCGCGATTACGCCCGCGCAATGGCGTGCCGAGCTCGAAGCGTTGTTCGCCATCGACGATACGCCAGCTTTAGACATCATCCGCGCCACTGCCGAGATCATCCCGCCCTGGAATACCTACGACTTTCCCACGGTGCCGACCTGGCATCGTGACGGGATGATCATCATCGGCGATGCGGCACATGCCACCTCACCTTCGTCTGGCCAGGGCGCGTCGATGGCGATTGAAGACGCAGTGGCCCTGGCGATCTGCCTGCGCGATGGGGCCGACGTCGAGGCGGCCTTTGCGCGCTTCGAGACCATGCGGCGCGAGCGGGTGGAGCGGGTCGTCGCGCTGGGCAAAAAAGCCGGCGACGGCAAAACACCGGGGCCGATTGGCCGGGTGCTGCGCGATTTGATCCTGCGTTGGGTGTTCAGCCGGAAATCGACGCGTACCAAGGATGATCGCGCATGGATCTTTGACTATCGGTTGCAGTGGGAGCGGGCGGTGTAACTCGCAGGCCGTCGTCGCCAAACCGCCGCACTGTGCATTGCTACACGTCATTTGCCGCGCATTCTCTATAATGCCGGGATATGACGACGCCATTGATCCAGCGCATGCAGGTCCAGCTGCCCGATTTCCGCAATCTCGGCGCGATCTTGCGCACCATCTGCGCGGCCAATCTCTTGGCCCTGCTGGTTGCCCTGTCGGGTAGCAATTCGCTGCACGAGCTGGAGATCCGCTTTCTCGACGCGGCTGCATTGCTGGAAGCCGTTCTGCTGATTTCACTGGGTTTGATTGCCCTGCTACGCGATGTATTGGCCAGGTTGCCTTACCGCGAAGGGGCTTGGGTGAGCTGGGCGCTGGTCTGTGCCGTCACCGTCAGCGTACGCCGTGGCTACAGCGGCTTTTTGACATCGACGCCGATGGACTACTGGCGCGACCTCGCCTGGGCCAGCACCTTCACCTATGGCCTCTTGGCCTATTTCCGCCTGCGTGGCCGGGCCATGTCGCCCTTGTTGACCGAGGCCCGCTTGCAGGCCCTGCAGGCCCGCATCCGCCCGCATTTCCTCTTCAATAGCCTCAATGCCGTCTTGAGCTTGATCCGCAGCCAGCCCGCCAAGGCCGAGCGCGCGCTGGAAGACCTAGCGGACCTCTTCCGTGTCTTCATGGCTGAAAACCGCGAGCTCGCACTCTTGAGCCGCGAAGTCGAGCTGGCCAGCCAGTATTTGAATATCGAAGAACTCCGGTTGGGCGAGCGCCTGAAAGTGGAGTGGCATACCGACCGCATGCCACACGATGCGCTCATTCCGCCCCTGACCATGCAACCCTTGCTCGAAAATGCCGTCTACCATGGGATTGAGCCTTCGGCGATGCCGGGCGTCATCACCATCAATGTGTTCCGCGCGCGCGATGAAGTGCATATCGATATCCGCAATCCCTACTTCAAGGATGGCGGCCAGCATCACGCGGGCAACAAGATGGCGATGGCGAATATCCGTGAGCGGCTGGCCTTGCATTTCGATGCCGAAGCCAGCCTGAACACCACGGTAGGGAGCGACTATTATCAAGTGCACCTGACGATTCCCTATGTGGTGCGCAAGCCGGGGCAATAAGCCAGTACACGAAATGCTGTTGGGTTGCCTAGAATGGGATGGCCCTGCGGGTGGATGGGCCGACGATCTTGTGCGCGTTTCGGGCACGGTCAGCAAGGCTGGGCTAAAGTGGAATGACAATGAGGCGATCTGGCATCAGGTCGGATAACGGGACAGTTGGGGACGAAGCAGGCTATGAGCACCCATCTCAGACTTTTTCTGGTGGATGACGAACCACCGGCCCTGAACCGGCTGCAAGATCTGCTGGCCGATTGCCGCGCGACCATTCCGCATGAATTGGTTGGCGTCGCCCATACCGGCCCGGAAGCGATCGAGAAGCTGGTACAACACCCGGCCGACGTGGTGCTGACCGACATCAATATGCCGGGCATGACGGGCTTGGAGCTCGCTCGCCACCTGGGCCGCCTGCACCATCGTCCTGCTGTGGTGTTCTGCACGGCGTTCGATGAATTTGCCGTACAGGCTTTCGAAGTCCATGCGCTTGATTATCTGCTCAAGCCCATCCGCCGCGAGCGTCTCGAAGCGGCGCTGATGCGCGCGCGCGAGTTGGCGCACCCGAGCCAGGAAGTATTGGGCGGCCTCTCGCCCCAGCCGCGTCGCTATTTCAGCGTGGCCGAACGGGGCCGGGTACGCTTGGTGCCGGTCGATGCAGTGGTCTACCTGAAGGCTGAGCTGAAATACGTGACCCTGCGCACCGTCGAAGCGGAATTCCTGCTCGAAGAATCGTTGACGCAGCTCGAAGCCGAGTTCGGCAACCGCTTCCTGCGCATCCACCGCAACTGCCTGATCGCACGCGAGCGCCTGACCGGCTTCGAGCGCGGTCATGACGAAGGGGAAGGGCATTGGCTGGCGATTCTGGATGGCTTGGCGGAAAAGCTGCCGGTCAGCCGCCGGCAGGCACATGTGGTGCGTGAATTCCGCAAAGGCCAGCTGTGCTGACCTTCTCCTGCTAGGCCGATTCCTGTGCGGGCTCCAGCTCGCTGCGCTGCACGGTGGCAACTGGCACAACTGGCCGGATGCCGGCCAGAAACTCCTGATACACCCGTGCCGTGACCTGCGGCTTTTCCAGCATCGGCAAGTGCCCGCAGGCTGGCACGATGGCGACTTGCGCATGCTTGATGCCGGCCTGAAAGAGCTTGATCGAAGAAATATCCAATACGCGGTCGTCGTCGCCCCATAGGATCAAGGTCGGCGCGGTGATCTGCGGCAGGCTGTCGTCCAGCCAGACCCGTTCGCTGAAAATCTCGTGAAAGATCAGGTCTTGTTCCTCCGCGACCTGCATCCGGTGCTGGATCATGAAGTCGCGCAGGTAGATGGGGACAAAAGGTTTCTTGTGGTACACAAGGCGCAGCAGCCGGTCGAAGTCGGCGGGCTGCCGGATCAACAGCAGGTTCTCGCCAGCGAGCGCGGCTTCGTAAAAGGGACTGCGAATCGGCATGTCGACGCCGGCCGCGTCGAACAGCGCCAGCGTCGCGATCCGCTCTGGAAACTTCGCCGCGAAGGCCGCCGCAAAATAACCGCCCATGGAATTCCCGATCAGGTGGATGTGTTGCAGATGCAACATATCCACGAAATCCTTCAGCCGACTGATCTGTGCATCAAGCGAATATGACTTGCTGGGAAGGTAGCCGGTCTGCCCAAAACCCGGCAGGTCGGGCACGATGATGCGGAAGTGCTCGCGCAAAAGTGGGGCGAACAGCACCCAGTTGTCGCCGTCGCCACCAAAGCCGTGCAACAGCAAGAGCGGTGGCGCATCGCGGCGGCCGGTCTCGTGGTAGACCAGCTCAAAGCCATCCACCCCGATGGTGTGCCGCACATAGCCTGCACGCCGGCGTAGGTAATTGATGGTGCCGGTCGCCCAGCGGCTCCAGGTCAACCCGATGGTGACCAACAGTAAACCGGCTATGCCCACGGCAATCCACCAGATCATGGGGTATCCTTCTGCGTTACATAACCGCATTCTAGCCCGGATGTTCGACGCGGTTGCGTGAAGATCGCGTCGAACGATGTCATGGTGGCTTGCGGATTTCCCTAGTCTCCTTACACGCCGCACTGCAGCGATTGCTTGTGGTGCGATTTCTTGCAACAGCGCCTTGCTTTCAGACCGAACCGCCCGCCATGCAGACTGAATACTTCACCACGACCGACCAGGCGACCTTGTGCCGGACAACCTGGGATATCGAGAACCCGCGTTGCGTGGTCGTCATCGCACACGGCATGGCCGAGCACGCGGCCCGCTACGATGCTCTGGCTCAATTTCTCAATGCGCAGGGCATCGCTGTCTGGGCGCACGACCATCGCGGCCATGGTGGCAGCGTGCAAGGCGGCAAGCGCGGCCATTTTGCCGACGCCAACGGCTGGCAACGGGTCGTTGAAGACATGATTCAGCTGATCGAAGCGGCACGGGCAAAGCATCCTGGCGTACCGACTGTGCTGTTCGGCCACAGCATGGGTTCTTTCGTCGCGCGTGCGGCGGTGCTCGCCCGCCCGGGGCTAATCGATGGTCTGATTCTGTCGGCCACCGGCTTCCGCCAGACACCACTTGCCAAGATCATGGCGCGCATCGCCGCCTGGGATGGCCGCAAGCACGGCATGCAAACCCCCTCGCGGTTGATGGCGAAGCTCGTGTTTGGCACCTTCAACCTGCGCTTCCGTCCACGGCGCACCCCGTTCGACTGGCTGAGCCGCGATGCAGCCGAAGTCGACAAATACATTGCTGACCCCGATTGCGGCTTCGATTGCTCGCCGCAGCTCTGGCAAGACCTGTTCCGCGGCATCGTTGACATGGAGTGGCGCGAAGCGGGTGCCGGCATTGTGCCGACGCATCTCTCGGTGCTGATGATCGCCGGTAGCCATGACCCGGTCAGCATGGGTGGGCGCGGCTGCCGCCAGCTCACCGAGCGCTACCTCAAACAGGGCCTACGCGATGTCGTGGTGAGCATCTACCCCGAAGGCCGGCACGAGCTGCTGAACGAGACGAACCGGCAAGCGGTGTTCGACGGTCTTTTGATGTGGCTAAACCGTCGTTTCACGTGAAACCGACGATATGCTGATCTTTTCCAACCTGGTCTCGGTCGATCTTGCTACGCTCGTCGAGACCCTGAATGCTGCCTTCGCCGACTACCCGAGCCCGATGCGATTTGATCAGGACAGCTTGGCCACGTTTCTGGTCCGGCGAGGATTTGACCCGCGCTTGTCGGTCGGCGCCTTCGATGGAGGCCAGCTCGTGGCGTTACACCTGATCGCCAGCGGTGAATGGTCGGGTCGTGCTGCAGTGTACGACTGTGCAACTGGCGTCCTTCCCGAATATCGCGGACAGGGTTTGAGCCGCGCCATGTTTACCTGGCTGCGCCCAGCCTGGCAGGCGGCAGGGGTCGATCAATGCGTGCTGGAAGTGCTGTCACAAAATGAGGCGGCACAGCGTAGCTATGGCGCAACCGGGTTTGTCGAGACGGGCAGCTACGACTGCTTCAGCCTGGATGGACTCACTCAGCGCGGTACTGCGGCAAACGCTGAAGCGCAGATTGCGCTGAGCGAAGACAACATTGCGCCATCCTGCCTATCCTCGTGGTTCGATGCGCCGCCTTCCTGGCAAAACAGCGTGGCGGCCATCGCGCGGTCTCCGCAGCGCTTTACCCAAGTCCGACTACTTCGCGGTGAACAGCCGGTCGGTATTGGCCTCGTGCTCAAGACGAGTGGTGACGTCCCGTTCTTCGCGGTCGAGCCGGCATCGCGTGGCCAAGGGTTGGGCACGCTGCTGTTGACGCAGTTGGCCCGTGCTACCGACAAGCCGCTACGCATGATCAACCTGACCTCGGGCGGCAAGGCGGCCCGCTTGGTCCAGCAGCTTGGCGCAGCCTGCATCGCCACCCAGCGTGCAATGTGCTGGGACCTTACTTCGCAGGCTGAGTCCGCGCCACCTTGAACAGCGCCAGCGCCCGCTCGCGCTGCACCGCATGGTCCACAATCGGCAACGGATAACTGTCGCCCAAGGTGACGCCTGCCGCAGCCAGTTCAACCGGTTTCGCGAGCCATGGCGCATGCAGCGCGTCGGTCGGCAGCTTGGCCAGCTCTGGCACATAGCGGCGGATGAACTTGCCTTCGGGGTCGAAGCGTTCTGACTGGCTCACCGGGTTGAAGATGCGGAAGTACGGCTGCGCATCGCAGCCGGTTGACGCAGCCCACTGCCAGCCACCATTGTTGGCGGCCAAGTCGAAGTCGATCAGCTTTTCCGCAAAATAGCGCTCGCCCCAGCGCCAATCGATCAGCAAGTCTTTGACCAAAAAGCTCGCTGCCACCATACGCAGGCGATTGTGCATAAAGCCGCTGTGGTTCAGCTGCCGCATGGCGGCGTCGACCAGTGGGTAGCCGGTTTGCCCGGCGCACCAGGCGGCAAACAAGGCTTGATCGTTGGGGAAGGGTAGCGCGTCGTATTCGGGTTTGAAGGCGTGCGTCACCACATCGGGCCGGTGGTAGAGCACCTGATGGTAGAAATCGCGCCAGATTAGCTCATTCAGCCAGCTCATCGACCCTGTGGTACCGCGCTGCCATGCGTGCGCCGCCAGCTCGCGCACCGACACCGTACCAAAGCGCAGATGCACCGAGAGGTAGGACACCCCCTTGATGGCCGGAAAGTCGCGCGCATCCTTGTAGCGGTCCATCCGGTCCATGAAATCGGCCCAGAGTGCCTCGGCGCCCTGCATGCCAGGTTGGATGCCGAGCGTCAGCAGATTGGTCGGCTCAAAGCCGAGGGCCGCGAGCGGCATCAGTGGTGTGGCGGTACAGGGGGCGAGGCGATCCAGATAGCGGGCGACCGGGTAGGGTTGCACGAAGAACGGCGTCAACTGCTTCAGCCAGGCGTTCTTGTAGGGTGTGAAGACGGAGAATGGCTTGCCGGCCCCCGTCAGTACCTCGTCCCGCTCGAAAATCACGTGGTCTTTGAAGGTCTGAAACGCCACGCGCGAAGTCGCCAGAGTGCCGGCCACCGCCGCATCGCGGCTTTGCGCTGCCGGTTCGTCGTCATGGTTCGCAAAGACGGCGTCGACGCCGAGCTGCGCGGCGAGCTGGGGAATCGCTGTCTCCGCATGCCCGTGCACCACATAGAGATCGCTGCCGCGCGCCTGCAGGGCGGCCTTCAACTCTGCCACCGTATGCCAGATGAACTCCACGCGACGATCGGCACGTGGCAGCGTGTCGAGAATCGTGCGGTCGAATACGAACGCCAGGCTTACGGCGCGGGAGTGCTTGAGCGCATGGTAGAGCGCGGCGTGGTCGGTCAGGCGCAGGTCGCGCCGGAGCCAGCAAAGGGTGTGGTCGTATTTCATGATGGGGCCAAGTCTGGATGCGCTGTACCAAGGAAGTCAATGTACGACGCGGCAAGGAGCGCACGCGTGTGCGATAATTACGTCTATGGAACCGATCAACCTGAGCAGACAATTCCTCATCGCCATGCCCGCCATGGCCGACCCCATTTTTGCGAAGTCCCTGGTATTCGTATGCGATCACAACGACCAGGGCGCAATGGGTGTGATTGTGAACCGTCCGCTTGGCATGGATATGCAGACGCTGTTCCAGCAGGTCGATATCGACCTGCAGCGTAACGACGTAGCCGAGCAGCAGGTCTATTTCGGCGGCCCGGTGCAGACCGACCGGGGTTTCGTATTGCACCAGCCGCTGGGTAACTGGCAATCGACGCTGGCCGTCGAGGACGATCTCGGGCTCACTACGTCGAAGGACGTGCTGCTTGCCGTCGGGCGTGGCGACGGGCCGGATCGCATGTTTGTCTCGCTCGGCTATGCCGGCTGGCAAGCCGGCCAGCTCGAAGGCGAGCTGGCGCAAAACGCCTGGCTCACGGTGGCGGCTGACATTGAAGTGGTCTTCGCCCTGCCGGCCGAGCAACGTTACGAAGCCGCGCTCAAGCTCTTGGGCATCGATATGGCCATGTTGTCCGATACGGCAGGTCATGCCTGAGGGGTATGCACTCGCCTTCGACTTCGGCGAAGCTCGTATCGGCGTCGCCGGCGGTAGTCGTGAAGTCGGTATCGCGACGCCCCTGGCGACGGTGACCGGCGCCAGCAACGACGATAAATTCGCCGCCATCGCCAAGCTGATCGCCGAATGGGCGCCCACGCAACTGGTCGTTGGGCTACCGTGCCATCTCGATGGTTCTGAGCACGACATGACGCGCCTCGCGCGTAAGTTCGGCCAGCGGCTGCACGGGCGGTTTTCGCTACCGGTCGAGTTTGTCGATGAGCGCCTGACTTCGGCCGAAGCGGAAGGGCTGCTGAGCGAGGCACAGACTTTCGGTAAGCGCCGCAAGGCCGCGCTCGACCAGGTCGCCGCCATGCGCATTCTGCAAGTCTGGCTGGATGGCGGCACATGAGCGACACGGCGATCATTCGACCTTACCTGCCGGCCGATGCGGCGCCCATGGGGCAGCTGCTCGAAGCACTGGGCTACGAGCCGGTCGACGGCCCGACGATGCAGGCTCGGGTCGAGCGATTTGCTGCAGTGGGTCGTTCTGCGCTGCTGGTGGCTGAGCTGCAGGGCCGCGTCGTTGGCTGGATTCATATGGCCGAGGCACCGACCCTGATTTCGGACGGCTATGCCGAAGTACTCGCGCTGATGGTCGATACGCGTGTGCAGCGGCAAGGCATTGGCCGGCGCTTGCTCGCAGCCGGTGAAGCCTGGGTGGCCCAAGCGCTGGGCAGCGGGTGCATCCGCCTGCGCTCAGGCGTGCACCGCGCCGAGGCGCACAAGTTTTACGAGCAAATGGGATATCAGGTGCTGCGTGCTTCTTATCTCTTCGAGAAGCACGTGGTGCCAGCAATCAGTGAAAGGCAAGTGCACGATGTACAACCCGCAACTTAACAGCCACGGCGAGCTGGCCCACCTGCTCACCATCGAGGGGCTGCCAGCGCGCATTCTGCGCCAGATTCTCGACCGCGCCGCCGATTACGTCGCCGCGGGCGAACAGGGCACCAAGAAGCATGGCGATTTGGCCGGCAAGTCGGTGTTCAACCTGTTCTTCGAGAACTCGACCCGTACCCGTACCACCTTCGAGATCGCGCAGAAGCGCCTGTCGGCCGATGTGTTCAGTCTGAACATCAGCGCGAGTTCCACGGCCAAAGGCGAGTCGCTGCTCGACACCATCCACAATCTCGAGGCCATGGGCGCCGATATGTTCGTGGTGCGCCACTCCGAGTCCGGCGCGCCTTTCCTGATCGCCCGTCATGTGCGCCCGGGCGTTGCGGTGGTGAACGCCGGTGACGGCCGCCACGCGCACCCGACGCAGGCGCTGCTCGATATGTACACGATTCGCCATTACAAGGGCGACTTCCAGAACCTGACGGTCGCCATTGTCGGCGATATCCTGCACTCGCGCGTGGCCCGCTCGCAGATCCATGCGTTGACGACACTGGGTTGCCCGGAAGTCCGCGTGATTGCTCCCAAGACGCTGCTGCCGCGCGATGTCGAGCAGCTCGGCGTGCGTGTGTTCCACGACCTCGACGAAGGTCTGCGTGGCGTCGACGTGGTGGTGGCGCTACGCCTGCAGAATGAGCGTATGAACGGCGCCCTGTTGCCGAGCGCCAATGAATTCAACAAATACTACGGCCTGAACGAAGCCCGCCTGGCCCATGCCAAGCCCGATGCCATCGTGATGCATCCGGGCCCCATGAACCGCGGCGTCGAGATCGACTCGCCGGTGGCCGACGGCAAGCAGGCCGTGATCCTCAACCAAGTCACCTTCGGCATCGCCGTGCGTATGGCCGTGACCAGCATCTTGTCGGGAGCCCGCGCATGAAGACGCAACACCCTTCTATCGTCATCCGTAACGGCCGCGTAGTCGACCCGGCTACCGGGCACGACGCAGTTGCCGACGTGTATATCGCTAACGGCAAAATTGCTGGCATCGGCGCGGCCCCGGCTGGTTTCACCACGCACGAGACCATTGACGCCACGGGCCTCGTCGTCGCACCGGGTCTGGTCGACCTGTCGGCTCGTCTGGGCGAGCCAGGCGGCGAGCACCGCCAGTTGCTGCAAAGTGAGTTGACGGCGGCCGTAGCCGGCGGCGTGACCACGCTCTGCACCCCGCCCGATACCGACCCGACGCTCGACGAGCCGGGCCTCGTCGAGATGCTGCGCCACCGTGCCGACACGCTGGGCCTTGCCCGCGTGCTGCCGCTCGGTGCGCTCACGCGCCATCTGGAAGGCCGCGAGCTGACCGAATTCGCCGAACTACGCGATGCAGGCTGCGTGGCCTTTTCGCAGGCCGATGCACCGCTGATCGACACGCGTGTGCTCTACCGCGCCATGCAGTACGCTGCCACCTACGACATCCAGCTGCGCCTGCGTCCGCAGGACGTGCGTCTCGGCGCCGACGGCGTCGCGCACGACGGCCAGGTGGCGACGCGACTGGGCCTTGCGCCCATCCCGACCATTGCTGAGACGGTCGCCATCTCCACCATCGTCATCCTGATGAAGGACACCGGCGCACGTGTGCACCTCGAACGCGTCTCGAGCCGCGAAGGGCTGGAAATGGTACAAGCTGCACGCAGCTACGGCCTCAAGTTGACCTGCGACGTCAGCATCAACCACGTACACCTCGCCGACATCGACATTGGCTACTTCGACAGCAATATGCGCCTGAGCCCCCCGCTGCGCAGCGTCAGCGACCGCGATGCCATCCAGCATGCGCTGCTCGACGGTACCATCGACGCGATCTGTTCCGACCACACCCCAGTCGGCAACGACGAAAAGCTGCTGCCCTTTGGCGAAGCCCAACCCGGTGCCTCGGCGCTCGAACTGCTGCTGCCCCTAACGCTCAACTGGGCCGATCATCGGCATGTGCCGCTTGTACGCGCGCTGGCCAAGATCACCAGCGAGCCGGCCGGTTTGCTGGGCATCGCCGCAGGCACCCTGGCGGAAGGCGCCGCGGCCGATATCTGCATCTTCGACGCCAAAGCCGCCTGGCGCGTCACGCCCGAGAAATTGCGCAGCCAGGGTAAGCACACGCCGTTTGCGGGGATGGAATTGCGTGGTAGAGTCCGCTACACCTTGGTCGATGGGCGTATTGCCCATCAGGAACCGGGAGCCGCGTGAGAATACACGCCAAGTCGATCAGACCCGAGCACGATTAATACTGATACAGATGCGCGAGGAACACGCCATGTCCGATCTGGAAACCCAATTCAAGCAAGCTGCCGAAGACGTCACCCAGCTTTCCGAAGCCCCTGACAACTCGGTCAAGCTCAAGCTCTACGCCCTCTACAAGCAAGGCACCGAAGGCGACGTGAAGGGCGACAAGCCCTCGATGTTCGACTTCGTCGGCGCAGCCAAGTACAACGCCTGGGCCGAACTCGCCGGCACCGAGGGCGATGTGGCCAAGAAGAAGTACATCGACCTGGTCGAAGCCCTGAAGGCCAAGGAATAAGTACCCCGCGTCGATGACACGCAAAAGCCGGCCCACGGGCCGGCTTTTTTGCGCCTGCCGCTATTGTTCCATAGTCGCACGTCGCAGGAACCATAGATCAACGAATACAGGAGTGGCGTCGCAACGCTCGCGCCGGCTTATCCCGCCACAGGCATCGCGAATTCGGTACGTTAAGCGATACTGCCGGGCCAACGCTGCGTGACGTTCTTATAGCGTGTATAAAAGCGCACGGCCTCGTCACCATACGCATGGTGATCGCCGAACAGCGATCGCTTCCAGCCCCCGAACGAATGCCATGCCGACGGTACCGGGCTTGGTACGTTGATGCCCACCATGCCTACCTGAATCTGCCGGGAGAACGTGCGCGCCGTGCCGCCGTCGGAGGTGAAAAGCGAGACGCAGTTCCCGAATTCGTGCGCGTTGACGAGTGCGATCGCACTTGCGAGATCCGGCACGCGGACAACCGACAGTACCGGCCCGAAAATCTCTTCCTTGTAGATGCTCATATCCGGTCTTACGTCGTCAAACAGCGAGCCGCCGAGAAAGAAGCCCGCTTCGCGGCCCGGCACGCGATGGCTCCGACCATCGACGACGAGCCTGGCACCTGCCGCGACGCCCGCATCGATATAGCCCGTTACCTTGGTGCGATGCGCAGCACTGATGAGTGGGCCCATATCCAGATCCGCCTCCATGCCATCGCCGATCCTCAGCGAGCGTACGCGCGGGGCGAGGCGCTCGATGAGCTCATCGCCGATACCGCCAACCGCCACAGCGACGGATGTCGCCATGCAGCGCTCGCCGGCCGAGCCGTACGCCGAGTTGATCAGTGCGTCGACCGCATGATCGAGATCGGCATCGGGCATGATGACGAGGTGGTTCTTCGCGCTGCCCAACGCCTGCACGCGCTTGCCGTTTTTAGCACTTTCAGCGTAGATATATTCAGCGACCGGCGTTGAAGCGACGGCTGAGATTGCGGCCACATCGGGGTGCTGCATCAGCACATCGACAACGGCCTTGCTACCGTGCACGACATTGAATACACCCTTAGGAAAACCTGCCTCGATGAACAGCTCGGCGAGCCGAATCGACGCCGACGGCGTGCGCTCCGAGGGTTTGAGAATAAACGTATTGCCAGTGGCGGCTGCCAACACAAACATCCAGCACGGCACCACCATCGGAAAATTGAATGGCGTAACGCCCGCGGCCACGCCGACCGGCTGACGCAGACTCCAGCTGTCCGTGCCGCCAGCCACCTGATCGGTGAAATCGGTCTGGAGCAGCTTCGGGATGCCGCACGCGAATTCGACGATTTCGATACCGCGCACCACCTCACCCTTGGCATCCGAAAACAGCTTGCCATGGTCTCGCGTAATCAGCTCCGCGAGTTCGTCTCGATGCACTTCGAGCAGTTCCTTGAACCTGAACATCAGGCGCGCGCGCTGCAGTGGCGTGCTTTCGCTCCAGGCCGGGAACGCGGCTTTCGCGGCGGCGACGGCGGCGTTGACCTCTGCGACACTTGCAACCGGCACACGGGCCGACACCCGGCCCTCCGCCGGATCATATACGTCGGCGAACTGGCTGCTCGTGCCTGCGGCGCGCTTACCGTCAATAAAATGACTCAATTCGCGCACAGCGCCTTGATTTGCTTTGCTCATACAACTTTCCTGGAAAATGGATTGGCGACTCGCGCCCGAATAACCAGTGCACACCGCGCCACGCGCAGTCGGTGTGACCGTTCAGCGCCGTCCTGTCTGCGTCAACGGGGATGCGAAGAGACGCTGCTCACCTACACGGGCATGCCTGGGTCCGTATTTTGGTGGGCTCCCTTGCTACGGGGAGTACCGATCAAATGGATGGCGAAAGCGCCGAGCCCGAGCGCGATACCAAAGGCGACGACGCCCGTCCAACCGAAGCGCGTCATGAGCCACCCACTGACCACGGTGCCGACGGCACCCCCGAAAAAAGTGGCAGTCATGTAGAGGCTGTTGATACGGCCCTGTGCTTTCGGATCGACTGCGAAGGCGCGCGTCTGGTTGGAAACCAGGCCAGCCTGCACGCCGATATCGAGCACGATGACGCCGATCACGAGGCATGCCAGCGAGGTGTTCGCACCCGAGAGCAGCAGGTAGGCCAGCGTCACGATGCCGATACTGATCCCTACAACCCCGCGGGTGCCGATCCGGTCGGCTGCCCGTCCGCCGATCGAGGCGGCAAATGCGCCGGCTGCGCCGATGACGCCGAAGCCGCCGGCCCACGCACTGCCGAGATGCCACGGCCCGTTCGCCAGGAGTGCGGCCAGATTGACCCAGAAGGCATTGAAGCAGGCCCACAACAGCGCCTGGACAAGCATCGATTCGCGAATCGGCCGATTGTCGCGCGCCAGCGGCCAGAGTGATGCCAGCAGGCGGCCGTAAGAAAGATTGGTGGAGGGCACGCCATGCGGCAGGAGCGAGGCGGCGCCGATAAAGACCGGCACCATGAACGCCGCCTCGAGGCCGTAGACCGCGCGCCAGCCATACGCCGCGCCGACCGCCCCTGCGACTGTGCGGCCGATGAGGATGCCAACCATGATGCCACTGACGACTGTGCCGACATTGCGCCCCCGCTCGCTTGGAAGTGACATCACCGCAGCTAAAGGCACGAGTTGCTGAGGGACGCAACTGACGATACCAAGACCATAGGATGCCGCGATCAGCGTCCAGAGGCTGGGCGCAACTGCCGCCGTGACGCCGAAAACGAAGGCCAGCGCGATCTGGGCGAGCACGAGCTTGCGCCGGTCGAAGCGGTCGCCAAGCGGCAACAGCAACGCCAGCCCGGTCGAGAAGCCGAGCAGCGCCGCGGCAGCGACCAGATCGACTGAAGTCAGGTCGACCCCCAGGTCCGACCTAATCAACGGTAGGATGGGCTGGGTACAGTAGATGTTGGTGACCACCGCGCCAGCGATGACCGCCATCATGACGATCTTGCCGCGCGAGGCTACGGCCGGGAGATTGGGACTATCTGATGCGGTGGGATGTCTTGCCATGGCACGCTCCTTGAAAATGCTCCTGTACCTGCAGCAACCTGCTGTGCTTCAGGATTCGATCGCAAACATACGCGTTTGCATTTTCAAAGAGAATCCAGCAGGATCAGGAATCATCCTTCCATTTTTTGATAGGCTCCATGAACCGCCTGGAATCCATGTCCATCCTTGTCGCCGTGGTTGATTCAGGCAGTCTATCGGCGGCCGCGCGACGCCTCGGCATGCCACTGGCAACGGTTAGTCGAAAGGTTGGAGAGCTGGAGTCGCATCTGAAGACGCGCTTGCTTCATCGCACAACGCGACAGATTTCATTGACGGAAGCCGGCGAGTCATACGTGGCCGCCTGCCGCCGCATTCTCGAAGAAATTGGCGAAGCTGAGCGCGCCGCAACAGGGGAATATGCCTCGCCTAGAGGCGAGCTTGTGGTGACCGCCTCTGTTGTTTTCGGGCGCCTGCACGTCGTGCCGGTGGTGGCAGATTTTCTCGCGCAGTATCCCGAGATCAACGTTGACCTCTTGCTGACAGATCGCGTTGTGCACCTGATGGACGAGCACGCCGACGTCGCCATCCGGATCGGCGATTTACCCGATAGCACGCTGATGGCGACGAGAGTCGGAGCGGTGCGTCGGGTCATCTGTGCCAGTCCTGCCTATCTGGCCAAGCATGGCGTGCCGGCGAGACCAGAGGATCTCTCCCGGCATGAGTGCGTTACCTTCGAGGTCCTCAGCTCCAGGCGGGCCTGGGTTTTCGGCTCCGGCAAGTCGGCTCGATCCGTTCCCGTTCATTCGCGGCTTGCGGTCAATACGGCAGAGGCAGCTATCGCGGCCGCGATTCTTGGCGTAGGACTGATCAATGTCTTGTCCTACCAGGTCGCGGACGCCATACACGACAACGCACTTCGCGTCGTACTCGACAAGTTTGAACCGGCGCCATTGCCCATCAATCTTGTACATACGGGACAGGCGCCCCTGCCGTTGAAGTTGCGTGCTTTTCTTGATTTCGTGAAGCCACGTCTAAGCGCTCGTATGTCGCGTGAGCTTGTCGACACGACGACGACTTGATCTTGATTGCCACCGTGCGGATGTTTAACGCTGCGGAGCACGCATCTCCTGGGTCGAGATTTCCGAGCGATTGTGCAGCGGTCCGGCGACCGCCCGTCGGGAAAGGGGAGCCGATACCCTGTCTCTGACTCGCCAGGCCGCCCTCTTACCTTTCGATACGCTGCGGTCCGCATTCAGTATGTTGCCGCATGTGCAGCGACGAACGAAACGAAACCGATGCAGGCGTTGATCAAGCGGTATTTCACGGGTGCCTCAAGGGGTGGGTGGCGCAGTCGAATCAGTGAACCAGTTGGGTGACGATGCTGTTGACCAAGGCGCCGCCCATGATCAGCCAGCCGAACAGGATGGCGGCAAGCAGCAGCGGCTTCAACCCTGCCTTGCGGATCGACGACACATGCGTGGTCAGGCCCAGGGCGCCCATGGCCATAGCCAGCAGCAGGGTATCGATATCGGTGGCGACGCTGACGACGGACTTTGGCAGCAGCGAAAGCGAATTGAAGACCACCACCGCCACGAAGATGAAGGCGAACCAAGGCACTTCCAGGCGGCGCTTTTCGCCCCGGCTCGCCGTGCCTGCCTTGGCATCGCGGGCGAGCCAGGCCGAGAGGGCGATCAGGAAGGGGGCCAGCATCATCACCCGCACCATCTTGGCGATGACAGCGGTGTCGGCTGTCTGCGCGCTGACCGAGCGGGCGGCGGCGACCACCTGGGCAACCTCGTGGATGGTTGAACCGGCGTAGATGCCGAAGGCATTCGCCCCTTGCGGCACGAAGCCCCAGTGCATATTGAGCGTGTACAAGAGCGGGTAGAGGAAGATCGCCAGGGTGCCGCATACCACCACGGTCGAGACGGCCACCGTCACTTTCTCGGAATGCGCTTTCAAGACCGGCTCGGTTGCCATGACGGCCGCCGCGCCACAGATGGCGCTACCCGCGCCGATCAACATCGCGGTGGTGCGATCCATCTCGAACACGCGGGTGCCCAAGAACCAGGCCAGGCTGAAGGTGGACGAGAGCACCAGGGCGTCGATCAATACCCCGGCGAGGCCCACATGGCCGATGTCCTGCAACGTCAGGCGCAGGCCATAGAGCACCACGCCGGCACGCAGCAGTTTCTGCTTGGCGAAGGTCACGCCATGGCCGCTGGCCGGGGCGATCGGGGCGTAGACCGTGTTGCCGACCACCATGCCCAGTACGATGGCAACGGTGAGGGCGCTCAAGCCGTGGGCTGCGAGCCAGGCGAATTTACCCAGCCAGATGGCGGCAGCGGCGAGTGTCAGGCAAAGAACCAGGCCCGGGAGGGCGGCCAGCCAAGGGCTGGGGGATGAAGCGTGTTTGGGTGCAACGAGCGTTTGCGTAGTCATGATGGCATGCTCTGGGGAGATGCAGCCACTCTACGGCGACGCTTAAATTCAATCCAACGCTTAATATTGATCTAATCAAGCTGATAAATTGCTTAAATGTGTTTGCCACGATGCAGTGCCGGCCTCAGCCGGCTAGCTGGGCTTTCAACGGCGCATAGTCATAGCTGGTGATCTCATAGCCATTGCCGTCTGGGTCGCGGAAGTACATCGACCAAGCCACATCATGATCCACCGCGTTCGCATCCATTCCCCGTGCAGCCAAGTGGGCCTGCCAAGCCAGGAAACCTTCGGCCGATACGCGGAATGCGACCACCGCGCTGCCCATTTGGCCAGCGCGCTCGAACAGCGCCAGGTGCACGCTACCGTTCGCGTTGGCAAGCGTCAGCGGGCCGCGCCCGGTCGCCCAGTCCGAGAGTGCCGGGTCGGGTAGCAGGCCCAACACTTCGGCGTACCAGCGCTCGGCCGCCGCGCGGTCGGCCACATAAACGTGAATATGATCGAATGCGTCGAGTTGCGGCTTCATACGCTGTACTCCGTCTCCAATGATAAGGGGACCGTCGGCTGCGCCAGTCGCGCGGCGAAATGCGCCACACGTGTACCCAGGTAGCGCGCCGTTGCGAGGTCCACTGGGTGCACCGTGCCATCCGGGCAATGGGCCGTTGCTCCAAGTTGTGACCCCAGCCGGTTCAGGTCGGTTCGCTCTGGCCCGCTGGGTACATCCACCCCACACCACAGCATGCCCAGCTGCGCCGCCAAAATCGAGAAATACCCGAGCGTATTGTGCTGGTCGCCATTGAGGCTGCCGCCACAGGTGAACCCCGCGGCCAGCTTGTCCGCGAACTGGTTGTCCGACCAATCGGCACTCGTGGCATCCGCCAGCGCCTTGAATTGCGCTGACGGCCCGCCCATATAGGTCGGGCAACCAAAGATCACTGCATCGGCTCGGCGGAGTGCCGCTTGCAAGCCGGGGTGCCGATAGCGGCCCGCGACAATATCCTGGCCAAGGATGGGCCACAGCATTGCCTCGCCCACTTCTCGCGCGCCCGCTGCGACCGCCTCGGCCAGCTGCGCCGTGCAGCCACCTTCCGAATGAAAAACAATCAATGTGCTGACCATACCGTCCTCCAAAACAGGTTTGTGATGGCAGGATAGAAGTTCAAGTTCACTTGAGGTCAAGCGCGCAGCACGCAACGCAAAGAGAACGAGCCCCTCTCCCCTCGCGGGAGAGGGGTTGGGGGAGAGGGCGCGAACCCCTCCGTCAAGCCATCCAGCCGACCATCAGAATGTTATCTTGGTACCAGGGTAACATGTACAATGACTTGCCATACCGCTGGAGCACCCCACCATGACCGACGATCAATTCATCGACGCCCTCGAAAACGGCACACTCGCGCCGGCCGAGTTCAACCACGCTGCCCATCTGCGCGCTGCCTATATCTACCTGCAGCGCGCCGGCTGGCTCGATGCCACCGTGCGCATGCGCGACACGCTGCGTACATTCGCCGCACGCATCAGCAAGGCGGGCCTCTACCATGAAACCATCACCGTCACCTTTATGGCGTTGGTGGCCGAACGCGCTGCGCTCGAAACCTACGCTGACGGTATTGCCTTTGCCTCAGCCCATGCGGACTTGGCCGACAAACAGCTGCTCCATCGCTAGTACACCCCAACGCTACTGGGTTCCGAACAGGCCCGTGCGCGCTTTGTGATGCCCAACTGTGTGCAGCCCATCAGTCAATAATCCAAAAGGAACCACCCCATGACCACCCCCGAAAAACACGTCGTCGAGCGCGTCCAGACTGGCCTGCGCATCGAAAAACGCATCTTGAAGGTGCTCAAGGCAATTGCCGAGTTGCACGATATGAGCCTCGGCGACCTCGTCGAAGGCATTGTGCTGCATGCTTTCGAAGGCAAGGCCGCATTTGGCGCCGAGTCATTGGTGCATATTGCCGATCTGAAGCGGGTCTATGGTCTCGACCTGGATGCGGAGAGTAGCCATCGCTTGATCGAGCGGGACTAGACGAACCCTCCTCACATCCGCATGATGCAAGGCTTGCCCACACTTGGATCAAGCATGCCTACCCAGCAAGAACTCGCCGAATTCATGGTGCGCGAATTCCCGCAAAGTCGGGCGCGTGTCGAATCCATTGGGCCGCGCTCTGCCGTGCTGCGCCGCCCGGTCAGTGAAGCGGATCTCCGCCCGGGCGGCACCGTCTCCGGCCCTGTGTTGATGGAAGCGGCCGACGTGGCGCTTTATATTGCGATCCTCGGCGAGATCGGCATCGTGCCCTTGGCCGTGACGACCAGCCTCAACATTAATTTCTTGCGTAAGCCTGCTGCGGGGGCCGATATCCTCGCGCATTGCAGCTTGCTCAAGGTGGGCCGTGTGCTGGTGATCGGCGAGGTGACGCTGTATAGCGAAGGCATGGCCGAGCCGGTGGCGCATGCGGTGGGAACGTATTCGGTGCCGCCTGCCAAGGCAGGCTGAGGCTCAGCCGCTCGGAACGCCGCTTGTGCGGGCCAGCAGCGATTCAAACGCATCGAGGATGCGCGCCACATAGGCGTTCTTGTGGGCGAGCGGGCCGTCGGCGTCTTCGGGGTGGGCGAGCATGGTGGCGTTGGCTTCGAAGACCAAGATCCGGCCGTCCGGCAATATCGAAAAGTCGATACCGGCATAGTCCAGATCAAGGCGCCGTGCGATCTCCTGCATTGCGCGCATGCCCTGCTGCCCCAGCACGGCTTCCGGCGCCTGTAGGAAGGCACGTTCCTCGGTCAGTTTCCATTCGTGCTGCATATCGGCTGTCACATAGTGCACCAGCCAATGTTGCGAGATCGCCAGGTGATAGGGATAGGGTACCCGGTCGATGAAGATCATCCGGTACTTGCGATACCAGCCATCGGCCGAGCGAAAATCCACAAAGGGCGCGGCATAGACCGGGCCGCTCTGCGTCTCTTGGCAGCGCTGAAGGTCGGCGGGCGTGGTGGCCAATACCATGCCGGCGCCGCCATGCGTATGTACCGGGCGGATCAGCAAGGGCAGCAAATTTACCGTGTCGTCCGGCCACTGCGTTGCATCGGCAATGCGCCAGACCTTGGGTGTGACCATGCCCGTAATGCCATTCAGCAAGTCAGGCAGGGCATGTCGTGCCGTACGGGCGACCTGGCTCGGCGGGTTCAGCACGGGCTTGTTGCAGATGTCGAGAAACGCGTTGACCTGCGCGGCCACGTCGCGCGTGACGTCGGCATCACCCATACCGTTGAAGACCAGGTCATATGCCGGCAGGGTGGCCACCTGTGCCGGCGTCGCATATTCGATGATCCAGTCGTACAGGCGGTTGCTGTCGTCGCGGAACAGGTGCGTCAGGTTGATATTGCCGCGCCCGGCGTCGAGCAGCAACAGGATGCTGCGGCTGCCGGCCGGGGCGGGGCGTTCGAACAGGTTCTGCTGGCGATAGGCAGCGTCGATATGGGTGCGTGCCTCAACCTTGCGCCCGTCGTCCATGAGGATGGCCGACAGGTTGATATGCGCGTCGACATGGTCGGGCTGCAGGGCCAGTACCTGTCGGTAGCAGGTTTCGGCGGCGGCGGGCTGATCGAGCCGGCCGAGCGTCACGCCGCGATTGTAGAGTGCGCCGAGATCGTTCGGCGCCCACTTTAGTGCCGCGTCGAAGCTTGCCAGTGCGGCATCCTGGTGATTGAGCATGCCGAGTGCTACGCCGAGGCCGACATGGGCGCGCGCAAGTTTGGGGTCAAGGCCCACAGCGCGTTCGTAATGTAGAGCCGCGCGAGCAAATGCGCGCTGTGCGGTCAAGAGGTCGGCCAGGTTCAGATGCGCGGTGAGGTAGTCGCCATCGAGGGTGATCGCCTGCTGGAATGCGGCTAGGGCCTCGTCGAACCGACCCAGGCTGCGCAAAGCGGCTCCGCAATTGTTGTAGGCATCCGCATAGCCCGGCCGCAGCCGTAGCGCCCGCTGGTAGCATGCGAGTGCCAGCTCAGCCTGCCCCTGGTCGAGGTGGATATTGCCGATATTATTGTGAGTTTCGGCAAGATTGGCGGGCAGGGCGGCCGCAAAGCTCGCCAAGGCTTCATCCAGTTGGCCCAGCGCATAGTAGGCACTGCCGAGGTTATGGTGCGCGTCGGCAAAGTCGGGCTGCTGCTCGACGACAATGCGGTAATGGACAATGGCGTCCTGGTAGCGCCCGGCGGCCTTTTCTAGATTGGCGAGGTTGAAGCGCGCCTCATAGAAACCGGGCTTCAGGCTGATGGCGCGGCGAAAGGCGGCTGCGGCTGCGTCGAGCTGGCCGAGGCCCTGATGCGCGTTGCCCATGCCGAAGAAGGCCGACGCATTGTGCGGATCCTGCGTCAGTACCTGCATATAGCAGGCGATGGCGGGGCCGAAGGCGCGTTTTTCGCGGTAAGCCATGCCGAGGGCATTAAGATAGCTCGACTGGCCCGGTGCGATACGGTTGGCGCGGCCGATTAGCTCGATGGCGAGGTCGGCATCGCCCAGTTGGCAGGCGGCCGTGCCCATCATGTGGAGTAGGTCGGCGTTGTCGGGGTCGCGTTCTAGCGCCTCGGCATAGAGGCCGACGGCTTCGGCCAGCCGGCCAGCGCGATGGTGTGCGACTGCTTGTGCAAGGGTCATGGGAGGGTAGGGCAAATAAGGGCGTGGCATCGCGCGACGCCTCATTCCCAATTAAATCGTCTAGTTGCCGCAACATCCGTTAACGGGCTGTAACAAGTTGTGAATGACGGACAGGAATCGTGTCCGCATTGCGCAGGGACATGCCGGCGAGCCCAATTTCAGCTGGGCGGCGCCCGGTTGGGTGCGCAAGGACATGGTCAACCGGCGTGGAATCTGCAATCATCCGGCCGGCTGAATCACATCTACCTGCCTTACCCGCCCTATGTCTGACACGACTTCCGACGATCTCCTACCCACTGACGACTTGACGCCCGAGCCTCCTGCCGAGGAAGCGGGCATCGGGGGCGACCTGCCGCCACCGCCCAGCCTGAGCGACTTTGCAGGGGCTGATACGGTGCCGCTGGGCCGCTACGCCGAGCGTGCTTACCTTGAATACGCAGTTTCGGTGGTCAAGGGGCGGGCGCTGCCTGATGTGTGCGACGGCCAGAAGCCGGTGCAGCGGCGCATTTTGTACGCTATGCACGAGATGGGCCTGGGCGCGACGGCCAAGCCGGTGAAATCGGCCCGCGTGGTCGGTGAAGTGCTGGGTAAATTCCACCCGCATGGCGATACCTCCGCGTACGACGCCATGGTGCGGCTGGCGCAGGATTTCACGCTGCGCTACCCGCTGGTCGACGGCCACGGCAACTTCGGCAGTCGCGATGGCGACGGCGCCGCCGCGATGCGATACACCGAAGCCCGACTGACCAAGATCGCCGAGCTGCTGCTGAGCGAAATCGACATGGGTACGGTGGATTTCGTACCTAACTACGACGGCGCGTTCGAAGAACCCAAGCTGCTGCCAGCCCGTCTGCCGATGTTGCTGCTGAACGGCGCATCGGGCATCGCGGTCGGCATGGCGACTGAAATGCCGCCGCATAATCTGCGCGAAGTGGCCGAGGCCGCCGTGATGGTGATCCAGCGCCCCGAGATCTCGGTGGCCGAGCTGCTCGGCACCATCCAGGGGCCGGACTTCCCCGGGGGCGGGCAGATCATCTCGCCGCGCGAGAACATCGTCGCAGCCTACGAAGGCGGCCGCGGTTCGCTGGCGGTGCGCGCGCGCTGGAAGATCGAGGAGCTGGCGCGCGGCCAGTGGCAGCTGGTCGTCACCGAGCTGCCGCCCAATACGTCCTCACAAAAGGTGCTCGAAGAAATCGAGGACCTGACCAACCCGAAGATCAAGAAGGGCAAGAAGGCGCTCACGCAAGAACAGGTGCAGCTTAAGCAGTTGCTCCTGTCGCAGCTCGATACCGTGCGCGACGAATCGGGCAAGGATGTCGCGGTGCGGTTGGTATTCGAGCCGAAGTCTTCGCGTCAGAGCCAGGAAGAATTCGCCAATATGCTCTTGACGCACACCAGCCTCGAAGGCTCGTGTTCGATCAATATGGTGGCCATCGGCATCGACGGCCGGCCGCAGCAGAAGTCACTCAAGGCACTTTTGAGCGAATGGGTGGAATACCGCTTTGGCACCGTGCGTCGCCGCACGGCACACCGGCTGAGCCAGGTCGACGACCGCATCCATATCCTCGAAGGCCGGATGATCGTCTACCTCAATATCGACGAGGTAATCCGCATCATCCGCGAGTCGGACGAGCCGAAGTCGGCCCTGATGGTAGCGTTCAACCTCTCCGAGCGGCAGGCCGACGATATTCTCGAAATTCGCCTGCGCCAGTTGGCCCGGCTCGAAGGTATCAAGATCGAGCAGGAACTTGCCAAGCTGCGCGAGGAAAAAGCTGAGCTTGAGCATCTCCTGGGTGACGGCGCTGCGATGCAAAAGCGCGTGATCAAGGAGATCCGCGATGATGCCAAGACCTTCGGTGACGATCGTCGCACGCTGATCGAGGCGACCGAAAAGGCCAGCATCAGCGTCGCGGTGGTGGATGAGCCCTTGACCGTCATCCTGTCGGAAAAAGGCTGGATACGCAGCCGTAACGGTCACGGTATCGATACGCAGAACCTCACCTTCAAGGAAGGCGACAGCCTCCTGGCGGCCATCGAGTGCCGTTCAGTCGATACGGTGGCGCTGTTCGGTTCGGACGGCCGCGTCTACAACCTGCTGGCCGGCAACCTGCCGGGCGGTCGCGGCGACGGCGTGCCGATCGCTTCGCTGATCGACCTCGCGGCCAAGACGCGCATTCTGCAAATCATCGCGGCACGCCCCGAGCAGGCTATCCTGATCGCCGGCGCGGGCGGCTACGGCTTTCATTGCGAGTTCAAGGACCTGCTCACACGCCAAAAGGCTGGCAAAGCTTTTGTGACGCTCGACGAGGGCGAAGCATTGCTGCCGATTGCGCCGTTTACGCCGAGCGACGCCAACCTGGTCTGCTGTCTATCGTCCACCGGCCGCCTGCATGCCTTCCCGCTGGCGGAGCTGAAGGCGCTGTCGGGCGGCGGGCGCGGCATGATCACCATCGCGCTCGACGACAAGGAAACCTTGTCGGCGATCACGGTGAGCGACGGCAATACCTTGACGTTGAACGGGACCGGCCGCGGTGGCAAGCCGATGAGCTTGACCTTTGACGCCAACGACCTCGCGCCCTATGTCGGCAAGCGGGCCAAGAAGGGCAAACCGCTGGTGGGCGGGTTGAAGCTATCGGGCTTTTGATCTGATATGCGCTGACGCAACGCCCGGTCACTGACCGGGCGTTTTTATTTGCCAATCACGTTTTTAAAACATAAGATACCAATAAGAATGTTATCTTTTCAGGAGGGGTTATGAAGCGCATCTATATCAGTATCTCCGCAGTATGGTTGGCCCTGAGCGGCATGGCATTTGCATCATCGCCCCAGGCGGAACAAACACGGCAAGTCCCAAGCTTCGACGGCATCAGCACCTCGGGCGCATGGGATATCGATGTGCGGGTTGGGCCTGCGGCGTCAGTGCGCATCACGGGCCCGCAAGACGTGCTTGACCGCATCACCACGGAAGTCATCGATGGCAATTTGGTGATCGGCCAGAAACCCCACACCAATACGCATTGGTACAAGTCCGACCCGACGCCGCATGTGTATGTCACCGTGCCGGTGCTGAAGCGCTATAGCGCGGAAGGCGCGGGTGAAACAACGCTGCACGATGTGACGGGTGAGCAGTTTGCGCTGTCGTTCGAGGGTGCCGGGGCGCTGACCGCCAGCGGTAAGCTCAAGTCACTGAACGTCTCTGCCCATGGCGCGGGTGAGCTGAACCTGAAAGGGCTGCAAGCCGACGACGTGACGGCCAATCTGGAAGGGTTGGGATCAATCTACCTGTATGCGCATCAGTCGCTGACGGCCTCGGTCAATGGCATCGGCTCGCTGACCTACTACGGCCATCCAGCCCGCATGACGCGATCGGTAAACGGGATCGGCTCGGTCTCAGCCGGAGACTAAGCACTACTTGCGTCACCCTGTCATCGCTGAGTCAGCGCGCGCCGTCGAATAGCTGCGAAAGGGCGCGCGCGCTACCCGTGACGTCAGGCATCTCGAAAACGCCGCCAATCACCGCCAGATTGTGGACGCCGGCGTCGACCAGGGAGCGGCCATTGCCAGCGTGGATGCCACCAATGGCGACGACGGGGCAGGGCAGGGTGCTGCAGGCCTCAGCATAGAGCGACATCGGTGCGTGCACGGCGCCGGGTTTGGTGCTCGATGCGTAGGCTGCACCGAAGCCGACATGGTCGGCGCCAGCGGCCAGCGCCGCAGTCGCCAGCGCAAGCCGGTTGTAGCACGATGCTCCGAGTAGCTTGTCTGGGCCCAAGGCGCGCCGGGCCGCGATCAGGTCGCCGTCATCCCCGCCCAAATGCGCGCCGTCGGCATCGATGGCGAGCGCGAGCGCCAGATGGTCGTTGATGATCAAGGGTACGCGATGCGCGCGGCAGAGCTGCAGGAGGGCCATGGCTTGCTCCTGCCGCATCGCTGCACTCACGACCTTGTTGCGGTATTGCAGTACCGCCGCACCGCCTTCAATGGCCGCACCGACGGCGGCCAGTAGCCGGTCGGTGTCGGTCCAGTCAGGGGTAATGGCATAGAGCCCCCTGGGCAATACCTGCTTCATGCTGCCGACGGCGCAGCCGGCGTTGCACCGTCCGCTTCGTCGCCATCGCCATTGCTGCGTGCCCAGAACATGCGGTCGGGCACATGCTGACCCATGCCGGGGCGGAAGGCGTGCTTTAGCGTCTGGTAGGTGTATTCCTGTGCTTCTTTCGCTGCCGTCGGCACATCCATGCCGCCGGCAACCAACGCGGCGATGGCGGATGCCAGCGTGCAGCCCGAGCCATGGTAGCTGCCCGGTAGCCGGTCCCAGGTATCCACCCGTACGCGGCCCGAGCGGTTGAACAGCGCGTTGAGCACGTTCGGCGTGTTCTCATGCGTGCCGGTTACCAGTACGAATTCGGGGCCGAACTGGCGGATGCGCAACGCGGCTTCGTCGGCCGTCATGGCTTCCTGCTCGTCCTGGTCGTCGCTGGCTAGTCGACGGGCTTCGATGCTGTTCGGTGTCAGCACGGTGGTGTGTGGCAACAACAATTCACGCATGGCGCCGATCAATTCTTCCGAGGCGAAATCATCGCCGCCGCCCGTGGCGAACACGGGGTCGAGGATCAGTGGAATCTCCGGGTAGTCGGCCGCGATTTCGGCGATCACGGCGAGATTCTCGACACTGCCGACCACGCCGACTTTGATGGCCGAGATCTGCATGTCTTCGAGTACGAAGCGCGCCTGGTCCGAGACGAGATCCGGGTCGACCGCGTGGAAGTCTTCCATGCCGGCGGTGTCTTGCACCGTGACGGCGGTGATGACGGGCAAGCCATGGCAGCCCAGTGCGGCGAGCGTCAAGAGATCTGCCGCGAGGCCTGCGCCGCCCGATGGGTCATTGCCGGCAAATACGAGGACGATAGGTGGAGTATTGTTCATGCGTTGGGTGATGTTCTTTGGCGGGTCAGGTTGGCGGGTCGGCTGGATAGGGTAGAATTCCGGGGTACTCAACACCCCACAGCCTGAACTTCCCCGAATATGAAAAAATTCATGTGTCTGATTTGTGGCTTCATCTACGACGAAGCCGAAGGCCGTCCTGAAGATGGTATTCCTGCCGGTACACGCTGGGCCGACGTGCCCATGAACTGGACCTGTCCAGACTGCGGTGCCCGGAAGGACGACTTCGAAATGATGGAAATCTAATCAATCACCATATTGCGATAGCTTACTCGGCGCAAGGGCGATTTGTCTCGCGTAGATTGCGCGCCTGATGCGCCCAGTATGCAATCGCCACTGAACTGCCGCACCGCGCCGCTAGGAATTTTGCATGCTCTGGGTCAAGGCGTTTCACATCATCTTCGTCATCAGCTGGATGTCGGGGCTTTTTTACCTGCCCCGGCTCTTCGTCAACCACGCCATGGTCGACGACGCCGCCACTCAGGCCCGGCTCGTGATGATGGAGCGCAAGCTGTTCCGCTTCACCACCGGCCTCGCCCACCTCGCGGTGATCTTCGGTGCCTGGCTGTGGCTCGGCTGGGGCTTTGCCGGCGCTTGGCTGCACGCCAAACTGGCGCTGGTGGCCCTGCTGATCGCTTACCATATCTGGTGCGGCAAGCTGGTGCGCGAGTTTGCGGCCGGCAAATGCACCCGTAGCCATGTGTGGTTTCGCTGGTTCAATGAAATCCCCGCCTTGCTGATGTTCGGCATCGTCATCCTCGTCGTCGTGAAGCCAAGCTTTCACTGACGGCATCGCCACCTCTGGATTACTCCCATGGCTACTGAAATCGAACGCCGCTTCCGCCTGAAAAACGACAGCTGGCGCGGCATCGTCGAAGGCGAATGGCTGAAGCAAGGCTATCTCTCGGTCGAAGCCGAACGCACCGTGCGCGTACGTGTCAAGGGCGACCAAGCCTGGCTGACGCTAAAGAGCTTGATCAGCGATATTTCGCGCCACGAGTTCGAGTACCCGATCCCGCTTGCCGATGCCGAAACCATCCTTGCTGCCATGTGCCCGATGCTGGTGGAAAAAAAGCGCTACCGCATCCAATTGAACGGCCATCTGTGGGAAGTCGACGAATTCTTCGGCCAGAACGCTGGGCTGGTGCTCGCCGAGATCGAGTTGACCAGCGAAGCCGAGGCCTATGTGCGGCCCGACTGGCTGGGCGACGAAGTCACGCATGATCCGCGGTATACCAATGCCTACCTGAGCGAGCACCCCTGGCCGAGTTGGCCGCAAGGCGTCGAACGCAGTCTGTAATTTTACCAACCGGGCCGGCAGTCCTGCTGGCCCACGCGTGCTCTGTGTTGCCTCACTGGATGGCGTCACCAGGTATGCAACGCTGAATCGAATAAACGGCCTAGATCATTCTGCAGTCAAGCTGATTTGATATGGAAATCGTCAAATCAATCGAGACAGTGTTGTTTGACCGGTATTATCTTTAATATATTAAAACTCAATGCAAAGTGGGGCATTGTTGCGCTTTTGTGTGGTCGTGTGCCATAAATCATTCCGCCCCAATTGCTGAGGGATGCCAGATCGGCTACGATCGTTCTTGATATGCGTCACAGCATGCATGTCGTTGCTATTACGGCATTTCATATAGTGACTCATATCAAATTTTATACGATGCTATATCAGGAGAAATCTCATGAATTTGCAAGATATCAAGAAGTCGCTGGTTGCTGCCGAACAAGGCGAGAGCGCCATGCAAGAGCTGGATACCGCGCTGATCGACGAAGTGTCGGGCGGCAACACCAAGCAGCCGTGGTGGGTTGAAGCAAGCTGGCATATGGCGTTCTAAGCAGCTTGGGATTTTATTGCACCGTTTGCTGACGGTGATCAAAGGCATATTGCCCAGGTCGGGCATTGCTTTTATTGGCCGTAGTACAGTGCAGCAAACCCAATGGTGTCAACACGGCCCCGCGATAGCTGGGTCGTGTAATAAATGCATGGTGATATAAATTGATTGAAATTAACGATTCGCGCATCAAAGTCGAAACGCTTGAGGTCATTGTCAAGATTACTGAGCGATGCAATATCAATTGCACCTATTGCTATTACTTCAATGGCGGCAATACGGATTTCGAGGGTAAGCCTGTATATATCGATGCGCAAACCGTTAAAGACGTTACCCGGTTTCTGTGTGAGGCCGTAGAAGCGCACGGTATCAAACAGGTGCAGATCGATCTGCATGGTGGCGAACCCTTGCTGCTGAAAAAGCATCGATTCCGCGAGATGATGCAAACATTCAGGGATGCCCTGGATGAGCAGGTCGAGCTGCGCGTGGCACTGCAGACCAATGCGATGCTGATCGATGACGAGTGGATCGAGCTCTTTGAAACCTATCGGGTTTCGGTTGGCGTCAGCCTCGATGGCACCCAGGCCGATAATGACACCTACCGGCTCGACCACCAGGGGCGAGGCACCTACGATGCGACCATCGCCGGCTTACGTAAGCTGCAGGCCGCTTGGGCGGCTAAGCGCATCTACCGGCCAGGCGTCATCTGTGTTGTGAATCCTGAATTCGACGGCGCGGCCATCTACCGGCATATCGTGGACGACCTCGGCGTCAAGGCGATCCATTTCAGCTCTTTGGACTATAGCCGGGACGGTGCGCCCGAGGGCGTGGTCGAGGGGACTGCCCGCTTCTATGCGGGCGCCCTGGCTGAATGGTTGAAAGACAGTAACCCGGACATCATGGTGCGCATCTTCGGCTTCCTGCTTTCGCGCATCACGACAACTTCCCCCAGGGACGAAAACGTCTACCGCTACGTTGCGCTGACCATTCGTTCTGACGGTGAGCTGTCCGGGCCGGACGATCTACGCAACGCTGTCCCAGGCTTATTCGATCTCAAGATGAACGTGGGGACGCATTCGCTCGGGACTTATCTGGGGCACCCCGCCGTCGGCAAGATGACAAAAGATATTGCCCGCCTGCCGGACGCATGCCGCTCCTGTGGCTTTGCGCGGGCGTGCGAGGCGGGCAAGTCATTTTCGGCGGCAGCCAACCGGTATAGCTTTGCCAGTGGCTTCAACAACCGTAGCCTGTATTGCAGTGCCTATACCGAAATCTTGCTGACACTCGGCAAATACGCCGTGGCACGCGGCGTATCCTGGGCACAGATCGAACAGGCGTTGCGTGCGGCGACGGACGCGGAGGCTCCATCGTTGGCCCTGGCCTGAGTGATGTACGAGCAGATGCCCTAAATGCGGGCAGTACAGTAAAATCCCATGCTTCGGCGCCCTGGTGCCAATCAGTCATGGACTCTGCTATGAGCAAGAACGAAGCTTTGTTTCAGCGTGCGACCCGCCATATTCCAGGCGGTGTGAACTCTCCTGTCCGTGCGTTTGGCTCTGTTGGCGGCACGCCGCGCTTCTTCTCTCGCGGTGCTGGCGCTTACGTATGGGATGCCGACGACAAGCGCTATATCGATTATGTGGGCTCCTGGGGCCCGCTGATCCTGGGTCATGCGCACCCCGCTGTCGTCGGGGCTGTGCAGCAAGCGGCGGCACAGGGCATGAGTTTCGGCGCGCCGACAGAGCGTGAAATCGACCTTGCTGACCTCTTGTGCGACATGCTGCCCTCGATGCAGCAGGTGCGGCTGGTATCGAGCGGTACCGAAGCCACCATGAGCGCACTGCGCTTGGCGCGCGGCTTTACCGGCCGCGACAAGATCATCAAGTTCGAAGGCTGCTACCACGGCCATGCCGACGCCCTGCTGGTGAAGGCAGGCTCGGGCCTCTTGACCTTCGGCAACCCTTCAAGCGCCGGTGTGCCGGCGGCGGTTGCGGCCGATACCATCGTGCTGTCGTACAACGACGTGGGCCAGCTCGAGGAGACATTCCGTACCCACGGCGACCAGATCGCTGCCGTCATCGTCGAGCCCTTTGCCGGCAATATGAATCTGGTGCGCCCCTCGGCCGAGTTTGTCACCGCCATGCGCGCACTCACGCAGCAGCATGGCGCCGTGCTGATCTACGACGAAGTGATGACCGGTTTCCGCGTCGGCCTCGGCTGTGCGCAAGGCCTGCATGGCGTGGTGCCGGATTTGACCACGCTCGGTAAGGTTGTTGGCGGTGGTATGCCGCTGGCCGCCTTCGGCGGCCGCGCCGACATCATGGCCAAGATCGCGCCGCTCGGCCCCGTCTACCAGGCCGGTACGCTTTCGGGCAACCCCGTTGCAGTGGCGGCAGGCCTCGAAACCCTCAAGCTGATCCGCCAACCTGGCTTCTTCGATACCTTGACGGCCAAGACCCGCAAGCTGGCCGATGGCCTCGCAGCAGCCGGCAAGGCGCACGGCCAGACCTTCTCGGCCGATGCGGTCGGCGGCATGTTCGGCATCTACTTTGCCGACCAAGCCCCGCGCAGCTTTGCGGAAATGATGGCGTCCGACCGTACCCGCTTCAACGCCTTCTTCCACGGCATGCTCGACGAAGGCGTCTACTTCGCACCGGCTGCGTTTGAAGCAGGCTTTGTCTCGGCTGCGCATACCGATGCCGATATCGACGAGACGATTGCGGCTGCAGGTCGGGTGTTTGCACGCTTAGGCTGAGTGCTGCAGCGGTTCAAACAAAAAGGGCTGGTCCACCGTGGATCAGCCCTTTTGATTTGCGGACACGCCCGCAATCCCTCAAAAATCGTCCTGCGGATTGTCTTCATCCGGCTTCACATGCTGGCCTTCCAGCGCTGCAATGCGCGCCTCCAACCCTGCCAGCGCTTCGCGCGTACGGGCCAGAACGGCCTGCTGCACTTCGAATTCCTCACGCGTGACCAGGTCGAGCTTGGCGAAGGTTGCGCTGAGGGCCGCCTTCACGTTCTTCTCGATGTCTTTCGCCGGGCCGGTTGCCAGGACTTCGGCGATCTTGCCATTTACTTCGTCGAACAATTTTTGCGCCAACATGGGCGGGCTCCTCGGATTCGCTTGCCCTCTATTCTACGCCAGCTTGCGCGGGCGGATTGCTGATCGGCGTCAAACTGCCGTGCACCTTGTACGAGCGACTGCCCGATTGTGTGCACTGATTTGGTGCAAATCAACGCCCAAAAAGCGGCGGAAAGCGGATAGGTAATTGAATTTAAATGATTTTGTTAGATGGCACGCGCTGTGCTAACAGGCACTGACCAGCATTTCAATTGGTTCCATTACTCAAGGAGCGAAGATGAAGTTCGTTAGTGCCATCATCAAGCCGTTCAAGCTTGACGAGGTGCGGGAAGCGCTCTCCGCCATCGGCGTGCAGGGCGTGACTGTTACCGAAGTCAAAGGGTTTGGTCGTCAGAAGGGCCACACCGAGCTTTACCGGGGTGCGGAGTATGTCGTCGATTTCCTGCCCAAGGTGAAACTCGAAGTCGCCATCAAGGACGACCTCGTCGAGCAAGTCATCGAGGCCATCGAGAAGTCGGCCAATACCGGCAAGATCGGCGACGGCAAGATCTTCGTCTTCGATCTCCAACAAGTCATCCGCATCCGTACCGGCGAAACCGGCGCGGACGCCATCTAAGCCTCGAGAGGGGAGATAGAACATGAAGAAACTGCTGACTTCATTGGCGTTGCTCGCCGCGCTTGGCCTTGGCCAGGCGTGGGCGGAGGATGCACCGGCCGCTGCGCCTGCAGCTCCGGCGCCCGCCACGGCCGCACCCGCTGCAGATGCAAAACCTGCTGCCCCTGCAGCCGCCGCCACCGCAGCCCCTGCTGCTGCCGCTCCGGCCGCTCCGGCCGCCGCGGCACCCGCTCCAGCGGCTGCGCCTGCAGCAGCACCGGCACCCGTGCCGAACAAGGGCGACAACACTTGGTTACTGGTGTCGTCCGCCTTCGTGATCCTGATGTCGATCCCAGGTCTGGCACTTTTCTACGGCGGCCTCGTACGGTCCAAGAACATGCTGAGCGTGCTCATGCAGGTGTTCGTGGTGTTCTCGCTGATCTCGGTCCTGTGGGTGGTCTATGGCTACTCGATGGCCTTCACCGAAGGCAGCGGTGTACTCAGCCCCTATATCGGTTCTTTGAAGGACGTGTTCCTGAAGGCAACGACGGTGGATTCGACGGCTGCGACCTTCTCGAAGGGTGTCGTGGTGTCGGAGTTTGCCTACGTGGTGTTCCAGGGCGCGTTCGCCGCCATCACCTGTGGCCTGATCGTGGGCGCTTTCGCCGAGCGCGCCAAGTTCTCCGCCATCCTCGTGTTCATGGTGCTGTGGTTCACCTTCTCCTACCTGCCGATTTCCCACATGGTGTGGTACTGGGCGGGTCCTGATGTGTTCACCGATGCCAAGGCAGGCGACATTGCCACTGCCACGGCCGGTTGGCTGAACCAGAAGGGCGCACTCGACTTCGCTGGCGGTACCGTGGTGCATATCAATGCCGCCATCGCCGGTCTCGTCGGTGCCTTCTTCGTCGGCAAGCGCGTGGGCCTCGGTAAGGAAGCCATGGCGCCGCATAGCCTGACCATGACCATGATCGGTGCTTCGTTGCTGTGGTTTGGCTGGTTCGGCTTCAATGCAGGTTCCAACCTCGAAGCCACCGGCGCCGCTGCGCTGGCCTTTGTGAACACCTGGGTGGCAACCGCGTTGGCTGCACTCGTGTGGATGGGCATCGAATGGGCCTGGAAGGGTAAGCCCTCGATGCTGGGTGCTGCGTCTGGCGCAGTGGCGGGACTTGTGGCCATCACCCCGGCTTGTGGCTTCGTCGGTGTAGCCGGCGCCATGGCAATCGGTGGTCTGGCTGGTGCGGTCTGCCTGTGGGGCGTGCATGGCCTCAAGCGGCTCCTGGGTGCGGACGATGCGCTCGATGTATTCGGTGTGCACGGCGTGGGCGGTATCCTCGGTGCCCTGCTGACGGGTGTGTTCGCCGACCCGGCATTGGGTGGTACGGGCGTCTACGACTATGTGGCCAACAAGGTCGCGGCTGATTACTCCATCGCTGCACAGTTGAAGGTGCAGGCCATGGCCATCGGCACGACGATCCTGTGGTCGGGCCTCGTCGCAGCGATCGCCTACAAGCTGGTCGATATGGTGATCGGCCTGCGCGTACCGGAAGACGAAGAGCGCGAAGGCCTCGACGTCACCAGCCACGGCGAGAAGGCTTACGGTTGAGTGGCAATACTGCCGCCACCGTGCGACAACGGTGGCGGCGTTCAGTGCAAGGTGCTTGCACTGACGAGTCAGCTCGGGCAAGCTCACATCCGTGCTGAAACACATAGCGGCCCGTCCATGACGGGCCGCATCGTTTTGGTGCGTGGTCATTGCGTCATGAAAGTGCGCTATGTTGCAGTGACCATGACGAACGCGCATCGTCCGTAGTTGGGACATCCGTTGAATTTCTGTAGAATCCACTTTTTGAAACAAGGGATTAACCCCGTGAGCATCCAAGTTGGCCTGGTGATGGGCAGCAATTCCGACTGGGACGTCATGCAGCATGCAGCCCGCCAGCTCAAGGCGTTTGGCGTGGCATTCGAAGCGCGTGTCGTATCGGCCCACCGCACCCCCGATCTGCTGTTCGAATACGCCGATACCGCCGAAGCCCGCGGCCTGAAGGCCATCATCGCCGGTGCTGGCGGCGCAGCCCATCTGCCGGGCATGCTCGCGGCCAAGACCACCGTGCCGGTGCTGGGTGTGCCGGTGCCGTCCAAATACCTGCGGGGCGAAGATTCGCTGCTCTCCATCGTGCAGATGCCCAAGGGCATTCCCGTGGCGACGTTCGCGATTGGCGAAGCCGGCGCAGCCAATGCGGCGCTGTTTGCCATCGCCATGCTGGCCAACGAGATCCCCGAGCTGCGTGAACGGCTGAATGCCTTCCGCACCACACAGCGCGACACCGTGCTGGCGATGGAATTGCCGGAGGTCGAATAATGCCGGTGGTGAAGCCGATTCTGCCGCCTGCCATGCTCGGCATCCTGGGTGGCGGGCAGCTGGGCCGCATGTTTGCCGTGGCGGCCAAGACCATGGGCTACCGCGTCACCGTGCTCGACCCCGACGCCGGCGCTCCCGCCGCAGCGTTTGCCGATGTGCACCTGTGTGCCGCCTTCAACGACCATGCCGCGTTGAAAGAGCTAGCCGAGACCTGCGCAGCCGTCACCACCGAATTCGAAAACGTCAACGCCGATTCCATGCGTTGGCTGGCGCAGCATGTGCCGGTCAGCCCGTCGGGCGACTGCGTCGCCATCGCGCAAGACCGTATCCTCGAAAAAGGCTATATCCGCAAGGCGGGGCTCGATACCGCGCCTTACCTCGCGCTTGAATCCATCGACGACCTGAACCACGATCTAGCGCCTTACCTGCCCGGTATCTTGAAAACAGCGCGGCTGGGTTACGACGGCAAGGGCCAGGTGCGCGTCAAGACGGCGGAAGAAGCCCGTGCGGCTTACGCTGACCTCGGCGGCCAGGCTTGCGTGCTCGAAAAGATGATGCCGCTGGCGGCCGAAGTCTCTGTGATCGTCACCCGCACCAATGCGCATGAGATCGCGGTGTTTCCACTTTCGGAAAACCAGCACGCCAACGGCATTCTCGACGTCAGCATCGTGCCGGCACGCGTCAGCGCCGAGATTGCGACCAAGGCACAAGCGATGGCCGCCAAGCTCGTGGATGCACTCGACTATATCGGCGTCCTGGCGGTGGAATTCTTCGTGCTGGAAGACGGCGGCCTCGTGATCAACGAAATGGCGCCGCGCCCGCATAATTCCGGGCATTACACCATCGATGCCTGCCTCACCAGCCAGTACGAGCAGCAAGTGCGCGCCATGTGTGGCCTGCACCCGGGCCGCACCGACCTCTTGTCGCCCATTGCCATGGTCAATCTGCTGGGCGACGTCTGGCAGGAAGACGGTGGCGAGCCGAAGTGGGATGTACTGATGCAGGCGCCAAACGCCAAGCTGCATCTCTACGGCAAAAAGTCAGCCCGACCGGGCCGCAAGATGGGCCATTTCTGCGTACTGGCTGATTCGGCCGACGCGGCGCTTGAACAGGCGCTGGCGCTCAAGGATACGCTCTGACCGGCGCCCCGCCTGGGGCGCGGTAATCCAGGCCGGGCATTGCCCGGCAGATATGACTGTCGGGCCTTGCCCGACCAACGGGAAGCTCGCCATGACCGGCATTACCACCACTAACCTCAGCAGCCTCAAGAAGATCTACTCCGGCAAGGTCCGTGATCTCTATGAGATCGACGCGCACCGCATGCTGATGATCGCGACCGATCGCCTGTCGGCCTTCGACGTGATCCTCAATGAGCCGATCCCTGAGAAGGGCAAGATCCTCACGGCCATCTCCAATTTCTGGTTCGCGCAGCTCAAGGACGTGGTGGCCAACCACCTGACCGGCGAGCGCGCCGAGGATGTGGTGAGCGCGGCCGACCTGCCGCAGGTCGAAGGCCGTGCCGTCGTGGCCAAGCGCCTGACGCCGGTGCCGGTGGAAGCCATCGTGCGCGGCTACCTGGCAGGCTCGGGCTGGAAGGAATACAAACAGTCGGGCACCGTATGCGGCATCACGCTGCCGACGGGTCTCTCGGAAGCCGCCAAGCTGCCGCAGCCGATCTTCACCCCGTCGACCAAGGCCGCTGTGGGCGACCATGACGAAAACATCAGCTTTGACGAGCTGGCCGGCAAAATCGGCATCGAGCTCGCCAACAAGGTGCGCGACACCGCCATTCGCCTCTATGTGGCGGCTAGCGAATACGCCGCGACGCGCGGCATCATCATCGCCGACACCAAGTTCGAATTCGGCCTCGATGCCGACGGCACGCTCACGCTGATGGACGAAGCGCTGACGCCGGATTCCAGCCGCTTCTGGCCGGCCGACCAATACGCACCCGGCAGCAACCCGCCGTCCTACGACAAGCAATTCGTCCGTGACTGGCTCGAATCGACCGGTTGGAACAAGACCCCGCCGGCCCCGGCGCTGCCCGCTGAAGTCGGTGAGAAGACCGCTGCCAAATATCGCGAAGCGCTGGAACGCCTGACGGGCTGAATGCGGTAGCACAGAGGCTGCGCCCAACGCAGCCCTCGAACGCTGGCGAGGTGTCCTGCATGTTTGCAGATGCCCTTGAGCATGGCTGCATTTGGGTGCCCAAAGGCCCGGCAAGTTGGGTTTGGAATCGCCCCTACCCCTTGCGGGTATGTGCGACAGTATCCCCGGGCGCCAAGCCGTATGCCGACAACCGCACCGTTGAGGGGCGGAGTGCGGCTGTATCGAGGCCCCGTCTATTGCAAGCGCAGCTTGGGAGTGTCATGTTCACAGTCTATTCTGATCATGACAGGATAATAGAATGCGAAAAGGCAGCCGCTTATGGTCTTTGGACTGATCAAGAAGCTTTTTGGGGGAGCGCCAGAGCCGCAGCCGGCGCCAGGTCGTACACCGCCTAGCCTGCGCAGTGATCTCGCTGCGTCGAGCCAGGGCTTTGTGGCCGCGCCCGGCCAGGCTGGCCAGGTGCCCGGCGCGCCAACCGAGACCATGCTCCAGCGCGAAGTGATGCTCGACCGCGAACTCAAGGTGGTTGGCTACAACTTCAAGCTGCGCGACAGCGTTCTGAAGCGCAAAGAAAACATGGCGCACTCGATCTGGAAGCTCTACGACGAAGTGCTGCTGCGCAATTTCCTCGCCGAAGAGTCGACCAAGGCGTTCGGCCAGAAACGTATCTTCCTCGAGGTCTCCGTTTGGGCGCTGGAAAGCCCCTTGCTCAGCCGACTGCCCAAGGGCCGCTTCGTGCTGATGCTGCATTACGACGCGGGTTACTTTGGCGACGCGCTGGTGCATATCGATACGCTGAAGGGCCTGCAGGACGCCGGCTTCCAACTTGGCTTCAACAACTTTCCACTTATCCCCGAGCTGATTCCACTCTTCCCTTTTGCCGACTACCACCGGATTTCGGTGAGTGACAAGGACGTGACGGAGCTCTCGAAGGAAGTCTCGGCGATTGCCAATGCCGCGCCCGATGCCGATCTCGTCATGGGCGACATCCATTTCTTCGAAGAGCTGCAGGTGTGTCGCCAATTGCAAGTGCACTTGCTGCAAGGCAGCTATCTGCGCCGCAAGGAGCTGACCGAGGCCGATGCCGTCGATGCGAGCTATCTGCGCCTGCTCGAAGTACTGAACCTCGTACGGTCTGAAGCCGAGCCGCCCGTCATCGCCAACGCGATGAAGTACGACCCGATGCTGTCGTTCAAGCTCCTGCGCTATGTGAATTCGCCCGGCGCGGGCCTCTTGGCTAAGGTCGATACGCTCGACCGCGCGATGATCGTGCTCGGCAACAAGCAGCTCTACCGCTGGCTGACCCTTTTGCTGTTCAGTCATGAACGCCAGGATGGCGACCACAGCATCCTGCTCGAAACCGCGTTGATCCGTGGCCGCATGATGGAGACGCTCGGCGCCGACCGCTTCAAGCGCGACGAATTGGATCAACTGTTCACCACCGGCATGTTCTCGATGCTCGACGCCTTGCTGCGTATGCCAATGAGCAAGATTGTCGAAAAACTCAACCTGCCGGCTGAAATCAATGAGGCGCTGCTGGAACACGGTGGCCGCTATGGCCCCTTGCTGCGCTTGGCGCTGGCCTGCGAAGACGGCGAACTGCCCGAAGACCGACAGCTCTTTGCCGATGCCGGCGTCAGCAAGAACGACGCGAACAAGGCGCAGATCGAAGCCATGCTTTGGGTCGAAGAGGTGGTGTGACACCCGCTCGGTGGGGCTGGCAACGAGCGGGCTTCACGTAGATCGTAGGTCGGAAAAGCGAAGCGCCTTCCGACGCACGGTGATGTTTAGCGACTTCGTCGCAGATATCCGCACCGTGTGCGGTTTAGAGCGAGAGTGCGTCCCGCGGCCGCCTTACTTTTCTTGTCTCGCCATACCCCGTTGGGGCACGAGCGGAAAGATAAGCAAAAGAAGGCGACCCAGCACCCCCGTCCCTGCGGGCGCACTGTGCTCCTCGCCCGCCGCGGCCGCGCCAGAACTCGCCGGGCAAGCCCGGCTCAAACAACTGGCCCGGACTGCCTCGCGTCAGTCTGCGGTGCTCGTTCGGGGGCGCGATGGGGTTGGGGCGCTTCGTAGCTGCCAGGTTGGGTCTTGGCGGTAAGTCCGAGGGGCGCACGATGGAGCCGGTACGCCTACATTGGATTCAACGCCCCAAGCGCTGTTTCATCGTCTCGCAAGCCCGTACCAAGCCGCGCGTGATATTCGGCTCCCAGGCCGAGTGGCCCGCATCCTGCACGATCTCCAACGACGAACCCGGCCAGGCCTTGTGCAAATCCCACGCCGAGACCGGTGGGCACAGTACGTCGTAGCGGCCTTGTACCGTGATCAGCGGCAGGTGGTTGATGCGGCCGATGTTATCCAAAAGGGCATTCTCGGGCAGGAAGATGCGGTTCACGAAGTAATGTGCCTCGATGCGTCCCACGCCGATCGCCACTTGATCGCTGCCGTAGTTGGCCTGTACCGAGGGGTCAGGGAACAGGGTCGCGCATTCGCCTTCATACACACTCCATACCTTGGCGGCCGGCGCGTGGACGGCTGGGTCAGGATTGTTGAGGCGCTGGTGGTAGGCGCCCAGCAGATCGCCGCGCTCAGCCGCCGGCAGATAGCCGGCGAAGCGGTCCCAGGCCTCGGGGAAGAACTGGCCGACGCCACGCATAAACCAGTCGATTTCCCACGACCGGCACAGAAAGATGCCGCGCAACACAAAGCCGAGGCAACGCGCCGGGTGGGCTTCGCCATAGGCGAGCGCCAGCGTGGAGCCCCAGGAGCCGCCGAATACCAGCCATTGCTCGATACCGAGCAGCTCGCGCAGCTTTTCGATATCGGCGATCAGGTGCTGGGTGCTGTTGTCTTCCAGCGCGCCCAGGGGCGTTGAGCGGCCCGCGCCGCGCTGGTCGAAAATCACGATGCGATAGGCGGCGGGGTCGAAGAACTGGCGGTGCTTGGGGCTTGCGCCTGCGCCGGGACCACCATGCAAAAAGAGCACGGGGATGCCTGCCGGGTTGCCCGATTCCTCCCAGTACATCGTATGCCGGCCATCGAGCGGCAGCATGCCGGTACGGTTGGGTTCAATCGGTGGATAGAGCTGGTCGCGAAGCGTCATGCCTGAAAATCTCGGGTAGAAGTAAGGGCGGCAAGGTATGGGGTCGCGCATTGGCTGGCGGCGTCCGTTTTCCTTGCTCGCATCGGGTTCATTGGTCTGTATTGTCGCTCAAATCGGTTCACCCAGCAGCGTCATCACGGCACGCCAGTGCTCGGGCTCGACCGGCGTGATCGACAGCCGGTTGCCGCGCGCCAATACCAGCATGCCTTCCAGGCTCGGCGCTGCGCGCATGTCGGCGAGGGTCAGGTAGCGGGTTTTTTTGACCAGCTTGACGTCGACCTGTTGCCAGCGCGGGGCTTCCGGCTTTGATTTGGCGTCGTAATAGGGGTTCGCAGGGTCGAACTGTGTCGGGTCGGGGTAGGCGGGTGACGCGATGCTGACGATGCCTGCCACACCGGGTACCGCGCAGCCCGAGTGGTAGAACAGTGCCAGGTCGCCGATCTGCATGCCGTCGCGCATGAAGTTGCGCGCCTGGTAGTTGCGCACGCCGTACCAGCCGACGGTTTGGCCTGGCATGCCCGCGAGATCATCAATGCCCACATCGTCGGGTTCCGCCTTCATCAACCAATAACGCATGCCGCCTCCCGCATTTGCATTAGACTAAAGTGATTGCACGGCGCGCTGCGCGCGATGCCGGCGCCTCCCTGGGTGAACGGGGCGCTGCTCGCGTGCATATGCGTCCCGACAGGGAACCCATCATGTCCGCATCATCCGATTCGCTCAAGTCCATCTTGTACGCGCTCGGCGCCAACGCGTTGATCGCGATCGCCAAGCTCTGCGCTGCAGTGTACACCGGCTCCAGCGCCATGCTGGCAGAGGCGGTGCACTCGATGGCCGATACCGCCAACCAGGGCTTGCTGATCTGGGGACTGAAGACCGCCAAGCGGCCACCGTCGCCCGATTACCCGCTGGGCTGGGGCAAGGCCGTCTATTTCTGGTCCTTTATCGTCGCGGTGATGTTGTTCAGCCTGGGTGGCCTCTTTGCGGTCTATGAAGGGCTGCACAAGCTCGCCGAGCCGCAAGAGATGGAAGCGCCCTGGATCGCAGTGGGCGTGCTGGTGTTCTCGGTCGTTGTCGAGCTGGGCTCGCTCTGGGGGTGCCTGCACGAAATCAACAAGGCGCGCGGTAAGCGCTCGCTTTGGGCCTGGATACGAGAAAGCCGGCAAAGCGAATTGCTGGTGGTGCTGGGCGAAGATGTCGCCGCGCTCTGTGGTTTGGTGCTGGCGTTGATCGCCGTCGGCTTGTCGATCCTGACCGAAAACAGCCTTTTCGATGCCCTCGGCAGTATCGGCGTGGGCCTAATGCTGATCGTCGTCGCGGTGTTTGTCGGCACCCAGATCAAGGGCATGCTGATTGGCAAGAGCGTCGAGCCGGCCTTGCGTGTCGCCATCGCCGCACAGTTGCATGCCGACCCGGCCATCTCAAGGGTCTTCAATCTGATCACGCTGCAACTGGGTAGCCAGGTGATGGTCGCAGTCAAGGCGCAGGTCGCGGGTGAAACGGCGGCGGAGCTGGTCGATCAGATCAATCGCATCGAAGTCGCACTGAAACGGCAGTTTCCCGAGATCGCCTGGCTGTTCTTTGAGCCCGACTGCGAAGACTAAGCGACAGTTGATCGCACGCTGTCACAGGGAGCGGACAGATCGTGGCCGAGTACGCTACCCTTGATGGGTCGCACACCGTCCGACGCCATGAGGTCGATATGGATTTGTTTGCATCGGATGATCGCGTCGCGCTGCTGGACGCGCGGTTGGCCGCTTACGGCCCCCAGGCGCCGGTTGCCTTGCAGCTGGAGCTGGCCTGGTACCTGCGCCAGCGCGACGTGTCGCGCGCACTGAAACTGACCAGCGCCGTTGAAGCAGGCTTGCCGCCGGGGGATGCGGGACGACGGTCAGCCATGGCGCAGATTGCCTTGATTCGGGCCGAAGCGGCCTGGCTGCGTGGTGCGCTCGATGAAGCGACCGATCTACTGAGCCACGCTCTGGGTGTATTCGATACGCTGGGCGAGCCGGTCGGCATGGGCGACGCACAATGGCTGGCCGCCTCGGTCTGGCATGATCTGGGTGAGTACTCCCGCCGCGACATGGCGATGCGATCCGCCATCGACCATTACCGCGCAGCAGGCGACACCATGCGCGAAGAAGCCGCGGTTGCGCGTGACCAATGGTACGTTGCCTTCGAAGACCCGGTCCGCATCCGCGCCGAACTCGCAGCGCAGTTTGGGCGGGGCGGGCACGCCAACCCCCTGGTCGCCTGTTGGATCGCATCCACCCGTGCCCTGTTGACCGAATTCGCCGGCGATTACGGCGAGTCGGCGGGCTACTTCATCCGCGCTTTCGAAGCTGCCGTGCAAAGCGGCCAGCATCGTGTGGCGGTCGCCATGGCGACCAATGCGGGTGACAAATTCGCCATGCTCGACGACCTTGATTCTGCACTGGAATGGGATGAGCGGGGCTTGGCGCTGGCCCGCGCGGCCGGCTGGCCGCTCGCCATTGGCCAGAGCCTGATGCAGGCGGGTAACGCACTGCAGCTGCTGGGCCGCTACGACGATGCCCAGCATGTGCTATCCGAAGCCATCGAGATCATGGGCGACTACCCCGGCTCACGCAGCTATGCCGTGGCGCTCGGTTACCTGGGCGAGCTGGCGCTGGCTTTGGGCGACCCTGCTGCGGCGCTCAAATGGTTCCAGCAAGATGCCGATTGCGTGGGGGCCCATGGGCAGACCGACATGATGATTGGCGCCTGGCACGGCCAAGCCCGCGCGCTCTCCAGCCTCGGCCGGCCGGCAGAAGCGCTGGTCAAGGCCGAGGCCGCACTGGGACTGGCCCGACACCATGCCAATCTGGAAGGGCAGATCCGCGCCCTGCGTGCACTGGCCAATCTGCACAAGCACCATGCACTGCCTCTGCCCGAAAATGCCGAGGCGCCGACGGCCGCGCTGCATTACCTCGGCCGTGCCATGGCGTTGACGGGTACCGTGACGGGTTATGCGGTGCCGGACGATCTGCTTGACGAGGTGGCGCGCGAATATGCCCTGGTCGGCGATTTTCAGGCCGCCTATGAGACCACGCTCGCGGCGGTTGATGCGCGTAACCGGCGGCACAACAAGTCGGCCCACCAGCGTGCCGTGGTACTGCAGATCAGGCAAGAGATCGACCAGGCAAAGGCCGAGGCCGTCCACCAGCGCCAGGTGGCCGCGAGCGAAGCTGCACGTGCCGCGATGCTCGAGGAGGCCAATGCCACCTTGCGTATCCTCGGCGAGGTCGGCTTGCAGATCACCGCCTGCCGTGACGCTGCTGCCGTGTGCGCCACGCTCGACCATCATGTGCATGACTTGCTCGATGCCAGCTCATTTTCGATCTATCTGCTCGACGATGGCGGTGCAACGCTGACCACCACAATCAGCGTGGAGGGCGGCCAGCCGCTGCCACCGATCCAGGTCGCGCTCGACAGCCCCACCTCCAACAGTGCCCGCAGCGTACGCGAACGACGTGAAGTGCTGCTGGAGCTGCAACCGACCGATTTCGACCCCAATCACGACCCAGGTACGCTGCCTATCCTCACTGCGCTGTTTGGCCCGTTGGCGGTGGGGGAGCGCGTGCTGGGGGTGATGACCATCCAGTCGCCCAAACCACGCGCTTACGGTGAACGTGAACGCGCCATTTTCAAGACATTGTGCGCCTATGGCGCCATTGCCCTTGCCAATGCGGCCGAATTACATGCGGTGAGGCAGGCTTCCGTCGGCTAGCCCTGCGACGCAGTCTGCGCGGGGGGCACGCTCTCAATCGGGCCTCGCCGTGCCCAACGACGGCGCAGGGCATGGTTCGCCGGGTCACCGATATAACGCGCCACCAGCCAGGCCAAGGCCGCCGACAAGGCAATGAATAGTGCAAGCCAGGGTAGCCGCATCGCGTGGCTCAGGTGGTCGCGGTCGGTGAGATTGCGCAAGCCGGCCAGGATGATGATATGAAAAAGATAAAGCTCGTAGCTGTGATGGCCCAGCCAGCGTAGCGGTGCCAGCCAACGTACGCCCTTGCCCGAAGCCTGGCCCGACGCAAGCAAGAGCATCGCGGTGCAGACGGCAATGGCGCTGAAACCCAAGGTTTCATGCCCATGGATACCCATCAGATACGTGATGATGAGACCCACCCCGCCTACAACGCGCAAGGCAATGCCCAAATACCGCTGTGGTTGCCATTTGGCCACCAGCATCGCAACCAGGCAGCCCATGGCAATTGCATCGAAGCACGCGAGGTAGGCGCATTCGAAATACAGCTCGTCGTCGGCGTGAGCATGCCGATAAAGCGGGCCGGCGATCATGAGCCCCAGTGCAAGTAGCACCAAGAGGCTGCGGCGACGCAAGAAAACACAGGCGAGCGGAAACGCCAGGTAGAACACTTCCTCGACCGAGAGCGACCAGTACACATTCATCGCGTAGTTGAACCAGCCCACCTGCGCCATCAGCACGTTGTGCCAGAACGTCAGCACCGAACCCGCAGCCAGTACAAAGAATGATGCCGGCAGCGTGTGGCCACCGTCGGTGTTGCTGAAAAAGCGGATGCCGAAGGAGCCCAACGTCACGATGATGGCCAGGGCCAAAACAAGACTCGGCAGGATGCGTGCGAAGCGAAAGGCAAAGAAGGCACGCAGATCGATCGCTTCGAGCTGCCCGAAGCGGTCTATCGAGCGCGCGGTGATCAGATAACCCGAAATGACGAAGAACATCGTCACTCCATAGTTGCCGTTGAGCGCAATGCGCCCCAGCCAGGGCTTGCCCAGCAGGTCGCCCAGGGGGCTGTTGGCAAGGCCGAAGGCCAGGGTGAAGTGCAACAGAAGCACCAGTAGGATGGCGATACCACGCAGCAGGTCGATCTGTGGATTGCGGGATGTCGTCTGAGTCATGCGAGCCCTTGATGGCTGGGGGTGAAGCATCGGGCCCGCGCCCGCCAAGACCTGCTTAGCTCACAGGGCCATGCTCGGTCAGCACCATGTCGAGGCGGGCGTCGTGCGGCTCGGCCGGAATATGGGCGACTTGCTGAAGGGCAAATGCAGCACCGATCAATTTTGGCTTACGCCAGTTGTGCTGCAGGCGGCGAAAGGCGAAGGTCGTGTCGTAGAACCCGCCGCCTTGCCCAAGGCGAGCACGGGTTGCGTCGAATCCTACCAGCGGCACGAAGACAAGGTCCAGCTTGTGTGCCGCGATGCGGGCGGGTGCCTGGTATTCGCGAATACCGAATCGGTTGAAGTGCCAAGCGCCACCGGGCGCACCCAAGGGCGTGAACTGCATCACGCGGCCGCGACGCGGCACGATGGGCAAGTAGACAGGGATGCCGCGCGCAAGCGTGCGCGCAATCAGCGGCGAGAGAGAGAGTTCGCTGCCGGCTGCCAGGTACATCGCCACGCGTTGGCCGCGCTTGATCAGCCGACCGGCATGGCGCGCAAACGCCCGTTCTGCCGCCTGACGCTGCGCCTTAGGCAGCGCGGCACGCTTGCGTCGCAACTCGCGGCGTAGGGCGGCTTTATCGGTCATGGGGTGAGGGTGATCCCGAGAAGGGATACGCGGGGAGGGGATCCCCGCGGGCGTCGTCCCGGCTCACATCTTGAACCTAACGGTTCAAGTGGTCGCCCGCTGCACACTCTAAGGCGCATCCGACGAGGGACGCGCGCACGGAGCGCGACAAGCTAAACAACCCGGTTCAATATATTGGTTCAAAGAATATCGAGCCGAAACGAACGCCGCAGGGAAACTTTGAAACTGGTGCCAAACCGCCAGGTGACTCAGAAAAGCTGTTGCTGTTCCTTGAGCGACTCGTCGATGGTCTGCTGCATGCGGGCAATTCTACGCCTAAAGTCGGCAACGTCAAAACCGCCGGCCAAACGTGTGTTCATAAATTCATGCGCAATGTTGAGCGCAGCCATGATGGCGATCTTGTCGATGCCCATCACATTGCCGGTGTCGCGGATCTCGCGCATGCGTAGATCGAGGAAACGCACGGCCTCCATCAGCGCGGCTTCTTCCTCGGGCGGGCAGGCCACGCGGAATTCGCGCCCCATGATGGTTACGTCCAGCTGTTTCACATCACTCATTCTGCATCCTCCTCGGCCGCCTCTTCCTCATCGGCGGGAATCTGGCCGATCAGGGCCTCCACCTTGCTCTTCGCCACGTCGAGCTTGTCGTTCAAGCGCTTGTTGTCGTTTTTCAGGACGAGCACCGTCTGCCGCAGGTCGATGTTTTCTGCGCGCAACTGCTGGCATTGGCTGGCCAACAGCTTGATACGGTCTTCCAGGCTCTGCAGTTCAGCTTCCATGGCGGACAGGGGGACGAGAAGATGGCTGGATTTTAGCCCGGATATTTCACGCGGTCGCCCAAAATTTGCAATAGGGGCCTGCGAGATCGGCAGGGCGATCGAACCGTGTGCGATCCGGTGGGTATTGCCGACGGCCGCTCAGCGTACGCGGTGCCGGAGCGCATCAAGCCGCGCGCAGAGATCGACCGCTGCGTCGAGCACGCGCGGACCGGGGCGGCCGAGCGTGCTGGCCGGGGCCGTGAGCAGGGCTGGCCTGGAGGGCAAGCTGGCCCAGTGCGCCATCCAGCGCTGCGCGAGGGCGCTATCGTCGCCCAGCGCCACGATGGCGTCGGGCCGCGCGGCGACCAGCGCTTCCTGCGCGATCAGCGGGACCGGCGCCACGTTGTCGCCAAACGGGTTGCGTGCGCCGCAGCCCTTGAACACGGTGGCGAGGAACTGATGGTCGTTGACCGTCATGGCCGGGTCGTCGTTGACCTGCGGCACCACCACCAGCGGCGCCGCCGGCCGGTATTGGGCGACCAGTGCCTGCCAACGCCGGTCGAAGGTGTCGGCAAAGCGGTTCGCCCCGGCGTCGAGCCCGCTGAGCCGGCCCAGCGCGCGGGCGGTGGGGCCGATGTCGGCAATGGTTGCGGGTTCGCTGGCGAACACGGCGATGCCCAGCTCGCGCAGGCGCTGCGTGGCGGGGCCGGCCTGCGCACCTTCCCAGGCGACGACGAGGTCCGGGTGCAGGGCGAGGATGGCCTCGACGCTGAACGCGCCATATTGGCCGACGGCGGGTAGCGTGCGCGCGGCGGCCGGGTAGTCGCTCGCGCTGTCGCGCGCCACCAGCCGGTCACCGGCGCCGATGGCATACAGCAGCTCGGTGGCGTGCGGGCTCAGGCTGACGATGCGGTGCGCGGGCTGCGCCAGGGTGACGGTGTGCTGCGCATCGTCACGCGCGCTGACGGCGGCATGGGCGGTGGTGCCCAGCGCCGCCGCGGCAAACAGCCCGGCGAGGCGCTTCATGGCGCCTCGTCGTCCGGCGGGTCGAGCGGCAGATCGAGCGCGTCGCCCGGCCGTTCCA
>Ga0213872_10000164_pt1 | contig 60317 bp, 60 predicted proteins | sample VelepicomBERX_R2_FD_160071 | JGI IMG/M metagenome (GOLD analysis project Ga0213872, IMG submission 160071) | Rhizosphere microbial communities from Vellozia epidendroides in rupestrian grasslands, the National Park of Serra do Cipo, Brazil - RX_R2 | ecosystem: Host-associated > Plants > Roots >... | reverse complement strand
GCCGGCGGGTTCTTAGCTCTGACTGGAACGTCTCGGCTGCTGGCATTCGACGATCAGGATCAGAAGGGAGCGCCCAAGCCCGGGCCCGATGTCATGATCCTCAAGGATGATGAGAAGCTGATAGGTCAGCTTGAGAGTGCGACCGCTAGCAAGGTTACATTCAAAAGCGATCTGGCCGGTGAAGTTACAGTTGATTGGAGCAACATTAAGGAACTTCGTTCTCCACATAACTTCGCCGTCATACGGAAGGATGCCAACCTCGGCAAGGGCAAGGATGTCAGCAAAGTTCCTCAGGGAAGCATCGCTATGGAAGATCAAAAAATTCAGGTAGGTGCGGCCCCGGCAGTTCCGCAAACCGTTCCCGTTCTCGATTCGGCCTATGTCATCGACCAGGCTTCTTTTCAGAAAATTCTCCTTCCGCATCACAATTTCTTCCAGGATTGGACCGGTTCGGCTGTTGCAGGAATCGCCTTGGTGGAAGCTACTCAGAAGTCGCACAGCTATACGGCAGCAATTGGCCTTACGCGCACTGAGCCGGGGGTCGACTGGCTTAACCCTCGCAGCCGGACTATTTTCGACTTCAGCCTCTCGTATGGCAGCGTGACACAGCCTTTAACGCCGACAGTAAAAACGGAGATCTACCACATCGATGCGGAGCGCGATCAATACCTCACACCTCGCCTATATGCATTCGTGGGACTTGCGTATGACCACAACTTTTCTCAGGGGTTGAATCTGCAGCAGCAGTATGGGGGCGGACTTGGTTTTACTGCTTACAAATCCGATACACAGGAATTAGACTTCAAAGGCAGTATGGCCTACATCCATCAAAATTTTTACGACTCAGCTCTAAACAAGAGTTTAGTCGGATCGACGTTTGCGGAGATTTATACTCAAAAATTCCCGCATAGTATTGCACTCAACGAGGAGATTTCCGTCACACCGGCCTGGAACGACACCAACGCCTGGAGCGGCTACGGGTTGGTGGCCTTAACGATTCCCGCCTATCATCGCCTCGGCTTCACCCTGTCGGCTTTGGATACCTACTTGAACAATCCTCCGCCTGCCTTCAAGAAAAACTCTTTTCAATTTACAACCGGCATTTCATACACGTTGGGTCACTAACTCAACGCGCTGTATGAGGAACTAATCGCCGGAAGCGCGGTCAGGCTGCGGAATCGGGTTAGGCCGGAAGAACGGGCCGATCGATTTATAGCGGGTTCGCAGTACGGAGAGTATAGTCAAGAGCACCATCAACACCGCCGTGAACACGAGCACTTGGTTGACCGTCAGCCCTTCCTTCCAGATACCGAGCCAGCGCCCGTAAACTATTTCGATGTGCACCCAGTAGACCAGCAGCGATGTAGTTCCGAATTGGCGGAACAGGCTCCACCGCTGCGTGGAACCATATTGCACCCACAGGAATGCGATGGCCATGATCACGAGCACCACGCCGAGCTTTATCAAAATGAGACCCGGACTGTTCAGCCAGAATTCACTCTTTGAATAGATTGAATAGGGCAGGTCCGAGAAATACTCGGCGGCCATGATCAGTCCAAGCCCGATGCCGAACGCCCACAGCATCACTTTCCCCATGTCCTCTTGTTTCACTATGCGTAGAATGCTGCCCGCAGCCATTCCGAAAGCGAGAAACGCGGCCCACGGGAAGAAGCCGAAATACTTGTAGCTCGGAAAGAAATAGGCGCGGAGGAACGATGGCGCACCGGATGCATCGATCATGCTGATGACAGGCGAAAGCGCGGCAATCAGCAGGCCCAGCACAATGCAAAGCCGGATGCGTTCTTGTGTAGTGAACACCGCCATGGCGGCGAAGATCAGCATCGCCATGCCCATGCAATTCAAAATATCGACGCGAAGCAACTCGCCCGCCGGACTCGTGGGAAAACCGAACACGTAGAGCTGAATGCGGAATAGAAAAGCAATCAGGAACAAGTACCGCGACCGCTTCAGTGCCGCCACGACGCGTTTCCACGCTGTGGCGCCTTGCCTCTCCTGGCTGTGCATCAGGAACGCGAACGTGATTCCGGTCAGGAACAGAAACATAGCAGGAGGCAGCCCGCCGAGAAACTGCGAGAGCACAAAAGGCCCCTTGTCGCGCAAATCTGTGCGGGTGAACGAATCAAACACATGGCCCTGCAGCATAACCACTGCTGCCAGGCCCCGCGTCCAGTCGATAAACGCCAGCCTCCCGGCGGATTTGTTTGCTTCCTGCATGTTTAAGGCCCGATGGGTCGGTATTGCGCCGCTCTTACGGACCCTGCCGCTTTACATCGTGCGGCAACTTCAATTCCAAAGTCCCCTTTACGGGGGGATTGAGTTTCACGTCTGTATACGTGACGATGCGGTAATTCCCGGAAGGCTCATAGAATTGTTGCTGTACCGGATATGCCGCGTTATTCGGGATCCAGATCTCTATTTTGCTTAGACGCGCCTTTACCTGTTCGTTCTTCGGAGCAAGGAGAAGCTTGGCCGCATCCTGCCCTGCAACTTTTTCCGCCCCTTCGGCAGTAATGTCATAGTTGGCGGCCAGATCTTTTCCTGATGACCCGAAGCCAAGCAGCAGGAACTGGTTCAACACGTTCGTGTTTTTCCCGACATCGTAATCCTGGTAGGTTTTCAGGTTTGGATAGTAGATCCGGACGATCTTGCCGAGAAACGCGATTTCGCGTGCATCGCTTGCGCCCTGGAAGTCAAGAATGGCGCGAACTTCGCCCGATTTCAGCTTCTGCATTGTCAGCGTGCCCTTCTCATCCGTCTTGTCGCTGAGGATTGCCGTATACGTCAGCATTTCGACGTCGGAGGACATTGCATGAAAGGTTGGTGCAGCCGCATCCATGCGGGCCAGGATCGCATTCACGCTTTCCGCCCGGCCAACTGCGCAGAAGCTGAGCGGATACAGCACGATGCACACCAATGTTACGAGTCTCTTCATGTTTCTAAAACGGATGACGCTAGTTCGTGGGCGCGGTATACGCGATGAAGCCTTTAATTTCCTGCTCGGTCTCGTCCCGGATAGGCTCCACGTGTGCCACGCGCCAGCTCTTTCCAATCCGCTTGTGAATCAGTGTCTCTGCCTGGGCCACTCGCAACTCTTCCGGTACACGCTCCAATAATTCCGGTGCGATGAATACCCGGTTGGAACCATGCAGCGATGACATCAACACCACGCTGGATGCTTTAGGCTGATCATGGAACCAGTCGCGCGGCGTTGCAAAGATGAAAAGAAGGATCAGCGCGACAACCACGTCGTATTGCCACGAAGCTCTCGGGAAATCCCAAAAAATCAATCGTTTGGCCACACTGGAACCGGCTGTTGCTGTGGCTGCGCTGCTATCCGTCACTACCCGAAGTGTAGCATCGGTGGAATGTTGCTACGGCTAGTATTTCCTCATTACTGCCAGCACCCGGCCCTGAATCGCAAGATTCGCAGGGTCAATGTAGATAGGGGCCATCGCTGAATTTGCCGGCTGAAGCCGTACCCGCCCGTCAGATTCGAGATAGTAGCGCTTTAGAGTAGCCTCTGTCCCCCCTACCAGCGCGACCACAATTTCGCCGTTCCTCACCGAATCCGTTTTTTCGACCAGCACATAGTCTCCGCTGCAAATATGATCTTCGATCATGGAATCGCCGCGGACCTCAAGCGCAAATGTGCCCTCATTTCCCACGAAATCTGAAAAATGAAGAGCTTCCGGGTTCTGGATCGCTTCCACGGGAACACCGGCTGCAATCCGGCCCAGCAGCGGAATCTCATCGTGCTCCGCTGGTTGGTGGCGGGCTTTTTCTTCATTAAGATACCGGTCGCCGATTTCAAGAGAGCGGCTGTGGTTATAGTTGCGGCGAAGATACTGCTTGGTTTCTAGTGCTTGCACATGTTTGTGCACCGTCGCCAGCGATGCCAAGCCCAATCCCGACGCGATCTCCTCGTAGCTCGGACTGTAGCCGTGCTTCTCAATGAATCCCGACAGGAAATCCATCAATTCCTTTTGTCTGCGGGTCAGCGCCATTCAGATCTCCTCGCCCTCGCATTTTAGTGTTGGCGAATAAATAACGAAAGTCAACAGAAAAGGTGAAAAATACGTGCCCGCAACGGTCCTTGAAGTCGAGTTGGTTCTAGTGCCGTACGGACGCCGTGATACACATGAATGGGTGGGGTTGGGGCGCCGTTTGTCCAGCGCCGGTCGCGAGACACGAAAGCCACAAAACGATAGGTATTAATGCGCGAGAAGGTTCTTCTTTATATAGAGGATGAGGATGCAGCCGCGTTTCTGCTCGAAACTGCTTTGCGGGAAGCAGACATTCCTCTGCAGGTTTACCGCGTCTCGGATGGCGACCAGGCGATCGCTTTTCTCCACCGGTCCGGCACTTATGAATCAGCTCCGAAACCCGATCTGATCCTGCTCGACCTCAATCTTCCCCGAAGGAGCGGGCTCGAGATCCTCGCGGAATTGCAAAGCGACGGCGATCTCCGCTCGATTCCGGCTGTCGTCTTTACGTCATCGTCGGCGCCTTCTGACCAGCGAAAGTCGTTTTCGCTGGGTGCCCGCCAATACATCACCAAACCATCGAGTTTCGATGGTTTTCTGGGCGCGATACGCAGTGCCTGCTCAGAGGTATTCGGTAACGGAACGCCCGCTTAGTGTCAATTCATCCCGCACATGCCGCTTCCGCAGAAGCCGGATCCGCACATGCCTTCCCCGCACGCCGCAGGAGCTTCCGAATGGCTGCTCGCGCTTCCCGAATGAGCGGCAAATGTCGAGTACTGGGTTGTCAGGTGATCCTGCCCACAAGTAGGACAGCGGAGGGTCTCCGCCTCTGCGCTCCGTCGCACCAGCTTCTCGAATTTAGTGCCGCAATCGTCGCAGGCGTATTCAAAGATAGGCATGCCTCTCAATTTAGCAAGAGAATTGCGCCGGCGTAACCTGCTGAAAGGTTCCTTCGAACTAACATACAGATATGCGACGCAGAACTTTCCTAGCGAATAGCTGCCGGTCGGCTGCCTCTCTCGGGCTGGTCCTGGCTGGTCTTGGAAGGACAGCATCGGCCAAAGGCGCGAAGTTTGTGAAGGTTGTCGAGTTCACTGACAGCGGAGAGCGAAAAGGAGTCATTGAAGTGGAGAAGGTTGTGAAGTCAGATGCCGAGTGGCGACAGCAGTTAAAGCCCGAGCAGTACGAGGTAACGCGCCACGCGGGAACCGAGCGAGCCTTCACGGGCCAATATTGGGACAATCACGAACACGGCATCTATCGCTGTGTATGCTGCGGAAACGCACTTTTTTCCTCCGACACCAAGTTCGAATCCGGCACGGGTTGGCCAAGCTTCTGGGCGCCGATCGCAAAAGAAAATGTTGAAAATCGCTCGGATACCAGCTATGGTATGGTTCGCACGGAAGTGCGTTGTGCCAAATGCGACGCGCACCTCGGACACCTCTTCGACGACGGCCCCAAGCCGACGGGACTTCGCTACTGCATGAACTCAGCGTCCCTCGACTTCAAGAAAAGTTAGGATCGTTGCCGTATACCTCAACCGGCGCCATCCGGCTTCACAAGGCATTCACGTCCAGATTCGTCGACGTCAGCCGGGATATTGCCGTTTACCTCCCGCCCGATTACGATTCGTCGCCGGGCCGGCGTTATCCAGTTCTCTATCTCCACGACGGGCAGAATCTCTTCGATGCCGCTACCGCCTTTCTCGGCAATGAATGGGGGCTCGACGAGGTTGCCGACGATCTGATTCGCACCGGCCAGATCGAGCCGCTCATCATCGCCGGCATCTACAACACAGGCGAAAAACGGCTCGCCGAGTACACGCCCGTGCGTGACCGCCGCGGCCGGGGAGGCCGTGCCCAGGCGTACGGCAGAATGATCGTCGAGGAGCTCAAGCCCTTCATCGACAGCCGGTACCGCACGCTTCCGGACGTGCAGTACACCGGACTGGGCGGTTCGTCTCTCGGCGGCTTGGTTACGCTCTATCTCGGGATGAAATACCCGGCGCTCTTCGGCAAGCTCATTGTGATGTCTCCCGCGGTATGGTGGGCGAATCGAGCCATCCTGAAGGAAGTGCGTAAGCTGCCGCGTAAATTCGGCCAAAAAATCTGGCTCGATATTGGAACCTGCGAAGGGAGCAATCCTGAACTCGTTGTGAATCAGGCAATCGAGCTGAAGGACGCCCTCATCGAAAAAGGCTGGGAACTCGGAGTCGATCTCGCATTCATGCAGGACGAAGGCGCGGCGCATAATGAAAAGGCTTGGGGCCAGCGCATTCGTTACGCGTTGCAGTTTCTCTTTCCACTTCGCTGAACTCTCCGGACACAATCTTCGTTAGCATATAGCGATGGCATTCTGCACAAACTGTGGTAATCAACTTCCTGATTCTGCGAAGTTTTGCTTGAACTGCGGGCAGGCGACGGCATCTGCCGGTGCTGCTGCTTCTTACTACCCGCCTGCACCGGCGGTCACACCGCTCAAGTACGACATCGAGGGCCACAATCTGCAAATCGCCCGTGTGCACCTTCAGCCCGGGCAGGAAATCTACGCGGAGGCAGGCAAGATGGTCTACAAGTCTGCCAACGTAGACTGGGCCACCCGGATGACCGGCCAATCGATCAGCCAGAAGATCATCGGCGCCATCAAACGGAAACTCATGGGCGAGTCGCTGTTCTTCACGTATTTTCGAGCGTCGACAATGCCGGGCGAGGTTGGCTTTGCCGGCCACTATCCCGGCAAGATTCAGGTCTTCGATCTCGCCCCTGGGCAAACTATGATGGTTCAGCGCGACGGCTTCCTCTTTGCGCAGGACAGCGTTCAACTGGATATCGCCATGGTCCGCAGGTTGGGAGCCGGGCTCCTTGGCGGCGAAGGCTTTATCCTGCAGAAACTCACCGGTCCCGGCGCGGTTTTCGTGCACGCCGGCGGCGATCACGTGGACTACACTCTCGCTCCTGGCGAAATCCTGCAGGTCCAGACCGGTCATCTGGTCGCATTCGAGCCCACCGTTAATTACGACGTTCAACTGGTCGGCAACATCAGCACTGCGGTCTTCGGCGGCGAGGGTCTGTTTCTCACTACGCTAACCGGCCCGGGCCGGGTCATCTTGCAGAGCATGACACTCGAGCGGCTGCGGCACGAGCTTGCGCCCGCCGAGCATCGCGGCGCGGGCGATGAACGCAATCCCCTCAGTGCTATCGCCAGCGGCAACCTGGGCAGTTTTTTCTCGAGCGACGATTAGCACCGGCCTTCGTGGGGCCGGATGCAACAATGAAGTTTCGTGTCAGATTTGCTAGTCAGTATTGAACCGGCTTCTTCCATTGCCCAGCCGCGCTTGCCGGCGTGGCTTCGCAAGGGTCCGACGCATTTCGAGGCGGTCCATTCGCTAAAGACGCAGCTTCGCGAGCGCCGCCTCCATACCGTCTGTGAATCCGCCCGCTGTCCCAACATCCACGAATGCTTCGAGCGCGGCGCCGCCACCTTCATGATTCTCGGCAACCTGTGCACTCGGGGATGCGGCTTCTGCTCGGTTCCGAAAGGGTCAGCGGCAAAACACGAGTTCTCCCTCGATCCCGACGAGCCGCGCCACGTCGCCGACATGGCCTCGCGCATGAATCTGCGCTATGTTGTGATCACTTCCGTCAACCGGGACGACCTTCCGGATGGCGGCTCGCACCATTTTGCCGAAACCGTGCAGCAGGTCCGGCAGGCAATTCCGCATGCACGGGTCGAAGTGCTCACGCCTGACTTCAATGGCGACCTCGACGCCGTCGCTCGCGTGCTCGATGCCGGGCCTCACGTTTACAACCACAATATGGAGAGCGTCCGCCGGCTGTACCGCCGCGTGCGGCCGCAGGCGAATTACCATCGGTCTCTCGAAGTTCTTCGCTTCGCCAAAGCCCACCATCCCGGCGTGCTGACCAAATCCGGTCTCATGGTCGGTTTAGGAGAGTCCATGGTTGAGGTGGAAGAGCTGCTGCGCGACATTCTGGCCTCGAATGTCGATGTCGCAACCATCGGTCAATATCTCCAGCCGACTCGCCGTAATCTCCGCGTTGCTGAGTATGTGACGCCCGCGCAGTTCGATGGCTATCGTGAATACGGTCTCTCCATCGGTTTCAAGATGGTTTTCAGTGGTCCCTTCGTGCGCAGCTCTTACATGGCCGACCGTGTGAGCGAGGAGGCAGCCCAGGCGCATGCCTAGGCTCCGGGACGCGTTCTCCCCGTATCACCGCCGGGTTCTGCTGCATACACTGCTGGCGCTGCTGACGTCCGTCCTGCTCCTGCTGGTGTTCCCGAAGTTCGATCTGCGCTGGCTCGCACCCGTGGCACTCACCCCACTGCTGATTGTGCTCGCGCGAACCCCTGCCGGCTGGCAGCGCTTTGCTTACGGTTGGGCGGCCGGCATCTTCTATTGGTTTTTCCTTTGCAACTGGATCCAGTTTGTTCTCGAAGTGCATGGCGGAATGGGGCGATGGGGCGGTTGGGGAACCTTCGTCCTGTTCGCTCTTTTCAAGGGATTGCATCTTGCCGTGTTCAGTTGGCTTGCCGGCCCGCTGCTGCACCGCGCCTATGCGGTGCCGGCTGTAGCTGCACTCTGGACCGGACTCGAGCGGACCCACAGCACGTTCGGCTTCGCCTGGCTGGATCTCGGAAACGCCGGGATCGACATGTCCGTGCCCCTGCGAGTGGCGCCATTCGTTGGCGTTTATGGGGTTTCGTTCATCTTCTCCATGCTTGCGGTCGCGCTGGCCTGCGTCATCCTCCGGCGCCCCCGCCGATGGCTGTTGCCGCTGCTCCCGCTCGGTGCGCTCTGGCTGCTTCCGCCGATCCGCGAAAACGTGCCCCCCACCGGCTCGGCCCTGGTCGTGCAGCCGGACATCGATCCAGGCGTTGAGTGGACCGGCCTGCTCGAAGAGAAAACCGAACGCGAATTGAGCGCATTGTCGAATGCGCTGCCCGCTCCGCTCGTGATCTGGCCGGAGCTTCCCGCTCCGCTCTACTATTACAACGACCCCGAGTTCCATCAGGCTGCCGCCAGCATCGCACGGCAACATGGCTATTTTCTGTTCGGTACGGTTGCGTACGCCGGACCCAATCAGCCGTTGAACTCGGCCGTTCTGCTCGGTCCTGACGGCCTGGAAATCGGTCGGTATGACAAGATCAACCTCGTTCCGTTTGGTGAATTCGTTCCGCCGTTATTCTCCTGGGTGAACCGCATCACAGGGGAGGCGGGCGATTTCGTTCCCGGCCATGAAATAAAGGTTCTGCCCGCTGCCGGTCGCCGCCTGGGTATTTTTATCTGTTACGAATCGGCTTTTCCGGATTTCGTACGCCAGTTCACAACAAGGGGCGCCGACGTTCTCGTCAACCTCTCGAACGACGCTTATTTCGGCCACAGCGAGGCACGCGAACAACATCTCTTGCTTGCTCGGATGCGCGCCGTTGAGAACCGCCGCTATCTGATCCGCGCCACCAATGACGGATTCACGGCCATCATTGATCCCGCCGGGCGCATTACCCGTCGCCTTCCGCCCTATCGCGAAATAGCCGCCCCCATCCGCTACGGAGTCGTCGAAGATCCCACTTTCTACGCGCGCTATGGCGACTGGTTTGCCTGGATTTGCCTGGGCGTCGGATTGCTCCTGGCATTCCTGAATCTCCGGCCCGTGCGTCCAAAAATGGACACTTGATTCCCGATCTGCTAATCCTTTTGCGGTGAGTCGTCCATAGGCCTGCGAGCCGGATCCCACAACACGTACCGCCGCGGTGCACATTTGCCAGGCGAAATTCGCTCGGGTAGCCGGGCTAACTGCCGCCGGTAATCGGGCGTCTCGGGGAAGGGCAGTTCGTCCGTGCTCAGGTAAAGGGGCGCATTCGGATCATCCAGCCTGTTTTTGTCCTCGCGCCCGCTGTCCAGCGCGTGATGGTGGCTTTGGTTCTTGACCACGCGGCCATTTTCGAAATAACTGATCTGCTCAAAGTCGACGTTCGCGGCCCGCGATTCAAGGAAGCGCTCGCGCTTGGCCAGCATTCCGTCCTCGCGGAAGTAATAGTTCACAGTCTGGACCCAGTTGTTCCTTGATCCATCGAGGACCAGCACCACCCACCGGATAATCGACCCCTCGGCGTACACATAGGCAATCGCCTCATCGCGCAGCACGGCTCCGGCATCATCTATCTCCACCCATGGGTCCGGCCCGGAGAACACAATCGGAACTGTCTCGCGGAACTCGCTTTTGAGCTGGTCGCAGTACAGGTCGACTGCGGCCAGCTTCTTCGAGCGTGCGCCCGCAAGCGCAGGATAGAGCAGTGCTGCGACAATCACCCAACCCAGCGCTCGCCTCATGCTTTTTACTTGTATTCGACGTCTACCCAGCCGCGTTTCGCGGCGCTTTCGGCTACCTTCTCAAGAAGGATCATGCCGTGCAGGCCATCTTCGAAGGTAGGATAATCGATCGGTGCCGACGGGTCCGCGACTCTTGCGTAAAAGCGCTTGAATACCTGCTTGTGCGAATCGTCATAGCCTTCGCTATGCCCGCCCGGCAGGTCGGCAAACGTCGCCGCCTCTGGATAAAACAGGGAGGCATCCTTGATGAGGATTTGATTCGGCTCGTTCCTGTGTCCGATCCAAAGTGTATCCGGTTGCTCCTGATTCCAAGCAACCCCGGCTTTCGTTCCGAAAATCTCGAACTCAAATTTGTTCTTGCGCCCCGCTGACATCTGGCTTACGGTGAACGATCCCCGCGCCCGGCCGCCCAGGTGCAGCATGACCATGCCGAAATCTTCGGTGTCGATCGGGAACGTCTCGTACTCGCCGCTGACACCCTTCTTGCCTGCGAACGTTTCCACCGAGCCCTTCGGCCGCTTGCGATTCTTGTGAAACGTCTCCAAGTCGGCGGTCAGGCTGGTGATCTTCAGGCCGGTCAGGTGCTGGATCATATCCATCCAGTGAGAACCGATATCGCCCATAACGCGCAGTTTGCCGTTCGATTTGGAATCCAGCCGCCAGTTCCAGTCTGTGTCGTACAGCAGCCAGTCCTGCGAATAGGTTCCCTGCACGATCAGAATCTCGCCCAGATCCCCATGCGCAATCATCTGCCGGATCTGCTGAACCACGGGGTAGTAGCGCAGGTTGTGTTGTACGCAATTGACTGTGTTCTTCGCTTTCGCCGCCGCCACCAGCTTGCGAGCCTCCTCCACGTTCATCGTCATAGGTTTCTCGCAGAGTACAGCCTTGCCGGCCTCGACGGCGGCAAGCGACATTGGAAAGTGGTCTACGTTCGGCGTGCAGATGTGAACCGCTCCGATCTCCTTGTTATCCAGGACGTCCTTGAGATTGCTCGTGGCGCTGGGGATTCCCATGCTGTCGGCAAACTTCTGTGCAGTCTCCGGGCGGCTGCCTACCACTGCCGCGATCTCGACATTGCCCAACCGGCGCACGTTCTCTGCGTGCACCTTGCCCATAAAGCCTGTTCCAACAATCGCTGTCTTTATTTTTTTCATTTGCTTTTTCCTCAGTATCCGGGCTCAGTCCTCGCAAAGAGTATAAGCGAGCCATTCGTGACACCCGCTGCTTCGCCTGCTAGCCTTGAAGAACGGGTCTTGCTGCATGGTCGTTCGCATTAACTGGAGGAAGCGGCGCCTGGGCTCCGCGCCGAAGTTTCAAAACGCGGCGCTCGCATTCGCCTCTTTGCTCACACCCTTTGCCTTGATTGCTTTCACCGTTACACTCTGGAGCCTGGGTGCGGAGCTCAAGCTGACCGGTAAGTTTTTTATTACCGGTGGATTCTTTTCGCACTGGCAGGTGTGGCTGCTGTCGGCTGCCGGTCTCTCGCTTTCGGCATGGCTGCTGAACCGGTATGCCCGCCTCCCTCGGCAGGACTATGCCCGCTAAATTACATCGCAAACGCACCCGATTCTGCCGAATAGCCGACTGCTTCTGACGAATAGTCGGCAGTCCTTCTGCATTACATTTCCATTATTCATAGTTAAGGAACGCTCAATAATCCCTAAAACGGGAATGATGTTGGGTTTCTACCTAATTTCCGAATCTAAAGTCGAATTTTTTACATCGTTCTCTACGGTAGCGGTTCACTATTTGGGTCGACGAAAAGGCCGGTCCCCACTCGGAAACTTTCGGTCCTTCGCGTGCATCGGAAATTCTAGAAAGGCGTAAAGAATGCCTGAGACTCGGACATCAGAGATTGCAATTCGCGTCGAACAAAGCCGTGGTGTTGCGGGCGTATTGCAGTCCGGCAGCAACGTTCTGGAACGCGCTGGTCATTGGGCTGGCGATACGGCGCAAGAGTTTGGAAGTCTGCTGTCGGCTTTGATGGGGCCGGCGGTGTTTTCCGCCTACGCTCTGGCTCTCTGGAGTCTCGCCGCCAACTTCGGATGGACCAATACGTTCATGTTTGCCACCGGTCCGTTATCCAATTGGTTAGTTTGGCTCGGCATTGCTGTTCTGGTACATCTCGCAGCCAGCATCCTGCGGCGGCATACGAAATAGGCAGATTAGGCTGCTGATTATTCGCCGGGGACCGGTTTTCGCCTGTTCACTCAGCGGCTTCAAATATCGGTCCTTCTGTTATCCTCAATTGAGGAATCCTCCGGTCGATGCCCTTCAGTTCGCGTTCCTACGTGAACCGGTATGTTCCTAACCGGTTCCCTATCGGTCTGAAATGGCTGCTCATAGCAAATATCGCGATCTCTGTTCTTGACTTCATCCTGCGCGCGAGCAACATAGACGTCTTCCTTCGCAATTTTGCGCTTGTCCCCGCTCAGGTAGTCCAGACGTTTGCCATCTGGCAGCTTGTCACGTACATGTTCCTGCATGCCGGAATCGGGCATGTGCTCTGGAATATGCTGGCGCTCTGGCTGTTCGGCAGAGAACTTGAGCGGACCTGGGGTACGGCGCGTTTCCTGCGGTTTTATTTCGCCTGCGGCATTCTGGCGGGCTTGACTGTCATCGCTGCCGCGTACATCTTCGGCGGAATCGACATCCCGACCGTTGGGTCATCTGGCGCAATCTATGGCGTGCTGGTGGCCTATGCCCTCGTCTTCCCCGAGCAAACCATTCTCTTCGGCTTTTTGATCCCGATGAAGTCGAAGTACTTCGTGATGATCATCGGCGGTATCGTCTTCTTGCAATCGTACATGGGGATGGTCGGCGGGCGCGGCGCCGGTGTGGCCGTCATGGCGCATTTGGGTGGCCTGGTAGCCGGATACTTGATCCTTCGAGGCAGAAGGCTGCACCTTCAGGTACAGCAGCCCATAATCTCGGCCTACAAGAACTGGAAGCTGCAGCGTGCGAAGAAAAAATTTGAGGTCTACCTGAAAAAGCGCGACTCAAATCGTGATCGCTGGGTCCATTAGCCGCTTCACTCAGCGCGCTGTAAGCTAACTGTATCCGGCCAGGAAAGCAGTAAGCTGGCTGTAATCCGCCGAGGACAAGACCATGAAGTTTCGTTTCCTATATACCGGCATCGCCGGTATTTCGCTTGCCGCCGCAACCCTTCTTTCCTTCCAAGTCTTTGCGCAGGAAGGGCCTGGATCGCAAAGCAGCGACTCGGTGGCGAAACCGAAGAAGCCTGCCGCTGACAATACCAACGCTCCTTCATCCGACGAACCGCCCATCCCTACCGAGTTCAAAAAGCCGAAGGATGTTCCGGCCGATACCCCCACGTTCCGTTCGGACGCCACCACCGTGACCGTGGACGTCTCCGTCCTCGACGATAAAAACCACTTCATCGCGCAGCTTCCGCGTGGCGCTTTCCGCGTCTCGGAAGACGGAGTGCCGCAGCAGATCAGCCAGTTCGGTCAGAGCGAAGCGCCCATGACGATTTGCATGCTGATTGAGTTCAGCGGGCGTTTCCAGCAATTCTGGACGAGCGGCTGGTATGAGACGCTGCAAGCTTCTTACGGCTTCCTCAGCACGCTGAAGCCGGATGACAATGTCGCCGTTGTAGCCTACGACCTGCGGCCCACCATTCTTTCTGACTTCTCGCCCGACAAGCGTAGGGCCGAGGAGGCGATGTCTCGCCTGCGAATCCCCGGCTTCAGCGAATCGAACGTCTTTGATGCCCTGACCGATATGGCGGACAGGATGTCCAACGTTGACGGCCGCAAAGCGATTGTCCTGATAGGGACGGGACTCGATACCTTCAGCAAGATTACGTTCGATCAGGCGCGGAAATCTCTGCAGGAATCCGGTGTACCGATCTACACCGTCAGCATCCTGCAGGTTGCCCGCATGATGGCCGAGGCAAACGGCATGTCCGGTCCGGCGGACATGACTTTCCTGCAGGCGGACAACGAAATGAAGACCTTCTCGAGAGAGACCGGCGGGATGAGCTTTTTCCCCCGCTTTCTCGGCGAATACCCGGCTGTTTTCCGCCAGATCGAGCAAGCGCTCCGCGATCAGTACACCCTCGCCTATCACCCGACGAACACCGCGCGTGATGGCAAATTCCGTCGCATCAAAGTACAGCTTGTCAACCCCGAAACCAACGAACCGTTCCGCATCACAAACGAGAAGGGCAAGAATATTAAGTACCAGATCGTTGCCAAGGCCGGCTACAAGGCGCCTCGCGAAGTCGAATAGTGGAATGTACGCCAGAGGTCAAGCACTCGATCTCTCGCGTTTTGAGTTTGTTACAAATCCATTGACATGTTCGTCCCGGTCTGGTAACTTCGCAAAGTCTTGATGCGATCTGTTCCTTCGAATCGCGCCCAAACTAAATCAGTTATCCTCCTGGTGGACGACAACCGTGATGGGGTTCTCGCGCGGCGCTCGGTTCTGGAAGAGTTGGGCTATGAAGTGGTGTCGGCCGGCTGTGGCTCGGACGCCCTTAAGCTTGCCGAAGATCAGGATTTTGATCTTGTGATTACCGACTACAAGATGGCCCCCATGGATGGCCTTAAGTTGATTGCCGGGCTGCGTGAGCGGAAATTCGAGCGCCCCATCATACTGCTCACCGGTTTCGCCGAAACGCTCGGGCTTCGTCCGGAAACGACGGGGGCGGACATCGTCATTCAGAAGAGCGCCAACGAGATCGCTACGCTGGTTCGGTCTGCAAAGCGCCTGCTGAGCCCTCCCCGCAAGCCGGCCGGTTCTTATGGTTCCCGCAAACCTTCGAGACTCCGCGCCGGCGGAAGCGAAGCATAAACATAGATTCTTGGCCACCTTGTCTCTGAGCTCGAGTGACAGCCTTCAGCTATCAGCTATCAGCTCTCCTGACTGCTGACGGCTGACCGCTGAAAGCTACCGTGACGGCTAAAAGCTCTCGCCGGCAAGCGCTCAGCGCGCTACTACTAGCCGCTCTCCTGAACAGTGCTCTATAGTGAGGAGCATGCTTCGCAGCAAGCGTCTGTCTCTGCTGAGTGTTGCGTCTGCACTGCTCTTGCTCTTCAACTCCAGGCTCATTTCGAGTACTCCTGCGAGTTCATCCCGTCCGGCGACGGCGAAATCGTCGGTAAGCGGTAGTCCGTCGCTGTTGCGGGCGTTGTCGCTGCATGACCGCATCGCGCAGCTCATTATTGTCCGCGGGTATGGTGACTATCCACCAAGCGACAATGCGGAATACCAGAAATTCCGCCACTGGATTCGCGACGTTCACGTTGGCGGCTTCATCGTTGCCGGCCGCATTCGCAACGGCAACGTAATTCCCGCCCAGCCGTTTGAAATGGCGGTCTTCATCAATCACACCCAGCAGGAGGCCAGAACGCCTCTGCTGGTTGGCTCTGACTTCGAGCGCGGAGCTTCCATGCGCGTTGCGGAGACTGCCCGATTCCCGTATCTGATGGCCTTTGGCGCCGCGCATGATCTGGCCGCCACTCGCGAGCTCGGCGCCGCTACCGCCCGCGAAGCACGGGCGCTCGGCGTCAATTGGGTGTTTGCGCCCGACGCCGATGTCAATAATAATCCCGACAATCCCATCATCAATGTCCGGTCCTTCGGCGAGGATCCCCAGACGGTGTCGGATGCCGTATCCGCCTTCATCGACGGAGCGCATTCCGATCTCAAGAGCTATGTCCTGGTGAGCGCCAAGCACTTTCCTGGTCACGGTGATACCGCGGAGGACAGTCATCTGCAACTCGCCGTACTCAGTCAGCCGAAGCAGCGCATCGAGTCCGTGGAACTTCTTCCCTTTCGCGCCGCGATCCAGCACGGAGCCGACTCCATCATGACCGCGCACCTGGCCGTCCCGGCACTGGATGCGGCTAATCTTCCCGCCACGCTGTCGCAAAACATTCTCACCGGCCTTCTGCGCGACGAACTCGGCTTCAAAGGCATCATCGTGACGGACGCGCTTGAAATGCAGGGTATCGCCGGTCTGTATTCCCAGGGCGAAGCCGCAGTACGGTCCATAGAGGCCGGAGCAGACGTTCTCCTCATGCCCACTGACCCGGAAGCCTGCATCCGTGCGGTCATGTCGGCGGTTGAAAGCGGGCGCCTCTCGCGCAAGCGAATCGATGCCAGCGTCGTGCGGGTACTCGCAGCGAAGCAGCGCGTTGGTCTGTTCCGCAGCCGTACCGTGGATCTCAATGCGATCAGTGATGAGATCGAAGACCGTAGGCTCGATAATCTTGCACAGACCGTCGCCGATCGCGCCGTGACGCTCGTTAAAGATGAGAAGCATCTATTTCCGATGCCTTCGCCGGACGGCTCCTGTCTGGCGATTATGAGCGAGGACGAGTTCTCCACCCGCGGCCAAATGCTGGCGGACGAATTGAAGCGCCACGTGCCCAACCTTCCGGTTTATGTAGCGCATTCCAGCATGCCCGGCGATCTTCTGGCCGCGATCGCCGCGCAGACTGCCGCGTGCCAGCGAATTTACGCTGCCGGATTTGTGACTGTCGCCGCCGGCCGCGGGAACGTTGCACTCGAAGGCGGCCTGAATACTTTTCTCAAGTCCCTCGAGCACGGTCCCGCGCCCGTTGCACTCATTTCGCTTGGCAATCCCTATCTTTTGCGCGACTTCCCGGATGTCGCTGCCTATGCTGCCACTTTTAGTACCGCGGCAACGTCCGAGATCGCTGCCGCTAAAGCAATACTCGGAGAAATCGCCATCGGCGGCAAGATGCCTGTTTCCATTCCCGGGCTTGCCAAAATCGGAGATGGCCTCGATGTACCGGCCAAAAACATGACAGCTTCTAACGGAGTGAAATGATACAAATCACCTGGCTTGGACATGCCGCGTTCGAGCTTCGCTTCGAAACCGGCGAAGTCCTTCTGTTTGATCCCTGGACGACCGGTAATCCTGCCTATCCGAAGGATTACAAGATCTCGCGAGTCGACGCCATCGCCGTTTCCCATGGGCATTCCGATCACATGAATGATGTGGTCCCTCTCGCCAAGCAATTCAATCCTAAAGTCATAGCGATTTTTGAAATAGCGTCCTGGCTCGAAAAGAAAGGCGTGAAGAATACCATTCCGGTCAACAAGGGTGGCGGCGTCGATCTGGGCTTCGCCAGAATCACCATGACGCACGCCCTCCATAGCTCCTCGATTCAGGACGGAGACCAGCTCGTCTATGGTGGCGAGGCCGCCGGATACGTCGTCACCGAAAAGAATGGCCGCGGTGCTTACTTTGCGGGCGATACGGCCTTGTTCTCAGACATGAGCCTGATCGCAGACGTTTACAAGCCCGAACTGGGGTTCCTGCCGATCGGCGATCACTTCACCATGGGGCCCCAGGAAGCCGCTTATGCTGCCCGTCTGCTGAAAGTAAAGAAAGTGATCCCAATGCATTACGGCACGTTCCCCGCGCTGACGGGAACGCCGGAAGAATTCGCAGCCAATCTGAAGTCAGACCCGATACAGGTCTGGACGCTAAAGCAGGGCGAAGCCGTGCCGTGGTAATCTGCCGCGCTATTTATACCGCTGTACGATCACGTCGCGGAAGCCCGTCTTTCGCAGTGAATCGCGCGTAGTTGCCAGGTCTCCGGCGTCCCGAATCGGCCCCACCAGCACGCGATACAGACTTGAATTGCTGGGGGCCGGCACCGCGTGTGCCCGGAAACCCTTTTTTCGCAGCACGTCCGCGATGGAGTTCGCATCCCCGCGAGCGACCGCCGCAACCTGCAGGAACTCCTGCCCGCTTTGCGGTGTGAAACCGGCAGCGGGTTCTGCTGTATTCGCTTCGGCCGTTTGCGCCGGCGCTTTCGCCGCTTCCGTTTTCTTATGTCTTGCGCCAAGCGGCTGCTCTTCCGGGGCCGGCGTCGGGCTTGCCGCTTCCGGGGCCGGCGTTTGCCCTCCGCTGTCGGCCGCCGTATCGGCAGCGCCCGGCTGGCCCTGATCTGCCGCTTGGCCTGTTCCCGAATCCGCCGGCGTCACCGCATGGGTCTCGCCGCCGCTGCCGCCCGCCGCCGGCGCTGCAGTGGACGATGCCGTTTCTGCGGCTGCCGCTCCCTTCTTCGGCGTGGATCCCCGGCCGATCATGTACCCGCTTGTGAAAGCGACCCCAAGCAGTACTGCCACCAAAAAGAAAATCCCGACGAGTTGCTTGTTTCCCAGCAGGATTTCTGTTTCGCTCTCACTACTCCGCAACATTTGTACCTAAAATTGTACTGAAGAAATTCCGGCGCGGGGCACAATTTCGCCGCGCTACCCTACTGTAATAAGCTATGCGTTTTTCTCATCGGTTGGTCGTGGCCGCGGGTCTGTTTGCCCTCTCGGCCGCGTGGCTGCGGTTGCATGCGGCCGGCATTAAAGGCGAGTCGGGCGGCCTGCATGCTGCGCGAGTACCTGTTGCGTTTGACATCTTGCCCGGAATGCCCCCCGTGCTCGATCCCGGAAATATGTACGCGGCCAACGGCCCTGGCATGCTTTCCGCAACAGTCAAGAACGATCCTTACCGCGTCTACGTGCCCAACTCGAAAAGTGACACGGTCGACATCATTGATCCAAACACCTACAAGATTGTAGGCCACTTCGACCTGCCGAAGCACCGCAAGGGGCTGCTTGAGCCGCAGCACGTCGTTCCTTCCTGGGATCTCCGGAAACTATGGGTGGCCCAGGATCTGGGCGATCAGTTGACCATGATTGATCCCGCCACCGGCAAGCAGGGCGAAACGATTCATGTGGACGACCCCTACAATATGTACTACACGCCCGATGGCAAGTACGCCATCGTCATGGCCGAACGCGAAAAGCGCATTGACTTCCGCGATGCTCAGACCATGAAGGTTGTCAACCGCGTTCCGGTGGGATGCGCCGGTGTGAATCACGCGGACTTTACCCCGGATGGCCGCTACATGATTGCCACCTGCGAGTTCTCAAGCGAAATCATCAAAGTCGACGTCGCGAATCAGAAGGTTCTTGCGCATCTGAAGCTCGAACCCCGCGGCATGCCGCAGGATTGCCGCCTCTCGCCCGATGGCAAGGTCTTTTATATCGCCAACATGGACGCCGACGGCGTGCACGTTATCGATGGCAACGCCTTCCGCCAGATCGCGTTTATCAGAACCGGTAAGGGCGCGCACGGTGAGTACTTCAGCCGCGATGCCAAGTACATGTATGTTTCAAACCGGGGCGAGGGATCTGTCTCCCTCATCGATCTCGCGACGCGCAAAGTCGCGACCAAATGGGTCATTCCCGGCGGCGGCAGCCCGGATATGGGCGGCGTCTCCATCGATGGCAAGAAACTCTGGCTCTCTGGCCGTTACAACGGTGAGGTGTACGTCTTCGATACCTCCAACGGCAATCTTCTCGCACGCATTAAGGTGGGCAAGGATCCTCACGGCCTCTGCGTATGGCCTCAACCCGGACGCTACTCCCTTGGCCACACTGGCAATATGCGTTGATTAAGCCGGCAGCAGTGTCAAATAGCAGTGAATCAAACAAGCCCGGAACCCTGGCTGCGCGGGCCCATTCCAGGGGTTCATCCACTCGTAATGCCCGTGTTTTTCAGCTTCGCCCAGGTCCGCGAGGACTTGGCGAAGCACATCGCCACCCTCACTGCCGATGAAGTCTGGTGTTGGGTCGGGAAAAATTCGATCGGCTTCCATCTGAAACATCTGGCCGGAAGCGTCGATCGACTCACGACTTACCTTGCAGGCTCGCCGCTGAATGCGGCTCAGCTCGAGTTCCTGCAGCATGAGCACGATGCCGGAGACAGGTTGCCGGAACTGCTCCAGCTCGTCGAGCGAGCCCTCCGCGGCGCGGAAGAGCAGCTGCTTCGCCTCGATCCCGCAACCCTCTTCGAAGGGCGGACCGTTGGCCGGCGCGCCTTGCCAACCACTGTTCTCGGCTTGCTGGTTCATCTCGCCGAACACACCCAGCGTCATCTCGGGCAGATCATCACGCTCTCGCAAATCGTCCGGCAGACGGCGTAAATGTCGGACTTCACGCGGCTGCTCGCCCGCAACCGCAATTACCGGTACACCTGGCTTGGACAGATTGTCAGCGAAGTCGGCGATCACTTCAATAACGTCGGCGTTCTAAGTCTCGCGGTAGAACAGACGCACAGCGGGGCCGTCATCGCCGGGCTGATGCTCTCGCGAGCCATCCCGGCCGTGCTGGTCGGGCCGCTTGCCGGCATCTTGCTCGACCGTTTCGATCGCCGCCGCATCATGATCGCCAGCGATCTCGTTCGCGGCGTCGTTGCGCTTGGCTTCATACTCGCGATCGGATACCAGAAAAACTGGTTACTCTATCTTCTGAGTGCACTGCTGATGGTAGCCTCGCCATTCTTTACCAGCGGGCGTTCTGCCATCTTGCCCTCTATCGCGACTGACGAGGAACTTCACACGGCCAACTCACTCACCCAGACCACCGGCTGGATGACGCTCGCCGTCGGCGCCTTTATTGGCGGCACTGCCGTCGCCAAGTTCGGTTATCAGCTCGCCTTCGTTTTCAATTCGTTGTCATTCTTCTTCTCGGCATTTTGCATCGGCCGGCTTCGCTCCGTGAACGGGCATTTTCGGGCCGAAGCGCAGGGCCTCAATGAGACCCAGGTCGCCCGTCCGTGGCACGAGTACCGCGAGGGTCTCGGCTACATGGTGAAAGCTCCGCTGATTCTCGGCATCGGCCTCATTGCCGTCGGTTGGGCAAGCGGCGGAGGCGCAGCGCAGGTTCTGTTTACGCTCTTCAGCGAACTGGTTTTCAAGCGCGGTGCCCAAGGTCTCGGCCAGCTATGGGGCACTGCCGGTATCGGCCTGCTCATCGGCGGCATGATTGGCAATCGTCTCGGCAAAACGATCCACTTCGAAACCTATAAGAAAACCGTCTTCTTCTGCTACCTGCTGCACGGCGCTGCTTATATCGTCTTCAGCCAGATGCGGTATTGGCCGCTCGCCCTGCTCTTTATGGCTATCTCCCGGGCAAGCGTTGCGGTCAGTTCGGTCTTGAACTGGTCAAATCTTCTCAAACACGTCGAAGACCGCTACCGCGGCCGTGTATTCTCGACCATCGAGACCCTGAACTGGTCCACCATGATGCTCTCGATGCTTGGTGCGGGTACTGCCTCGCAGTACTTCAGCATTCGCGTCATCGGCGCAGTATCCGGTGCGCTGAGTTCGTCCACTGCCATCTTTTGGGGCTGGGCGAACTGGACCGGCAAACTCCCGGAGCCTGCCGTCACCTCCGATTTCGAAGCCGTCGAGATCCACGGTGATCCCACGGGATAGCCCTGGGCCGGTGCTTCCGCCGCCCGCCCGCTAAAGCATGCTGATATTGACCACCTTGATGGTTCCGTCTTCGATGTCACCCGTAACCACCACCTTCAGGTTGTCTTTATCGGGCGTGCCTTCGAGCAATTGCAGAATGTGCTCGTTGTTTGGGTCGTCTAGCTTATAGATCTTCTTGTCGTCGGTGATTAACCCGTATGCCGCACGCTTGTAATCGTGCATGAGCGAACAGCTTCGGTTGTCCTTCAACGTCTTCTGGCGCCCGTTCTTCACCATTGAATCGGCACAGTTCCAGTCCGCTATCAAGCCCTGCGTTTCCGCCGCTGGCAGCATGCTCGCAACGCTCAAGACGAGGCAGATTGTTAAGAATGCCTTGCGCATCACTCGATACCTTCTCCTTGCATTCCCTTCGTACGCTCTTATTCTCGTATCCGCATCCAAGCCGCGCCTATCTCAAACCGTCGATGCGAGAATAATTAGGAACCTTACTAATTCTCTTTGAATCGAACCACCGTGCAAGAGGACTGTCTTGAAAGCTATTATGACGAACGCTTGAGAGAGTGCGGCCCCCACTATGAAGGCTTCGATCTGCTCTCGGCTGAAGTTGCCGTTGGCTTTCTGTACACTCACGACATCTTCCACCAGTTGCTGAATCGCTCTCTTGCTGCTGTGGGACTCTCCCGATCCACCCTGAACATCCTAATGCTCCTGCGGCATGGGCCGCCGGAGGGGATGCAGCTTCACGATCTCGGGGAGCTTTTGCTTGTCAGCCGCGCAAACATTACCGGCTTAATGGATCACCTCGAAGAGAAGGGCTATGTCAAGCGAGTGGTCGATGCGCAGGACCGGCGCGCGCGTTTCGCGCGTATAACGAAAAGAGCGGAGGCGGTTCTCGACGAGTTCATGCCGGTTTACTACCGCCATCTGAAAACCATGCTGGAGGACCTTTCAGACCAGGACAAGCAATCTCTGGTAACGCTCCTCCGAAAGACCCGCGCGAGTTTGAGGGCGTACTCGGCCAGTTTGAGGGCGCACTCAGATGGTCTTGAGCAGCACAATGCAGTGGAATATCCACGTCTCGAACACTAAGGAAAAGAAATGGCAGACGATCAACAATTGCAGGACCGTCAAGCCCAGGACCCGATAGGCCGGCAAACGGGGCACGATCAGGATCAACGCGGTCAGCACACAGCGGCCGACGATAGAAGGCGGGGTCGCTCGGGCCCTAAACAAAAGCGCACCCTCCGCTTCGTTCTTTTGGCGCTGGTTGTGGTGGGCCTTATTGTTGCCATCCCGGTCTGGGCATATTATTCCTCGCGCGAATCAACGGATGATGCTGAGGTGGACGGCCACATTGTGCCGATCAGCCCGCGTATCAGCGGCACAATCATATCGGTGCTAGTCAACGATAACCAGCAGGTGCACGCCGGCCAGGAGCTTGTTCGTCTCGATCCCAACGATTACCAGGTAGCACTTGCACAAGCCGAAGCGGCCTTGGCCACTGCGGAAGCAAACACCGTGGAATCGCAGGTCAATGTTCCCATCACCACGATCAACACCACGAGCCAGGTCAGCACCTCCACCACGCAGGTCAGCAGTTACGAGGCTGCGGTCTCTTCTGCGCAGCAGGCTGTGAACACAGCAGGCGCCCGGTTGAACGCCAGCCAGGCTGCCCTGGCGCAGGCGCAGGCCAACTCCGTCAAGGCTCAAAAAGATCTCGCACGGTACAAGGATCTCGTCTCTAAGGACGAAATTTCCCGTCAGGATTACGACGCCGCAGTCGCCAGTGCCGACGCCGACAGCGCACAAGTGGATTCGGCCAAGGCGGAAATCACCGCATCGGAGCACACTCTCGATCAGGCGGTTGCCCAACTCAATCAAGCGAAAGCACAGCTCCAGACCGCCCTCGTTCAGCGTCGGCAAAGCGAAGAGATCCGCCCGCGGCAGCAGGCTGTAAGCGAAGCCCGCTACAAGCAGGCGCAGGCGCAGGTCAAGCAGCGGCAGGCGGATCTCGATCAGGCAAAACTCAATCTCGGCTATACCATCATTCGTGCCCCTGTTGACGGAGTTGTCAGCCGGAAGAGTGCCGAACCCGGCCTGGAGGTCAGCCCTGGCCAGCAGCTCATGGCCCTTGTTCCTTTGGATGACATCTGGGTTACCGCCAACTTCAAGGAGACGCAGTTGAAAAACATGCGGGTGGGCCAGAAGGTCGAAATCGAAGTCGATACGTACGGCGGACGCAAGTACCTCGGCCATGTCGATAGCATCGCTGCTGCCTCCGGTGCCAGATTCAGTCTTTTGCCTCCGGAGAATGCCACCGGTAACTACGTCAAAGTCGTGCAGCGCATACCCGTCAAGATCGTCCTTGAGCCAAGCGAAAACCGCGACCGTTCGCTGCGGCCCGGCATGTCGGTCGAACCTACTGTCCTGCTGAACAGCGGCACGGAGAACGCTTACTAGCTTCCATGGCCGCCGGAGTCGGGCCCAATCCCACGTCGAACTCCGGGACGCTTGCGGCCCGGGCGGACTCCGAGCCGCAGTGGCGTCCGAAATTTAATCCGTGGCTCATTGCGCTCACCGTTACCCTCGCGAGTTTCATGGAGGTGCTCGATACCAGCATCGCCAACGTCGCTCTTCCCCACATCGCCGGGGGTATGTCCGCCAGCGAAGACGAAGCCACCTGGGTCCTGACTTCCTACCTCGTCTCAAACGCCATCATTCTTCCGCTTAGCGGATGGTTTTCGCTTCTGCTCGGCCGCAAGCGCTTCTACATGACCTGCGTTGCCGTATTTACGCTGAGTTCTTTTCTGTGCGGAATCGCCCCTACGCTTGGGCTTCTCGTGCTCTTTCGCGTCTTGCAAGGCATCGGCGGCGGTGGTTTACAGCCGAGCGAACAAGCCATCCTCGCGGACACCTTCCTCCCGCGGCAGCGGGGCATGGCCTTTGCCGTTTCGGCATCGCCGTCGTCACCGCGCCCGCCATTGGCCCCACCTTTGGCGGTTGGATCACTGATAATTTCAGTTGGCGCTGGATCTTCTTTATCAACATTCCGGTCGGCATCCTCTCGCTGTGTCTCACAACTTTCATGCTCGAAGACCCTCCCTATTTCTTGAAGGAGCGCGCCCTCAGGCTGAAGTCCAGAATCCGCGTCGATTATTGGGGCATCATTTTCATCGCTCTCGGGCTGGGCTTCCTTCAGATCGTCCTCGATAAAGGCGAGCGCGACGATTGGTTGGCATCGCCATTCATCCGTATTTCATCCGTGATCGCGATTGCCGGCCTGGCCCTTGCCATTTACTGGGAGTTCAAGGAAAAGGACCCCGTCGTGGATCTCAGTCTGCTCAAAGACCGCAACTTCGGAATCGCTGCCTTCCTGATGTTCATGGTCGGGGTGGTTCTTCTGGGCAGCACCGTCCTGCTTCCTCAGTACCTTCAGCTCGTCATGGGCTACTCGGCAACCCAGGCCGGCCTAGCGATATCGCCCGGTGGCGTGCTGGTGATGTGCCTGCTGCCGTTTGTCGGCATGCTGTTGAGTAGGGTGGAGTCGCGCTGGATGATCGGCGTGGGCCTCGCCATCACCTCACTTGCTCTCGTTCACATGACGACGTTTGACATTTACATGGATTTCAAGCACGCTGCGATCGCCCGCTGCTTTCAGGCTGCCGGGCTCGCTTTCCTGTTCGTGCCCATTAATACAGCCGCTTACGCTTTCGTCCCGCCGACGAAAAACAACGCTGCCTCCGGGCTCATCAATCTGGCGCGAAACGTTGGTGGCAGTCTTGGAATTTCGCTGGTAACCACCATCCTCGACCGCCGTAGTCAGTTTCATCAGAGCCGCCTCATCGAGCGCGCGACTCCTCTCAATCCCGCATTCAACAGCGCTGTTAACTCGGCAACGCGCCTGTTTCAATCGGGCTTTGCGGGCAACCGCCCTTATGCCCTGATCCTGCGCAACCTCCAGCGTCAGGCTGAAAACCTGGCCTATATCGATTGTTTCTGGCTTCTCGGCATAACCTTCGGCGTGCTTACACCGCTGGTCTTCCTGATGAAGAAAACCAGGCCGGGCCGCCCGGCCGTTGCGCATTGATTTTCAGCTTGCCCTCACGCCTGCATGACGGGCGCGGACGTCTCTTTGCTCTTTCTTCCTCGGCTGGATTCCAGACTGACCGGCAGGCTGAAGTGAAACGTCGATCCCACGCCTTCTTGTGATTCTGCCCAGATCCGGCCCCCATGGCGCGTTACGATCTTGCGTGCTATCGAAAGCCCCATACCGGTCCCGTCTACTCCACCCGGGTGCAGGCGCTGGAAAAGCCCGAAAATGCGCTCTGCAAACTCCTGATTGAACCCCCGTCCGTTGTCGCGGACGGAGAACACCCAACTGCTCGAATCCCGGTACGCTTCAATGCGAATTTTCGGGGGTTCCTCCCGCCGGTATTTGATTGCGTTCGAGATCAGGTTCTGCAACACCTGGCAAAACTGCACTTGATCCACCACCAGCTCCGGCAGCGGTCCGTGCAACACTTCCGCGCCACTCTCCCGTATGGATGCTTGCAGGCTGATCTCGGCTTCCTGCAACAGCTTCTCGAAGGAGACTGGCTCCACGCGTTGCCCCGTTCTTCGCAACCGCGCCAGCGTAAGCAGGCCGTTGATCAAGCCGGTCATGCGGCGCGCCGAGGTAACGATGTACCCGATGAACTCATCGGCATCTTCATCCAAATGCCCTTTGTAGCGCGCCTCCAACAGTTGCGAGAAGCTTGTGATCGTTCGCAGCGGCTCCTGCAGATCGTGGCTGGCGACGTAAGCGAATTGCTTGAGCTCCTCGTTTGCCTCTGTCAGGTCGTGCGTGCGCTCGGCTATCCTCGCTTCCAGGTCCGCGTTCAACCTCTCCAGTTCCGCCAGGGCGGCATCTCGCGCGGTCAGGTAGGACACCAGTTCGTGGTAGAGCCACGCCAACACTCCGATGACGATGAGCGTGCTTGCCGTATAGAACGCGAATGTCCTCCGGTAAAGCTTCCGTTCTCTGTCGTCATACCGCGAGGCTTCTCTATCCAGCTCTTTCAGCACCGCCGCCGTCGTCGTCCGAATCTCGTCCATCGTGTGTTCCGATTCGCCCGACCTGACGGAGTAGACCGCCGCAGGCAGCCCTTGCGTTCGCTGGATATTCAATACCGCATTCGTCTCGCCGAATCTCTTTTTCACCAGATCGATCAGTTTCCTGACCTGCGGTTCTACCTCCGGGCGCCCCGTCGCAGCCTCTACGCAATTGGATAACCGCGCGTCCAAGAGCAGCTTGTCCCCTTCGAGGGGCATCAGGTAACGGTCGTTCCCAGTCAATAGGAAGCCGCGTTCTCCCGATTCGGCATCATGCGCCAGCGCGCGGACTGCGACCACCGCGCCGTAGACCGTGCGAATCTTCATCAGTTCTATATCAGTGTGCTCGGCGGCTACGTCGACGCCGAAAAACACCAGGCTGAAAGCCAGCGGTATGGAAAACAAAAACGCCAGGCGGCGTTTCGTCTTCGTCTGCACCGGCAAAGTTATTTGTGACACTTCTCTAAAAGGCAGACAGCAACGGTTTGTTTCTGTTTCATTGTCGCAATATCCCTTTCACGCGGATAATCATTTTCCAGGGGCCTATTTTTCCAGGGGCCTATGATGATGGCAGGATGCAACGTTCGCTGACTGTCCCCACCCTGCTTCTTGCGGCTTGTATTTCTCTAGATGCCCAGGACAACGCACCTGCGCTGCGTCTGCCCGATACCGTGCGCCCCGTTCGCTATTCCGCCTCTCTGCGCCTCGTTCCGGGGCAAAATCAGTTCAGCGGCGACATCCAAATCGAACTCAATATCCTGAAATCCACTGATACCATCTGGCTCAACGCGAAGTCACTTGAACTCAAAGGTGGAAGCATTAGCGCCGGCGGCACTACTCTCCCCGTCGGGTTCCGCTCCGCGCCGAATGACTTTCTCGCGGTCAAAACAAGCTCGAACCTCGCGCCCGGTCGCGCCGTTCTCGACATCAGCTACACCGGCGAGGTGAGCCGCACCCTTACCGACGGCGCCTTCCAACAGCAGCAAGGGAATGATTGGTATATCTTCAGCAAGTTTGAGCCCGTCACGGCTCGCCGCGTCTTCCCCTGCTTTGACGAGCCGGGCTTCAAGGTCCCATGGCAACTGACGATCAACGTGCCGAAGGCGTTGAAGGTTTTTTCGAACACGCCCGCCGAGTCGGAAGAGGCGCGAAACGACAACACGAAAACGGTTCGCTTCCAGCAAACTAGGCCGCTGCCCTCCTATTTGGTAGCCTTCGCCGTCGGGCCGTTTGACGTCGTCCCCACCGCGCCCATCGGCCGCAACCATCGTCCCGGGAACATCATCGTGCCGCGCGGCCGTGCGTCCGAGGCTGCCTACGCTGCGTCCGTTACCCCCAAGCTGATTGGACTGCTTGAAAACTATTTCGGCACCCCCTATCCATACGAAAAGCTCGACCAGGTGGTGGTCCCCCTCACCACTGCCTGGGGCGCCATGGAAAACGCCGGCCTCATCGCGTATGGCGATTTTCTGCTTTCCCCTCCCCGGCAGGAGACTCAGCTTCGTCAGCGCGGTCAGGCTGCTGTCATGGAGCACGAGATGTCGCACCAATGGTTCGGCGATCTTGTCACGACGGCCTGGTGGGACGACATCTGGCTGAACGAAGCCTTCGCCAGTTGGCTCGAAAGCAAGCTGCTGAACGAATGGAAACCGGATTGGAACATAAAATCCGATGCCGCCCGTTCCATAAATGTCATGCGTGCCGATAGCCTCACCACCGCGCGCCGGATCCGCCAGCCCATCGAAGCACCCGGCGATATCGCGAATGCCTTCGACGGTATCACTTACGGCAAAGGCGAAGCGGTCATCGGCATGTTCGAAAATTACGTCGGCCCGGAGGCGTTCCAGAAGGCCGTGCGTCTTTACCTCGAGCAGCACCAGTGGGGGAACGCAACCGCCTCTGATCTGCTCTCCGCTATTGACCAGGTCTCGCCGCAAAGCGGCGCGGGCGCGGCGTTTTCCACGTTCCTCAACCAGGTGGGGTTTCCGCTCGTGACTGCGACCGTCCGCTGTGCCGGTAATCCGTCCCAGGTTCAGCTCACGCAAACGCGTTTTTTGCCGGTGGGTTCGCCTGCTACGCCTGGTCAGCTTTGGCAGGTCCCCGTTTGTGCAGTGTGGAACGACGCGGCGGGAGCCCACCGCGACTGCAAGCTGCTCACAAAGGCGTCCGATACCTGGACGCTGAATGGCCTGCGCGGCTGCCCCACCTGGTTCTCCGCTGACTCGAGCGCCACCGGCTACTACGCCGTTTCCTACGAACCCGCCGCGGTCGCGGGCAATCTCGTCAGGAACGGATTGCCGAATTTGCAGCCTGCCGAGGCTGCCGCCACCCTGCGAAATATCCAGCTCATGTTCTCCTCTGGTTTGGGCGATCTGCACCAGGATCTCGGCTTCGCCCAGCACTTCAGCCGCAGTACCGACGCCGGTCTCGTCCGCCAATCCGCTGGCCTGGTGGAGAGCGTCAGCAGCTTTGTCCCTGACAACCTTCATGCGGAGTACGCTGCCTGGATCCGCTCGCTCTACCAGGCCAGCGCCCACGAACTCGGGTGGAACCCGAAGCCCGGAGAATCGCCGGAAATCCGTCAGCTCCGTATCGAAATCGTTCCATTGGTGGCAACGCGCGGCGAGGATTCCGAGTTGCAGGGGCAAGCCGCCGGACTCGCCCATACCTGGCTCAAAGAGCGCACATCGCTCGACCCGGATATGGTCGTGCCAGTACTCTCTACCGCGGCCTGGAACGGCAATCGTGCCTTCTTTGAAGAACTCGTCAATGCCATCCGCCAAACAAAAGTCCGCCGCGAGCGCCAGTGGATCATCGCCGCCCTGCCGGCTTTCCGCGACCCTACCCTTGCACAGGCCGCGCTCGATCTGATCTTCGAACCGGGCGTTGATCCGCGCGAATTCGAACGCAACCTCCTGGCCGCGTCCGACGAAAATCGTGAGATTCTGTGGAAGTTCGTTCAGCAAAACTTCGACAGGCTGAACAACACGCTGCCGGGGGCGCGCGGTATCCCTTTCGGCGCCAATCTTCCACTCGCGGCCGCCGGCTTCTGTGACGCCTCCCATCGCGAACAGGTCGATGCTTTCTTCCAGCCGCGCATCGCTAATCTGCCCGGAGGTGCCCGCAACCTCGCGAACACGCTGGAGCGCATCGAGCTCTGCGCAGCGCGCGCCGGAGTAGTTCAACCCGCGGCCGCTTCTTTCATGCAAGGCAAGTGAGCCGGAAGCGTCCTCTTCTCCCTGCTAAACTTAAGCCAAAATCGCACCTGCGGAGGTCACCCGCCCGTGGTGTGTGCGGATTGAAACAAAGAAACAAACATGGCCATCCAGACGCTCTTTGGCTCGGTCCCCACCGAACCAAACCTGCTTGACAAACTCAAGGCCGGCATCCAGAAAACACGCACCGGCCTGGTGGATCGCATTGAAGATGTGCTGTCGGGCAAAAAGGAAATCGATGCCGATCTTCTCGAAGAGCTTGAATACACGCTCATTACCGCCGATCTCGGCGTGCGCACCGTCGAGGACATCCTCGAGAGCATCCGCCAGCGCATCGATCGTAAGCTCACCGCCGACCCGGCCGAAATCCGCTCGCTCATCCGCCAGCACTTGCTCGAAGTTCTGCGCGCTTCGGAAACGCCCATTCACGTCGTCCGCACACCCCCCGCGGTCGTCATGGTCGTAGGCGTAAACGGAGCAGGGAAGACCACCACCATCGGCAAGCTGGCCAATCGTTTTCTCGGCGAAGGCCGAAAAGTCCTCCTTTGCGCTGCTGACACGTTTCGTGCCGCGGCCATCGAACAGCTCGAAGTCTGGGCGCAGCGTGCGAATGTCGAAATGATTCGCCAGAAGACCGGCGCAGACCCGAGCGCGGTCGTCTTCGACGCTCTGCAGGCGGCCAAGGCCCGCAGTGTCGATTACGTCATCGTCGATACCGCCGGCCGCCTCCACACAAAGGAGAATCTCATGGCCGAGCTCGAAAAAATGCGCCGCACCTGTCAGCGCGTTGTACCCGGCTCGCCGCACGAAGTGTGGCTCGTTCTTGACGCCACCACCGGGCAGAACGGCCTCGAGCAGGCGCGCAAGTTTACCGAATCGGCCGGCGTCACCGGCATTATTCTGACGAAACTCGACGGCACCGCCAAAGGCGGCGTAGTGGTGGCCATCGCGCGCGAGCTGAACCTGCCGATTCGCTTCATCGGTGTCGGCGAGAAAATCGATGACCTGCTTCCCTTCGAACCGGAAAAGTTCGTCGAATCGTTGTTCGATTAGGTGCCTCTATGTCAGTTTTCATGGAGGAAGCTCTCGAACTCGCGCGCCAGGGCCGCGGCCGCACAAGTCCTAATCCGGCCGTCGGCGCAGTCGTAGTCCGTGATGGCAAAGTGATCGGCCGCGGCTTTCATACCTGGGCCGGTGTTGATCACGCCGAGATTGTCGCCCTTCGCGAAGCCGGCAAAGATGCCCGCGGAGCCGCGCTCTACATCACTTTGGAACCGTGCTCGCATCAGGGCCGCACCGGGCCGTGTGCGGATGTCGTTATTCAATCCGGCATCGCGCGTGTGGTCGCCGCCATGCAGGATCCCAACCCGCAGGTCAGCGGTGAAGGTTTTGAGCGCCTGCGCCGCGCCGGCGTCGAAGTCGTCCTCGAGGACGAGCACACCGCCGCCGCCGAACGCCTCAACGAGGCCTTTGTGCACTTCATGCGAACCGGCAGGCCGCTCGTTACCGTCAAGGCTGCCCTCACGCTCGATGGCAAAATCGCCGCCCCGCAGGACAATATCGGCTGGATCACCAGCGAGGTGGCACGCGCTGACGTCCAACAGGTGCGCCACTTATCCGACGCCATCCTCACTGGGCTCGGCACCGTTCGCGAAGACGACTGCCTTCTCACCGATCGATCCGGTCTGGAGCGCGCGCGGCCGCTGCTTCGCATCGTTCTCGATTCCCAACTCCGCATTCCGCTTACCTCGAAGATGATCACGAGCGCGAAGAACGATGTCCTGTTAGTCTGTACGTCGGCCGCCCCGGCGGAGCGCCGCAAGGCTCTCGAAGATCGCGGCGTTCAGGTGCTCGTTGCGGATGGGCTTGCAGGCCGCACCGATCCGCGCAAAATCCTCGATTACCTTTCCGAAAAGCGCTATCTGTCGCTTATGGTCGAAGCCGGCAGCCACGTCAACTGGACCATGCTCGATTCGCAAATCGCCGATAAGGTGCTCTTCTACTACGCGCCGAAAATTCTGGGCGGTCTCAAGAGTCTGCCCGTTGCGGGCGGACAGGGCCGCATGCGCCGGGCGGATGCCATGCTGCTCGATCGCGTGACCATTCACCCTATCTCGCAGAACGAGTTCGCGGTCGAAGCGTACCTCATTAAGAGCTAACCAATGTTTACCGGCATTATCGAAGAGCTCGGGCGCGTCGCGGCGCTCGAGTCAAAACCGGCCGGCGCGCGCCTCACCGTTGCGTGCTCTCGCATCTTACAGGACGCCACGCTCGGCGCCAGCATCGCGGTTAACGGGGCCTGTCTCACCGCTGTTGAGCTCGCTTCGGATCGTTTCTCCGCCGATCTAGCCCCCGAAACGCTGAAGCGTACCAATCTTGGGGCTCTCACGCCCGGCGCGCCCGTGAACCTCGAGCGCCCGCTCCGTGCCAACTCGCGTCTGGACGGTCATTTCGTTCTCGGCCATATCGACGCCACCGCCGAAGTCGTTACGCTTGAAGCCTTAGGCGAATGTAACTGGTGGCTCAGCATCCGCGTCCCGCGTGAACTCACGCGCTACATCGTCAGCAAAGGGTCGGTTGCCGTCGACGGCATCAGCCTGACCGTCGCGGAAGTCGATGACGATCTTGTCGGCTTCACCATCATTCCCCACACCTTCGAACACACTGCCCTGAAAGCCCGCCAGCCCGGTTCCCTTGTGAATATCGAGGTCGACATTCTCGCCAAACACCTCGAGAAACTCGCCGTGGTATCGAGCACGCCACCCAGAGCGTCGGATTGAACCTGAAATCCAGATGCTCCAGCGCTTTCAGAAAATCCGGGTCCTCGGTACCTAAGTTTGAGATCGTCTTATCGATCAGGTCGAACGGCTCGAAGATTGCCAGATTGAAAAGATCAACTCCATGTCAACAATTCCTGTAGCGACCGATGCTTTCCAAACTATCGTAAGATTCGAATTCTAAGAGTAGCGTCCGGCAGACACGAACCGGTACGGACGTGCGGCAGAATATTGGGTTCAATGTGCAACAACTGTCATTTACGGCTGCGAACGTGAGCAGCATTTCGCGTTTGGCGAAGTCGCGTTTGAATAGCTAAGTGGTTCGGCGGGAATCCAATCAATGGCGAGCCACCGTCCGAAGAATCTCGCGACTTCTATCCCAAGCGCGGCGCGACACGGCACAGGAGGGCGCACTGACAATGGTGCTGAAAGGCCCTCCAGCTTGGTAATGACTTTTCTTTTCGGCATTGTGGATCTATGAATGACCGTGAACAGTGGGGATTGCGTGGCCCGGTGCGTTCCTGTCGGCTTCAACGTATCTGGTATTCACGCCGGTGCGGTGGAGATACGTGCGAGACCGAGGAGCGCAGCCACGTGACCATGTTAGAGTTCCGCGCTGATGGGGTTCTTGCCCAGCACTGGCACCACAATCCGGACGGCTCCTTCTGGAGCACAACCTACCACTATGACGATGCCGGAAGACTAATAACAACGCGCACGGAGAACGCCGGCGGTTTTGCGGATCTGCGAGTCTGGCAATATGACAACGCGGGCAGATTGGTGCGCATCCTATTTCGGAGTGGGGATGGCGATGATCGGACGGCCGAAAGTTATGAGTACGACGCCTCCGGATGCAAGAAAAAGACGCTCTGTGTCGACATAACAGCCCAACTCCCCGACACGCGTTATGGGTGGGGCGTTGAGGGTACAGACAGCATCTACTCAGCGCCAGGCGCCACAAAGCTGACCACGCTCTACAACGAACGCGACCAACCCACCAGTTTGTTGTTTCACGACGGGGCAGGCCGTCAGCTGAGCGGAGTTGAGTTTCGCTACGACGAAGCTGGGCGATTGATTGAAGAGGCACAGACGAACTCCGAGGAGGTACTGCCATCCGAAATGCTGGCGTCGTTAAGTCCGGCTCAACTGCAAACCGCACGAGCATTCTTTGGTGTGGGCAGGGAGTCCATACGATGCACACATTCGTATGACGGACAAGGTCACAGGGTCAAGACTCGGCTGAATATGGGGCCGCTTGCAGTCGACAGCAAAACGGTTACCTACAACGAACACGGAGACCCAATATTAGAGGTAGACGATCATGAGGGCCGGGAATTCGCCATCGACGATGAAGGCCAGGCCACCGATAGCCCGACTCGAGAAAGCGTCAGCCGCTCAGAGACGCGCTTCCGCTACGATTACGATTCACAAGGCAACTGGGTGTCGAAGACGATCGAGGGGCGTAGCAGAACGGAAGACGAGTTCACGTTATCGGCTGTCGAGCGGCGCACCATTACGTATTTCGTTTGATCAACAGGCGCTTGCCTGGCACTCGACAGTCATGCGGCTGGAGGTTCCACGGCAATAATTCGCCGATACGATTGATTCGGACGATATCAATGCGCACCAGCACGTAACGCAGCTTAGCCCCCGGCGACAAAGGCTCTGGCTGCGCTCAGAACCCTCTTGCCGTCACTTTCGATATCGCCCTCTCTAAGCAGGCCGATCGGAACTTGGTCTTCGAGTTCCGGATTCAGCCCAATGAGCCAGGCCTGCACAACAGCAGGTGTATCGAATTGAGCGAGCATCGCTGCAACATGATAGGTGAGTCTTATGCGGCGCTCTACGTCCTTCTGGGGCGTCGAACCATGTGACCAGCGCTCGATAGCGCGCGCGTCTTTTATGGAGGCGATATACGCAATCAGTTTGCGGCCGATGAGCGAAACGAGCGCATCCACCACCTGCGGTAAGGGGGCTGTTGTCGCTTTTCGATGCGCTTCCAGGTCCGGCTTTGCTGCTGCAAGTGTTGCCACAGTAACCCCCTCTGCCCTGACTATAACACCAAAATCCCTTCTTAATCCCATCAATATCACAGGTCCTTGCAAGCAGCATAGATTTCTGGTCTGTTCGGAATGCCTGGGATCGCTTCGGAAGTCAAAACAAACAAAGGGATTGCTGCTCTGCCGAACATTCGTGACCGGGCCTGTTTCGCCCACCGCAGCCTCTTGAACATGCGACCATGATTGAACATGCGTCGGCTCCTGCTCTTGGCTGCTTTTGCTTCCTTCTCAGCTATTGGTTTCGCGGTGCAGAACGCCCCTCAGGTACCCGAAAAGCTCAGGCCTCCCGATACGCAAACGCTCCTGTTTTAAGCCCACGGCCAAGGGGACCAGATTTACACGTGCAAGCAGACCGGCGATCAGTACGCCTGGGTCCTGAAGATGCCCCGCGCGGAGTTACTGGGTGAAAACGGTCAGCGCGTTGGCCGCCATTTCGCAGGACCCACGTGGGAAGCAAGCGACGGCAGCCGCGTCGTCGGGAAGATGATTGCAAATCTCCCCTCTCCCGACTCCGGTTCCATTCCCTGGCTTCTGATTTCGGCTGTAAGTCATGAGGGCACCGGTAAGATGACTCGCGTCGAGAGCATTCAGCGCCTCAATACAAAGGGCGGCAAAGCGCCCGCTGCCGGCTGCGACGCTGCTCACACGAACGCCGAAACCTCAGCTCCCTACGAAGCCGACTACTATTTTTACGGCGCCCGGTAGTTGCCGCATTACGCCTGCTGGCGATTGATCCACTTCTCCACCAGGGGCACTTGGCAAGCGAGCACGCGTCGCACCAGCGCTTCGGGAACGCTATCCGAGATCACGAGATCTCGATGCACCTGTTTTAAGAACTGCTCTGACACGGCGCGATCGAAGAGCCCCAACAGGCAGTCATAGTATCCGTCGACATTCAACAAACCACATGGCTTCCGTTGCAAGCCCAATTGGGTCCAGGTCAGAACTTCGCAGAACTCCTCAAAGGTGCCGTAACCGCCCGGCAGCGCGATGAAGGCGTCGGACAAATCCGCCATCAAAGCCTTACGCTCATGCATCGACCCGACCACTCGCAAGTCGGAAAGGCCTTGGTGCGCTATTTCCTTTTCCACCAGCGTGCGCGGAATGACGCCGGTGACTCGTCCTCCCGCCGCAAGCGCCGTATCGGCGATGACTCCCATCAATCCGACTTTGCCGCCGCCGTACACAATCGAAACGTCGTTCGCGGCAAGATGCCTTGCCAGGGATATCGCAGCGGTTGCATAAACTTCTCGTGATCCCTGGCTGGAACCGCAAAAAATGCAAACGCTTCTGGCCATTACCGCGAGCAGCCGCCCTCAAGCTTTCAATTCTTCCCTGATCTCCGCCGCTGCCTTGCGCGCCTCTGGTATCGCCCCGATCGGAAAGCTGATCGCCCCCACTTTCGGATGCCCGCCCCCGCCATATCTTTCGCAGATCGTTGCAAGGTTATGCCGCAGCGGTTCCCGCACCCAGGGATTCGATCCCACTGAGACCTTTGTCCGGAAACTCGAAGTCGACACTGAAACCGTGTAGGCCGAATCCGGAAACAGGTAGTACGGAATAAACTTGTTGTATCCCTCGATCCCGAAATCTACCAGGTCGAAATAAATCACTCCGCGATCGCACGAACCCGTCTTCTGGATCACGTCAATGTTTCGCAGGTGCGTCGCGTGCAGTCTCCTGTATTCGGCCTGAATCTCCGGGTCCGCGATGATTTGTGCGAGCTTCGAGTGCTGCATCGCGCGAATGATCTTCTGCACCAGACGGGGCCCCTTGCTGCCCTCAATCACCAGTGTGAGCTGCATCGCCGGCGCGTTCATCTCCACCGCGGCTTCCGCGCTTTCATAGAGTGCGCCGTCCACAATGTCCGCCCAGGTGACCAACTCCTCCAGGTCTGGAGCTTCGAACCCATACTGCCGTTTCACGACGGTTGAAATGAACTTCGTGCAGGAGCGGAAGCTCGGATCAAATAATTTCCTCCCCGAAGTATCGCGCCGGAAATGTTCCGCATCCTCCGGGCTCAGAAACGCGCTTTGGTGATGGTCGAACCACCATGTCAGGTTCGGATTTGTTGCGTACTTGAAATCAACTATGACATTGGCGTCACCGTCAAACAGGCTGTCTTCAAACAGTTGGTCAGCCCGGTGCGCCAGTCCCGTGTAATGGAACGTTGCGCCAGGATAAAATCTCTCTTGTAAAAAACGCGTGACAAACGCTGCCGAGGCTGCCCCATCGAAGCAGTGGTCATGGTAGAGGACTCGCACCGTCATCAAAAACGCATGGTCTCCAAAAACCTTTTAGATTGCCTGACCAAACGGAGAAATGCAAGCGATAGGCGATAATTTAGGAAAGCGCACAGGGAGATCGTTGCCCGTTGTGCGCGTTTTAGGAGAGCGCACAGGGAGATCGTTGCCCGTTTTGCGCGTTTTAGGAGAGCGCACAGGGAGATCGTTGCCCGTTTTGCGCCTTTAGTGGCTCTTGGTTTTAGAAGTGTGCGGCCATCCGCGTCACTGTAGAGCGTAATCGTAACCTGGGTTGCTCTTTGAGCGAACCCGCCGTGTTCTTGTGCCTTGCGAGCCAAGCACGTATCGTAGAAGTTACCCGCAATTCAACCTGACTTGAACCCATGCTCAAACCAAAAGAAGAACGCCACCCGGACCTGAACCCACAGGAAACGGCAGAGTGGCTTGAGGCCTTAGAACAGGTCGTGGATGAGGAAGGGCCTGACCGGGCCGCCTATCTGCTCGAGAAATTGTTGGATCGTGCCGCCGGCTTCGGTGTTTCCACGCCGCAATCTCTTAACACGCCGTATGTGAACACGATCCCCGCGCACGAAGAGCTGCCGTATCCAGGAGACCGTGCACTCGAACGGCGCATCAAGAGCCTGATTCGCTGGAATGCGGCTGCCATGGTTGTTCGCGCCAACAAATACGATCCCAATATCGGTGGCCATATCTCCACCTATGCTTCGCTCGCTACCATCAGCGAAGTCGGGTTTAATCATTTCTTCCGCGCGGCCATCGATGGGCAGGCCGGCGACCTCGTCTACTATCAGGGCCACGCCTCGCCGGGTGTTTACTCGCGCGCCTTCCTCGAAGGCCGGCTCACTGAAGAGCATCTCTTCAACTTCCGTCATGAGCTCCGCGATCATCCAGGCCTGTCCTCGTATCCTCACCCCTGGCTCATGCCCGATTTCTGGCAGTTTCCCACCGTGTCCATGGGTCTCGGGCCGATTAATGCCATCTACAATGCCCGTTTTCTCCGCTATCTCGAAAATCGCGAACTGATCCCCAAAACGGGCCGCAAGGTCTTCGCCTTCTGCGGCGACGGCGAGCAGGATGAGCCCGAATCCACCGGCGCTCTCCATATCGCTTCCCGCGAAAAGCTCGACAATCTTGTCTTTGTCGTCAATTGCAACCTCCAGCGGCTTGACGGTCCGGTGCGCGGTAACAGCAGCATCGTCCAGGAGCTCGAACGCATATATCGCGGTGCCGGCTGGAACGTCATCAAGGTTCTCTGGGGCAGCGATTGGGACGAACTCTTCGCTCGCGACACAAGTGGTCTTCTGATCAAGCGCATGGAAGAGTGCGTCGATGGCGAGTACCAGAACTACAAGGCTCGCGGCGGCGCCTATGTCCGTAAGGAATTCTTCGGCAAGTATCCCGAGCTGCTCAAGCTCGTCGAGGATAAGACTGACGAGCAACTAGCCATGCTGCGGCGCGGTGGTCACGACCCCGTAAAGGTCTACAACGCCTTCAAACGCGCTGTCGAGCACCAGGGTCAGCCCACCGTCATTCTCGCCAAAACGGTTAAGGGCTATGGCCTCGGCGAAGCCGGCGAGGGCAAGAACATCACGCACCAGCAGAAGAAGCTCAATGAGGATGAGCTCGTCTATCTCGCCAAACGCTTCGATCTGAATTTTACGAAGGAACAGATTCATTCCATTTCCTTCGTGCGTCCGGGCAACGATACCCCTGAGATCCAGTACCTGCAGGAACGCCGCCGCGCTTTGGGCGGCTATCTGCCGGCGCGCAATCCCAGGAAGATTGAGCTCAAGGCGCCTTCGCTCGAAGCCTTTCACGAATCGCTTGCCGGCTCGCGCGGCCGCGAAGCCTCTACCACCAGCGCTTTTGTCGCTGTGCTCAAAGCGCTGATCAAGGTTCCCGAACTCGGCAAGTACGTTGTGCCGATCATCCCCGATGAAGCCCGCACTTTCGGCATGGAGTCCATGTTCCGGGAGCGCGGCATCTATGCTCCGCAAGGCCAGCTCTACAAGCCCGTCGATAGCGACGTGCTCATGTACTACAAGGAAGCTCAGAACGGGCAGATCCTCGAAGAAGGCATCACTGAGGCGGGCGCGATGGCATCTCTGACCGCTGCTGGCACTGCCTACGCCACCGTTGGTATCCCCACTATCCCGTTCTTCATTTACTATTCGATGTTCGGCTTCCAGCGCATCGGTGATCTCATCTGGGCTTTCGGCGACTCCCGCGGCAAGGGATTTCTCATCGGCGGCACCGCCGGCCGTACCACCTTGCTCGGCGAAGGTTTGCAGCACGACGACGGTCATAGCCACGTGCTCTCGAGCGTCATTCCCAACTGCAAGAGCTACGACCCCGCCTGGGCATACGAAATCGCAGTCATCGTGCAGGACGGCATTCGCCGCATGTACGAGAACAATGAGGACCACTTCTACTACCTCACCGTCTGCAACGAGAACTACGCGCACCCGCCCATGCCCGAAGTTCCGAACCTGCGCGAAGGCATCCTGCGCGGCATGTACCTCTATCAGGCCTCGCCCACCGGTTCCGCTCAGGTCACGCTCTTTGGCAGCGGCCCCATCCTCAACGAAGCGCTCAAGGCGCAGAAAATTCTCGCCGAGCAATACGGCATCGGCGCCAACGTATGGAGCGTTACCAGCTACACCGAGCTCCGCCGTGACGCGCTCATCGCCGACCGCTGGAACCGACTGCATCCCAGCGAGACGCCTCGCAAACCCTACCTCGTCGAGGCGCTTGGCAACAGCGACATGCCGATCATCGCCGCGAGCGATTACATGAAAATCGTCGCCGATCAGATCTCGCCGTGGCTGCCCGGACGCCTCACTGCGCTCGGTACCGACGGCTTCGGCCGCAGCGACAACCGCGAGCATCTGCGCCGCTTCTTCGAAGTCGACGCTGCTAGCATCGCCGCCGCTGCTCTTTCGCGTCTCGCCGCATGGAACCGTTTCGACTCCAGCCGCGCCGCGCAAGCTATCCGCGATCTCGGCATCAATCCCGATAGCATCGACCCTTCTCTCGCCTAACTATTCTTAACCGGCTCCGGTGCTGCACCGGAGCCGCATACCCTTCTACCTAACTCAATCCAATTAGCAGTTTTTCAGTACCTGCCGCGCTGTACCCGCACTCCGCGGCAGGCGCGTCCGATTGCTTGAAAAGAGTGGCATCTATAGGCCATATCAGCCAAAGCCACCGCATCATTTCAAACATTGGGAGGAGTTTGTTTGAGGTTTATTAGCACCACAATTCCTGTCGCGCTGGCGTTGTGCGTCGGCGCGTCGTTAGTGCACGCACAAGCCGGCCCCGACGTGTTTTTCGGTGTCGGCACTGCAATGAACAGCTCGAGTAATCAATCGATCGATACTTTCGGAACCGGCGTTCCCTACACCACGCCGCGCCTGGCCGGCACTTTCGGTAAAGCGGGTGCCGACGTCTTGATCACGCCCTCTTTCGGCGTCGGTGGCGAGACTGACTTCCGCTTTTCGCAGGGTGCCTACGCCGGCTTGACTTACCGTCCCGTCTTCTATGACTTCAACGGTATCTGGCTGCCGGCCGCCCGTCGTTTCAAACGTGTCGTTCCTGAACTGCAGGCGGGTCTCGGCGGCGTGAACCTTCGCTTCTACGCGCCGAACGGCAGCTCTTGCGACCCGTTCACCGGTTGCTCGGGCGGTGGTAGCTCGTTTGTCGAGAGTTCCAACCACTTCCAGGTTCACCTCGAAGCGGGTGTTCGACTCTATCTCACGTCCCATGTCTTCCTGCGTCCGCAGGTCGACGCGCACTGGGTCAACAATTTCTTCCAGTTCGGCAGCAACTGGGTCCCCGAATACGGCGCCTCTCTCGGCTGGAGCTTCGGCGAGCACTAAAATCCGCCCTTACGCGCCAGCCGCCCCGGATCAGTCTGGTCCGGGGCTTTTTTTATTCCACATTTATCCGCCGGCGCCGTCGTGGGAAAATCTCCACAGGCATGCTCATGGCGACACCTCGCCCGTTACGCATCGTCCTTCCTGGTGGCAGCGGCCATGTTGGCCAGATTTTGGCCCGGCATTTTTCTGAACAGGGCCATTCTGTCACCGTCATAGCGCGTCACCCGAAACCTTCCGAGTGGGAGACGCTCATCTGGGACGGCGAAACCCCCGGCTCCTGGGCCCGGGCGCTTGACGGGGCCGACGTTGTAATCAATCTTGCCGGCCGCACCGTCAACTGCCGCTATAACGCCGCAAATCGCCGCGAAATCAAGAATTCCCGCATCTTTTCCACCCGCCTGGTGGGTGATGCCATTGCAGCTTCTCCAAACCCTCCCGTTTTGTGGATGAACGCCAGCACCGCGACCATTTACCGCCACAGCATTGATCGCCCCATGGACGAAATCACCGGCGAAATCGGCGGTAACGAGCCCGGGGTTCCCGCCGAATGGCGGTTCAGCATCGATGTCGCCACCGGTTGGGAGCGTACCTTCTTCGCGGTAGAAACTCCTCGCACGCGCAAAGTAGCCCTCCGCAGCGCCATGGTGATGAGTCCGGAGCCCGGCGGCGCTTTTGACGCGTTGCTGCGCCTTGTGCGATGGGGCCTCGGCGGACCGGCTGGCCCCGGTGACCAGTTCGTGTCGTGGATCCACGACGTCGATTTCGTTCGCGCCATTGAGTTCCTGATTGCGCAGCAAGAAATCTCCGGCGCTGTCAATATTTCCTCCCCATTCCCCATTCCGAACCGCGAGTTCATGTGCAATTTGCGCCGCGCCTGGTGCACGAGTTACGTTGGCCTGCCGACGCCGGAGTGGGCCCTCGCCATCGGCGCGGTATTCCTGCGCACTGAGCCTGAACTCGTCTTGAAGAGCCGTCGGGTCATTCCCCGCCGCCTGATGAATGCCGGCTTCGAATTTCATTTCCCGAAGTGGCGCTCCGCCTGCCAGGACCTCGTCACCCGCTGGCGCCAGCTCAATTCCGACTAATCCAACCCTCCGCGTTCATTCAGCACGTAGACTGTCTACACCCGGCTGTGATAGTAGTAGATAGCCTACATCCTGGTGCCATCCATGCGAATGTTCTTTCACCGCTTCTTCCGGCGTCGCGATCTGGAGCGCGATCTTCAGTCCGAATTGCAATCTCATCTCGCCATGGACGTACGCGACCGCATCGAACGCGGCGAATCACCGCAATCTGCGCAAACTGCCGCCACTCGGGAATTCGGCAATGTCGGCCTCGTTGCAGAAGTTACTCGCGACATGTGGGGCTTTGCCTCGCTTGAACAAATCGTCAGGGATGCACGCTACGCCTTTCGTATCCTCGGCAGCGCGCCCCTCTTCACCGTAATCATCGTTCTGGCGCTGGCTCTCGGCATCGGTTCCACTACTGCCATCTTTAGCGTTGTCCACGGAATTCTCCTCCGCCCGCTTCCGTTTCCTGATCCGAACCGGCTCGTTATGCTGTGGGAAGTTCCGCCGAACACCAAGAAGCCGAACGTAGTCGCTCTCAATAATTTCGTCGCGTGGAAGCAGCGTAGCCACGCCTTTGACTCCATGGCCGCCTACTTCCAGATTCCGATGAACCTGCTCGGCAGCCGGCAAACCGAGCAGGTTCCAGGGCTCGCCGTCACCTCTGAGTTCTTCAAAGTTCTTGGCACCCCGCCGCTCCTTGGCCGAACCTTCCGCCCCGGCGAGTATGACCGCGATGAACCGCGCCGCGTTGTTCTCAGCTACGGCGCTTGGCAGCGTCTGTTTGGCGGCAGCCCCGATGTCATCGGAAAGCGCATCTCTATCAACGTCAGCCATCACGAAATCATCGGCGTGATGCCGCCCGGATTCGGTCTGCGCGAAAAAGCGGATCTCTACGTCCCGCTCGCCATCAATTTCGAAGAAGGCCGCAACTACTCCGTCATTGCCCGCCTTCGCCCCGATGCCACCCTCGGCGCCGCCAAATTCGAACTAGCCGCGATTGCCGCCCATACCGCTCAGGAGAACCCTTCGCTCAATTCCGGATGGAGCGCCACCGCTGTCCCGCTCCTGACTGAAACCGTAGGCGAGATTCGCCCCGTGCTCCTTGTTCTCTTTGCCGCCGTCACTCTGGTGCTCTTAATCGCCTGCGCGAACGTGGCCAATCTGCTGCTGATGCGGGGAACCCGCCGCGCCCGCGAAATCAGCGTTCGCCTGGCGCTCGGCGCCAGCACCCGGCGAGTTGTCACACAACTCATCGTCGAACACCTTCTGCTGTCGACGCTCGGCGGAGCACTCGGTCTGGCGCTCGCCATCGTCGCGGTCCGTGTTCTCATAGCCGGCCTGCCCGCCGCCGTCGCCATTCCGCGCCTGCAGGAAGTCACCATCGATCCCGCAGTCCTCATCTTTTCGGCGCTCGTTGCCCTCGTCTCCAGCCTGCTCTTCGGTCTTGCGCCCGCCCTGCAGGCCACCCGGGCGGACCTCATCGTCGGCCTCCACGAATCAAGCCGCTCCGTTACCTCCGGCCGTAAGCTTCGCAGCGCTTTAGTCGTCGCCGAAGTGGCGCTTGCCTTCATTCTGGTCGCCGCTGCCGGACTCATGGTGCGCAGCTTCCTTCGTCTGGCGCGCGTCGATCCCGGCTTCCACGCCGAAAACGTTCTCACGCTGCGCATGCTGCTTTTGCCCGTCCGCGACCCCCATTTCACGCCCAAGCAGTTGACCAGATGCTTCAGCACATCCGCGCTCTCCCGGGAGTGCTGTCGGCCGGCTCCATCGGCATTCTTCCCATGCAGGGCACGAATTCCGGCACGTGGTATTACCCCGCGGAGCGGCCTGAGCCGCCGTTCAATCGCCGTCCCGAAGGCGATGTCTCCATCATCACGCCCGGTTATTTCCGCGCGCTCGGCATCCCCGTTCTGCAGGGCCGCGACTTTAATGACCACGACCGTCCTGGCGCGCCTCTGGTCGCCATCCTGAATCAGGCCGCCGCGCGCATGCTGTTCCCAGGTGAAAACCCAATCGGCAAGCGCGTCCGCGTCTGGTGGTCCCAGACGTCCCCTGTTCAGATCGTCGGCGTAGCAGCCGACATCCGCCACAGCCAGCTCAACACGCCGCCGGATCCCTGCCTCTTCATGCCGAATGATCAGCAGCCGTTCCCGTTTTCTTCCCTTGTCGTGCGCACGGTTGGCGACCCGGCCGCGGTTACCGCAGCCATCCGTCAGCAGATCCGCGAAGTGGATGCCGATCAGGGCGTGGCCGAAGTCGAATCGATGCAGCAGCTCGTCGCCGATTCTATTGCGCGCCCACGCCTCGAGACCTGGCTCCTCTCCGCATTCGGATTCGTTGCCCTCTCGCTCGCCTGCCTCGGCATCTACGGCGTGATCGCTTACTCCGTCACCCAGCGCGCTCGTGAGATCGGCATCCGCGTCGCGCTCGGTGCCACCCGGCCGCTGGTTTTCCGCATGATTCTCGCCGGTGGCTTCCGCCTGACGGCATTCGGCCTCGCCGCCGGATTGGCCGGTGCCGCCCTTCTCACGCGCTTTCTCCGCGGCCTCCTTTTCGAGATCCGGCCGAATGATCCCGTCACGCTGCTTGTGGTTATTGCTCTCCTTGCCTGCGTGGCGCTTCTGGCCTGCTATTTCCCCGCCGCCCGCGCCGTGCGCGTAGATCCCGGCGTTGTCTTACGTGAGGAGTAGCAGTCCTGCAAACGGAGTGGGGCAGGCTTCAGCCTGCCGGGTTTTCCTTCGCCCGCTCCCTCAGGCTCGCCGCAAAGATCTGAAACATGCTGCGAATTTCGTCCGGAGTGGGATCCGGTTGCCCGGTCTTGCGCTCAGAGATCGCCTGGTCCCGCAGCATACTCTCGAGCATCCCGATGAAACCCGATGCAATCGCTCGCGGCCGCAGCTTCTTCTCCAGCTCACTCCCTTTGAGCAGCGCGGCGACAAGCTTGGTCACTTCGTCATACATCCGGTGGAGACCTTCCGTCAGAATGAAGTCCGGTCCCTTGCTCCGAAGGCGCCGCCCCTCAAACAGCATCAGGTCGCGCAGCTCGCGGTCTTCCGTTAGCATTTTTACCAGCAGCTCGAAAATCACCCGCAGGCTCTCAAGCGGCGTCGTAGACACTGACGCGGCGGTATAAACGAACGCCAGCTTTGCCCACCCAATATCGAAGATCTTCAGCAGCAGGCCTTCCTTACTGCCGAAATACTTCACCAGTTGCGACTCGCTCGTCCCCGCATCCCGGGCAATCGCCGAAGTCGTTGTATTCTCAAATCCTTTTGTCGCAAACAGCTTCTTGCCCGACGCAAGAAGCCGTTCTTCGACTGATAGCGTGGTGCCGGAGTAGGACACAGATCGGCCTCATACTACCATAATTCGAATCCGCGCTACTACACTTGCAAGTAAGGCTTTGAATGCTGGCTAACGGGGCAGGATAAATGCGTACAACATATCACCCGCGCCCACCACCAGATACTGTCGTCCATCCAACTCATACGTCATGGGCCCATTGCTCACGGGCGATGTCAGCCCCGCGTGCCAGAGAATCTTTCCATTCTCCGGGTTGAACGCAATGAAGTTTGCTGAGGGGTCGCCCGTGAACAGCAACTTGCCCGCCGTCGTCAGTATGCCCGAAATAGATTCGCCATCGCCCGGAAACACGTGTTTCCACTTGATCTTGCCGGTCTTGTAATCCAGCGCGACTAGCTCCGACTTCGACCATACGCCGCTATCACGCCCTCCGTATCCCTCCGGCTTCTCGCTCGTATCGGTCAGATAGTAAACGCTGTAGGAAGGCGATGCGCTTACATAGAACAGGCCCGTCTCGGGATCGAAACTTGGCGGGGGCCAGTTCGTCGCGCCGCCCGACGCGGGAATCACCAGTGCCCCGTCCGTCTTCGGCTCTTTCGCCGGATTCGGAATCGGCTCGCCCCGCGAGTCCACGCCCGTTGACCAGTTCAGATCGATAAACGGCGCCGTTGCCACGCTTTTTCCGTTCGTCCGGTCCAGCACAAAGAAATAGCCATTGCGCGCCGCCTGTGCCAGTAGCTTTCGCTTCTGCCCGTTGATCTCGGCATCGAACAGAACCGGCTCCTCCACGTTGTCCCAGTCGTGCGTATCATGCGGCGACGCCTGGAACCACCACACCAGCTTCCCTGTGTCGGGATTCAGCGCCACAATCGAACACGTCCACAAATCATCGCCCTTGCGCCCTTGTCCGGCATGCACCGGATTTGGATTACCCGTTCCCCAATACAACAGGTTCAGTTCGGGGTCGTAGGTCCCGGTCAGCCATGTCATGCCGCCGCCGTGCGTCATTGCCTGCGCATTCGGCCACGTCTCTGATCCGGGTTCGCCCGGCCGCGGCTCCGTATTCCAATGCCACTGCACCGCCCCTGTCTCCGGATCCCGCGCCTCCAGGTAGCCGGGCACGTCCAGCGAATCCCCACCCACGCCTACCAGCACGTGGTTCCCAATCACCAGGGGCGCGGGCGTCGAGAAATACTCTTGCGCCAGGTCCGCAATCTCCACCGCCCAGCGGAACTTTCCCGTATCCTTCTCGAGCGAGACTAAATGATTGTCCGGCGTTTCAAAGAACAGCCAGTTGTGATAAATCCCAACACCGCGGTTGCCCGTGTGGATCCCGCCCTTACTCTCCCATTTGTAGTGCCAGATCTGGCGCCCGGTGCGCGCATCCAACGCCCATGCGTGGTCCGGCACGGTGAAATAAAGAACTCCGTCCACCTCGAGCGGGGTCGACTTGATCTCCGTCCCGAACGGACTCCCGCCCGACCCCGTATTCGCGTGATACAACCACGCGAGCTGCAGATTCTTCACGTTGTCCTGGTTGATCTGCTTCAGCGGGCTGAACCGCCGACCCGAATAGTCGCCGTTATAGGTCGGCCACAAATTCGGCGTCGGCTTCACGATCGCCGCCGGATCCAACCCCTGCGCGGCTACCGCCAGCGGCAGACAAACCAAAGCGGCAAGCTTCAGAAAAGGGGACTGTCCCTTGTGGACTGTCCCCGCCCTTCGGTCCAACGCCCCATAAGGGGACTGTCCCTTGTGGACTGTCCCCGCTTTCCCCATCTTCGATACGAGGCCCTTCACTTGAGTGTCTCCAGGTAAGCAAGAATATTGTGCATCTCCGCGTCGCTGTATTGCTTCAGCAGCTCTTCGTGCTTGGCGAGCGGATCGTTCACCTGAACGTTGATCCCTTTCTCGTCTTCAAAAATCCACGAATGATGCTGCCCCTCGGCATCCGTCATCGCCACGCTGAAATCGTCCATCCGGTTCAGCTTCCCCGAATACGTCTGCCCCGAGGAAAGCGTCACCGTAACCGTCTTCTGCTCTCTCGGATCAGCCGGTCCCGATTCGTCCGAGCCCCCCGACTTTGGATACAGGAACCGTGACTGCAGCTTTACTGGCTCGAATTTTGTGGCGACATGCGCCAGATCGCCCGTCGCCGAATGGCAGCTCGCGCAATGCGCGCTGAAGTAGGCTTCTCCAGCCTTCGGGTCTCCCGTCACAATGTTCTGAATCTTGTAACTCATCCGGTTCGCCGCGGCCTGAGTTCGGCCCAGCAGGAACTGCGCGATGTCGTGAACCTGCGCGTCTGTCAGGTTTGTGAAGGCCGGCATGCCTTTCCCCGGCCGCCCGTTATGCACCACCGGTCCGATCTCTTTTCCGGTCCCCTGGTCGTGCAGCACCACCAGCGATCGCACCAGGTCCGGTCCCGTCGCCCCGCCTGTCGCATCGGAGCCATGGCAGAACCCGCACGTTGAAACGAACACCGCCTGTCCTCGCTTCGCCGCTTCCGCGTCCGGCGGCGCGCCAATCGCCAGAAAGTTGCGCATCGCCTCCTGTTCCGCCGGCGGAGGCACGCCCTGCTGCCCCGTCTCGCCCTGCTGTGCCTTCGTCTGCGTTTGCGCCTTCTGTCCGGCAAACGCGGTAATACCAGCGCCCAGCATCGCAATGCCGAGCCAACGACCAGGTCTCATCTTCTTGGAGGATCTCCTCTGTTCAAATCAGTATTGCAGGCGCTCTCATGAAAAAACTGATAAACCAGCCTGAACACGTTGTCTCCGAAATGTGCGATGGGTTCACCGCCCTTTATCCCGCCGTCTCCCGCCTTGGAAATCAAAACGTCCTCCTACGCTCGGATTGCGCCCACGTACGCGATCTTCAGGTGGCGCTCATTTCCGGCGGCGGCAGCGGTCACGAGCCCGCCCATGCCGGCTACATCGGCCAGGGGATGCTGAGCGCTGCGGTTGCCGGTGAGGTTTTTACCTCGCCGCCCACCGCCTCCGTTCTTTCCGCCATTCGTGCCGTCGCCGGCAAGCCCGGCGCACTCCTGATCGTCAAGAACTACACAGGCGATCGCCTCAACTTTGGTCTGGCAGCGGAAATGGCCCGCGCCGAAGGCACGTTGGTCGAAACCGTGATTGTCGCCGATGATGTCGCCCTCGCCGGCTCCGAACAAACCGCCGGCCGCCGCGGCATCGCCGGCACCGTCCTGATTCATAAGATCGCCGGCGCTGCTGCCGCCGAAGGCAAAGATCTTCCGCAGGTTGCTTCTGTCGCGCAAGCCGCCGCCGAAAACGTCGGAACTATGGGCGTGTCCCTTTCTGCCGGCATCTCTCCCGTCACCGGTAAGCCGAGCTTCACTCTCGCCGAGAATGAGATCGAACTCGGACTCGGCATCCACGGCGAACCCGGTGTCCGCCGCATCTCCCTCCGTCCCGCCGCCGAACTTGCCGATGAACTTCTCTCGAACATCATTACCGCCCTGCGGCTTCGTTCCGGAGAAAGGATTGCGGTCCTCATCAACAATCTCGGCGCAACCACCAACATGGAATTGGCCGTCGTCGCGCGCCGCGCACTCGCCTCTCTCCACTCCCGCGGGCTGCTCGTCGAGCGTATCTACGCGGGAGCATTCATGACCTCTCTCGATATGGCCGGTGTCTCCGTCTCCCTCCTGCGCCTCGATGAGGAGCGCCTTCGCTTGCTCGATGCTCCCACTACCGCGCCCGCTTGGCCGAACGTCTTGCCCATGGCCCCTGCTCCTCTCGGCGAGCAGATCATCCCCTATACGGACGGCGTTCCCGTCGCCGCCGGAGGACCACCCGAAACACCGCGCGGAAGGACGCTGCAAGCGGCTGTCGACGCCGCCTGTAAAGCTCTCATCGAAGCCGAAACACGCCTTACGGAAATGGATCGCATCGCCGGCGATGGGGATCTCGGTATCAATATGGCGCGCGCCGCCGGCGCTATAAAAGAACGTTTGTCCGGCTACCCGTTTGACAATCCTCCTCAAGCCTTCAAAGCCCTCGGACACACACTGCAGGATGTATTGGGCGGCTCCTCCGGACCCCTTTATGGAGTTCTCTTTATAAGACTGGGCAACTCGCTCGAAGGCAGCTCCGTCGACGATCCAAATACCTGGGCGCTCGCCTGCCTCGAAGCAGCCAATGCTGTCAGTGAACTCGGCGGTGCCGCCGTCGGAGACCGCACCATGCTTGATGCCCTGATTCCCTTCACACGAACGTTTTATCAGCAGCTCACCGCTGCCGGTGTGTGGAAAGCCGCGCTTCAACCTGCGTTGGCCTCTGCCGAAGCCGGGGCCGAAAGCACCGCCCGCATGACCGCGCGCCGCGGCCGCTCCAGCTATCTCGGCGAACGGATCCTCGGTGTGCCGGACCCCGGGGCAATCGCAGTTGCCATCTGGCTGCGTGCCGCAGTCTCCGCGCTCGCCGAATAACCTGTAGACTCGAATTTGAGGAAACCGCTTGCCTCTCCGGCGTCTGGGCTATCTGCTGTGTTTGTCATTTACCTTCCTCCCCGTCGCTCGGGGACAAACCGCGGCGCCTGAGCCTCCGGTGCCCGCTGACCCCCTTGAACTCGTAACAGGCGACGCGCAGATAACCGCTAGCCCTGAACAGCGCCAGCAGACTTTGCAACTCCTCAATCAGGCTCACGATCTTTCGAACGTGCAGGCGCAGGCCTATCACTTGAGGGCCACATTCACATCGTCCGGCTCGTCGCAGTACGACGGCAGTTGGCAGACCGAAGACATATCGCCGTCCCGTGGTATCTATCGCTGGACGGCGCAAGGTAGATCTTATTCGGTGACCAATCTCTATCTCGATCGCTTGCTATACAGCAATCAACCGGCCCAGGGCATGCCGCTGCGTCTGGCGCAGTTTCGCCTCGCCGTCTTCTTTCTTTATTCGGAAGTCGGTCCTCGGGCCTCGTTGCGCACCGCTTCGGCCAATATGAACGGGACGGAACTGACCTGCATCCTGATCGCCCACGGGGCGCGCACAGCGGCCGCGGCGCATGGCCGCCGTTGGAGAGAGAGCGAATACTGCCTCGACCCGAAATCAGGCGTTTTAGTGACCTACTCTCCGGCACCCGGCATGTACGTCCTCTACGACTATTCCAATGCTCTGCACCTTCACGATCGAATCGTGCCCGGCAAGTTCACCATCACGGAAGCCGGCCAGACTGTACTGGAAGCGCGCATGGAAAGTCTGACGGACCCCGCCGGCCTCGACCGCAGCCTCTTCACTCCCGCAGCCGGCATGAATCAGATCGGAGTCGGCTCGCTCATGACCCCGCCTTGGCACCTTTCCATGACGATTCAGCAAGGTAACGTTACGGGACAACTCTCCGCCCAGCGAGTGATTCTTCACGGAATGCTCACACCCAACGGTCACCTGAAGGAACCCGAGGTTCTCGCCAGAACCGACCCGACGCTGAACCAGAATGTATTGGATCGTGTAAAAGACGGGCCCTTCTTCAGCGAAGAGACGGAACCGGGCACGACACCGCAAACGCACGAAGTCTTCATCGAGGTCACGCTCAACGGCCCCGGAACCTAGAAAAGCAACCTTGCTGGGTTAGACAATGGGTTAGGCAACCGATTAGGCAGCCTTCCGCCGCTGGCGCCACACTGGAACGACCAGCAAGCCCAAAGCGACAAGCGGATAGTACGCGGGTTCGGGGGTACTGCTCACAGAAACATCGGTCAGCTCGTCGAAACTGGGGACGTTGTAGCCCTGGAACGTCAGCGTGTCGCTACCAGTTCCAACTTCGTTGAACGATAGTGGGATCCAGGTATCCGTCCCTACGCCCGAGTTGTCATAGATCTGGGTTCCATTCCACAACACCTGAAAATCGCGCGGGGAACTGTCGGTATAAAGCGAAAACGCCACCTGATATCCTTGGCCCGGCGTCGTAACAAGCGTCTGCTGGATCGCATCGTAGTAACCCGCTGTTGTTCCGCCGAAAGCGGCGCAGTGTTCTCCAGACGGTCCGCAATTAGGCCAGACGCTGAAGTCGCTTCCCGATGCCGCCGGAATAGTAGTCCAGCCCGTGAAAGCGGCGGTGGCAAAATTACCGTTCGTAACTAAATTCACCGAAGCTGCGGCTGACGACGCAGCCATTAGCAGCAAACTCACCACAGCAAGAAATTGAAAGTTTCGTTTGTCCATCATGCTGGCAACAGATTACTAGCAAATGTACGTGATGAAAAGTTATGGTACTTCCAGGACCGACTAAGAAGCTATCCTCACCCAAATAAACTGTAAGTGGCGCCGGAACTGAAACGCGTTGCTGTCTTTCTGTAACTTCCTACCGAAAGTTATCCACAACCATCACATTGCTGCCGTTTCGAGACCGCATAGGGAACAGAAATGTCTTCCGGTCCGCTGAAACCGCCAGCCCTATACCGGAGGACTCTTCTTTGAGCCGTATGATCTCCTCGTTTTTATTGGTCGCGAACCGGTGGAAATTTATCGAGCTACCGCGATCCAGGCAGGTAAGGTAATAGATCCCGTCTTCCACAACAGCGAACGCTCTGCAGCAAACAGAGTCCAGTACCGGCCTCTCTTTGCCGCCGGTCACGGGAAGCGTCCATAGAGCAGGGTTCGTAGCACCCGTGTAATATATCGACTGGCCGTCGCGAGATTCGAAGGCAACGAATCCACTGTTGCGGGTCAACTGCGTTCCGTTGCCGCCTTCGGCCGGCGTCTTCCAGATTTGAAAGCCGCCATTCCGGTTGCAGGTGTAGTAGATCCATTTCCCATCTCGAGACCAGCTAGGGATGACCTCGTCCGCCCCGCTATCATGCGTCAATCGGCGAAGCTGTCCCCGTCCGATGCCATTACGAAAATGCGCCATCCCTCATCCAATTGACGGTCAAAGGCAATCCAGCGTCCGTCCGGGGACCAGCGGGGTGTGCCGGAGTGGCCCGTGTCGAAATGCGTTAGCCGCCTTGACGAGGCGAATGGCTTCGGCGGTTTGCCGGGCTCGACCTGCAAGAGGTCTTCATCATCAAGGCGCTGGACGTAGGCAGGCGAGCCGGTTCCCACGGGGCGCAATGGCCGGGGAGCCGAGGCGTCCGCCGGCAAACGTCAAGCGCTGCGGCTGCGCGCCTGCTTCCAACTGAATCCTCATCAGGCGATAGTTGTACGGCGCATCTCCTGAAAGCGCGTAGACTGCCTCTTTCCCGTCTGCTGTCCATGTAACTCCGTCTATGCCGCCTTTCTCCTGCCTCAACATCCTGGGCCCTCCTTTAGGCCTGTAATCCGACGCAAGGTCCAATGAATACAGGCCGCAGTGGAATGCTCCGTCGCATCTTACGAATAGAAGAACACGGCCATCGGGAGAGAAAGCGGGATTCTGATCCCATGTCTTTGCGTCCGGCGGGGTCGTCAGGCGGATTTTCTTGCCGTTCTCGGCGGCAATGAGATGTAACGACGAGGGAGCCCCGAAAGCGATGAAGTTCCCTCCTGCCTCGACCGCTACTAGGAACCCCCCGTCAGGCGACCACGATAACGCGCTGTTGAAGTATCCGTCCGCCTCGTTGGAGTGCCTGCTACGCTGGCCTTGAGAACCTATGTCACGCACCGAATCGGCCATGCTTCCGCTGGGCACCCCCCTGCCCGAGTTTCAGTTGCCCGACGTGGTTTCGGGCGAAGCGATCACGCTGGACCGATTCCGCGACAGGAAAGCGCTGTTGGTGATGTTCATCTGCCGTCACTGCCCGTATGTGAAGCATGTGCAGAATGTGCTCGCGAAACTCGGCAAAGACTATGCAGGCCAGTCGCTCGGAATCGTGGCGATCTCATCGAATGATGCGGACGCGTATCCTGATGATGCACCTTCCAGTCTCAAAGAGCAGGCCCTTGAACTCGGATTCAATTTTCCCTACGTCTACGACGAGACCCAGGACGTCGCGCGCGCCTTTGCGGCCGCATGCACGCCCGATTTCTTCCTCTTCGATCAAAATCGGAAACTAGCATACCGTGGGCAGTTCGATAGCAGCCGCCCACGAAATGATACTCCGGTAACGGGACAGGATCTTCGTGCCGCCATCGATGCGCTCCTTAACGGCGGCGAAGTAAACAAGGACCAGAAGCCCAGTCTTGGCTGCAACATCAAATGGCGTCCCGAGTAGCGCGCCGCTGCGCACACGCCTGCGCCCAATAATTTTCGATGAGGCCGTGCCTCTCAGCGCGCTGAAGAATACTTTTCGATGAGGCCGCGTCTTTCAGCCCGCCGAAGACTAAATTTCGATGAGGCCGCGCCTCTCAGCGCGCCGAAGACTAAATTTCGATAAGCTATCCGTAGTTCCACTTACAACACGGCCCCCGCCCTTTGAGGGTCGCGCAAGGAGGATGCATGCGCTGTATTAGGCCGGCGCTCGCAGTTCTTGCGACGCCTTTTGTCTGTTCACTTGCACTTGTTGCGGATACCGGCCCGCCCAACTACAGCGGCACCTGGGAGCTCGAATCCTCACAGGGTCAGGCCGGCCCGGCCGTCACCTACACGATTCAAGATAAATCGGGGCAAATCAGTTTCACGGAGGTAGTTCGTGGTACCGACGGGAAGGACATTACCTCGCAGTTTTCGTGCAAGGCGGGCGGCACCCAATGCGACTTCGACGAAGGAGGTCATAAAGCGCATGTCTCGCTCTGGTATAACGGTGCGACGCTGGTGATTCTCAAGACTGACGGACCGAAAGAGGATGCTGTCACCGAATGGCATTTGACCCTCGGCCCCGGCGGAAAGACCATGGACGTTGAACTTGAGCATATCGAGCCGGCAGACAAGTCAGAGAAGATGGTGTTTACCAAAAAAGCATAGAAGCTTGTCCTAACCGCCCGGCTGGAAATGAAACATGATCGTGTGCTGCCCTTCGATCATCTGATTTCCCCTCCTGGCAGGCTCAAACATCCATTGCTTCGCCGCGGAAAGGGCGGATGCGGCCAGAGGGGGAGGTACCCTTTGGCCGCCGTTCACAATCTTGGCTGCGGTTACGCGACCCATGGCGTCGACATCGACCTGCACTGCCACCTGGATGGCAGAGGTCACGAGCCCCGGCCAGATCGTCTTCGGATCAGGCCAGACCTCTTGCAGCGGGCGTGGCGGGATGTATTGAAGAGTCGTACCGGAGGGCGGAGCGTTGGGGCCCCTCGGGTCATCGTAAGCGGTAGCTTTATCCGGTTTCGGCGAAGAAGACCTTTTCGCCGTCTCGTCATAGGCGGCAAATTCGTCGGTCGTGACCTTTTTCTGGGCGGGAACCGGTGGTACTTCGTCAATAACCTGGAGAGTCGCCTCGGCAGGGCCGCTCGTGCTTTCTAAATCAAGGCGGAAAAACACCTCGCGCGAGACGGGCTGGTACTCCACCGAGCCATTCGCAACTTGGCGCGCGTCCAGCGGCAAGTCGCTCACTTGCTTTTCGTCCTGTATATGGAGCACACCTGACGTCGCGGTCCGCACGGCTGGGCTATCGAGATTCCAGCTAACCTGCAACCGGCCATTTAGGTTTTCGACGCGTAGCCTTAACGGCTGCTCCGGCAAGGCTGCCCGGACGATCGTGGCGGAAATCGGGCCATGGTCGTACGCCAATGCCGCGATAAAGGTCCCTGCTGCTGCTATCAGGAAAACGATTGCGGATGAGACCCAAATCCAGGTTACCCGCCTCGCTGCTCCGCTGACGGGGAGCTCAACTTCCGAAGGACCAGCCGCTTGGCCGGTTAAATGGGCTGCGCCCGGCTCACCAGGTGTCACAAAGACCCCACCGATCCTCCCCAGCGCAGCAGGAGGTTGAATGCTTTTACTCTATCGTAAATGTTTCAAGGTAGGTTTGCGAGGTGGTTGATGCGTTTATGTGAGGGAGCGACTCGCTGCTTCAATCTCATGCAAATCGGACGATTCGGGTTCAGTAGCCAACCCGGACCAGGGTGAACGGGATCGTCCTCCACACGCTCCAACTCCCACTGCCTCGCCAGCGTGGCTAGCACCAGCACTCCTTCCAGCTTCGCGAAGGGTTCGCCGATACACATCTTGGCGCCGCCTCCGAAGGGAAAGTACGCGAATTTTGGAGGCGCCGGATCTGTCTCCCAGCGCTCTGGACGGAACTCGTCAGGCTGCTGAAAGTACTTCGGGTTCCGCTGTGTGATATACGGGCTCAGAAAGACGCTCGCCTGTCGAGGAATGGTATAACCGGCTAGCTGCAACGGAACCTTTGGGCGCCTTGCAAACGCGAGCGCCGGAGGATACAAGCGCATGGCTTCCTGGAATACGAGGCTCGTATACGCGAGAGCCGAAACATCTTCGAGCGTAGGTTCGCGGTCCCCAAGAACGCTATCGACCTCGGCGTGCAGCCGGGCGGCTGCCTGCGGGTGATTGGCAAGAAGGAGCCATGTCCATGTCAGCGCGCTCGCGGTTGTTTCATGCCCGGCCAGTACGAAGGTGACAATCTCGTTCTGAACTTCCTGTTGATTGAGCGGCTTGTCTGTCTCATCGTGCTCGTTCAACAGCAGCGAGAGAATATCTTTCGTGCCCGCGCCGCGGCGGCGTTCAACAATGGGCATGATGATCGCCTCGAGTTCTTTGCGTTCGGCTTGAAAGAAAAGGCTCGGCCCGCGCGGGAAAACTCGTCGGTAGAAATTCACCGCTGGTTCGATGAGAGCAAATGAGGGCGCAAGCCAGCGGGAGCGCTTCGTAACACGCTGAAGAACATCCGCAACCCCGTCTGCACTCTCGCGAAAATCAGCCCCGAACAGGGAGGAGCCCACAATCGCGAGGGTCAGCCGCCGCATTTCTTTCCGGACATCGACGATTTCCCCGGGTCGCCACTCACGCGCAAAACGGCCGGACTCGGTCGACATGATCTGCGCATAGGAAGCGATCTGCTCGCGGTGGAAAGCGGGCTGCAGAACTCGCCGCCGTTCGCGATGATCCGGCTCCTCGCGCGTGATGAGCGCATCGCCCACCAGTTCCCGAAGCAGCTTTGCTCCGGAGTCACGCTCGAAGTTATGCTGCTGCGTCACGAGGATCTCTTTAATGAGATCCGCGTCATCCACCAGGTAGATGCGCTTGTGCAGCAGGCGGAAGGAGGAGATCGGTCCAAAGCGCCGCGCCGTCTTATCAAGAAAATCGAGCGTGCCGGCGAAAGAACCGCCGCCGAAAAATCCCCGCACCTCGCGTCCGCGCGGTCCGGGGGGTATGAGCATTACTCTCTTTTCCAGAAGATCGAATCGTTGGAATGCAGACGAAACTGCGCGGCCTTGCGGCGTCGGATGATCCCCTAAGTTGTTCCGCTGGTATTCCAGGCGTTGTAAATGGCAATTGCGGCAATCGCCAGCGCATAGACAATGACCGCAATTAGCAGACCATTTTTCACCTTGTCGACAGCATCCAGCCGCTTGCCCAGGGTGGTCTGGCTACTCACAATGGTCGAGTCGTGGGCGTCGTTATGGAGGTGAATGTACGGATCGTCGTGGTTCTCCAGCCACCTGTGGTACAGAAATAGCGCAATTACGACGAGCACAAGAACCCCACACACAATCAGGTTCACGATCAGTGTCGAACTCATATCGAAGACTCGCTCCTTTCGTTCGCTGGCAGCCTCCTGACACGTTACGGAGATCTGCCCATCACAATCGCCAAAACGGGCGCCGGCACACGGAACACGGCGCCGGAATCCTCCGGTCGAATTTTATACCCGTTAAAAAGTGATTTCAACGAGGGGTGGAAGGCCCATGTACCGCCCTCAACCGCGAGAGGCATCTGCAATCGGGTGTCGCTGCGCTTACGCTCGTTATAATCGTTCTTCCCAGACCAGATCCAACCGGCCCATGAACGCCTCGTCCACCATTGATTGGTTCCCCTTATGGCTGAGCCTCAGGGTTGCGAGCCTCGCCACCGTTTTTGTACTGACCGCAGGTACATTTCTGGCCTATGTGCTTTCGCATAAGACGTTTCGCGGCAAGAACCTGCTGGATGCGCTCATCACGCTGCCGCTGGTGTTGCCGCCTACCGTGCTCGGTTATTATCTGCTGGTCTTAGCTGGACGGGTCTCACCCCTCGGGCGGCTATATGAGGCTGTTTTCGGGCAGCCGCTCGTGTTCACCTGGCAAGCAGCCGTTGTCGCTGCTTGCCTGCACTCCGCGCCCATCTACATCAAGGCCGCACGCGCCGTTCTGGAGGCAGTGGATTACCGCTACGAGTGGGCTGCCCATAGTCTGGGGGCCTCGGAATGGCGGACCTTCTGGCGTGTCACCCTGCCGCTGGCCCTGCGTGGCCTGAGCTCTCTTGCAACCTTGAGCTTTGCTCGATCGCTCGGTGATTTCGGAGTCACAATCATGGTGGCGGGGAATATACCCGGACGTACACAGACGCTTTCTGTCGCCATCTTTGACGCGGTCGAATCGGGCAACGGCCGGCTTGCCCGCGTGTTAGTTTTGGTCATTTCCGCCGTCGCCCTCGCACTGCTCTGGTCGGCCAATCTTGTGACCCGCGCGCCGCGCGGCAGCGCTGCATGAACAGGATCGAGGCGCGGCTCGTAAAACGACTCCCTGCGGCACAGGACTCGCCGGCATTCGAACTGAATGTTCATCTGGAGGCCCAGCCCGGGATTACCGCTCTGTTCGGGCCGAGCGGGTCTGGCAAGACGCTGACGTTAAACTGCATCGCTGGATTCATGCGGCCCGACAAAGGGCGAATTCTCGTTGATGATCAGATCTATTTCGATGCCGCCGCCGGGGTACATGTTCCCCCACAGCAGCGGCGGTGCGGCTACATCTTCCAGGATCACGCGCTGTTTCCGCACATGACGGTGCGGGACAATCTGCGGTTTGCCGCGTCCGTTGCAGGCAGCAAGGGCCGCGGCCTGAATCAGCACAGGCGCCTTAACGAATTGCTCGAGACATTCGAGTTGAGCGATCTGGCAGGCCGCAAGCCGGAGCAATTGTCCGGTGGACAGAAGCAGCGCGCAGCGCTGGCTCGTATTCTCGTGACGGAACCACGGATTCTATTGCTCGACGAGCCGACCCGCGGACTCGACGCGCGGCTGCGCGAATCCTTTTATGCCGTATTGCGCAAAACGCGCGATCGCCTGCAGGTTCCAATCCTGCTGGTGACCCATGATCTCGAGGAGTGTTTCGAACTGGCGGACTCGGTGTGCGTGATGGAGCGCGGGGCCTTTCTGCAGTGCGGCCTTAGGGACAGTGTTTTTCATAAACCCGCAAGCCTCGAGATCGCACGCTGGCTGGGCATTTACAACGTCGCGCCCGCCGAGATCGAAGCCCTCGATCCCGGCAGAAATACCAGCCGGCTGCGAATGCTCGGTTATGAAATCGACGGGCCGTATCTTCCAGGCCACCTCCTCGGGGACCGCGGCTATTTCTGCGTCCGGCAGTCTGAGGTAACAGTCTCCGCTCCGGACAACGGCAAATCGCACAACCAGCTTGTGTTGAATGTCGTTGACAGGAATCCATGCCCGCGCGGTATTCACATCGCGTTCGAGCATGATTTCGCCGCAGTGGTGAGCGAAGCCGAATATCAGCCGCTTCGCGGACACGAGCGCCTCAAGCTGCATATTCCCGCGCGTGCTGTATACTTCATCGCGAAATGAAGCGTTACTACATTACAGACCGCAAATCGGCCGGCGGTTTCGGTCCGTTGCTGGATGTGATCCGCGACCAGATGCGGTCGGGAGTCGATTACATTCAGATTCGCGAGAAAGATATCAGCGCGAGGGAGTTGTTCGAGTTCACGCTGGCAGTGCTGGAGGTGCGCGATCACGAAATCTCTCGCGGCAAGCGGACCAAGATCCTGGTGAACTCCCGTGCCGATGTCGCTCTGGCGTGCGGAGCCGACGGAGTACACCTTCCTTCCGACGCTCCCATCGAAACTCTCCCAGGTTTGCTGATTGCACGATCCTGTCACACTTTGGATGAAATCAGGAAATCGCAAGCGCATCTCGTGACGTTGGGTCCCATCTTCGAGTCGCCTGGCAAGGGCCCGCCCCTCGGTTTGAACGCCCTGGCCCAGGCTTGCCGCATCGGCAAGCCGGTCTTTGCGCTGGGCGGCATCACCTGGCAGAACGCGGCAGAGTGCATGAGTGCCGGCGCGGAAGGGATCGCGGGAATCCGAATATTTCAGAACCCCGGCGTGTAATTGCAAATTCTGGTCTGTGTCCAGGCAAAAATCACGGCCCTGCTTTTTACGCGCATTCTTCCTGAATCTTTACGACGTGTCATCTGTGTCTAAGCTACAAATGGGCCTTTGCATGCTTGTTTAGAAGGCTGAAATGCTCGGTTATTTCAATTCGGCCTGGAAAATATGTGTGGTGGGTTTTGGCTACGCCATTCTACTGCATGCCCAAGAAATACGCGCTCAGAGCGGAGCAGCCATCGCGCCTCTTCCTGTCTTTTCCGCGGATAACCTGCTTCGTCAGCCTGTCAATACTGTCGATTCTGCGACACCTCCCGACCCGGGGCAGACAAAAGCTCCGGAACCCAAAGGAACAGAACTCCCCCACACGGCTTCCGCCCCGCCCTTCACCGTCTGGGATAAATTCGACTACCGCGTGGTACAGGCATTCGGCGCCCGGGGATTCGTTGGAGCTGCCGTCAGTGCCGCGATCGGGCAGGGCATGAATTCACCGCACGAGTGGGGGCAGGGCGCGGAGGGCTTTGGTAAGCGCTACGGTTCGGGCTTCGCCGGCAACCTTTCCCGGCAAACTTCCGAATTTGTGCTGGAATCCGCGCTCCACGAAGACCCGCGCTACTTCCCATCCGAGGATAAGGGCACGAAGCACCGCATCTTGAACGCCGCAAAACAGGTCGTCTTTTGCAAGAAAGATGACGGCGGTTCGTCGTTTGCCTATGCCCGCGTCATCAGCGCGTTCTCCAATGGTCAATTTATAAACCTCTGGCAGCCGGAGAGTACAGGCTCTGTCGGCGACGGTTTCAAGCGAGCCTTCATCAGCCTGGGAGGCGACTTCGGCTATTACATGATGCAGGAGTTCATCCC
>Ga0213872_10000163_pt1 | contig 61122 bp, 62 predicted proteins | sample VelepicomBERX_R2_FD_160071 | JGI IMG/M metagenome (GOLD analysis project Ga0213872, IMG submission 160071) | Rhizosphere microbial communities from Vellozia epidendroides in rupestrian grasslands, the National Park of Serra do Cipo, Brazil - RX_R2 | ecosystem: Host-associated > Plants > Roots >... | reverse complement strand
CCAACCCCGCGCTGGTCGATGCCGTCAAGGGCCGGGTGGCCGCGCTGCGTGCCGCCGACCCGGCCAACACGGCGCCCGTGCCGGTGGACCTCGTCACCGCCTCGGGCAGCGGCCTGGACCCGGAGATCTCGCCGGCCGCCGCGGCCTACCAGGTCGCCCGCGTCGCCCGCGTGCGCGGCCTGCCGATGGGCCAGGTGGAGGAACTGATCCGCGAACACACCACGGGCCGCGACCTCGGCTTCTTCGGCGAGCCGCGCGTCAACGTGCTCGAACTCAACCTCGCGCTCGACGCCATCAAGCGTTGACAATGCGCAGGCCGTGATCGACCGCCCCGACCCCGACGCCCTGCTCGCCCGCCTGCGTGAGGAAGACGCCTCCGCGCAGCGCGGGCGTTTGCGCATCTACTTCGGCTCCTCGGCCGGCGTCGGCAAGACCTACGCCATGCTGGCCGCCGCGCGCAAGCTCAAGGGCGACGGCGTGGACGTCGTCGCCGGCGTCATCGTCACGCACGGCCGCGCCGAGACGCAGGCCCTGGCCGACGGCCTGCCCGTGCTGCCGCTGCGCAGCATCGATTACCGCGGCAAGACGCTGCAGGAGTTCGACCTCGACGCAGCGCTCACGCGCCGGCCCGCGCTGATCCTCGTCGACGAGCTCGCGCACAGCAACGTGCCGGGCTCGCGCCACCCCAAGCGCTGGCAGGACGTCGAGGAACTGCTGTCCAAGGGCATCGATGTCTACTCGACGCTCAACGTCCAGCACCTGGAGAGCCTCAACGACGTCATCGGCTCCATCACCGGCGTGCGCGTGCAGGAGACGCTGCCGGACACCTTCTTCGACGCCGCCGCCGAGGTCGTCATGGTGGACACGACCGCCGACGAGCTCCTCGCCCGCCTTAAGGCCGGCAAGGTCTACATGGGTGACAAGGCCGAGCGGGCCGCGAGCAATTTCTTCCGCAAGGGCAACCTCATGGCCCTGCGCGAGCTCGCGCTGCGACGCACGGCCGATCGCGTCGAGGGCGACGTCCAGGCCTGGCGCAGCAACCAGCGCGTCGCGGCCGTCTGGCAGACCGAGGCCGCGCTGCTGTGCGCCGTCGGCCCCGCGCCGGACGCCGAGAGCGTCGTGCGCGGCGCGGCGCGGCTGGCCCAGCAGCTCGGCGTGAGCTGGCAGGCCGTCTACGTCGAGACGCCCGCGCTCACGCGCCTGCCCGACGCCGAGCGCGAACGCATCCTGCGCGTCGTGCGCCTGGCCCACGAGCTCGGCGCCGAGACGGCCGTGCTGCAGCAGGGCGACGTCGCCGGCGCGCTGGCGGCGCACGCGCGGGAGCACAACCTCGCCCGCGTCGTGATCGGCCGCGAATCGGCGCCCGGCCTGCGCGATCGACTGCACGGTTATTTCAGCGGCAGCCGGAGCATCGCCGCACGCCTCTCCCGGGCTGCGCCCGAGCTCGACCTCGTCCAGGTCGCCGCGGCGCCGCCGCCGCGTGCTGGCACGCCCCAGCCGGCGGACAGCACGCCCGGCCTGTCGCGCGAAGCCGCTCGCCTCGCGCTCGCCGCGCTGGCCTGCGCCGCCATGACTGCGCTGTGCTGGCCATTGCAGTGGCATATCGCGCAGGCCAATATCGTCATGCTCTACCTGCTCGTGGTGCTCGGCGTGGCGTTGCGCCTGGGCCGCGGCCCGGCCGTGCTGGCGAGCTTCCTGAGCGTCGGCATGTTCGACTTCTTCTTCGTCCCGCCCAAGCTCAGCTTCGCCGTCACCGACGTGCAGTACCTGCTGACCTTCGGCGTGATGCTCGCCGTGGGCCTGATCACGGGCCAGCTGACCGCCGGCCTGCGCTGGCAGGCGCGCGTGGCGGCCGAGCGCGAGGCGCGTTCGCGCGCGCTGTTCGAGCTCACCAGCGACCTCGCCGGCGCGCTGCAGACCGAGCAGGTCCAGGAAGTCGCCGAGCACACGCTGGCGCGCGCCATCCATGGCCAGGCACTGATCTTCACGCTCGACTTGAACGACCTGCTCCAGCCCTCGCCGAACGCGGCCCGTGCCGTCCAGGGCGGCTCGGCATCGAGCGCCGACGCGCCCGATGTCGGCACCGCGCGCTGGGCCTTCGACCACGAGCGTGCCGCCGGCCTCGCCACCGACACCCTGCCCGGCAGCGCCTGGTTCTACCTGCCGCTCGTGGCGCCCATGCGCGTGCGCGGCGTGCTCGCGCTCAAGCCCCGCTCGCGCGAGACCGTGCTCGCCCCCGAGGCGCGCGCCCAGCTCGACACCTACGGCCGCATCATCGGCCAGGCGCTCGAGCGCGTGCATTACGTCGAGGTGGCGCAGCAGGCGCTCGTGCACATCGAGTCCGAGCGCCTGCGCAACTCGCTGCTCTCGGCGCTTTCGCACGATCTGCGCACGCCGCTGGCCGTCGTCTACGGCCTGGCGCAGACGCTCGCCGCCATGCCGCTCGGGCCCGAGGCCCACGAGCTCAGCGACAAGCTGCGCGAGCAGACCCAGCGCGTCGGCGCCATGGTCACCAACCTGCTCGACATGGCGCGCCTGCAAAGCGGCACGGTGCGGCTGAACCTGCAGTGGCAGCCGATCGAGGAAGTGATCGAGACCAGCCTGCGCGCCTTCGAAGGCGTGCTCGCCGGCCATCGCATCGAGCTGCTGCTGCCGCCCGGCCTGCCGCTGCTGCACCTGGATGCGGCGCTGATGGAACGCGTGCTCGGCAATCTGCTCGAGAACGCCGCCAAGTACACGCCGCCGGCCAGCCGCATCACGATCTCGGCCGCCGTCGAAGGCGATGAATTCGCGCTGCGCGTGATCGACAATGGCCCTGGCCTGCCGCCAGGACGGGCCGAGGCGCTGTTCGACAAGTTCACGCGCGGCGAGCGCGAATCGAGCACGCCCGGCGTCGGCCTGGGGTTGGCGATCTGCCGCGCCATCGTCGAGGCGCACGGCGGGCGCATCGGCACCGAGGCGGGACCGGAGGCCGGCGCGTGCTTCGTGATCCGCCTGCCCCTGGGCAACCCGCCTGCCGTCGAAGAAGCCGAGGCCGAATCGCATGAGTGAACCCATTGCCCTGATCATCGAAGACGAACCCAGCATCCGCCGCTTCGTGCGCCTCGCGCTCGAAGGCGAAGGCTGGCTCGTGCACGAAGCCGACACGCTGCGCCAGGGCCTGGTCGACGCCGGCACGCGGCACCCCGAGCTCGTCGTGCTCGACCTCGGCCTGCCCGACGGCGACGGCGTCGACTACCTGCGCGACCTGCGCGCGTGGTCGCAGGTGCCGGTCATCGTGCTCTCGGCACGCACCGACGAAGCCGACAAGATCGCCGCGCTCGATGCCGGCGCCGACGACTACCTGACCAAGCCCTTCGGCGTCGGCGAGTTGATGGCACGCGTGCGCGTGGCCCAGCGCCGCCGCCAGAACACCGCGCCCGGCGACAGCCGCTTCGCCTTCGGCGAGATCGAGGTCGACCTCGCCGCACGCCTCGTCACGCGCGCCGGCCAGGCCGTGCACCTCACGCCGACCGAATACCGCCTGCTGACCGAGCTGATCGCCAACGCCGGCAAGGTGCTCACGCACCGGCAGCTGCTCAAGAACGTCTGGGGTCCCTCGCATGCCGAGGACAGCCACTACCTGCGCGTCTACATGGGCAATCTGCGCAACAAGCTCGAAGCCGAACCGGCCCGGCCGCGGCACCTGATCACGGAGACGGCGGTGGGGTATCGGCTGGTGCCCTGAGCCTCAGGCCAGGACGCTCGACAAACGCCGTACGACCAGGCCGCGCTCAGTCAGCATGGCCGCAAAGGCATCGCTCGCCAGCACTTCGTGCTCCCACAGGCGCGCCGCGGCGATGCCGTCGCCCGCTGCGGGTGCGCCAACGCCCGGATGCGCCATCAGCAGCGTGCCTTCGCCGGCCTCGTCGAGCCAGCCGCCCAGGCGCTCGCGGAAGGTGGCGGCATCGCCCTCGAAGCCGTAGACACCCACGAGGTCGCGGTTCTGGCGCAGGCCCAGGATGGCGGCCAGGCGCGCCAGGCCCTTGGCGCCGAGCGCCGCGATGATGCGCTGCTTGCGCGCATCGGGCGCGTCGGCGCTGCGGCCGCGCGGCGGGCGCGTGTCGCGCAGCCACGGGCGGTGCGAGGCGTAGCGCTCGGTGACCTCGGTCATCAGCGCATCGCGCACATGCGGCAGCTGGTGGACGTGCTGATGGCCGTCGATGAAGTCCGGGGCGCGGCCCGCGGCGTCCTCGAAGGCATCGAGCTGGGCCTTGATCTCGGCGCGCAGGCGCTGCTGGGGCAGCAGGCCCAGCAGCGCGCGGCCGATGAACACGGGCAGACCCATGTGCCAGTCGCCGGCCGTGGGCTCGGTGAAGCTCAGGTGCACGCCCATGTCGACGTCGAGTGCGGCGAGCCGGGCCGCGTCGGCGCGCCAGGCCGGCGCGCGGCTCATGCAGGCCACGGCCGAGAGCCGACCGGCCGCGACGAGCTCGATCACGCCAGCGTCGATGCCGGACGACAGGCCGAAGTCGTCAGCGCAGATGCCGATGGCCTTCATCGGCTCGCGAGCGCCGGCGCGAGGCTGGCGACGTTGCGCGCGGCGCGCACCTGCAGGAGCTCGTCCTTGCCGAACACGCCGAGGCGCTGGACGATCTCCAGGCCCGCCGCGGGCAGCTCGCGCTCCTGCGCGGGCGCGATGGCGATGAACAGGCCTTGCAGGTCGTCCGGACGCTGCCACTGGTGCAGGTCGTTCAGCGAGAGCACCTCGAAGGCCCGGCCCGCGGTGTAGAAATTGGCCGAGAACGGCCGCGCGACGACGACGTAGAGCAGCGGATCGCCAGGCCGCGCGGCGGCGACGAAGCGGTGCGCGAGGTCGCGCGCGCTGAGGTCGTCGACGCGCTTGCTTGCGAACAGCCCGGCGACGGCGCCGCCCGCCACCAGCGCCATCACGGCGAGGCCGGCGCAGACCCACTTCTCGGCCGTCGCCGAGCGGCGCGCGAACCAGCATCCCAGCAGCAGCGCGAGGAAGGGCAGCGAGGGCAAGGCGTACGGCCAGATGATGTTGCGCGCAGCCGTGAAGAAGATCAGCGGCAGCAGCGCCTGCAGCCAGAGGTAGCGCGACAGCGAGCGCTCCAGCGGGCCTGCCGCCGGTGTGGCAGCCGCGACAGGCGTCTTGCGCCACCACCACGCGGCCAGCGGCGCGATCACGGTCCACGGCACCAGCGCCAGCAGCGTGAAGACCCAGATCGTGCCGGGCTTGTACTCGTGCGCGTGGCCGTAGAGGTCGCCCTTCCAGCCTGGCGTGAGGAAGCGGTGGAAATGCTCTCCGACGATGAAGTAGTCGATGAAGCCCGGCGTGCGCATCTCGGCCAGCGCATACCAGGGCACGGCGATGGCCAGCGCGAGCAGCAGGCCGCCAATCCACGGGATGCCGCGCCAGATGTCGCGCCAGCGGCCTTCCCAGAAGGCCCAGACGAACAGCCCCATGCCCGGCAGCACCCAGGACACCGGCCCCTTGGCCAGCAGGCCCAGGCCCGCGGCCACGGCCAGCCACCAGCCCTGGCGGCGGCGCTCGGCGGCGTCGGGCGCATGCAGCGCGGACCAGAAGCTCGTCGCGATCCAGAAGGTCGTGAGGACGAGCACGGTGTCCGTCATGACCGCGCCGGCCGAGGCGAAGAACAGCGCCGACGCCGCCATCACGGCGGTCCCGAGCGTGGCCTCGCGGCGGCCCAGCCAGGCCCGCGCGAAGCGCCAGCCCATCCAGGCGATCACCACGCCGCACAGCAGGTGCGGCAGCCGCGCCGCGAACTCGCTGACGCCGAAGAGCTTCATGCTCGCGGCGCTGAGCCAGAACGGCAGCGGCGGCTTGGCCCAGAACGGCACGCCCCAGTCGTGCCAGGGCGTCACCCAGTCGTTGAGGACCATCATCTTGCGCGAGATCTCGCCGTAGCGCGCCTCGGTCGTGTCCATGACGGGCAGCACGGCCATGGCGACCAGGCGCATGACGGTGACGAGGCCCACCAGCGGCCAGATCCAGCGGCTCCAGGCGCCCGCGGCGGCGGCCGGCGACTTCAAGCCTGACTCACTCATCAGTCTTGGCGCCCTGTGCGGCCGCGGCATGGACGCCGTCGTGCGCCAGCGCCGGTTCGTAGGTCTCGATCAGGTAGAGCGGCCGGCGCTTGCTCTCCAGGCTCAGGCGGCCGATGTATTCGCCCAGCACGCCGATGGCCAGCAATTGCAGGCCGCCGATCATCAGGATGACGATGATCAGCGTCGGGAAGCCCGCCACCGGATCGCCGTAGAGCATGGCGCGGATGAGCGTGTAGAGCGCATACGCAAAGGCCACCGAGCTCGACAGCAGCCCGACCTTGGTCGCGACCTTGAGCGGCTGGATCGAGAAGGCCGTGATGCCTTCGACGGCAAAGTGCCACAGCGCGCGGAAGCGCCATTTGCTCGTGCCGGCGGCGCGATCGGCCACGTCGTATTCGAGCGTGGCCGTCGGGAAGCCGATCCAGGCGAACAGGCCCTTCATGAAGCGGTTGCGCTCGGGCAGCTGGTTGAGCGCGTCGACGGCGCGGCGGCTGAACAGGCGGAAGTCGCCGACATCGGCCGGGATCGGCATGTCGCTCAGGCTGTTGATGATCTTGTAGAACGAGCCCGCGGCCTGGCGCTTGAGCCAGGACTCGTCGGCGCGGCTGCGCCGGCGCATGTTGACGACATCGGCACCGCCGCGCCAGGCCTCGATCATGTCGGGGATGCGCTCGGGCGGATGCTGCAGGTCGCTGTCCATCACGACGACGGCGGCGCCGCGCGCCAGGTGCAGGCCGGCGGTGATGGCCTGCTCCTTGCCGAAGTTGCGGCTGAAGCGCACCACGCTGACCAGCGGGCAGGCCACGCGCAGCGCCATGAGCATCGCGCCGGTGTTGTCCTTGCTGCCATCGTCGACATAGACGATCTCGGCGCCGCCGGGCAGCTCGCCGACGACGTCGAGCAGGCGGCGGTGCAGCAGCGGCAGCGATTCCTCTTCGTTGAACATCGGCACGACGACGCTCAGGAGGATGGGCGGGCTGTTCACGGTGCCCTGGGGATGGCCGGCGTTCATGCAAAGCTCCAGCGTTTGTTGAGACGGTAGCCCAGCAAGAGGGCCGTGCCCGAGGCGATGGCCTGGGCGATCAGGTAGTGCACGCCGAGCTGCGCGCCCAGGCCGACGAGCGCGCCACTGAGCGCGGCGGTCATGACGGCGACGGCGAGGAAGCGCGGCAGCGCCTGCGCGTGGGTGGCGCCCGAGCTGAAGGTGTGGCGGCGATTGCCCAGGTAGGCGAACACGGCGCCGCAGGCAGCGCCGCAGACAGCCGCCCATCCGGCGGGCCAGTGGCGCCACTCGACCAGCAGCGTCAGGACCAGGTAGTGCAGAAGCGTCGCGCCAGCACCGACGAGGCTGTAGCGGAAAAACGGAGACATGCGCGTGATTGGAACCGAAAAAGATAGCGTCGACGCCGTTAAGGGGCCGTGAATTCGACAACAAAGCGCGTCCCGCCGTCCACCGGCTGTTCGACGCGGATCTGCCATTCGAGGTGGTCGGCGATCCGCTTGACGATGGCCAGGCCCAAGCCGGCGCCGCGGCCCTCGCGCGGCGCCTGGGCCGGCTCGATGCGCTCGAACAGCCGCGCCGCCACATGCGACGGCAGGCCCGGCCCGCTGTCGGTGACGCTGAGGCCGCTCTTTTCGAGGCGCAGCGCGATGAAGCCCTCGCGCGTGTGCTGGGCGGCATTGCGCAGCAGGTTGCCGATCGCCATCTCGACGAGCTCGGGCGCGGCATGGACGTACACGCGCGCCTCGCCTTCCAGGCGCAGCTCGACGGGAACACCGGCGAGCAGCGGCTCGCAGCGATGCAGCTCGCGCTCGCACAGCTCGCGCAGCTCGATGCGCGGCGCGGCGATGCGCTCCGGCGCGCGCGACAGCAGCAGCAGCGCGGTGACGCGCCCGGCGGCCTCGCGCGCGGTGCGGTCGATGCGCTCGAGCGCGGCACGCGCCGGCTCGCCGGGCGGCGGCTGCAGCGCCAGCACTTCGGCGGCGCCGCGCATGACGGCCAACGGCGTGCGCAGTTCGTGGCTGACGTCGCCGGTGAAGAGCTGCTCGCGATCGAGCGCGCAGCGCAGCGCGTCGGCGCGGGCGGCGAACACGCGCGCCAGTGCGCCGATCTCGTCGCGCCGCTGGAGCAGTTCGGGCGCCTCCGCGAGCGTGTCGGCACGCACCGCGCGCGCCAGCGCTGTCAGCGGCCGCAGGACGCGGCCGGTGGTTGCACGCGCAAGCAAGGCGGCGATGCCGCACGCGGCCACCAGGCACAGCGCCAGCAGCGCGTAGATCTTTTGCTCGACACGCTCGAAATCGCTGATCAGGTCGACGGCAACCCAGCGCCGGCCGTCAGGCATGGAGCCGACGAGTGCATCGAGCGCGAGCTTGCCGTCGTCGATGACCTGGAAGCCCGGCGGCAGGTCGGCCAGGTAAGGCGGGATCTCGGCACCCACGTAAAACGCCACCTCCGGCGTCATGACGGCGCTGCCCGGCGGCGCGCCGCCCGAAAGCCGCCACTCGGAAACGATTTCGAGCCGGCGCTGCACGACGTAGAGGTCGATCTGCTCGCGGGCGTACTCGAAGACCACGGCGAACAAGGCCGCCACGGCCAGCACGAGCAGCACGTGCGCCGCGACGATCCGGCCCGCCAGCGAGTGGCCCCAGAGCTGGCGCCTGGCGTCGGTGCCTGCGGACGGCACGGCCTCAGGCGTCCTCGCCATGGCTGAACTCGTCGCTGTCGGTCGAGGCGTCCAGGCGCCAGCCCTGCCCCTGCACGGTCTTGAGCAGCGCCGTGTCGAAGCGCTTGTCGATGGCCTGGCGCAGCGCGTGGATGTGGGTGCGCAGCGCGTCGCTGTCGGGCGGCTCGTCGCCCCAGATCTCGTAGACCAGGGACTCGCGCGTGACCAGCCGCGGCGCCGCGCGCATCAGCGCGGCGAGCAGCTTGTAGCCGGTCGGCGTGAGCTCGATGTCGACGCCGCCGCGCCGCACGCGCAGCGTGTCGCGCTCGAAGCTGAGATCGCCGACCTGCAGCCGCGCCCGGCTGCCATTGCCGCGCGCACGCCGCACCAGGGCCTTGAGGCGCAGGTCCAGTTCAGCCAGCGAGAAAGGCTTGACGAGATAGTCGTCGGCGCCGCTGCCGAAGCCGACGATCTTGTCGGCCAGCGTATCGCGCGCGGTCAGCATGAGGATGGGCGTGTCGAGCTGCCATTCCTGGCGCAGGCGCCGACACAGCTCGACGCCGTCCAGGCCCGGCAGCATGAGGTCGAGCACGATGGCGTCGAACTCGCCGTGCGTGGCGGCGGTGAGGCCCATGTCGCCACGGCGCGCCACGTCGAGCGTGTAGCCGAGCGGCTCCAGGTAGGCGAACAGGTTCGCCACCAGGTCCGGGTTGTCCTCGACGATCAGGATGCGCATGCGGGCACCGGTCACGGCGTTCAGAGCAGCAGCCCGTTGAGGCGTTCCTGCCAGGCCGGGAAGCTGCTGTAGCGACCGCGGTGCTGGGTCGGCTCGGCACTGTGGCCGTTGAGCACGTAGACGGCACCGCGGCGCGTCTTGCGGTCGAGCAGCAGCGCGGCCTCCAGGCCGTAGGCAAAGCCGAGGTGGCCCCAGGCCTGCACGCCGCCCGCCGGCACGAGGCGGTCGCCCCAGCCCGGCGCGCTGCGGTCGATGAAGTGCTGGGCGCCCATGCCCCAGGCCTCGAACAGGCCGCCGAAGGTGTCGCCGTTGGCCTTGGGCAGCTCGTGGCGCCAGGTCTCGGTGAACATGCGGTCCACGCTCTTGCGCGTGAGGAAGCGCTGGCCGTCGAGCACGCCATCGGCGAGCAGCATGTCGAGGATGCGGCCGAGGTCGGCCACGCGCGTGCGCAGCCCGCCTTGCGGACCGAAGAGCGTGCCGTTGTCGCCCGGGCGGTAGCTGTCGTCCAGGCCCGCGATCGGCGCGAGCGGCTTGGCGTCGAGGTCGTCGGTCTGGGCACGCCAGGGCGCGGCCAGATCCCAGATTTCCTGGTCCTCGCCCTTGCCATCGGCGGCCTTTTCGATGCGCTGGCGGCGATACAGGGTGGCGATATTGGCCTTCTGTGCCTCGCTGAAGCCCATGCCGTTGAAACCGCCCTGCAGGCCCAGCGGCGTCATCACCCACTGCTGCATCAACTCGTCGAAGCGCTGGCCGGCGGCGCGCTCCATCACGCTGGCGAGCAGGCCGTAGTTGAGGTTGCAGTAGCTGAAGTACTCACCCGGCGCGTGATCGGCAGCCCAGCTCTTGCTGCCGGGCTGGCTCAGCACGTCGGCGAGCCTGGTGCCGGCCGGGAAGGCGATGCCGCCGGCGTCGCGCAGCGAGCTCAGGTGGCTCATCAAGTGATGGACACGGATCGGCTCGTGCTCGAAGGCCGGGTTGCGCACGCGCACGCCGAGGACGTCGCCGATGTCGGCATCGAGGTCGAGCTTGCCGGCCTCGGCCAGGCGCAGCGCGCCCAGACCCGTGACGAGCTTGCTGATCGAGGCGACGCGGAACAGGGTGTCGGGCGTGATCGGGCGGTCAGGCGCGTAATGCGCCTGGCCGAACTGCGCCGTGAACGGCTTGCGGCCCGGCGCGACGCTGTACACCGACAGGCCGGCCAGCGGCCAGCGCGGGTCGGCGAGGACAGCCGCGAGTTCGGCATTGAGGTCGGCGGCGGCGGCGACGCCCGGGAGGGTCAGAAGGCCGGCCGCGGCCAGCAGGCTGCGGCGCTTCATCGGGAAGGTTTGCATGGGTTCAGGCGTTCTCGGGTTGGCGTCGTTGTCGTGTTGTTCAGTTCGGGTTCCAGCGGTCGTTCGAGACGTCCTCGATCATCCGCGCCACAAGATACAGCCGCGGCACGATGGAGCTCACGAGCACGTACTCGGCGCTCTCGCTGTGCGCACCGGCGCCCTGCAGGCCGAAGTGCTCGACCACCGGGCCATGGGCCTGCAAGCCGGCATAGGCCGCGTCGGTGCCGCCGCCGCCCGCCTGCGTCTCGACGCCCAGCGAGCCGCCGATCTCGGCATAGATGGCCTGGGCGTGCGCGGCGAAGCGCTCGGACACCGGCGTGCCCTTGAGCGGCGGGCGGCCGCGCGTCAGCACCGCGTCGACGGTGGTGCCGGGCACGCTGACGTTCTGCACGCGCTCGCGCAGGGTCTTGTCGAGCGTGTCGTAGTCGGCCACATCGAGCACGCGCACATCGCCTTCGGCCGTGGCCAGCGGCGGGATCATGTTGCGTACCGTGCCGGCGCTGGCCATCGTCCAGTTGAGCAGGACGCCGCGCTCGGGGTCGGAGAGATCGTTCAGCGCGAGGATCTGGTGCGACAGCTCGACCAGCGCGTTCGCGCCGTTGCCCGCGACCCCGCCGGCGTGCGCCGCGCGGCCGTGCACGGTCAGCGTGACCGAGCCGACGCCGGCCGTGGCCAGCGCCAGCATATTGGTCTGCGCGCCGGCGGCCTCGAAGGACATGACGGCGTCGGCCTCGCTGGCCAGGCGCGTGATGAGGGCGTGCGAGCCGCCCGAGCCGATCTCCTCGTCGGCGTTGAAGAGCACGGTGATGCGGCCGTAGGTGTCGATGCCGGTGGCCTTCACCACCGCCAGCGCGTGCAGGATCAGGGCCAGGCCCTGGCGGTCGTCGGCAACGCCGAGGCCGTAGGCGCGGTCGCCGCGGATCTCGAAGGGCTGGTGCGCCAGGTCGCCCCGGGCGTAGACCGTGTCCATGTGCGCGATCAGCAGCAGCGAACGGCTGCCGCGGCCGCGGAACACGGCCTTGACCATGTCGCCGCGCGGCCGGCCGTCGTCAGCGCGCGACGGAATGGTTTCGACTGATCCGCCTAGCGCACGCAGACGCGCAGCCAGCAGGCTGGCGACGCGGGCCAGGCCGGCCGTGTCGTGGCTGCCGCTTTCGATGCTGCAGAGCTGCCCCAGCGTCGCCAGCAAGGGCTGCTGCTGGGCCCGCGCCGCAGAGAGGACGGCGGACTCCGGCGCCGCCTGGGCGGGCACTGCGCAGAGCAGCGCAGCAAGGCCGGTCGAGGCAAGAAAGGCTGGCAGTCCGGGCAATCGCAGCATGGAATTTAGTGGGCGAAGTGTCGAACAATTATCGACTCGTGCCTCTTATGCCCTGTCCAACTCGCCGTGGATCGCCGATAAATGAGTCGTAGGGTCCACGCTGCATCGGAGAAACACCCATGTCGCTCACCGAGGTTCGACGCATCAGACGCTGGTTGCATGTCCATGGCAGCCGTCGTCCGCTCGAGCTTTGCGCCTGGGAACTGGTGCTGGGCCTGTGGCTGCTGGCCTGGCTGGGCCTGCCGGTCTGGGTGCTGACCGACAGCGTCGCTATGCTGCCCTTGAGCTTCGTGGCGATGCTGCTGCCGACGCTGTACATCGCCTGGCGCGTGCACCTGCATCGCCGTGGCCAGTTGCGCTGCGACTGGCTCAACGCGCTGGCCTGAGCCCGATCGTCGATTTTCGAAGGGATCAGTGGATCAGGCCGATCCACTCGCCTGCACGCTCGTAGCCGTCGTAGAGGTGCAGCGCGAGGTCGCGCAGGCGCGTGTCGCCGTGCGCGTAGGCATAGGCGAGGCGCTCGCAGGCATAGAGGCGGTCGTAGAGCATGCGCGGCACGCTCAGGTCCTGCCCCAGCGCCTGCAGGCTGGCCTGCAGCGTGAGCAGATCATCGACCGCCACCGGCCCCGCCAGGGGCGAGGCCAGGTCGACCTCGCGCGCCGGGCGCAGCTGCGGGTCCACCGCCTGGCCGCCGACCGTATAGGCCGGGCTTTCGCCAAAGTCGATGGCGTCTTCGGGCAGCAGGTGCAGCGGGATGATCATTCCCGCATCATCGCGAGGCGAATCCGCTGCGATGGGCCGAATTGAAGGACGAAAACCGCGCAGTTCAGGCCGCGGTCAGGCCCTTGTCATCGGGGCTCAGGTCTTGGGCAGCGTGACGCCGCTCTGGCCCTGGTACTTGCCCCCGCGGTCCTTGTAGCTGGTCTGGCAGACCTCGTCGGACTCGAAGAACAGCACCTGGGCGCAGCCCTCGCCCGCGTAGATCTTGGCCGGCAGCGGCGTGGTGTTCGAGAACTCCAGCGTCACGTAGCCTTCCCATTCGGGCTCGAAGGGCGTGACGTTGACGATGATGCCGCAGCGCGCGTAGGTGCTCTTGCCCAGGCAGACCGTCAGCACGTTGCGCGGGATGCGGAAGTACTCGACCGTGCGCGCCAGCGCGAAGCTGTTGGGCGGGATGATGCAGACGTCGGCCTCGACGTCGACGAAGCTGCGCGGATCGAAATTCTTGGGGTCGACAACGGTGCTGTACACGTTCGTGAAGACCTTGAACTCGCGGGCGCAGCGGATGTCGTAGCCGTAGCTGCTCGTGCCATAGCTGACGATGCGGCGGCCCTCGCCGTCGGCGCGGATCTGGCCCGGCTCGAAAGGCTCGATCATGCCGTGCTCCTCGGCCATGCGGCGGATCCACTTGTCGCTCTTGATCGTCATTGCTCGAAGTCCTCGGGGTGTGTCGTTACGGTCGCCATTTTCGCCGCTCAGCGCCCGGCCTGGGTCACGCCCCGGTTGGCCAGCGCGTCGGCCCGCTCGTTACCGGGGTCGCCGGCGTGGCCCTTGACCCAGCGCCACTCGAGCGTGTGCAGCTTGGCCAGCGCGTCCAGGCGCGTCCAGAGGTCGGCGTTCTTGACCGGCTTGCCGTCGGCCGTCTTCCAGCCGCGGCGCTGCCAGCCGGCCATCCATTCCGTCATGCCCTTCTTGACGTACTCGCTGTCGGTGTAGACCGTGACCTGGCAGCTGCGCTTGAGCGAGGCCAGCGCCTCGATCACGGCCGTGATCTCCATGCGGTTGTTCGTCGTGTTGGGCTCGCCGCCGAAAAGCTCTTTCTCGTGGCCGCCCGACTGCAGCCACGCGCCCCAGCCGCCCGGCCCCGGATTGCCCTTGCAGGCGCCGTCGGTATAGACGATGACTTCGGGCTTGGCGATCTTGGCGGTGGTGGTGCTGGCGGGAGTCGGGGAATTCATGGACGGTGATGCTTGTTGAGCGCCACGGCCGGGGCGGCCTTGGCGCGACGCTTGTTGTTGCGGGCCAGCCCGATCAGGCGCATGCCCTGCTGGCGCTTGATCGCACTGATGAAATAGACGGCACCGAGCACGGGCCACCAGCGCGCACCGATGGGCTCGATGAAGCGCCAGCGCGTGAGCCAGGGCTCGGTCTTCCAGGGCGGGCAATAGCAGCCGAAGCGCGCCGCGTCGACCTCGAGGTCGAGCAGGCGCAGCCAGTCGCGCAGGCGCCAGTAGCCGATGAACTCGCCGCCGCGCGGCAAGAAGCGCGGCCGCGACGCCCGCCCGAGCCGGCCGAGATTCTGCCGCAGGCCCCAGGAGCTGGCCGGATTGAGGCCGAGCACGACGAGGCGCCCGTCGGGCCGCAGCACGCGCTCGACTTCGCGCAGGCAGGCATGCGGGTCGCGCGCGAGCTCCAGCGCATGCGGCAGCACGATCAGGTCAAGGCTGGCCGATTCGAACGGGAGTTCGTCGAACTCGCACAGCAGCGCCGGCATGGCCGCGGCGAGCTTGCCATCGGCCCCGGCGACCTGCGGACACGCGGCATCGAGTGCGAGCCAGCGTTCGCGCATGCGGTTGGCGCGCAGCGCGTCGAGCGCCGGCAGGCCGAGCTGCAGCGCGTGATAGCCGAAGAGATCGGCCACCGCCGCGTCGACCTGGGCCTGTTCCCAGGCCAGCAGATAGCGTCCAGGAGGCGTCTGGAGCCAGGAGGCCAACTCTATAATCCGGGCTTCGCGTGTCATAACAATCGCAACCGCAATCGCAGCCCTGAGATGAAATGTTCTTGATCGCGCTGCCCGCCTTCGCGGACAACTACATCTGGATGCTTCATGACGGCCAGCAGGCGCTGGTGGTCGACCCAGGCGACGCCGAGCCGGTGCATGCCGCCCTCGCACGCTACTCGCTCAGCCTCGCCGGCATTCTAGTGACGCACCACCACTCCGATCACACGGGCGGTGTCGATGTGCTGCGCGACGAGCTCCACGGCCTGGTCTGGGGCCCCGCCCACGAGGCAATGAGCGAGCCGTGCCAGCGCGTCGAGGGCGGCGAGACCATCCACACGCCGCTCGGCGATTTCGAGGTGCTCGACGTGCCGGGCCACACGGCCGGCCACGTCGCCTACGTGCACCGCCCGGCCGGGCAGGCGCCGATCCTCTTCTGCGGCGACACGCTGTTCTCGGCGGGCTGCGGCCGCCTGCTCGGAGGCACGGCGGCACAGCTGCATGATTCGCTCGAGCGCCTCGCCGCGCTGCCGCCCGAGACGCGCGTGTGCTGCGCCCACGAATACACCTTGTCCAACCTGCGCTTCGCCGCAGCGGTCGATCCTGACAACGCAGAGATGCGCGCGCACCAGGCCTGGGCCGAGGCGCAGCGTCGCCAGGGCCTGCCCACCCTGCCCTCGACGATCGGCGTCGAGCGCGCCATCAACCCCTTCCTGCGTGTCGGCGAGCCTGCGGTTCGCGCCGCCGTTCACGCCAATGCCACCACCGACCCGGTTGGCGTCTTCGCCAGCCTCCGCCAGTGGAAGAACGAATTCCGATGACGATCCAGAACCGTACGCCCCGCACTTCGCTCACCCTCTTGTTCGCGGCCGCCCTGCTCGCCGCGTGCGCCACCTCCCCCGCTTCGCATCCTTCGCTGGCTGCAGTCCCCGAAGCCGCCAGCGCGCCGGCCATCGGCGCGTCGAGCGTTCAGCCGGCCGCCGTGATGGCAGCTGCTTCGGCCGCCTCGGACGCCGCCACCACGCCGGCCGCGGCGATTGACGACGGCCCCGTCCAGGCCAAGCTCGAAGACAGCCTCGACCCCGACGCCAAGGTCGACCTAGGGGCGCCCGCCTCCGACCTCTGGATGCGCATGCGCACCGGCTTCGCCATGCCCACGCTCGACAACGACGACGTCCACAAGGCCGAGGCCTGGTACGCCGCGCGGCCCGACTACGTGCAGCGCATGACGGCGCGAGGGAGCCTCTACCTGTATCACATCGTCCAGGAAGTCGAGAAGCGCCACATGCCGATGGAGCTGGCGCTGCTGCCCTTCGTCGAGAGCGCCTTCAACCCGCAGGCCAACTCGGTCGCCAAGGCCGGCGGGCTGTGGCAGTTCATGCCCGTCACGGGCAAGGACTACGCGCTCAAGCAGAACATCTTCCGCGACGACCGCCGTGACGTGCTCGCCTCCACCCGCGCCGCGCTCGACTACCTCGGCCGCCTGAACAAGATGTTCGACGGCGACTGGCAGCTTGCGCTGGCCGCCTACAACTGGGGCCCGGGCAATGTGCTCAAGGCCGTCGACCGCAACCGGCGCGCCGGCCTGGCCATCAACTTCGAGAGCCTGCACCTGCCCAGCGAGACGAGCTACTACCTGCCCAAGCTGCAGGCCGTGAAGAACATCGTGCTCGACCCGGCGCACTACGGACTGGAGCTGCCGACGATCGAGAACCACCCGTATTTCCTCAGCGTCGACATCGAGCACGACATCGACGTGGCGCTGGCCGCGCGGCTCGCCGGCATGAGCGAGGAGTCCTTCCGCCAGTTCAACCCGCAGATGACTAAGCCGGTGATCCTGGCCGGCGCGGTCGACCAGGTCCTGCTGCCCTTCGACAACGCCAGCACCTTCGCCGCCAACCTGGCCCAGCACCATGGCCAGCTGGCCAGCTGGACCGCCTGGGTCGTGCCCAGCACGATGCGGCCGGCCGATGCCGCGAAGAAGGTCGCCATGAGCGAGGCACAGCTGCGCGAGGTGAACCTGATCCCGCCGCGCATGCTCATCAAGAAGGGCTCGACCCTGCTCGTGCCGCGCGGCGCGCACCAGACCGAGAACGTCTCCGACTACCTCGCCGACAACGCCGCGCTGAACCTCGCGCCCGACGCGCCGGCCAAGCGCCGCACGACGATCAAGGCGCGCAAGGGCGACACGCTTGCCAGCGTCGCCAAGCGTTATCGCGTCAGCACCGACGAGCTCGCCGACTGGAACAAGCTCGGCGGACGCACCAGCCTGCGCTCTGGGCAGTCGCTGGTCGTCTACGTCGCGCCTGCGCCGGCGACTCGGCAGAAGGTCGCGAGCGCGCGGCCGGGCGCGCCGGCCGCCGGCAAGAAGAAGGTCGAGAAGGTCGCAGCGGCCAAGCCAGCCCCGACGACCAAGGCGGCGGCCGCGGCACACCGTCCGGTCCAGCAGGCGCTGGACAAGCCGCCCGTACGCCGCTGATCAGCCGACGAAGAACATCGCGATGCAGCTGATCACGCCCAGGCTCCAGACGCCCGAGCGCAACGCCGGCTTGTTGCCCAGGTAGAGCGCGGTGTAGACCACGCGGATGGCGACGAAAGCCATCGCCAGCATGTCGATACGATCCTGCGCCGCGTGGTTCTGCTGCGCCACGAGCACCGCGGCGATGAACAGCGGCAGCGCCTCGAAGCCGTTGTTCTGGGCCGCCATCGCGCGCGCCTGCCAGCCCGTGAGCTTGTCCGCCCAGGCGCGCGGCGCGGCGTTGTCGTAGCCGCCCTCGCGGCGCGGCTTGCCGTAGCCGGGCCCCTTGCCCAGGCCCGCGGTGAGCACGGGCAGCATGCAGGCGGCGATGATGCAGATATTGGCGATGGTCATGGGTCCGGGCCCTGGCTTATTGAGACGGCGGATCGTAATGCGCGTGCGCGCTGTCTAAGCAGGCAAGGCCGCCCAGTTCGCATTCAGCCAGCGGCGGACCGGCTTCTCGATGAGTGCATAGGACAGCAGGCCCGCCAACAAGGCCCCCGCGATGCCGAGCCACAGGCTGCCCTGCTCGTTGCGCACCCAAATGTAGAAGGGCTGCTGCCACAGGTAGATCGAGAACGACCATTTGCCCAGCCTGCACAGCGGCGGCCAGGCCAGGCAGCGCCTGAGCACGGCCGGCCCGAGCGGCAGCAGATGCAGGCTCAGCGCCAGCAGGCCCAGGCCGGCGATGCGCTGAAGGAAGAGCGGGACGCTCCACCAGAAACAGGCCACTGCCGCGAGCAGCAGCAGCGGCGCCGCTGCGGCGAGCCGGCGGGTCGAGCGGCCATCAGGCAGTGGCACCACGAGCAGCAAGGCCGAAAGCACGATGCCGTAGGCCGCCGTTTCGCTGCGCAGCCACCAGGTGAAGACAAGCCCCGGTGGGTTCCAGTGCGCATAGAACGCCGTCACCGCCGTGCAGACCGCTGTCGCGCCAAGCAGTGCGGTGCGGGCGCCGATCCAGCCATGTCGACTGACAAGCGCCAGCGTCGCGAGCAGGATGTACGCATGCTCCTCGACCGACAAGGACCAGATGTGCCCGAAGGGCATGACAGCCTCGCCGGTGTCCGTCGTGGGCCAGAAGTAGTTGTTCACGAACAGTGCCGCCGCCAGCACTTCGCGGCCGCTGAAAGCCCGCCCCAACGCCAGCGTGACAGCCACGACGAGCAGGACGAACACCAAGTGAGCCGGGATGATTCTGGAAATCCGGCGGCGGTAGAAGACGACGATCGGCGTGTTCTCCACGAACAGCAGCCGCCCCATCAGCAGGCCGGACAACACGAAGAACAGGCTCACACCCAGCGTGCCGAGTTCGAGACCGGGGATGGGCCTGAAGTGCCCGACCAGGAGCAGCAGAATCGCCAGCCCGCGCCAGCCGTCCAGATAGTCGACGCGCGCCCGATCCGTCCCCGCCGGCACGGGTCCGACTGATCCCGAGCCAGACAACATCGCCATGTCAGCGCCGATCGACCAGGGCGTGCGCGATCGTGCCCAGATCTACGTATTCGAGTTCCGAGCCGATCGGCACGCCGCGCGCCAGCCGGGTGGCACGGATGCCGCGCGCGCGCAGGGCTTCGCCGAGCACGTGGGCCGTAGCCTCGCCTTCGGCGGTGAAGCTGGTGGCGAGGATGACTTCATCGACCTTGCCGTCGGCCGCTCGCGCCAGCAGCTCGGCGGCGCCGATCTCGCGCGGGCCGTTGCCGCCGAGCGGCGAAAGCCGGCCGAGCAGCACGAAGTAATAGCCCTTGAACGAGCCGGTGCGCTCGAGCGCGGCCTGGTCGGCCGGCGTCTCGACGACAGCGAGCAAGCGCGCGTCGCGCTGCGCGTCGGCGCAGATCGGGCAGAGCGCCGTCTCCGAGAAGGTGTGGCAACGCTCGCAGTGGCCGACGCGCTCGCAGGCGGCGTTGAGCGCCTGCGCCAGCGACAGCGCGCCCGGGCGATCGTGCTGCAGCAGGTGCATGGCCATGCGCTGTGCCGACTTCTGGCCGACGCCCGGCAGGCGCTTGAGCGCCTCGACGAGCTGTTCGAGCGCCGTCAAGACTGCCCCCGCAAGATCAGAACGGGAACTTCATGCCCGGCGGCATCGGCATGCCAGCCGTCAGCTTGGACATCTTCTCCTGCGAGACTTCCTCGGCGCGGCGCAGCGCGTCATTGAAGGCCGCGGCGACGAGGTCTTCGAGCATGTCCTTGTCGTCGGCGAGCAGGCTGGGGTCGATGGTGACGCGGCGCGTCTCGTGCTTGCAGGTCATGACGACCTTGACGAGGCCGGCGCCCGACTGCCCTTCGACCTCGATATTGCCGAGCTCTTCCTGGGCCTTGCGCAGGTTGTCCTGCATGGCCTGGGCCTGCTTCATCAGGCCGGCGATCTGGCCTTTCATCATGATGTGATCCTTAGTGAGGTTTGATCGATCCCGGCACGACACGTGCCGTCTTGAACTGGCTGAGCAGGGCGCGGGCGACGGCATCGTCGACCACGATCTGCTCGGCGGCGCGCTGGCGCGCCTGGGCGGCCACGGCATCGCGCAGCGCCGGTGAATCCTGGGCCGTGCCGGCCTCGAGCTCGATGCGCACGTCCTGCGACAGCGACTGCGCCAGCGCGGCCTGCAGCTTGGCCTTGAGGCCGTCCTGGCGCAGCGACTCGCGCTCGACGCGCAGGCGCCAGACCGCGCCTTCGACGCCGATGCATTCGGCCTGCATGGCCAGCTCGCGCGTCAGCGCCGTCAGGCCCAGGCCAGGCACGAGCGCGGCCCAGCGTTCGCCCAGCGGCGTCGGCGTCAGCGGAATGGCGGCGGGGGCTGGCGGCAGTGCGGCAGCCGCGGCAGGCACATCGCCCGGCTCGGCGGCCACGCCGGCTTCGTCGACCACCGGCGCGTCCAGCCAGGGCGGCGGCTCGTCGTCGGCTGGTTCTTCGGCATGGACGACGGGGCGCGGGCGCAGGCGGTCGCTGTGCGAGGGTGACGCAGCGGCAGGCGCCGCGGCCGTGGCACTCGGCGTCGCCGGCGCGGCACTCGCCGCTTCTTGGCGCTTGACCGACACCGGCGCCTGCGCGAGGACTGCCGCTGCAGGCGCTGGAGCAGCAATAGCCTGGACCGGCGGCGCCGGCACGCGCACCACCGCCGGCGCGGGGCGCAGCAGCGGCGCAGCGGCAGGTTTCTCAGCCGCAGCACGCACGGGCGCTTCGCCGCGCACCACCGGCGCGGCATCGCCGCCCGCCGGCAGCGCCGCGCCGCCCGGCCGGAAGGCCAGCATGCGCAGCAGCACCATCACGAGGCCGGCGTATTCGTCGGGCGCGAGGGCCAGCTCCTGGCGCCCGTGCAGCGCCATGCTGTAGACGAGCTGGACTTCGTCTGCCGGCAGCAGCGCCGCAAGGCGGCGTGCCTCCGCCGTGTCCGGGTCCTGCGCGTCGAGCGCGTTCGGCGCAACCTGGGCGATGGCGATGTTCTGCATCAGCCCGGCCAGGTCTTCGAGCGTGCCGCTGGCCGACAGACCCAGGCTGCGCAGCCGGTCGGCCTGCTCGACGAGCGCCGGACCGCTGGCCGCGACGAGCGCATCGACGATGGCGACCACATGGCCGCGATCGACCGAGCCGAGCATGCGGCGCACGCCGGCCTCGTCGAGCTGGCCGCTGCCGAAGGCGATGGCCTGGTCGGTCAGCGAGAGCGCGTCGCGCATGGAGCCGCGTGCCGCGCGGGCGATCTGGCGCAGTGCGCCGGGCTCGGCCGCAACGCCCTCGGCCTCGAGCACGCGCGCCAGGTGGGCCTGCACCTCGGGCGGCGACATCGGCCGCAGGTTGAACTGCAGGCAGCGAGAGAGCACCGTCACCGGCACCTTCTGCGGATCGGTCGTGGCGAGCACGAACTTGAGGTATTCGGGCGGCTCCTCCAGCGTCTTGAGCATGGCGTTGAACGCATGCGTCGAGAGCATGTGGACTTCGTCGATCATGTAGACCTTGAAGCGACCCACCACCGGCTTGTAGACAGCCTGGTCGAGCAGTTGCGAAATCTCCTCGACGCCGCGGTTCGAGGCCGCGTCGAGCTCGACGTAGTCGACGAAGCGGCCGGCGTCGATGTCGCGACACGCGGGGCAGACGCCGCAGGGACTGGCCGTGATGCCGCCCTGCCCGTCCGCGCCGGTGCAGTTGAGGCTCTTGGCGAGGATGCGCGAGACCGTCGTCTTGCCGACGCCGCGCGTGCCCGTGAACAGGTAGGCGTGGTGCAGCCGGCCCTGCGTCAGGGCGTTGGACAGCGCCTGCACCACATGCTCCTGGCCCACCATGGCTTCGAAGCTCTGCGGGCGGTACTTGCGGGCGAGGACCTGGTAACTCATAGGGGCTGCATTCTATGTGGGCAAGCCTTCTCATCCGGCCCGTCGGCCATCCGCGAAACACCTGACCGATAATCGCGCCCTATGAGTTCCAGCACCAACCATCCCGACACGCTCAGCTACGAACAGGCCGGCGTCAATTACGACCTGATCGACCCTCTCAAGATCGCCGCGCAGCGCGCCGCGGCGGCCACGGGCGCGCACATGGCGGCACACGGCTTCAAGGAAGTCGTGGCCTCGCGCGGCGAGTCGGCCTATGTGCTGGACGTCGGTCCGTTCTACATGGCGTCGATCGTCGAGTGCCTGGGCACCAAGACGCTCGTGGCCGACGAGATGGCCACGCTCACCGGCAAGAGCAGCTACTACGCCAACATCGCCCAGGACACGATCGCCATGGCGATCAACGACCTGATCACCGTCGGCGCCACGCCGCTCGTGGTGCAGGCCTACTGGGCCGCCGGCGGCTCCGACTGGTTCGGCGACCGCGCCCGCGCGCAGGCGCTGGTGGAAGGCTGGAAGAAGGCTTGCGACACCTGCCAGGTCGCCTGGGGCGGCGGCGAGACGCCGGCGCTGGCGGGCATCGTCGAGTCCGGCCGCATCGACCTGGCGGCCTCGTGCACAGGCTTGATCAATCCGCGCGAGCGCCTGTCCGTGGGCGACAAGCTCGGGGCCGGCGACGCCATCGTGCTGCTCGAATCGAGCGGCATCCACGCCAACGGCCTGAGCCTCGCGCGCAAGCTCGTCGAGCGCCTGCCGCAGGGCTACCTCACCGAGGTCGAGCCCGGCCTGACCTATGGCGACGCGCTGCTCGCGCCGACCGTGCTCTATTCGCCCGTGACCGAAGCGCTCTGGAAGGCCGGCATCGCGCCGCACTACTGCGCCAACATCACGGGCCACGGCTGGCGCAAGCTGCTGCGCCACCCTGCCGCGCTGACCTATCGCATCCACACCGTGCCGCCGGTGACGCCGGTGCTGGACTTCATCCAGCGCCACGCTCAGCAGGACGACCGCGAGGCCTACTCGACGCTGAACATGGGCGCCGGCTTCGCGATCTTCGTGCGCGCCGAGGATGCCGCACGCACCGTCGAGGTGGCGCAGTCCTGCGGCATCAAGGCCTGGCACGCGGGCCAGGTCGAGGCCGGGCCCAAGCAGCTGCTGATCGAGCCGCTGGGCATCCGCTTCGGCGACGACGACCTCCAGTTGCGCTGAGCTGCACGCCGCGAAACGCGGCGGCAACACTGTATCGAGGCGTAAGCCAGCGTCGGCCGAGGGGCCCGGCGAATGCGTTGAACAGGTGTCTATAACGACATCCGGGAAACCAACATGTCACGCATTCGCAACCGCTTCACCCGCCTTCTCGCGCTCGGCCTTGCTGCCGGCTTGCTCGCCGGCAGCCTCAGCGGCTGCATCATCGTCCCCGAGCGCCACTACTACCACGGCTATTACGGCTACGGCGAGGGCTACGGCGACGGCTACCACCACGGCCGCTGAGCGCCGCCCAAGGGCAGCCCCTGACTTGACAGTCAGTCAAGCATCGCGCGAGGCTCGCGCCCGGAGGTGGGTGTGGCCTGGTTCTATACGCAGATGGTCGACTGGCATCGGGGGCTGGCCTGGTTCAGCTTCGGGCTGTTCCTCGTGCGCGGCCTGCTGCATCAGCTGGAGCAGCCCTGGGCCGAACGCATCGCCACCGACGGCCGCCTGCTCATCCTCGCCTTCGGCTCCAACTGCGTCCTCGTCGTCTCGGGCCTGAGCCTCTGGATCGCGCTGCACTACGACCTGATGCGCTCGCCCTGGCTCGCGATCAAGCTGCTCGCCCTGGTCGGCTATTTCGCCTTCGGCCACTGGGGCATGGGCCAGGGGCGCTTCCACCTCCTGGGCTACCTGCTCGCGCTGCTGATGATGGCCGTGATGCTGGCCGTCTCGATCCAGCGCTTCTGACGCTGCCTGTCTACTCGACCTTCAGCCCGGCCAAATCCGGATCCGGCGGCGGCGGCCTGAGCTTCATGCGCTCGAGCGTGCGCACCAGCAGGCGCGCCACCATCAGGTTGCGATGAGGCTTGTGGTCCGACGGGATCACGTGCCAGGGCGCGTGCGCGGTCGACGTCGGGCCGAGCATTCGATCGTAGGCGCGCTGATAGGCATCCCACTTGTTGCGCACGGCCAGGTCGGCGCGGTTGAACTTCCACTGCTTGGCCGGATCGTCGATACGCTGCTGCAGGCGCACGCGCTGCTCGTCGCGGCTGACGTGCAGCATGCACTTCACGATGGTCGTGCCGGTCTCGACGAGCATGCGCTCGAAATCGTTGATCTGCGCATAGCGGCGCTGCGTTTCCGCCTTGTCGATCCAGCCTTCGACGACGGGCACCAGCACGTCCTCGTAGTGGCTGCGGTTCCACACCGCCAGCTCGCCGCTGCGCGGCACCACGGCGTGGCAGCGCCACAGATAGTCGCGGGCGCGCTCGTCCTCGCTCGGGGCCTTGAACGCGGCAACGCGCACGCCCAAGGGCGAGGTGCGCGAGAACACCCAGCGGATCGTGCCGTCCTTGCCGCTCGTGTCCAGCCCCTGCAGCACCAGCAGCACCTTGCGCCGCCCCTCCGCCAGCAGCAGGTTTTGCAGGGCGTCGAGCTCCACGGCCAGCGCTTCCTGGCGCTTGTGGCTCGATCCCTCGTCGCGCTCCAGGAACGGCGTCGCGGCCGGGTCGAAAGCATGCAGCGCAACGCGGCTGCCCGGGACGATGCGATAGGGCTTGAATCGGCTCATGGCGCCGAGCCTAGCGCATGCGGGCTGGTGCGCGCCACACATGCAAACGCATCGCGCGCAGCACTCGCCCGAGGACCCGTCGCGCAGCGATTACAATGCGCCTCGACGGGCCTCCTCGCATGGAAGCACGGCCAACTGGGTCAGGTGGGGAACCAAGCAGCCCTAACTGTTGTGACCAGTGCCGAGGCTAGGGCTCGTCACCCCTTCTTCTTTCCGTCGTGCAAGACCTTGGTCCTCAAGGAAAGCCACGGCGACAACGGGCGCAAAAAGCGCGCTGTAGCACGTCGGCAGCGATGCTCCAACGGCCCGTTTTAATGATCGCGCTTGGTGCATCGCCACCGTTTGGGGCTTGCGGGAACTCGGTTCGAATTCCGTTGCACGTGCAGATCCGAAGCGCCGCGACGACCGGCCATGCCCTTGCCAAGAAGCGTACGGACTTGTAGGCTCCCCAAAACTTGGTAAAGCCAGAAACGCCAACCCTTCCGTGCAAGAGCCGTCACGGAAGTCGATTGACGAGGGAGGTCTTGATGCACGCTCCGAGTCTGTCCGGTGTGATGCGTCGTCGTGCCTTGCTTGGCGCCGGTGCCGTGGGCCTGCTGGCCTCCTTGTACGGATGGAGCCGTCGCGAACCCGACCACGCGGCAGGAGCAGCGAGCCTGCGCATCGCCACGCCTCTCGTACCGCATTCAGGCCTGGTCGAGTTGGCTGCGGGCCAGGGCTTCCTCCAGGGTCAAGGATTGAACGCGACCCTGCTCCCCCAGAGCCATGGCAAGGCCGCCCTTGGCCGGCTGCTCAGCGGACAGGCCGATCTGGCCGTCGCCGCCGACGTCCCCGTGGTCGTCGAAATGCTAAAGGGAGCCCCTTTGTGCATCGTCGCTTCAGTCGCCAGCGCATCGAACGAACTGGCCGTGCTGGGCCGCGTCGACCGCGGCATCCGTGATGCCCGTGATCTGTCCGGGCGACGGGTTGGCGTGACTCTCGGGACCAGCGGCGAATACTTCCTCTGGGCTTTTCTCGTGCGGCACCGCGTTGCGACCGAATCGATTCAGTTGACCAACCTGGCTCCCTCGGAGCTCATCCGTTCGCTGCGCGACGGCCTGGTGGACGCGGTGGCTGCCTGGCAGCCCGTGCGGCACGAGGCGGAGCTCGCGTTCGGCGATGCGATCGTGTCGCTTCATGCGCCGGACGCCTACGCGCAGCGCTATGTCCTGATCGGCTTGCGCGACTATGTGCAAGCGAAGCAGCCCGAGCTGAGCCGCCTGCTGCGCGCCCTGGTGGAGGCCGAGTCCTTTGCCCACGACCAACCGCAGCAGGCCCGCGCGGCGCTCGCGCAGCTTATCAAGCTCAGCCCTGAGGCCCTCGAGCCGTCCTGGCGAGAGATGAACTTCGAGATCGAGCAGCAACAGGCTCAGCTGGTCACGCTCGAAGACATCGCGACCTGGGCCATGGCGCGTGGCTACGCCCCGGTTCAGCCGATGCCCAATTTCCTGACTCACCTGGACCTGGACGCCCTGTCTGCGCTTGGCCCGGACCGGGTGACGGTAGTCCGATGAAGATCAGCAGCAAGGCCAAGCTCGCCGCGACATTGATGCTCGGCACGATGGTGCTGATTGCGACCAGCATCGGCTGGGCCGACGCCCAGGTTCGCGCGGCCGTGGCCGAGCAGCAGCGCTGCGCCGAAATCGCCGGAGCGCTCAACAACATGCGCATGGTCACTTTCGAGTACCTGCTCAATCGACGCGAGCGCGCACGATTGCAGGAACAGGCCGCATGGCAAAGACTCGATCGCCTGTTTACGAGCCCGATCGCGCTCGACGAGGCCGCCGCGCGCATCCTCGCCAACCTGCGCAGCCAGGGAGAAGCGAGCCACCGTCTCTTCAGCGAGGTCGACGCAGCCAAGCCTGGCGCGGGAGCCGCCGACGAAGTCCAGCGTCGTTTTGAAACGCAGCTCTCGAGTCGCATTCTGATCCTGCAGCAGGACAGCTTGGTCGGGGCCGAGCGGCTGATCAACGACGCGGGAGCGCGGATCGACGCGACCCAGCGCCGGGTCGTCTTGATCACGGCAACAGGCTTGGCTGCGATGGCCATCCTGACCGGCGTCGCCGCGTGGTGGTTCCGCCGTGACGTGCTGGCGCCAATTTTCCGACTGGAACTCGCGACCCGCGAGGTCGCCGCCGGCAACTGGTCGTTCGAACTCGACGTGGGCAGCGACGACGAACTCGGCGACGTCGCGCGCCACTTCGACGCGATGACCCGGGCACTGCGCGATTCGTTCAGCCAACTCGAGGTCAGCAATCGAGACCTCGTGGCGTTGAACAAGGAGCTCGAATCCTTCAGCTATTCCGTTTCCCATGACTTGCGCAGCCCCTTGCGTAGCATGGACGGCTTCTCCCTCGCGCTTCTCGAGGACTACGGGGACAAGCTCGACGAAGAGGCGCGCGACAGCCTTCAGCGCATCCGCGGCGCCAGCCAGAGAATGGGTCGGCTGATCGATGAATTGCTGGGCCTCGCGCGGGTGACGCGCGCCGAGCTGAAGATCCAGGAAGTCGACCTCAGTGCGATCGCCGAGGAGATCGCGAGGACATTGACGCGGGCGCAACCCGAGCGCCGTGTGCGATGGGACATCGAAAGAGGCATCGTCGTCCGCGGCGATCACCAGTTGATTGCAATCGCATTTCAGAATCTGCTCGACAACGCGTGGAAGTTCACGAGCAAGGTCGGCGATGCCGTCATCCGGGTCGGTACGCGGCACGAAGAAGGCGAACCCGTCTGCTTTGTATCCGACAACGGCGCCGGCTTCGACATGGCGTATTCATCGCGCCTGTTCGGTGCATTTCAGCGGCTGCACCATGAGGCCGACTTCCCGGGTACCGGGGTCGGGTTGGCTATCGTCCAGCGCGTGATGCATCGCCACGGCTGGTCCTTGCGGGCCGACGCAGCGCTCGGCCGCGGCGCGACCTTCTATTTCCATCCAACGATAAGAGCCGGGAGAGAAGATGATCGAAGAGAGCAAGACCATCTTGTTGGTTGAGGACAATCCCGACGACGTCGCTCTGACGATGCGCGCTTTCAAGCGCAGCCATCTGATGAACCCGGTCGTCGTCGTCCGCGACGGCGTCGACGCGCTCGACTACCTGTTCTCCCGCGGCGCCTACGCCGAGCGGGCTGGCGCGTCGCTGCCGACACTGATCATTCTCGACTTGAAGCTGCCCAAGCTCGACGGACTGGGTGTGCTCAAGGCCCTGCGCGCGGATCCGCGCACCGCGCTCCTCCCAACCGTCGTCCTCACCTCATCCAAAGAGCAGCAGGATCTGGTCGACAGCTATTCGTTCGGCGCGAACAGCTACGTCCGCAAGCCTGTCGACTTTGTCGAATTCGTCGAGGCCGTCAAGGTGCTCGGACTCTATTGGCTCGCCCTCAATCAATTTCCATCGCGGTAGGAATCATGAATGAGCGCCCGATCAAGGTCCTCGCCGTCGAGGACTCCGAAAACGACTTCCGCCTGGCCGTTCGACAACTTCGGCTGGCCGGATTCACGCCGGAATGTCGGCGAGTCGAGGACCGGGCAAGCCTGCAGCAGGCCCTGCTCGAAGGTTCGTGGGACGCGGTGATTTCCGACTTCAGCATGCCGGGCTTCGGCGGGCTGGAGGCGCTCGAGGAGTTCCGCAAGACGGGCATGGATATCCCTTTCATATTTGTTTCCGGAACGATCGGCGAGGAAACAGCCGTTGCGGCGATGCGTGCCGGAGCCAACGACTATGTGATGAAGGCGAACATGAGTCGCCTGGGCCCAGCGCTTGAGCGCGAGATAGGCAACGCCGCGCGGCGCGCGTCCCACCGCCAGGCAGAGGCCGAGCTCAGCCGCTTCGAGGCGCAACTCCATCAGGCCCAGAAGATGGAATCGATCGGCACGCTCGCGGGAGGGATCGCGCACGATTTCAACAATGTCCTCGGCGCGATCCTCGGCAACCTCGAACTCGCCCGCGCCGACCTCGATCCGCGCCACCCGGCGCAGACTGCGCTCGTGGAGATCCAGACCGCGAGCCTGCGCGCGCGGGATCTGGTCCGGCAGATCTTGACTTTCAGTCGACGGCGGCCGCAACAGCTGCAGAACGTCGCGTTAAAGCCCATCATCGAGGAAACGTTCAGGCTCCTTCGTACGACCTTGCCGGCCGGTGTCGACTTCAAGCTGGCCCTTGCAGAAGATCCCCTGTATGCAAATGCCGACGCGACTCAGCTCCAGCAGGTGCTGATGAATCTCTGCACCAACGCATGGCATGCGCTGCAAGGCGAAAAAGGTCAGATCACCGTCGGCCTTGCTGCCACGCAATTCGATGCGGCCATGGCGCGGTCGCGAGGATTGGCCGCAGGGCCTTACGCCCATCTCTGGGTGATGGACTCGGGTTCCGGGATGGACGCGGCGACGCTCGAACGCGTATTCGAGCCGTTCTTCACGACCAAGCCCGTGGGCCAGGGCACGGGTCTGGGGCTGTCCGTTGCCCATGGAATCGTCGTAAGTCATCACGGCAGCATTTCCGTGAACAGCCAGTTGGGCCTGGGAAGCACGTTTCATATCTACCTGCCGGCGGCCTCGCCGCCATTGGTCGAGCAGCCGCCATCCAAGCAGGTCACGTCAGTAATACCTGGGAACGGGGAACACGTGATCTACCTCGATGACGACGACACCGTGACGCTGCTGATGCTCCGAACCCTTGAGAAAGCCGGCTATCGTTGCAGCGGCTTCCGCGACCCGGCAGCGGCGCTGGCCGCTCTAAGAGACTCCTCCCGCCGGGTGGATGTTTTGATCACCGACTACAACATGCCCGGGTTTTCAGGCCTCGACATGGCTCGCGAGGCGGCTTTGCTCAGGCCCGGCTTGCCTATCGCCATCAGTTCGGGACGAGTAACCGACGAGCTCTGCGAAGCAGCGCGGCAGTTAGGGGTCCGGGCCGTCATCGAAAAGGTCGACTCCTTCCGAGAACTGGTTCCGCTGGTGGCGCGAATATTGGCCAGCACAGGGGACCGAAACTCTTCAGGAACAGATACATACGGCCTACCGGACCTCAGACGGTGATTTCGCGCGCCGAGATCGCGTACTTGAACTGGTCCGGCGCGTACTCGTCGTAGCGCCCGCTGGCGTTGCGGCCCTGCGGGTACATCAGGAAGGGCAGCGTGGTCTTGCCATCGGCGTGCGGCAAGGTAATGTCGCTGCCGCGGTTGTAGGCCACCCAGTTGCCTTCCCAGGCGCCGAACAGCGCCTTGGCCACGGGTGCGACGAGCGGGTCGCGTTCGTCCTTGATCCAGGTTGGCGTCTCCTGGCGCATGACCTTGAGCACGTCGGCCGGGTCCATCGCCACCCAGCCGTGGCCTTGCAGCCAGGCCTCGGCGCGGCAGTGCTGCGCGCCGGTCAGCTTGGCCGGGTTGGCGCCGAGCTCGCGGTAGCCGAACTGCGAGGTCGCGACGCGCACGCCGTAGAGATCGCGCGCCGGGATGCCCGAGGCGCGGCACAGGCCGACGAAGATGGCGTTGAGGTCGGCGCACTTGCCGCCGAGGTTGCCGCTCTCCAGCATGCTGGCCACGTCGCCGATGCCGCAGCCGCGCACGCCCGGTTCGCGGTGCGCGTTGGTGACGATCCACTCGTAGATGCCGCGGACCTTGTCGACGTCCGTGCGTGCGCCGCGCGTGGCGACGAGCGCGGTCTTGCGCACGATGCCGTCGGTGGGAATCAGTTCGGTCGCGCACAGCGCGTCGCGCAGCACGGCCGGGTCTTCGGCCGCATGGGCGCGCGCCTGCCAGTCGATCGAGCGGCTGCGCGTCTGCACACGGCTCGTCACGCTGATCGCGGGCTTGTCCTGGCCCGGTGCGAAGGTGGCGTAAAGCATGCGCACGCCGCGCGCCGGGTCGGCCACGATCTGCGCGCTCGTGGCGTTGCCGCTCCAGTGATGGTCGAGCGTGCGCTGGAAGTCGGCGTCGACGTCGGGCAGCGGCACCCAGACCTGCACCAGGCCCTGCAGGTCGACGGGCTCGATGCTCGTGGTCAGCTCGAAGCTGCGCCATGCGCCGGCCTGCGGCGCGAACTCGCGCGCCGTCGTCTCGGCCAGGGCGCCGAGGCCCAGAGAGGACAGTCCGGCGGCCATGCCGGACTGGAGCAGGCGGCGGCGGTTGAATTGGCTCATGTTCGATTCCTTGGAAAACAGTGAAGAGGTTCGGGGCGTGATTCAAGCCTTACGCGCAAGCAGCTCGGCCACCCAGCCGCGCGCGGGCTCGGCCATCCAGTCGGTGCCGCCGATCACGCTGAAGGCGGCGCGGCCATCGCGCGCAACGGCAACCGTCGTCGGGAACACGCGTACGCCAAAGGCCTTGGCGACGCGGCCATCGGCATCGCGCGCGATGCGCAGGCCGCCGACGAGCTGCTCGCTGAAGCGCCTGATTGCGCCGTCGGTCTCGCGGTAGTTCACGGCGACGACGGCCAAGCCCTGGTCGGCAAAGCGCGTGGCCAGCAGCTCGAAGGACGACATCTCGTCGCGGCACGACGGGCACCAGCTGGCCCAGAAGTTCAGCAGCACGACTTGGCCGCGGAGCGCGGCGAGGTCGAAATCGGGGCCCTCGAAGCAAGGCGTGCTGAGCGTCGGCGTCTTGAGGTGCGCGGGCCAGGGGCGGCGCTCGGCCGTGTTCTCGGCGCTGCTCAAGGTCGGCACGATCGCGCTCCATGCGCCAAACGCGCCGGCGACGGCAAACATCGAGAAGGTCCTGCGATTCATGGGAGGGCGTGGGCGGGCTGCGAACTTGGACCGAAATCTTAGCGGCCTCGCGTTTCCGCCCGATTCAAACCGACACCAGCGCCCTCACCCCATCCGCCTTCATGTCCTTGCCGCGCCCCTGCGCAATGAACGCGCCGCGCTCCATCACGGCGTAGCGGTCCGCCAGCTCCTCGGCGAAGTCGTAGTACTGCTCGACGAAGATGATGGCCATGCGGCGGCGCTGGCCGTCGATCTCCAGGCCTTCGTCGGCGAGGCGGCGCAGCACGCGGCCGATGTCCTTGATGACGCTGGGCTGGATGCCTTCGGTCGGCTCGTCGAGCACCAGCAGCGCCGGCCCCGCCGCCAGCGCGCGGGCGATGGCGAGCTGCTGCTGCTGGCCGCCCGAAAGATCGCCGCCGCGCCGCGCGAGCATCTGCTTGAGCACGGGGAAGAGCTCGAAAAGCTGCGGCGGCAGCGGTGTCCTGGCCGGCTTGTAGGCCAGGCCCAGCGCGAGGTTCTCGGCCACGCTCAGGCGCCCGAAGATCTCGCGCCCCTGCGGCACATAGCCGATACCGCGGCGCACGCGCGCATAAGCCGGCTCGTGCGCGATGTCGGTGCCCTGGAAGTTCACGCGGCCGCTGCGCACGGGCACGAGGCCCAGCAGGCTCTTGAGCAGCGTCGTCTTGCCGACGCCGTTGCGGCCGAGCACGACGGTGATCTCGCCGGCGCGCGCCTCGATCGTCAGGCCGCGCAGGATGTGCGAGCCGCCGTAGGCCTGGTGCAAGTCCTGCACTTCGAGCAAGGCCTGGCTCATGCCAACGATCCGCTCGACATGGCCGCTCGGAAGTTCCGGGCCGAGCGCTGGGCCGCTCCCGAGCCGGCCCGACATGGCGGCGCTTGCCGGCCAATCCGGCCAGCGTCGTCGTCCCCTCGGGGGACCGGCCAGCGTACCCGCTGGACGAGGGGCGCCATCTCATCTGCCAAGGTAGACCTCCACGACACGTTCATCCGCCTGCACGTCTCTCAACAATCCTTCGGCGAGCACGCTACCTTCATGCAGCACCGTGACCTTGCGGCGGCCTTCGGTGATCTGGTCGACGAACTTCATGTCGTGCTCGACGACGACGAGGGAATGCTTGCCTTCGAGCGTGAGCAGCAGCTCGGCCGTGCGCTCGGTCTCTTCGTCGGTCATGCCGGCCACGGGCTCGTCGAGCAGCAGCAGGCGCGGGTCCTGCATCAGCAGCATGCCGATCTCCAGCCACTGCTTCTGCCCGTGCGAAAGCAGGCCCGCCGTGCGCGCGGCGCTGTCGGAAAGATGGATGGTCGAGAGCGTCTGCTCGATGCGGTCGCGCTGCTCGCCCGCGAGGCGATGGACCAGGCTGGCGCGCACGCCGCGATCGGTCTTGAGCGCGAGTTCGAGGTTTTCGAACACGCTCAGCGCCTCGAACACCGTCGGCTTCTGGAACTTGCGGCCGATGCCGACCTCGGCGATCTCGTTCTCGCGCAGGCGCAGCAGGTCGATGTTCTGGCCGAAGGAGACGCCGCCCGCGTCCGGCCGGGTCTTTCCAGTGATGACGTCCATCATCGTCGTCTTGCCCGCGCCATTGGGGCCGATGATGGCGCGCAGCTCGCCGACGCCGATCATCAGGTTCAGCGCGTTGAGCGCCTTGAAGCCGTCGAAGCTGACGGTGACGTCGTCGAGGTAGAGCGCCACGCCGGTGCCGAAGTCGGGCTCCTTGGCAGTGACGACGCGGCCGAAGGCGGCGCTGCGGCCGCCGGAGGCCGCTTCGGCCTCATGCGCCTCGTGCTCGCGTCTGGCACGCGCGCCCTGCTCCATCAGCTCGGGCGTCACGAGCGGCTCCTTCGCTTCACCAGGCCGACCAGGCCCTGCGGCAGGAACAGCGTCACCGCGATGAACAGCGCGCCCAGGAAGTAGAGCCAGAACTCCGGGAACATCTGCGTGAACCAGCTCTTGGCGCCGTTGACGAAGAAGGCGCCGACGATGGGCCCGACGAGGCTGCCGCGCCCGCCCACGGCGCACCAGATCGCGATCTCGATGCCGGCCGCGGGGCTCATCTCGCTCGGGTTGATGATGCCGACCTGCGGCACGTACAGCGCGCCGGCCACGCCGCACATCAGCGCCGAGATCACCCAGATGGCGAGCTTGTAGGCGATCGGGTCGTAGCCGGTGAACATCACGCGGCTCTCCGCGTCGCGGATGGCCATGAGCACGCGGCCGAACTTGGCGCCGACGAGCCACCGCGCCAGCAGGTAAAAGCCCACGAGCACCGCGCCCGTGACGACGAACAGCAGCATGCGCGTGCCCGGCGCCGTGATCGGGTGGCCGAGGATGCGCTTGAAATCGGTAAAGCCGTTGTTGCCGCCGAAGCCCGTCTCGTTGCGGAAGAAGAGCAGCATCGCGGCATAGGTGAGCGCCTGCGTGATGATCGAGAAATACACGCCCTTGATGCGCGAGCGGAACGCGAAGAAGCCGAACACGAAGGCCAGCAGCCCCGGAACGACGAGCACCATCGCCATCTGGAACCAGAACGAATCGCTCAAGGCCCAGTGCCACGGCAGCGTCTTCCAGTCGAGGAAGACCATGAAGTCCGGCAGGTCGCTGCCGTAGTTGCCGTCATGGCCGATCTGGCGCATCAGGTACATGCCCATGGCGTAGCCGCCGAGCGCGAAGAAGACACCGTGGCCGAGCGAAAGAATGCCCGTAAAACCCCAGATCAGGTCCATCGCCAGCGCGCAGATCGCGTAGCACATGATCTTGGCGACGAGGCCGACGACGTAGTCCGACAGGTGCAGCGCGCTGCCCGCCGGCACGAGCAGGTTGAGCGCCGGCACCAGCACGCCGACGAGGAGCAGCGCGCCCAGCACCGCGATGCTGTGACGGCTCATCATGTCTCGCGCCCCTTGAAGGCAAAGAGCCCCTGCGGCCGCTTCTGGATGAAGACGACGATGAAGACCAGCACCATGATCTTGGCCAGCACCGGGCCCGACCAGCCTTCGAGCAGCTTGTTCAGCACGCCCAGGCCCGTGGCCGCGATGACGGTGCCGGCGAGCTGCCCGACGCCGCCGAGCACGACGACCATGAAGGCATCGACGATATAGCCCTGCCCCAGGTCCGGCCCGACGTTGCCGACCTGCGAGAGCGCGCAGCCCGCCAGCCCGGCGATGCCAGAGCCGAGCGCGAAGGCGTAGGTGTCCACGCGCGCCGTGTTCACGCCCATGCAGGCAGCCATCGGGCGGTTTTGCGTCACGCCGCGCACGAAGAGGCCGAGCCGCGTGCGTGCAATCAGGAAGGCGACAAGGCCCAGCACCGCGACCGCGAACACCAGGATCGCGATGCGGTTCCACGGCAGCACGAGGTTGGGCAGCACGGCCAGCCCGCCCGACAGCCACGAGGGGTTCTCGACCAGCACGTTCTGCGCGCCAAAGATGGAGCGCACGCATTGCTGCAGCACGAGGCTGATGCCCCAGGTGGCGAGCAGCGTCTCGAGCGGCCGGCCGTAGAGATGCCGGATCACGAGGCGCTCGAGCAGCGCGCCGCAGGCCGCCGCGGCGAGGAAGGACGCCGGCAGCGCGAGCAGGATGTAGCCATCGAAGGCGGCCGGCCACCAGGCGCGCACGAGGTTCTGCACGAGGTAGGTGGCGTAGGCGCCGATCATCATCAGCTCGCCGTGCGCCATGTTGATCACGCCCATGAGCCCGTAGCAGATCGCCAGGCCCAGCGCGACGAGCAGCAGGATGCTGCCCAGGCTCAGGCCGGTGAACAGCAGGCCCAGGCGCTCGCCCCAGGCCAGGCGCGCGTCGAGCCGCGCGAGCGCGTCCTGCAGCGCCGCGTGGACGGCAGCGTCGGGCTCCTGCGCGAGGCGGTCGATCAGCAGGCTGCGCACGCCGGGGTCGTCGGAGTCAGCCAGCAGCTGCGCCGCGGCGAGGCGGCGCTTGGGATCGCTGGCGCCGACCATCACGGTGGCGCGCAGCTGGCGCAGGCTGGTCTTCAGCGCGGCATCGCCTTCGGCCGCGAGCGCCTTCTCGACCAGCGGCAGCAGGCTCTCGTCCAGGCCCTGCGCAGCCAGCGCGGCCACGGCGGCGCGCCGTTTGGCGAGATCGGGAGAAGCCAAATCCAGCGCGGCCAGCGCGGCCTGCAGCGCGCCGCGCATGCGGTTGTTGTTGACCACGTCGGCCGCGTCCTCGGGCAGCCTGGCCGCGGCGCCGGTGGCGGCGTCGCGGACCTGCTCGCCGTCGACGACGAGCACGGCCGCGGGCGTGAGCTTGACCGCGTCGTCAAGCAGCGCCTGCACGAAGGGCCGCAGCTGGACATCCCGCCCCGGCGCGTTGGCGCCGACGGCGGCGTCCAGCGCGGCGATGCGCGCGTCGGTGTCGCCATCGGCCAGGGCGCGCGCCTGCTCGGCGCTCAGCGCGCGCGCGGCCAGCGGCGCGAGCAGGCACAACAACAGCAGCAGTCTGGCCAGCATGCGCATCCTGTCTGGCTTACTTCTTCTCGGGCTCGTCCTTCTTGCCCTTGTCTTCTGGGATGTAGGGGCTCCACGGCTGCGCCTTGATCGGGCCCGGCGTCTTCCAGACCACGCTGAACTGGCCGTCGGCCTTGACCTCGCCGATGAACACCGGCTTGTGCAGGTGATGGTTCTTGGCGTCCATCTCGACGACGAAGCCGTCCGGCGCCTTGACGCTCTGGCCCGCCATCGCGGCGATGACCTTGTCGGTGTCGGTGCTCTTGGCCTTGTTGGCCGCGGCGGCCCACATGTGCACGCCGATCCAGGTCGCCTCCATCGGGTCGTTGGTCAGCGGCTTGTCGGCCTGGCCGGGCAGCTTCTGCGCCTTGGCGTAGGCGCTCCACTGCTTGATCCACGCCGCGTTGTCCGGGTTCTTGATGGACATGAAGTAGTTCCACGCGGCGAGGTGGCCGACGAGCGGCTTGGCGTCGACGCCGCGCAGTTCCTCCTCGCCCACCGAGAACGCGACGACGGGCACGTCCGTCGCCTTCAGGCCCTGGTTGCCGAGCTCCTTGTAGAAGGGCACGTTGGAGTCGCCGTTGATCGTCGAGACCACCGCCGTCTTCTTGCCCTCGGCGGCGAACTTCTTGATCTTGGCGATGATGCCCTGGTAGTCGGAGTGGCCGAAGGGCGTGTACTCCTCCATGATGTCCTCGTCCTTCACGCCCTTGCTGTGCAGGAAGGCGCGCAGGATCTTGTTGGTCGTGCGCGGGTAGACGTAGTCGGTGCCCAGCAGCACGAAGCGCTTGGCCGCGCCGCCGTCCTTGCTCATCAGGTACTCGACGGCCGGGATCGCCTGCTGGTTCGGCGCCGCACCCGTGTAGAACACGTTCTTGCTGAGCTCCTCGCCTTCGTACTGCACCGGGTAGAACAGCAGCGAGTTGAGTTCCTCGAACACCGGCAGCACCGACTTGCGGCTCACCGAGGTCCAGCAGCCGAAGACCACCGCGACCTTGTCCTGCGTGATCAGCTGGCGCGCCTTCTCGGCGAAGAGCGGCCAGTTCGAGGCCGGGTCGACGACGACGGGCTCCAACTTCTTGCCGAGCACGCCGCCGTGGGCGTTGACGTCCTCGATGGACATCAGGACCATGTCCTTGAGCGCCGTCTCGGAGATGGCCATCGTGCCCGAAAGCGAATGCAGCACGCCGACCTTGATCGTGTCGGCGGCCTGGGCGGGCAGACTCGCCGCAGCGGCAGCGAGCGCGAGGCTGGTGATAGTGAACGTGCGGCGCGTCAGCGACATGGCGGGCTCCTGGGCAGATGGCTGATGTGGGTGGTCGGGATCACTGCATGGCTGCCCGCAGTCTGTGCAAAGCCCTGGCGCGCCGGAATACGCCATCCGGCGTAGTCGGGACACAATGGCCCCCAGACAGGAGGAGTCCTGACGTGAAGATCGCCGGACGCTGCCACTGCGGCAACATCAGCTTCAGCCTCGACTGGACGCCCGAGCCCGAGCGCATTCCCGCCCGCGCCTGCGGCTGCGGCTTCTGCCAGCGCCACGGCGGCGTCTGGACCTCCTGCCCGACCGGCTCGCTCGAAGTCTCGGTGCGCGACCCCGAGCGCGTCTCGGCCTACGAGTTCGGGACCCGCACCGCGCAGTTCCACGTCTGCGCCGTCTGCGGCGTGGCGCCCGTCGTCACCTGCCGCATCGACGGCCACGTCTACGCCGTCGTCAACGTCAACTGCTTCGAAGGCGTCGACCCCGCGCTGCTCGACCGCCATGGCGTGAGCTTCGACGCCGAGGACGCGAGTGCGCGGCTGGCGCGGCGCAAGAAGGGGTGGATTGCGGATGTGAGCTTTGTGCAGTCGCCGTGAGCGCTGCGTCCCGCATCAGCAGGTCAGCAAGCTCTCCAGCGCCTGCTCCTTGATCCCATAAAAGCGCTTGATCTCCGCGATCTGCGCCAGCACCTCCGGCCGGCGCTTCTGCGCCGCGGCCAGGGCGGCGCCCTGCTTCTTCACGGCCAGGATCATCTTGTTCTTGCTCGTGTGCTCCAGCGCGACGAACTCGAAGACCTGGGTCTCGTAGCCTTCGGCCTCGAGCAGCAGCGCGCGCAGCGAGTCGGTCACCATCTCGGCCTCCTGGCCCAGGTGGATGCCGTGCTGGAGCATGGGCTTCAAGGCGGCCGGCAGCTGCATCTGCGGGCGCAGCTGCTTGTGGCAGCAGGGCGAGCACATGATGATGGACGCGCCGCGCGACAGGCCCAGGTGGATCGCGTAGTCCGTCGCGGTGTCGCAGGCGTGCAGGGCGATCATCACGTCGAGCCGCTCGGGCGTGTAGTGGCGCACGTCGCCCTGCTCGAAACGCAGGCCCGCCAGGCCGTGGCGCCCGGCCGCGCCGCCGCACAGGCGCACCATGTCCTCGCGCAGCTCGACGCCGCTCACGCGCGCGTCCTTGCCCAGGCCGCGCAGCCAGTCGTAGATGGCGAAGGTCAGGTAGCCCTTGCCCGAGCCGAAGTCGGTGACGAAGACGTCGGCGCTGTCCGCCAGCGGCGAGCTCTTGAGCGCCGCCGCGAAGATCTCGACGAACTTGTTGATCTGCTTCCACTTGCGCGCCAGCGCCGGCACCAGGGCGCGCGCGCCTTTGGACTCGTGCGTCAAACCCAGGTCCTGCCAGAACGGCGACTGCAGGTCGAGGTAGCGCTGCTTTTCCTTGTCGTGCGCATCGGCCGGCGCGGCGGTGGCCGTGGCGTCGCGCTTGGCCACACGCAGCGTGGCGCGGCCCTTGCGGCTGAAGGCGAGCTGCACCTCCTGCTCGCCGGCATGCAGGTGCGCGTTCAGGAAAGACGTGCCGAGCAGGCCTTCGACCAGCGCCAGGCCCTCGGCGAGCCCGTGATTCTTGGTGACGTCGCGCGTGGCGTAGCGCCACAGGAAGCTCAGGTGGCGCTCGCCGCGCAGCGTCACCTCGCGCACGGTCAGGCGTTCGAGCTGGGCTTCTTGACCGCGGTAGCCGCTGAGCAGCAGGCGCGTGAAGCTGCCATCTTCCAGGGCGCTGCGCAGCAGGCGCACAAAGCGCGCGTCGGCCTCGCTCTGCGGGCGCTCGGCGGCCAGTTCGGGACTCAGGTTCGTGAACATCGTGTGAATTCTCGCAGGCGTCGCGGCAATGCCCCCATGGCTTGCCGGCCCTTGGGGATGACGGAAGATCGCGGCTCCCGATTCTGTCGAGGTGCCCATGACGTTCCGTTCGCTGCCCGCCCTGTCCACCCGTGCGGCGCTCGCGCTGGTTTCCGCGCTAACGCTGAGCTTCAGCGCCATCCCGGCGCATGCCGACGACGCGGCGCTGCAAGCCGCCGTCGCCAGCCCGCTGCGCACGCCGGCCAATGTCGCCCGCGACGCGTCACGCCATCCGGCGCAGACGCTGGCCTTCTTCGGCCTCGCGCCGGGGCAGACCGTCATCGAGCTGATTCCCGGCAACGGCTGGTACACCGAGATCCTCGCGCCCTACCTGCGTGAGCACGGCCAGCTGGTGGAAGCGGGCGGCGATCCCGACGCCGACGCCGAAGGCGCCCGCAGCGGCGCGGCGCGCTTCAAGGCCTGGCTCGACGCGCGGCCGCAGATGTTCGACCGCGTCCGCCTCGGCGTGTTCGACGCCGGCGCCGGCCGCTTCGAGATCGGCCCGCCGGGCTCGGCCGACCGCGTGCTGACCTTCCGCAACGTCCACAACTGGGCCGCGCTCGGCGACGACAAGACGCGCGCCGCCTTCAAGGCCATGTTCGACGTGCTCAAGCGAGGCGGCGTGCTCGGCGTCGTCGACCACCGCCTGCCTGCCGGCCGCGCGCAGGACGCCACGGCCAGCACCGGTTACCTGCACGAGTCCTACGTGATCGCCATGGCCGAGAGCGTGGGCTTCAAGCTCGCCGCGCGCTCGGAGATCAACGCCAATCCCAAGGACCACGCCGACCACCCCAACGGCGTATGGGCACTGCCGCCGACCTACGCGAACAAGGACGCCAACCGCGCGGCCTACACCGCCATCGGCGAGAGCGACCGCATGACGCTGAGATTTGTTAAGCCTTGATCGCCGTGCGGCGACGCACGTTCAGGCGTGCGTCGCCAGATCGCCCTGCCCGACCGATTCGAGGTGCGGCAGGTGATTGAAGCTCATCAGGCTGAGCTTCTCCGCGTTGAAGACAAATTCGGTCAGCGCGCTGTTGCGCAGCTGCAGGTTCAGCTCGATCGCCGCCACCGCCGGCGCGCCCAGCACGTGCGCCACGGCGGTCGAGATCGGCCCGCCGCTGGACACGATGAGCACTTCGCCCTCGCCGTGCGCGCGCACGTGGTCGAGCGCCGACGTGACCCCGGCGACGAAGTCCGCATGCCGCGGCACGCCTTCGGGCGCGGTCTCGCCAGCAATCCAGGCGCGCAGGCCTTCACGCAGCAGGCGGAAGTAATGCTTGATCTCAGCGGCGTCGCGCGGCCGGCGCAGCTCGCCCGGATGCGCGGCGCGGATGATGGCCGCAAAGTCGAATTCGTTCAGACCTGGCCAGACCAGCGGCTCGGGCAGCGCGCCCAGCTCTGCGTCGATGGCCGCGAGCGACTGTGCATGGCGCTTGAGCGTGCCGACGAGCACCGCCGAGAAGCGCCGCTCCTGGCCCCGCCAGTACGCGCCGAGCAGGCGGCACTGGCGCTCGCCGAGCTCGCTGAGCTGGTCGTAATCGGCCGCGCCGAAGGAGGCCTGGCCGTGGCGCACGAGCGTGAGTTTTCCCATGGCTTTTATCATCGCAGCCATTCCCATCAAGCGCAGTCACCAACATGTCACTCGACGGCCTCGAATTCGAAACCGCCCCCGGCGCCACGGCGTCCATCATCGTGCTGCACGGCCTGGGCGCCGACGGCAACGACTTCGTCCCGATCGCGCAGGAGCTCGACCTCGCTGCCGTCGGACCGGTGCGTTATGTCTTCCCGCACGCGCCGATCCGGCCGGTCACGATCAACGGCGGCTACCGCATGCGCGCCTGGTACGACATCCTCGGCACCGAGCTCGTGCGCCGCGAAGACGAAGCCGGCCTGCGCGAGTCGCAGGCCGAGATCGCCGCGCTGATCGACCGCGAGATCGCGCGCGGCGTGCCGGCCTCGCGCATCGTGCTGATGGGCTTCTCGCAGGGCTGCGCGATGACGCTGATGACGGGCCTGCGCTACCCGCACACGCTGGCCGGCCTCGTGGGCCTCTCCGGCTACCTGCCGCTCGCCGCGACGACGGGAGCCGAGGCGCATGCGGCCAATGCCGCCACGCCGATCTTCATGGCGCACGGCCTGCAGGATCCGGTCGTGCCCATCGCCCGCGCCATCGACAGCCGCGCGCTGCTCACCGGCCTGGGCCGCACGATCGAATGGCACCAGTACCCGATGCCGCACTCGGTCTGCGCCGAGGAGGTGGCTGACCTCAACACCTGGTTGCTGAAGCGGCTGGCAACGGCCTGAGCGCTTGAGCCTGGGCGCCCAGGTTCAAACCGCTACGGCGCTGTTGGCCGGTGATGCGGCGCCGGTTCGGCCGGGCAGAACCCGTTCCTGGGATCGAGCGGATCGAACCAAAGCTCCGGGCGGTTTTCCAGCTCGGGCGGCAGCGCCGGCCTGGGCAGGTCGACGACGATGCGCTCGCACAGCCTGGCGCGCCGCAGTGCGTCGGCGTAGGCCGTCAGCAGGAAGCGGCGCAGCGAACCGTCCTTCAGCATGGCCTCCATGCCCGTGCTGAGGCGCTTGGCCAGGTGCGGCGCCGAGGGCGACACGAAGAACAGCGATGGAATGTGATCGTGCAGCAGGAAGCGCTGTTCGATGGCCAGCTCGGGCGCCTCGGGGCGGCGTTGGTCGAACTCCGGAAAGATCTCGTTGACGCCGCGCGGCAGCAGGTCGAAGCGCTGCGCGAGCAACATGCCGAAGAGTCCGTCGTAGTTCTCGCCGGCCACGATGTTGAAACCGCTCTGCTCCAGCGAGCGTGTCGTGATCCAGGTGTTGGCCGTGCCGAAGCGCAGCGCCTTGAGGTCCTCGCCGGAGCGCAGCTTGTCCAGCCGGGCTTGAGTCGACGCCCGGATCAGCGCGATGTGCCAGCTCTGCAAACCCATGTCGACGGGAACCCAGACCGCCGTGAGTTCCTTCAGCCACTCGCCGTCTGCCGGATTGGCCACCACGTTGACGGTTTGGCCTTCGTGCATTTCCCGCAGCAGGCGCCGGCGGTTCATGGGCTCGGCGGCTTGCTGGATCTGGAAGGGGCCGAAGGCCGGCTCGGTGCGCCGCAGGACCTCGAGGAGCAACTGCCGGGAATAGTCGCGGCGCGGGTCGTGGGCCGACATCGGTGCAGCCGTTCGCACGAGATCGACGGCCAAGGCCGGGCAGGCCTGGCTGGCCAGGAGCACGACGCACGACAGTGAACGCAGAAGGCGACCCATGCGCCAACCGGCGCGATTCGAAAGCATGTCCGGATGTGAGAGCGATTGCAGCAGCACGCCGGCCCAAGGGAGCCGGCTGCCGAGCCCGGATAGTAGCGGTCGTTTCGCGAGGGCGAAGAAACCCGACTACCGAGACTGCAGCTCCCGCACGCGGCTCACCGCCAGCGCCGCCGCGGCCGAGCGTGTCTCCACACCCAGCTTCTCGAACACATGCTCCAGGTGCTTTTGCACCGTGCGCGGGCTGGTGCCGAGGATTTCGCCGATGTCGGCGTTGGTCTTGCCGCGCGCAAGCCAGTACAGCACCTCGGCCTCGCGCACGGTCAGCTTGAAGGCCTTGACCAGCGCGTCCATCTGGGCGAGGTCGTCGGACGCGCGCATGACGATGAGCCACTGGCCCTCGCCGAGGGCGTCGGGGTTGACGGCGTGCAGCGCGAACGAGAGCCGCCGCGCGCCGCGCGCCGTGCTCGGCTGGCCCGGGTGCGTGGGCGGTGCGAGCACCGTCAGCCCCGCGGGCTCGGCGCCGGCACGGCGGCGCAGCGCCTCGCGGTGCAGCCAGTACAGCACCTCGGGCGGCAGGCGCCCGCGCTCGAAGCTGCCGTCGAGGAAGAACTCGTTCATCAGCGCGCGCGCCAAGGGCGTCTGCCAGACGCAGCGGCCATCACGCTCGTGCACGGCCAGGCTGGCGTGGCCGAAGGCGTCGAGCGCGTTGCGCGCCTGGGCGCCCACGCGTGCGCCGCGCAGGTGCGCGCTGATGCGTGCGAGCACCTCGCGCGGGCGGATCGGCTTGGTGACGTAGTCCACGCCACCCGCCGCGAAGGCAGCTTCGACGTGCTCGGCGTCCGACAGGCCGGTCATGAAGATCAGCGGCAGCGCCGCCGTGGCCGGATCGGCCTTGAGGCGGCGCGCCAGCTCGAAGCCGTCGATGCCAGGCATGACCGCGTCGAGCACGACGATGTCGGGCGGCTCGTCGAGCGCGATGGCCAGCGCGCCGGCGCCGCTCGTGGCCACGAGCACGGTGTAGCCGGCCTCGTCGAGCGCGTCGTGCAGCAGGGCGAGGTTGTCGGGCACGTCGTCGACGATGAGGACGCGCTCGCCGTGTACGGCCACCGGCGGTCCGGGGTCGGGCACGGTGTCGAGTTCCTCAGGATTCATGGCTCTCTCCATACGGGCCTGCTAACGCTACGGAGATGACCGCGCCGGGGTGCTGCGGGGATGCAGCGCTAGGCGCAGTGGCCCGCTCGGGCTGGTTGCCCGTGCGGGACGCTGCAACGACGCGATGCGCCCCGCAGCACCCCGGCCCGAAGGGTGAGTACCCAAAGCCCGCCCACTCGTCGTTGGCCGCCCTGGCCGTGGGGCCCGCCACGCCTGCGGGCGACCGTCTAGATTGGGCGGGCTTTGGGTACTCACGCGGTCAGCTCCGTAGCGTTAGCAGGCCCTAACCCTCATGCAAGGCGCGTGCCACTGCCTGGCCGAGCGCTTCGAGCTGGAACTCGCGCGCCAGTTCGCGCAGCCGGCCGACGAAGGGCGCGCAGGCCGGGTCCTCGGCGGCAATGCGATCAAGCAGGCTGTGCACCGCCTTGACATGCCCGCGCGCCAGGGCCTGCTGGACAGCCAGCAACTGCTCGCGCGGTGGCAGCGAGTCGGCGTCGCGGGGCGGCGGCGGAACGATCGGCAGCTCGCCGCGGTCGGCCGGCGGCGTGATCACTGGCAGGTAGAGCCGCAGCAGGAAGCGCGTGCCCTGCCCCGGTGCGCTGCTCACTTCAAGCGCACCGCCCATCAGCTCGGTCAGCATCTTGGCGATGGTCAACCCCAGGCCCGTGCCCGGCGCCTTGGCCTCGCCGCGCTCGAAAGGCTCGAAGACGCGGTCGAGCTGCGCGGCGTCCATGCCCGGGCCGCTGTCCTCGATGACGACGCGGGCGATCTCGCCGCCGTGGCGCACGCTGACGCGCACATGGCCGCTTTCGGTGAACTTGATCGCGTTGCCGACGAGGTTGATCAGCACCTGCTGAACGCGCATGCCGTCGGCGCGCACCCAGGGCGGCAGCGTGTCGACGCCGTGCAGCTCGAATCCCAGCCCCTTGGCCTCGGCCTGCGAGGCGAACAGGCGCACAAGGTCGCGCAGCGACTCGGCCAGCGCCCAGGGCGCGCGCTCGACGCGCAGCCGCCCGGCCTCGATGCGCGCGAGGTCGAGGCTGCCTTCGATCAAGGCGAGCAGGTGCTCGCCGCCGCGCCGGATCACCTTGACGGCCTGGCGCCGGTGCGCGGGCATGCGCTCGTCCTCGTCGAGGATCAGCGCATAGCCGAGGATGGCATTGAGCGGGGTCCGCAGCTCGTGGCTCATGGTGTTGATATAGCGCGTCTTCGCGGCGCTGGCGGCGTCGGCGCGCGCGAGCGCCTGCTGGAGCTGCGCGTCGGTACGACGGTGCGCGGCGATCTCCTCGGTCAGCAGCTGGCTCTGGCGGCGCGACTCTTCCTGCGCGACGCGCCGGCTCTGCTGGTTCAGCACCAACCACCAGCCGGCCACGCCGACCGCCAGCATCAGCGCGGCCAGCCCCTTGGCGAAGGCCGCGCGCAGTGCCGGCGCGAACTCGGCCGCGTGCGCGCCTAGCAACGCCAGCTCCTGCCGGTAGAGCAGCCAGCCGCCCGCGCCCAGCAGCGGCAGCACCACGCCCATCAGGCCGAGATAGCGCGCCAGCCCGGCGTCGAGCAGCGGCCAGGCGCGCCGCGGCAGCAGGCGGCGCAACAGCGCCTGGACCTGCGCGCTGGCGCGCGCCTCGGGCTTGCAGAGGTCTTCGCAGCGCGCGTCGAGCGCGCAGCACAGCGAGCAGATCGGGCCGCGGTAGGCCGGGCAGTCGCTCATGTCGGGCGCTTCGTAGTCGCGCTCGCAGACCACGCAGCGGCGCAGGCCCAGGTAGCGCCCCTCTTCCGCGACGACCGGCCGCGCGAGGTAGAAGCGCCCGCGCGTCGCCCAGGCGATCAATGGCGCCGCGACCAGGGCCACGGCCGCGGCGATGGCGGCCGAGAAGCTCTGTGCCAGCGCGCCGAAGGCACCGAGGTGCGCGGCCATGGACAGCAGCGAGGCCAGCGCCATCGCGCCGACACCGACCGGGTTGATGTCGTACAGGCGCGCGCGGCGGAACTCGATCTCGCGCGGTGAGAGGCCCAGCGGCTTGTTGACGACGAGGTCGGCCACCACGCTCATGATCCAGGCGATGGCGACGTTGGCGTACAGGCCGAGCACGCGGTCCAGCGCGCGGAACAGGTCCATCTCCATCAGCAGCAGCGCGATGGCCGTGTTGAACACCACCCAGACCACGCGGCCGGGATGGCTGTGCGTCAGCCGCGCGAAGAAGTTGCTCCAGGCCAGCGAGCCGGCGTAGGCGTTGGTGACGTTGATCTTGAGCTGCGAGACGACGACGAAGAGCGCCGTCGCCGCCACCGCCAGGCGCGCGGCATCGACCGCCGGCAGGCCTTCGAAGACCACGCCGAAGCCGGCGCGGTAGAGCTGGTTCGGGTCGACCGCCAGCTCGCGCGCCACGCCCGAGCGCAGCGCCAGCCAGGCCAGCAGCGCGCCGCCGAACATCTTGGCCACGCCCGGGAAGATCCAGCCCGGCCCGCCGACGAACACCGCCGCCCACCAGCGCGCGCGCCGCCCGGGGCGCGGCGGCGGCATGAAGCGCAGGTAGTCGGCCTGCTCGCCCATCTGCGTGATCAGCGCCATGCCCACCGTCAGCGCCGCGCCGAAGCCGGCCAGCGTGAAGCCGCCGCCGTAATGCGTTAGCTCGGCGGCGAGCCCCGGGCGCCGCGCGAACACGGCGATGTAGGGCAGCACCAGCAGCGCCAGCCACAGCGGCTGCGTCCAGGCCTGCAGCCGCGCGATCGCCGTCATGCCGTGCATCACCAGCGGCAGCACGACCAGTGCGCACAGCGCATAGCCCCAGGCCGGCGGGATGCCGAAGGCCAGCTCCAGCGCGTAGGCCATGATGGCGGCCTCGAGCGCAAAGAAGACGAAGGTGAAGCAGGCGTAGATCAGGCTCGTGATCGTCGAGCCGATGTAGCCGAAGCCGGCACCGCGGGTGAGCAGGTCCATGTCCAGGCCATGCCGCGCCGCATAGACGCTGATCGGCCAGCCCGCCAGCAGGATCACCAGCCCCGTGGCCAGGATGGCCCAGGCGGCGTTGGCGAAGCCGTATTCGAGCAGCAGCGTCGCGCCGACGGCTTCCAGCACCAGGAAGGACGAGGCGCCGAAGGCCGTGTTCGCCACGCCGCCGAGCGTGCGCCGTGCCGCCCGGGGCGTGAAGCGCAGGGCGTAGTCCTCCAGCGTCTCGCTGGCGACCCAGGCGTTGTAGTCGCGCCGGATCTTGACGACGCGCTGCACGGGTTCGGCCGGGTGGACTCGGGCGCTGGCGGGCTGCATGCTTGGTCGTATCAAGACCCGTGCCGGGCACGACTTTCGCAATAGTTCCTCCCATGGACCTGTCGCCACGAGTTCGGGCGAAGCCCGCACGGGCAAACTTCAACAGGATTGAGCGTAGCGAAATGGATTTGTCGCCCCGTGAGAAAGATAAGTTGCTGCTGTTCACCGCTGCCCTGCTCGCCGAGCGGCGCCGCGCACGCGGCCTCAAGCTCAACCACCCCGAGGCGGTGGCGCTGATCAGCATGGCCATCCTCGAAGGGGCGCGCGACGGCCGGACCGTCGCCCAGCTCATGAGCGAGGGCAAGACCGTCCTCTCGCGTGATGACGTGATGGACGGCGTGGCCGAGATGATTCCCGAGATCCAGGTCGAGGCCACCTTCCCCGACGGCACCAAGCTGGTGACCGTGCACCAACCGATTTCATGAGGAGCGCACCAGCATGAAACGCACCCCGATTGCATTTACCCTGCTGCTGGCCGCCTCGCTGGCCCAGGCGCACGTTGGCAACGACTTCGGCGCCCACCACCAGGGCTTCGTCGACGGCTTCGTCCACCCGTTCACCGGCGCCGACCATCTGGCCGCGATGCTGGCCGTCGGCCTGTGGAGCGCGCGCCACGCCGGGCGGCGCTGGCTCGCGCCGCTGGCCTTTGTCGCGATGCTGCTGGCCGGTGCGCTGCTGGCCCTGTCCGGCGTGCATTTCCTGGGCGTGGAGAGCGTCATCGCCGTCTCGCTGCTCGCCATTGGCGCCCTGCTCTTCAGCAACGCGCGCCTGGGTGCCGGCTGGGGCGCGGCGCTCGTCGGCGGCTTTGCGCTGTTCCACGGCGCGGCGCATGGCCAGGATCTCGGCGCCGGCGCGGCGCTGGCCGGCATGGTGCTGGCCACCGCCTGCCTGCACGCCATCGGCATCGCGCTCGGCGTCGTGCTGCAGCGGCGCGCGCCCTGGGCCGCGCAGGTCGCCGGTGCGGCCGTGGCGCTGCTCGGCGTCGGGCTGCTGGCCTGATTTACTCGACGGTCTGCATCATCGGGTGCGCCCGCGCCTTGAAGAAGTCCTGGACCTGCGCCGCGTAGCGCTTGCGGTCCGAGGGCACGAGCAGCTCATCCTGCGCCAGACGCAGCTGCGCCACCGACGTCGGCGTCGACAGCACCGCGTCCAGGCGCCGCATGGCCATCAGCCCCCAGGGCGTGCGCGGGCAGACCACGCCCGCGCGGACCATGACTTCGGCCCCTTCGATCGGCAGCAGGCGCGGGCGGTCGACGCGCGCCTGCCGCGGCGCGTTCGGCTCCTCGAACTCCGAGGCGAAGACGATCAGGTACTCGACGCGTCGCTGGACCAGCATCTCGATGCCGCGTGCGCTGCTCCCGCTCGACTCCAGCAGGGTCAGCGAACTGTCGCCGGGCCGCCGCGCGATCATCGCGTTGACCACATCCCCATAGTTGCGCCCTGAGATGGCGGCGCCCTTCAGGCCGCTGTGCATCAGCAGCGGCAACTGCGCCACGCCGCGCGTGGAGCCGGGCACCGAGCTCACGGTCTCGGGCCAGACAGCCACCACCGGCGGCGCCGAAACAAAGGTCGGCGTGAAGTAGGTGCTCGCGGCGTATTCGCGCCGGTAGTACAGCGCCGAGCTGCAGACCGGCGCCCCGGACAACAGCTCCTTCCAGATGCGCTTGATGTTGGCGTGCCGGATCGTGAACGGCACATCGGGCATCTGCGGCGCGAGGATTTGCTGCGTCGTCGGATCGCCCTCGGTCAGGACCCACTCGATATGGTCGAGCCCGGGCTCGGCCGCCCGCAGCGGGCGGCACAGCGCACTGCAGGCGCCAAGCAACAGGCCTCGTCGCCCGATGTTTACGCTCAAGAATGCCCTCCGGTCCCTCGTGTTTGTAGCCAAGTATTGCGACAAGCACGTGCCACGCCAAGACCGGAGTCCCGGGGTGGCCGCCCGCGGGTTGAGCCCGGTGGACGTGCGGGGACCGACTCGGCATGCTCAGCGCGGCACGAATCCTGCGAGAAGCCCACCATGATTCCTGGCGAACTATTGATCGACGAAGGCGACCACGCTATCAACGTCGGGCGCCGCACCCTGAGCCTCGTCGTCGAGAACACCGGCGACCGGCCCATCCAGGTCGGCTCGCACTACCACTTTGCCGAGACCAACGCCGCGCTGCGCTTCGATCGCGCTGCCGCGCGCGGCATGCGCCTGAACATCCCGTCGAGCCTGGCCGTGCGCTTCGAGCCCGGCCAGCAGCGCACCGTCGAACTGGTCGATTACGCCGGCGACCGCCAGGTCTGGGGCTTTCGCGGCCTCACGCAGGGGAAGTTGTGAGCACGATCTCGAAGCGAGCCTACGCCGAGACCTACGGCCCGACCGTCGGCGACCGCGTGCGCCTGGCCGACACCTCGCTCGTCATCGAGGTCGAGCAGGATCTGACGCTGGCCGCCGGCAGCCACGGCGAAGAGGTCAAGTTCGGCGGCGGCAAGACGATCCGCGACGGCATGGGCCAGTCGCAGCGCGTCAACGGCCCCGGCGAGGACTACGCGGTCGACTGCGTCATCACCAATGCGCTGATCGTCGACCACTGGGGCATCGTCAAGGCCGACATCGGCCTGCGCGGCTGCCGCATCGCCGCCATCGGCAAGGCCGGCAATCCCGACGTGCAGCCGGGCGTGGACATCGTCATCGGCCCGGGCACCGAGATCATTGCGGCCGAAGGGATGATCGTCACCGCCGGCGCCATCGACACGCACATCCACTTCATCTGCCCGCAGCAGATCGAAGAAGCGCTGAGCTCGGGCGTCACCACCATGACCGGCGGCGGCACCGGCCCGGCCACCGGCACGCTGGCCACGACCTGCACGCCCGGCCCCGCCAACCTGCGCCGCATGCTGCAGGCGGCAGACGCCTTCCCGATGAACCTCGGCTTTCTCGGCAAGGGCAACGCGAGCCGGCCCGAAGGCCTGCGCCAGCAGATCGAGGCCGGCGCCATCGGCCTCAAGCTGCACGAGGACTGGGGCACGACGCCCGCGGCCATCAGCAACTGCCTGGACGTGGCCGAGCACACCGACACGCAGGTCAGCATCCACAGCGACACGCTCAACGAAAGCGGCTTCGTCGAGGACACCATCGCCGCGACCAAGGGCCGCACGCTCTGCGCCTTCCACACCGAAGGCGCCGGCGGCGGCCATGCGCCCGACATCCTGCGCGTCGTCGGCGAAGCCAACTTCCTGCCATCGAGCACCAATCCCACCATGCCCTACACCGTCAACACGGTGGACGAGCACCTGGACATGCTGATGGTCTGCCACCACCTCGACGCCAGCGTGGCCGAGGACCTCGCCTTTGCCGAAAGCCGCATCCGCCGCGAAACCATCGCCGCCGAGGACGTGCTGCACGACCTCGGCGCGATCAGCATGTTCTCCAGCGACAGCCAGGCCATGGGCCGCGTCGGCGAGATGGTGCTGCGCTGCTGGCAGACCGCGCACAAGATGAAGGTGCAGCGCGGCGCCCTGACTGGCGACGATGACCGCAAGGACAACGAGCGCGTCAAGCGCTACATCGCCAAGCTCTGCATCAACCCGGCGCTCTCGCACGGCATCGCGCACGAGGTGGGCTCGATCGAGGTCGGCAAATGGGCCGACTTGGTCCTCTGGCGACCGGCCTTCTTCGGCGTCAAGCCCGGCCTCGTGCTCAAGGGCGGCTTCATCGCCCACGCGCTGATGGGCGACGCCAACGCCTCCATCCCCACGCCGCAGCCCGTGCACCAGCGCCCCATGTTCGGCTCCTACGGCGGCGCGCTTGCGGCCGGCTCGCTCACCTTCGTCTCGCACGCCGGGCTGTCGCGCGCCAAGGAATACGGGCTGTCAAAGACGCTGGCCGCGGTGCGCGACTGCCGCAAGGTCACCAAGCGCGACATGATCCATAACGCCTGGCTTCCACGCATGGAGATCGACGCGCAGACCTACGAAGTGCGGGCCGATGGGCAGCTGCTGAGCTGCGAGCCGGCGAAGGTGCTGCCGATGGCGCAGCGGTATTTCTTGTTCTGAATTTCGGGCCGCGGGCCTTCGATCACTCGACGACCTGCACGCCCTTCCAGAACGCATAGCGGCCCCTGATCTGCGCCGCCGCCTCGCTCGGCTCCGCGTAATACCAGACGGCATCCGGATTCATCTCGCCGTTGACGAGCAGGCTCAAGTATTGCGCCTGGCCCTTCCAGGGGCATGAGGTGCGGTGGTTGCTGAAGCTCGTGTACTCGCGCTTCAGCGACTCGGGCGGGAAATAGTGATTGCCCTCGACGACGACCGTGTCGTCACTCTCGGCAATCACGACCTTGTTCCAGATGGCCTTCATGTGCTGCTCCTGCGGCCGGCAAGCGCGGCCCAAGGTCGGAACGATAGACGAAAACGCGCGGTCCTCGCCCAGATCAGGCGCACCGACACCTTGCTGCGCTCGGCCAGCACGCGAGCGGGCCGTGAGCGTCTCGGGCGCCGATCCTCAGCCGCGATAGAAATACGGGTCGAGCACGGTCACCTCGGTGATCCGCTCGATCGGCAGCTTGAGCTGGCCGGCCGTCTTGCGGATCGCCTCGGGGTTGGGCGCGTCGTAGACGCAGAAGGTCTTGCGCTTGTCGTCGCTGACGTAGGAATGGATCCAGGTCACGCCGCTGCCGGCGTTGGTCTCGACGACGGCGGCGCAGGTCTGCGCGCCCTGTTCCGTCTGTGGGATGTGCAGGCCATCGGAGAACTGGCGTTCGACCATGTAACGGGGCATGGGGATCTCCTCGGGTTGCGGCGGCAACTGCCGTCTCATCCATAGTAGGCCGCAGGCGCGCTCAATTCATCCTTGCCGATGCTGAGATCACGCCCGCCGCTCACCGTGCCGCCTTGCGCGGCCGCAGCGCGCGGCTGCTGACAGCGCCTGACTGGCGGCGCGCGAGAATTCGCGCATGCCCCTGCCCGAGCGCCTGATCGCCCACCTCGACATGGACGCGTTCTACGCGTCAGTCGAACTGCTGCGTTATCCGGAACTCAAGGGCCTGCCCGTGGTGGTCGGCGGGCGGCGCCAGCACGCGCCCGAGGTACTGCCCGACGGCACGCGCAAGTTCTACAGGCTGCGCGACTACACCGGCCGCGGCGTGGCGACTACCTCGACCTACGCCGCCCGCGAGCTCGGCGTGTTCTCGGCCATGGGCCTGATGAAGGCCGCCCTGCGCGCGCCCAACGCCATCCTGCTGCCGGCCGACTTCGAGGCCTACCGGCGTCATTCGCGCCTGTTCAAGGCGGCCGTCGCGGAGATCGTGCCGGTCATCGAGGACCGCGGCATCGACGAGATCTATATCGACCTGTCGAACGTGCCGGGCGTGCGCGAGCCCGTCGGCCACGACCCGCTCGGCGGCGTGCGGGCGGTGGCGCGCGAGCTCAAGAACTCGGTCTGGCAGGCCACCGGCCTGACCTGCTCGATCGGCGTGACGCCGAACAAGCTGCTGTCCAAGATCTCGTCGGAGCTCGACAAGCCCGACGGCCTGACCGTCGTGATGTTCGAGGACCTGCCCACGCGCATCTGGCCGCTGCCGGTGCGGCGGATCAACGGCATCGGCCCCAAGGCCGGCGAACGGCTGGCGGGCCTTGGCATCGAGACGATCGGCCAGCTCGCCGCCACGCCGGTGGCGCAGCTCGTCGCGCAGTTCGGCGAGCATTACGGCGAATGGCTGAACCGCGCCGCGAACGGGCAGGATGATCGCCCCGTCGTCACGCACAGCGAGCCGGTCTCGATCAGCCGCGAGACGACCTTCGAGCGCGACCTGCATGCCGTGCGCGACCGCGCCGAGCTCGGCCTCATCTTCACGCGCCTGTGCGAGCAGCTGGCGGGCGACCTCGAGCGCAAGAACTACCTGGGCCGCACCGTCGGCGTGAAGCTGCGCTTCGAGGGCTTCGTGACGCAGACGCGCGAGATCACGCTCGACCTGCCGATCCGCGACGCCGCCGCCATCCGCCGCGTGGCGGGCCAGTGCCTCAAGCGCGCCGACCTGACGCGCCGCCTGCGCCTGCTCGGCGTGCGCATCGGCAATCTGTCGCGCCCGGGCGATGCGGTGGCACCCGCCGCGCACCGCAGCACGGCGACCGAAGAAGTCCACGAAAGCCTGGATCTTTTCTAGCAAGACCGTAAGTCCTGGGGCTTTCCGGCCCGCGCGACAATCGCCGCATGACGGAACAGACCCTCTTCGACTACACCCGCCAGGACGCCGCCGGCACCAGCTGCGTCGCACACGCCTGGGCCAAGGTGCCGGCACCGCTGAACGGCGACCAGCGCCGCGCGCTCAAGGCGCGTGCGGCCGAGCTGCTCAAGGCCAAGGGCGCGGTGCTCGTGGCGCACTACTACGTCGACGGCGAACTGCAGGACCTGGCGCTGGAAACCGGCGGCTGCGTGGCGGATTCGCTGGAGATGGCGCGTTTTGGGCGCCACCATGCGGCGCAGACGCTGGTGGTGGCCGGCGTGCGCTTCATGGGCGAGTCGGCCAAGATCCTGAGCCCCGAGAAGCGCGTGCTCATGCCCGATCTCGACGCGACCTGCTCGCTCGACCTCGGCTGCCCCGAGGACGAGTTCGCGGCCTTCTGCGACGCCCATCCCGATCGCAAGGTCGTCGTCTACGCCAACACCAGCGCCGCCGTGAAGGCGCGCGCCGACTGGATGGTGACGAGCTCCTGCGCGCTCGAGATCGTCGGCCACCTCAAGGCCCAGGGCGAGAAGATCCTCTGGGCGCCCGACCGCCACCTCGGTCGCTACATCCAGGAGCAGACCGGCGCGGACATGCTGATGTGGAACGGCGCCTGCATCGTCCACGACGAGTTCAAGGGGCTGGAGCTGCAGCTGCTGCGCGAGCAGCATCCGGACGCGATGATTCTGGTCCACCCCGAGTCGCCGCAGGGCGTGGTGGCGATGGCCGACGTCGTCGGATCGACCACCGCGCTGCTCAAGGCCGTCGTCGAGGGTACGGCGCGCGAATACATCGTCGCCACCGACAACGGCATCCTGCACCGCATGCGCCAGCTCGCGCCGGACAAGGTGTTGATCGAAGCGCCGACGGCCGGCAACGGCGCCACCTGCAAGAGCTGCGCGCACTGCCCGTGGATGGCGATGAACGGCCTGCAGGGCCTGGTCGACTGCCTGGAAGCCGGCAGCGGCGAGATCACGCTCGACGAAACGGTGCGCGCCAAGGCGCTGGGCTGCATCGAACGCATGCTGGATTTCACGGCCGCGCTCAAATCGCCAGGCAAGGCAGCTGCCGGCAGCCTCGTGCCGGGCATCGGCGCGGCCTGAATGCCGGCCGGATCGGCTACGCTAGCGCCACCATTCCAATCACGGGAACGACCATGGCCGACTTCAGCTCGATCTACAACCATCACGAGACAGAGGTGTTCGCGGCCATCCAGGCGGCGGCGCCCAACTTCCCCGGGCTCGAGGCCACCAACGACGTGCTTTGCGACGTGGCCTGCGTGGCGCTGAACCGCCTGCCGCCGCGCTACATCCGCCACGCGGTGGACTTCTCGTTCTACCTGACCGACAACGAACGCCGCGAGATCAACGCCGCGATCGAGGAAGCCGTCAACTACGCCTTCCACTTCGTCGAGGCGCGCACAGCGCTGCGCCAGCAAGCTTGAACTTCGTGCCTTCGGGCCGAGCGCCGGGCCGCCCCAAGCCGGCCCGCTAGGACCGAGCTTGCGGCTCGACGCCGCAAGCTTGGCCGTCCCCTCGGGGGAGAGAGCCCGCACCGAACAAGCGCCTGCGCGCTTGTTCGCGGCTGGCGAGCGCCAATCGGCATGCTTGCCGATTGGCCGACCGGACTCGCCCGCGTTCAGCGTGGCGAGGTCGGGCGAGGGGCGTCATTTCATTCGCGGACGAGGATCGTCGGCAGGCTGGCGGGCGAAGTGCGCGGGTAGTCGCGGCTGTAGTGCAGGCCGCGGCTCTCATGCCGCAGCAGCGCCGAGCGGACAATCAGCTCCGCGCAGTCGACGAGGTTGCGCAACTCCAGCAGGTCGCGCGTGACGCGGAAGTTGGCGTAGTAGTCGTCGATCTCGCTGCGCAGCAGGGCGATGCGGTGCAGCGCCCGCTCCAGGCGCTTGGTCGTGCGCACGATGCCGACGTAGTTCCACATCAGGAGACGCAGCTCATCCCAGTTGTGGGCGATGACGACCTGCTCGTCGGCGTTCTCGACCTGGCTCTCATCCCACGCCGGCAGCGGCGCATCCTCGGGCTGCTCCTGCGCCAGCACGTGGTCCGCGCAGCTCTGGCCAAGCACGACGCATTCGAGCAGCGAATTGCTCGCCAGCCGGTTGGCGCCGTGCAGGCCGGTGTAGGCCGTCTCGCCGACGGCGTACAGGCCCGGCAGGTCGCAACGGCCGATGCGGTCCGTCACCACGCCGCCGCAGGTGAAGTGCACCGCCGGCACGACGGGGATCGGCTGGCGCGCGATGTCGATGCCCAGGGCAAGGCAGCGCGCATGGATGGTCGGGAAGTGCTCCTTGAGGAAGGCCTCGCCGAGGTGCGTGGCGTCGAGCCACACGTGGTCGAGACCGTGCTTCTTCATCTCGAAGTCGATGGCGCGGGCGACGATGTCGCGCGGCGCCAGTTCCAGGCGCGCGTCGTGCGTGGCCATGAAGCGCGTGCCATCCGGCAACTTGAGGTGGCCGCCCTCGCCGCGCAGCGCTTCGGTGATCAGGAAGCTGCGCTCCTGCGGGTGGTACAGGCAGGTCGGGTGGAACTGGATGAACTCCATGTTCGCGACCCGGCAGCCGGCGCGCCAGGCCATGGCGATGCCATCGCCCGTGGACGTGTCCGGATTGGTCGTGTAGCGGTAGACCTTGCCCGCGCCGCCCGTGGCCAGCACGACGGCGCGCGCATGCAGCGTCTCGACGCGCTGCGCGTCGATGTCCAGCGCATAGATGCCGTAGCAGCGCGACGGTTCCTCGCGCAGCAGGTGGCGCGAGGTCACAAGATCCAGCGCCATCCAGCGTTCGCGCAGCGTGATGTTCGGGTGCACACGCGCCGCGTCGAGCAGGCGGTCGTGGATGGCCTTGCCGGTCGCGTCGGCCGCGTGGGCGATGCGGCGCACGGCATGGCCGCCTTCGCGCGTCAGGTGCAGGCCCAGCGGGCCGTCGTCGTCGGGCGTGAAGGGCACGCCCTGCTTCACCAGCCACTCGACGGCGGCGGCGCTGCGCTCGGCGATGAAGCGCGCCATGGCTTCGTCGACCAGGCCGGCGCCGGCATCCTGGGTGTCGCGGACGTGGCTCTCGATGCTGTCGTCGGTGCCGAGCACGCCGACGATGCCACCCTGGGCCCAAGCCGTCGCGGCCTCGGTCAGCTCGCGCTTGGCGATGATGGTCACGGGCAGGTGGTCGGCCAGGTGCAGGGCCACGGTCAGGCCGGCCAGGCCGGCGCCGACGATCACGACAGGAGCGGTATGGGACATGCTGCGGGGATTTGCGCCGTCATGACGGCGTCATGGAGAGGTGACGGCGATTCTAGGGTTGCGCGCAAACGCCATGCTGGGCGAGACTGCGACCGCATTGCAAACCGAGGTGCCGTTCATGATCGATCACACCGGTGTCGCCGTCAGCGACATCGCCGCCAGCAAGGCCTTCTACACGGCAGCGCTCGCGCCGATCGGTTACCTGCTCATCTGCGAGTTTCCGGCAGCCATCACCGGCCACGCCGACGTCGCCGGCTTCGGCGAGGCTGGCAAGCCGGACTTCTGGATCAGCCGCGGACAGCCCAACAAGCCGCCCATCCACATCGCATTCCGCGTGACGTCGCGTGCCGCTGTCGATGCGTTCCACGCAGCGGCTCTGGCTGCTGGCGGCACCGACAACGGCGCGCCGGGAATCCGCGCCCACTATCACCCGAACTACTACGGCGCGTTCGTGCTCGATCCGGATGGTCACAACATCGAGGCGGTCTGCCACCAGCCGGCCTGACTCTGGAACAGCGCTGCACCGCTCACGCGATCAGCGCTTGTTGTTCTAAGAAGCCGTCAACAGCAGGCTGCGCGCCAGGGGAAACCGCCTGAAGTCGCGGTCGAAGCTGACCAGGCGCAGGCCCGAGGATTCGGCCAGCGCGGCGAGCCATGCATCGGTCCACAGGCGCGAAGGCAGGGGCTTGCCCGCAGTTCCGAGCCAACTCGCCAGCAGGATGTCGGCGGATTCAAGGTCGTGCTGGAAACCGACGCCTGCGGTGTCGCGCAATTGGCGATACAGGGCATGGGCGCCAGGCAAGGTCTGGACCGCATCGCCCATCACCTTGGGCTGGCACAGCAGCCGGATCAGGCCAAGCATCGTCGCGCGGCAGAAGTACAGCGGCACGATTCGCTCCCCTGTCGCCAGCGATTCCTCGACGTACTGGCGTGCCCGCTCGTGGAAAGGGTGACGACGCCCCAGCAACGCCAGCCAGACATTCAAATCGGGCAGGTCCCCACCGGGATTCCAGACGGCCGGGGCCTCGCTCACGCGCCAGTTGCCCGACGCCACCGTCATTCGTCGTCAGCTTCGTGGATCAACTCGAAGAGCCCGGCATTGCTGAGGTACTTCTTCGGAAGCCGCTGACCGAAATCCAGGACCGGTAGCGGCGGTGGCACCCGGCCCCCAGCCGGCGCGACCGCCGGGGCACCGAGGCCCCGCTCGATCAGCTCCTGCACGAGATCGCGCAGGCTGCGCCCCTCCGTGGCCGCGCGGACCTTGAGGTGGCGCATCAGCTCGTCAGGCAGGTCGAATGTGGTTCGCATCGACGCACATTAGCATAAAGATGCCTGCTCAGTGCACAGTCCGCCCGAACGAGAACTCGCCGCCCGCCACGTCCACCGGGATCACGTCCTTCGGTCCGAACTTGCCTTCGAGAATCAGCTTGGACAGCGGGTTCTCGATGCGCTGCTGGATCGCGCGCTTGAGCGGCCGCGCGCCGAAGACCGGATCGAAGCCGACCTTGGCCAGCTCGGCCACGGCTTCGTCGGTGACCTGCAGGCTCATGTCCATCTTCTCGACGCGGCGCTCCAGCGTGCGCAGCTGGATGCGCGCGATGTCGGCGATGTGCTTGGCGTCGAGCGCATGGAAGATCACCGTCTCGTCGATGCGGTTGAGGAACTCGGGGCGGAAATGCGCCTTGACTTCCTTCCACACGGCCTCGCGGATGATCTCGTCGGACTCGCCCGAGAGCTGCATGATGTGCTGCGAACCGAGGTTGCTGGTCATCACGATGACGGTGTTCTTGAAGTCCACCGTGCGGCCCTGGCCGTCGGTCAGGCGGCCGTCGTCGAGCACCTGCAGCAGCACGTTGAACACGTCCGGATGCGCCTTCTCGACCTCGTCGAGCAGCAGCACGCTGTAGGGCTTGCGGCGCACGGCCTCGGTCAGCGTGCCGCCTTCTTCGTAGCCCACATAGCCGGGCGGCGCGCCGATCAGGCGGCTGACGGAGTGCTTCTCCATGAACTCGCTCATGTCGATGCGCACGAGGTGATCCTCGCTGTCGAACAGGAAGCCGGCGAGCGCCTTGCACAGCTCGGTCTTGCCCACGCCCGTGGGGCCGAGGAACAGGAAGGAGCCGAGCGGGCGGTTCGGGTCGGACAGGCCGGCGCGGCTGCGGCGGATCGCGTCGGACACGGCACGGATCGCTTCGTCCTGGCCGACCACGCGCTCGTGCAGGCGGCCTTCCATCAGCAGCAGCTTCTCACGCTCGCCCTGCATGAGCTTGGCGACCGGGATGCCGGTGGCGCGCGCCACGACTTCGGCGATTTCTTCGGCACCGACGAGCGTGCGCAGCAGCTGCGGGCGATGCGGCCCGGCACTGCTCTTGGCGGCTTCCTTGGCCTGGGCTTCATGCAGGCGCTTCTCGAGCTCGGGCAGCTTGCCGTACTGCAGCTCGGCGACCTTGTTGAAGTCGCCCTTGCGCTTGAGCTCCTCGATCTGGAACTTGATGCGGTCGATCTCTTCCTTGACCTGGGCCGAGCCCTGGGCCTGCGCCTTCTCGCTCTTCCAGATCTCGTCGAGATCGGCGTACTCGCGCTCGAGCTTGGCGATCTCTTCCTCGATCAGCTCGAAGCGCTTCTGCGAGGCTTCGTCCTTTTCCTTGCGCACGGCCTCCCGCTCGATCTTCAGCTGGATCAGCCGGCGGTCGAGCTTGTCCATGGCCTCGGGCTTGGAGTCGATCTCGATCTTGATCTTGGCCGCGGCCTCGTCGATCAGGTCGATGGCCTTGTCGGGCAGGAAGCGGTCGGTGATGTAGCGGTGCGAAAGCTCGGCCGCGGCGACGATGGCCGGGTCGGTGATCTCGACGCCGTGGTGGACTTCGTACTTCTCCTGCAGGCCGCGCAGGATGGCGATGGTGGCCTCGACGGTGGGCTCGTCGACCAGCACCTTCTGGAAGCGGCGCTCGAGCGCGGCGTCCTTCTCGACGTACTTGCGGTATTCGTCGAGCGTGGTCGCGCCGATGCAGTGCAGCTCGCCGCGCGCCAGCGCCGGCTTGAGCATATTGCCCGCGTCGATGGCGCCTTCGGCCTTGCCGGCGCCGACCATGGTGTGGATCTCGTCGATGAACAGGATCACGCGGCCGGCCTCGGCGGCGACTTCCTTGAGCACGCTCTTGAGGCGCTCCTCGAACTCGCCGCGGAACTTGGCGCCGGCCAGCAGCAGGGCCATGTCGAGCACCAGCACGCGCTTGTCGCGCAGGGAGTCGGGCACCTCGCCGTTGACGATGCGCTGGGCCAAACCTTCGACGATGGCGGTCTTGCCGACGCCGGGCTCGCCGATCAGCACCGGGTTGTTCTTGGAGCGGCGCTGCAGGACCTGAATGGCGCGGCGGATTTCATCATCGCGGCCGATCACGGGGTCGAGCTTGCCGGCGCGGGCGCGCTCGGTGAGGTCGAGCGTGTATTTCTTGAGCGCCTCGCGCTGGCCTTCGCTCTCGGCGCTGTCGACGGCCGCGCCGCCGCGCACCGCCTCGATGGCGGCTTCGAGCGCCTTGCGCGTCAGGCCGTGGCCGCGGGCGATGCCGGCCAGATCGGTCTTGGCGTCCGCCAGGGCGAGCAGGACCATCTCGCTGGCGATGAAGGCGTCGCCGCGCTTGCCGGCTTCCTTCTCGGCCGATTGCAGCAGCGTGATGAGGTCACGCCCGGCGCCGAGCTGCTGATCGCTGCCCTGGACCTGCGGCAGCCCGGCGACGATGGTGTCGAGCGCCGTCTTGAGCGCCGGCACGCGCACGCCGGCACGCTCCAGCAGCGCGCGCGGGCCGTCGTCCTGGGTCAGCATGGCCAACAGCAGGTGGGCCGGCTCGATGTAGGGGTTGTCGCGGGACAGGGCCAGGCTCTGGGCCTCGGCCAGGGCTTGTTGCAGCGTTGTCGTGAACTTGTCGGGGCGCATGATCTAAGGATCCTCCAGTTGCACCGCAAGTTGGCCCGCGGGCCATGATTTCAAGAGTCCGCCGCGCGCTCCTGCTCCCCGGCGTCGAAATGTTCCAGGTCATCCATCAGCCGGGCGATGCGGAAGAGCACCACGGACACCACACCCGCCAGCACGACCAGCGTCACCGCGAGTCGGCGGCCCTCGAACTGCTCGGCCAGCCATTCATTGAAGTTGGCCGCCCAGACGGCCGCGTGGCCGCCGATGCGCTCCAGCTGCATCTCGCGCGCCGCGCGGGCCTGCTGGCTGGCGTAGACCTGTCCGCCGACGATCTCGTAGCCCTCGCGCATCAGCGCCGCATCGCCGCTGCCGGCCTGCCACCAGACCAGCAGCGCGGCGATCAGGCCGAGCGCCATCACCACCGCGCCGGTCAGGCGCAGCTTGTCGGAATTGCGCTGCGGGCGCAGCCACTTGATGGCACCCGGCTTCGACTGCGTCGTCATGCGTTTCTCTCGATGTTCGCCAGGCCCCAGCGCTCGAGCGCCTCGTCGTCGCTGTCGCGGGCATCGACCCAGCGCGCACCGTCGGGGCCGTGTTCCTTCTTCCAGAACGGCGCCTGGGTCTTCAGGTAGTCCATCAGGAACTCGCATGCCTCGAAAGCCTGGCCGCGATGCCGAGAGGCAACGAGCACGAGCACGATCTGCGCCCCCGTCGCCAGTGCGCCAACACGGTGGATCACGCGCGCCGCCGCGATCGGAAAGCGCGCCATGGTCGTGTCGATCATGGCTTCGATGGCGGCCTCGGTCATGCCGGGATAGTGCTCCAGTTCCATCAACCCCACGCCGCCGCCGCGCACGGTGCCGACAAAGCTGACGACAGCGCCGACGTCTTCGCGCCCGGCGCGCAGCTCGGCCGCCTCGGCCGAAAGGTCGAAATCCTCTTCCTGGATGCTCACGCGCGGCTGGCTCATGCAGTGATTATTGCCGTCCTGAAATGTCGCAAACGGTAAACCCAGGTTTCCTATCTTGTCGCAATCAGGTCAGCCCGGAAATTGGCAACTTGCACATCGCCCCTTGCCGCATACTCCGCGCCATGAAGCCGGCCAGACATCGTGCCGGCACCTAGGAGTACGCCATGTCACTGATGGATTTCATCAAGAAACAGTTCATCGACATCATCCAGTGGACCGAGGACGGCGACGAAACGCTGGCCTGGCGCTTCCCCATGGCCGACATGGAGATCCAGAA
>Ga0213872_10000162_pt1 | contig 61158 bp, 66 predicted proteins | sample VelepicomBERX_R2_FD_160071 | JGI IMG/M metagenome (GOLD analysis project Ga0213872, IMG submission 160071) | Rhizosphere microbial communities from Vellozia epidendroides in rupestrian grasslands, the National Park of Serra do Cipo, Brazil - RX_R2 | ecosystem: Host-associated > Plants > Roots >... | reverse complement strand
ACGACGCCGGAACCGACCGTGCGGCCACCTTCACGGATGGCGAAGCGCAGACCTTGTTCCATGGCGATCGGGGCGATCAGCTTGACCGTGATGCTGACGTTGTCGCCCGGCATCACCATTTCCTTGTCCTTCGGCAGCTCCACCGCACCCGTCACGTCCGTCGTACGGAAGTAGAACTGCGGGCGGTAGTTGTTGAAGAACGGCGTGTGACGGCCGCCTTCGTCCTTGGACAGGACATACACCTCGGCCGTGAAGTGCGTGTGCGGCTTGATCGAACCCGGCTTGGCCAGCACCTGACCACGCTCGACGTCTTCGCGCTTCGTGCCGCGCAGCAGGATGCCCACGTTGTCGCCCGCCTGACCTTGGTCCAGCAGCTTGCGGAACATTTCCACGCCCGTCACGGTCGTCTTCTGGACGTCACGGATGCCGACGATCTCGATTTCTTCGCCGACCTTGATGATGCCGCGCTCGACGCGACCCGTCACCACCGTGCCACGGCCCGAGATCGAGAACACGTCTTCCACCGGCAGCAGGAACGCGCCGTCGATCGCGCGGTCCGGCGTCGGGATGTACGAATCCAGCGCGTCGGCCAGGTTCATGATCGCGCCTTCGCCCAGCTCGCCCTTGTCGCCTTCCAGCGCCAGCTTGGCCGAACCCTTGATGATCGGCGTGTCGTCGCCCGGGAAGTCGTACTTGCTCAGCAGCTCGCGCACTTCCATCTCGACCAGCTCGAGCAGCTCGGCGTCGTCGACCATGTCGCACTTGTTCAGGAAGACGATGATGTACTTCACGCCGACCTGACGCGCCAGCAGGATGTGCTCGCGGGTCTGGGGCATCGGGCCGTCAGCGGCCGAGCACACCAGGATCGCGCCGTCCATCTGCGCCGCGCCCGTGATCATGTTCTTCACGTAGTCGGCGTGGCCCGGGCAGTCGACGTGCGCGTAGTGACGGTTCGCCGTCTCGTACTCGACGTGCGCCGTGTTGATCGTGATGCCGCGTGCCTTCTCTTCCGGCGCCGCGTCGATCTGGTCGTAGGCCTTCGCCTCGCCGCCGAACTTCGAGGCCAGCACCGTCGCGATCGCTGCCGTCAGCGTCGTCTTGCCATGGTCCACGTGACCGATCGTGCCCACGTTCACGTGCGGCTTGGTACGTTCAAACTTGCCTTTTGCCATCTTGCGCTCCTGCGGCGGTCGGATCAAAGAAGAGGTGAACAGAAAATTTGGTGCCCATGACGCGGATCGAACGCGTGACCTCTCCCTTACCAAGGGAGTGCTCTACCACTGAGCCACATGGGCATCGACACGGGTCTGGCGATCTCTTGACGATCGACACACCCGTAGCGACGAGTCCGGGACAAGGGCGCCGGGAATACAAGCCATCTGGAGCGGGAAACGGGAATCGAACCCGTGTCATTAGCTTGGAAGGCTAAGGTTCTACCATTGAACTACTCCCGCCCTGGGAGTCAGTCTTCTGCCGGCTTTCGCCGACCACTCGTGACCCACTCATGACCGTTCGCTTGGTGGAGGAGGCTGGATTCGAACCAGCGTACGCGTAAGCGGGCAGATTTACAGTCTGCTGCCTTTAACCACTCGGCCACCCCTCCGTAAGCGAGCCTGTGACTATAGCACAGGATTTTTAAGGCCGCCAAGACACCCCGGCGCGGATTTCGCAGGCCCTCACGCAGCCTTGCGCTCAACAATACCAATCAGGCACCAATCAAGACCATCCCCAGGCCCACCCTTGCCCACAAAGCCTGGATTACCCTAGGGCGCAGGCGCACATAGACAACACTCCAGGGTAAATACGGCCACTGATTGGTAGCTAAGTGGCACTAGGTCTTCTTATAGTGGCATGGCATTGGTTGCATTTTGTAGTTGCATCAAATACCAGGTGCAGGCCACTTCCGAGTCGACGAGCAGGTGGCTTCAGTGATCAACCGGCCCAAGCGCAGAGCGCGGCAGGCCTCAACCAGGAACCCCTCCATGAAGGTCAAGAAGACTCCCATCGCCGCCGCGGCGACGCTGAGCCTGCTCGCGGCGACGTTTGCCGCCCAGGCCCAGCAGGCCGACGGCCAGCAGCCTCAGCAGCTCGACCAGGTGGTCGTCACCGGCATCCGCGCGTCGCTGCAGACGGCCGTGAACATCAAGAAGAACGCCGACGCGATCGTCGACGCGATCTCGGCCGAAGACATCGGCAAGCTGCCCGACTCCGACGTCGGCGAAACCCTGGGCCGCATCCCCGGCATCTCCGTGGACCGCGAGTTCGGCCAGGGCGCGCTGGTCTCGATCCGCGGCACCGACCCGCAGATGACCTACACGACGCTGAACGGCCAGACCGTCGCGTCGACGGGCTGGTACGACCAGCAGTCGATCGACCGCTCCTTCAACTACTCGCTGCTGCCGTCCGAACTGATCGGCGGCATGGACGTGTACAAGACCTCGCAGGCCGACCTGACCGAAGGCGGCATCGGCGGCACCGTGATCGTCAAGACCCGCAAGCCGCTCGACCTGCCGTCGATGACGGCCTTCGCGAGCGCCCACGTGGGCAAAGGCACGGTCAGCACCTCGCCCGACAAGGACGCCTCGGGCCTGTTCAGCTGGCACGACGACCGGAAGATGTTCGGCGCGCTGATCGCCGGCGCGATCGAGGACGGCATCTACGTGCGCCGCGGCGTCGAGTCGGATACGCGCTGGAGCGGCGACGTCGAGCCGACCACCTTCATCCAGGACCGCAAGCGCACCGCGCTGAACGTCGCGCTGCAGGCGCGTCCGGCCGCCGGCGTCGACCTCGGCCTCAACTACATGAACCTGGTCCTGAACGCGGACAACTCCAATACCAGCCAGTACCTGTTCCAGGGCGGCGCACCGGGCACCGGCGGCTCCGCCTGCACCTCGGTCAACGCGAGCGGCGTCTGCGTGACGAGCAATACCGCGGCCCCGGGCGCGACCCCGATGGCCGACTTCATGCAGACCTGGGCCCGCACGGCCAAGATGACGTCGGACAGCCTGACGCTGAACGGCTCGTACAAGACCGACGGCCTCAAGCTCGAAGCCGTGCTCGGCACGACCAAGGCCGGCGGCGGCACGAGCGAGACGACCAACTACAGCTACGACAACGGCTTCGCCGCGCCGTTCGTCGCGAGCCTGCCGAACTGGGCCGGCCAGATCAACGCGACCAGCCACCAGATCCGGATCTACCCGTCGTCCTCGCAGGCGGTCACGCTGGCCATGCTGCCTGCCAACGAAGGTCCGCAAGGCTCGTGGGCCACGAACAAGGGCCCGAACTCGGACAAGGAGAACTACGCCCAGGTCGACGCCACCTTCGACCTGAACTGGGGCGCGCTGACCTCGTTCAAGACCGGCGTGCGCGCGACCGAACACACGTTCACGAAGAACACCATCGGCGCCGTGATGGCGGCCGCCGACGCCGGCACCCCGATCACCGTCCCGACGGCCAGCCTGTACGACGGCTCGATGCCGATGGGCACGCCGGGCTGGAGCGTGCCGAAGCCGAACATCGGCGCGATGATGGCCAACACCAACCAGAACGTCACGGCCTGGATCGTGAACCGCTCGGGCTACGGCCAGATCAAGGAGAACAACTCCGCGGTCTACGGCATGTTCACGTTCGAGAAGGACCAGCTGCACGGCAACTTCGGCCTGCGCTTCGTCCAGACCGACGTGACGTCGACCGGCTACGACTTCGACGGCACGCCGCTCGCGGCCGGCGACCTCGGCGCCAACGCCGGCTGGGACACGAAGATGATCTCGCAGAAGTCGACCTATCACGACCTCCTGCCGAGCGCGAACGTGGTCTACGACCTCGAGAAGGACACGCTGCTGCGCTTCGCGGCGTCGACGGCGATCACCCGCCCGAACTTCGACAATATGTTCCTGGCGAGCGAAGCCGGCTTCGACCAGAACCCGGGCAACCAGACGCTGACCTACGGCAGCGCCGCGCTCAAGCCGTTCAAGTCGAACCAGTTCGACCTGAGCCTCGAGCATTACTACGGCCATGGCAACCTGGTGTCGATCGGCTACTTCCACAAGTCGATCAACAACTTCATCACGACGGTCACCGCGCTGAACCAGCCGATCGGCGTCGTCAGCACCTACCAGGGCGTGAGCGCGGACAGCTGGACGGTCAACCGCTACATCAACGCAGGCGGCGGCAAGATCGACGGCCTCGAGGCGCAGATCAGCCACGCGTTCGGCAACGGCTTCGGCGTGATCGCGAACTACACCTACGAGGACGCGCGCGCCCCGGCGTCGAGCTACTCGGACAACACCACGGCGTTCACACAGTCGTCGCGCGACAACCTGAACTTCGTCGGCTACTGGGAAAACGCGGTCTACTCGGCGCGCATCGCCTACAACTGGCGCTCGGCGTACATGATGCGCGAGACCGGCTGGTACGGCGACCGCATGCACGGCGACTACGGCACGCTGGACCTGAGCCTGGGCTGGAACATCACGCCGGCGCTGCGACTGAGCTTCGACGCCGCGAACCTGCTGAAGGCCAACAACCTCCAGTACGGCATCGCGTCGTCGACCGACCAGAACGTCAAGGTGCCCCTGCAGTCGGGCTACCCGGCCTGGTCGTTCATGGGCGAGACGACCTACCGCATCGGCCTCAGCGCCAAGTTCTGAGCCTGTCTGTGTGCGACTTCGGGCCCGGCGCAAGCCGGGCCCTTTTTTTGCTCAGAAGTCGTAGAAGGTGTTGACGGTCAGGCGACCCGCGCGCGGGTCGGCGCAAAGGCTGCGCGCCGGGTTCACGCAGGCGCTGTGCAGCAGGCTGCCCGGGTACACGACCATGCGGTTGAAGCGCGCCGGGATCACGCCGAGCAGCGTGAACTGCGCGTCCGAGCGGTCGAAGTAGCGCCGCGGCGGGCGCCGCGCGTTGATTTCTTCGTAGTAGACGTCGAGATAGCGCTCTCGGTTGTCGGCCGTGATGCGTTGCAGCCCCGTCGCGTTGTGGCGGTAGAAGCCTGTGCCACCATGCGCGTCGTCGCACAGGTAGAGCAGCGCGGCCATGTGGTGCGGCGTGCTCGCGTCGAAATGCGGCGTGCGCTGCAGCGGCCCGAGCGCCTCGGGCGCCGTCGTCGTGAGCGAAAAGTAGCAGACGCTCTTGCGGACCTCGAGCGCTTCCGGGACGCCGAAGTTCACCTTGATCAGCGGGTCCAGCAGCTCGGTAATGTGCTTCGAGTAGTCGGCCGGCGCGCGCGCGCGGATGCCCGGGTAGCCTTTTTGCTCGGCCACGCCCGGGTAGGGCTCGAAGCGGCTGCGCGCAGCCTCCTCGACCAGCGCGGCCGGGTCGGCCAGGAAGTTGTCGATCACGATGGCGGTGGCCTCGCCGATCGCGACCGAGCGGATGTCAGGCGGCATCCGTACGCAGAAGTTGTCCTCGCGGCTCATGGTCGATCGCAGAGTCGGTGCATCGGGCTTCGCGCCGGCCTGGCAGGACGGCGGCGGGCCTAGATCTTCCAGTACCAGCCGCGCCGGTCGAGCCAGACGACGAACAGCGTGAACACGCCGACGAAGGCCAGCGCCAACGCGAGCGATTGTCCATAAGGACCGACCGCCGCGCCGAACGGGCCGAACACCGTGCGGTACAGCGGCGCCATCCAGCCGAAGCCCTCGAGGCAGACCGTCGCGACCCACGCGGCCGCGTAGGCGCCGATCGCGTTGACGCCGAACGCGCGGCCGAGCGGCCGGCCGCCGCGGCGGTCGACCCATTCGTGCGCGGCGGCGAGCGCGAGGCAGGCCCAGCCGCCGGTCCACAGCACGAAGCTCGGCGTCCAGAGCTGCTTGTTCCACTGCATCCAGAACGTTGCGGCCCAGCCGAGCAGCAGCAGCGCCGAGCCGAGCGGCCAAAGGCTGCGGCCGCGCCCCCTGCGCAGGCGCTCGCCGGCGATCAGGCCGAGCAGGATGCTGCCGAACGCGCCGAGCGTGCTGAGCAGGCCCTCGGGGTCGCTGCCGGCGCCGGTCGCGGCGTCCCACGCGTAGTTCCAATGACCGAACACCGCGTTGTCGACGCGCGCGGCGAGGTTGGTGCCGGGCTCCCAGCCACCGCCCAGGCTCATCAACGCGCCGTAGCCGAGCAGCAGCAGCGCAACCCCGATCGCGCGCGCGCGCTCGCCGCGCCAGGCGCTGCCGAACAGCGCCGCGAAGGCCAGGCACAGGCCGATGCGCTGGAGCACGCCCATCGGCCGGTAGTAGGGCTTGTCCATCAGCCACCAGGCGAGTCCGTGCAGCGCGAGGCCCAGCAGCACGACGCGGCCCGCGCGCCACAGCAGCGTCGGCAGGAACGTGCGGCCCGCGTCGCCGCGCTCCCAGCGCGCGCCCATCGCAAGGCTCAGGCTCACGCCCGCGATCACGAGGAAGAACGGGAACACGAGGTCGGTCGGCGTGCAGCCATGCCAGGCCGAGTGCTCGAGCGGCCAGAACACATGGTCCCAGTCGCCCGGGTTGTTCACGAGCAGCATGGCCGCGACGGTCAGGCCGCGCAGCGCGTCGACGGACGCGAGTCGGATCGAAGGTTTCAAGGCAGATTCCAGTTCAAAGGTCGCAGGCGCTCGCGAGGCCGCTGTCGGGCACGCCGTCGACGCGCGCGACGCCGCGCGCGCGCAGCGCCGCGACGGCGTCCTGCACCTGGGCCGGGCTCAGCACCGCGTCGCGCGCGTGAAAGACCCAGTCGACGTCCTCGCGGTACTCGCGCGGCGCCGGGCCCTTCGCGAACGGGCCCTCGCGGATGAACCAGTTCGAGAAGCTGATCGCCATCGGGCTGACCGGGTGGTTGCGGTCGCCATGCAGCGCGACTTCGCGGCCGTCGAGGAACCAGCGCACATGGCCGTCGGCCACCTGCGTGACGAGCACATGCCAGCCGTCGAGCCGGCCGTACTCCTCGTGCGAGGCGTTGTACGCGTCCCAGGGGTCGAGGCGCACCGTCTGCCAGCTCACGCTGTACAGGCGCGGCTTCGGCTCGTCCCAGCCGCCCGCGGGCAGGTATTCCCAGTCGAGCTCGCTGTACGCGGGGTCGTAGTCGAAGCGCAGCGGCGCGGCCGTGTAGAAGGCCTGCACGAGCGCGTCGCCGTCGCGCGTCGTGTCGTAGCGCAGGCGCGCCGCGTAGGTGCCGTTCAGGTATTTGCGCGCATGGCACAGCTGGACCTGGGTCGTGCCCGGGCCGGTACCGTCGGTGTGCGCACTCAGGCGCAGCAGGCGGTTGCCCGGCCGATCGGGGTCGGCGACGAGGCTCACGCCCTCGGGCGCCCAGCGCGCGCCGTCGACGCCCGGATGGCCGGGCTTGTCGCGCAGGATCCAGCCGGCCGCGCGCAGCGCCGCGACGTCGGGTTCGGAGAAGTCGTCGAAGAACACGCCGCCGGGGGCGGGGGCGCTCGCGGCGGCGGCCGGCGCGGCGGCCTCGGCGCCCGATTGGGCGGCGGCAAGACCGGGCAGGACCAGCAGCGCAAGCAGCGCGATCGTCGCGTGCAGACCGGCGCGCAGGCCGGCCGCCCAGCTCGCGCGCGTCACGCCGCCACCGTCTCGGTCGCGGCCGCCAGTGCGAGCTTGCCCGGCACGCGCACGAACAGCAGCATCACGAGCGCGGGCACGCCGCAGGCGATCGTCCACAGGAAGAAATGCTCGTAGCCGAGGCGGACCTGGATGTCGCCGCTGATCGTCTTGCTGAGGATGAAGCCGAGCTGCATCACGCCCGAGCCGAGCGCGTAATGCGCGGTCTGGTACTTGCCCGGCGCGACCGCCTGCATGATGTAGAGGATCATGCCGACGAAGCCGAAGCCGTAGCCGAACATCTCGGTGCCGACGGCCATGCCGACGCGCAGCAGGTCGTCCGGCAGCGCGCTCGCGAGGTACCAGAAGGTCAGGTTGGGCACCGCCATCGCAACGATCAGCACGGGCATCGCGCGCTTGAGGCCGAGCCAGGACGTGAAGTAGCCGCCGAGGATGCTGCCGAGCAGGAAGGTCGCGGTGCCGACCGAGCCGTAGATGCCGCCGACCTGTTCGGTGGTCAGGCCCAGGCCGCCCTTGGTGCGCGCCTCGATCAGGAACAGCGGGCCGATCGTCTGCACCTGGCCCTCGGCGAAGCGGAACAGCACGATGAACAGGATCGCGAGCCAGATGCCCGGCTTGGCGAAGAAGTCCGCGATGACCTCGGTCAGCGTGCGCAGCACGCCGTCGACCGAGAGGTCGCCGTGCGCGGCGTTGAGCGCGCCGGGCAGGGCCCAGGCATTGTAGCTCGCCAGCAGGGCGAGCAGCACGGCGAGCATCGCGAAGATCGCCGACCAGGCGTTGAACACGCCCATGCCGGTCTCGAGGTGGCCGGCGAGCACGAGCAGGCCGCCGAGCGTGAGGAATTTCGACGCGTTGAAGAAGGCGCCCTGCCAGCCCGCGTACGCGGCCTGCTGGGCCGCGTCGAGCGAGGCCATGTAGAGGCCGTCGCAGGCGATGTCGTGGGTCGCCGATGCGTAGGCGATCACGAACAGCACGCCGATGCTCGCGGCGAACCAGCCGGGCAGCTGCAGCGCGAGCGCCATCGCGGCGAGGCCCACCGCGCCCGTGTACTGCAAGGTCACGACGATCAGCTTCTTGCTGCGCAGCAGCTCGAGGAACGGACTCCACAGCGGCTTGAACGCCCAGGCCAGGCCGAGCACGCCGGTCCAGCGCGCGATCTGGTCGTTGCCGACGCCCATCTTCTTGTACATGAGGCCGGCGATCAGCATCACGACGAAGAACTGCATGCCCTGGGCGAAGTACAGGCTCGGCACCCAGCGGATCGGCGACTTGCTGCTGCTCATGGCGGCCCTCTTCTTATTCGAGCGTGACCGGCGGCTGCGCCGTGGCCGGCTGGCGGCCTTCGAGCCAGGCCTTGAGCGCCTGCATCGCGCCGTCGGCGTAGCCCCAGGTGATCACGGCCGGCGCGGCGTGGTCGAGCACCTGGAACGGGTTCCAGATCGCGAGGTGCAGGTCGACCTTCGCGCCGCGCGCGCCGGCGAAGTAGCGGCCGCGCTGGTTCGACACAAGCACGTTGAGGCGGTCGTCGACCGGCGTGTCCACGGCCTCGATGCGGCGCAGGTTCGGGTGGCGCAGGATCTCGACGTCGGCGAAGCCCGCGAACAGCGCGGCGACGCGCTCGATCGGCAGGCCCGCCTCGGACACGCCGTCGCTCGCGACGTCGGCCTGGGTGATCACGCGCAGCTTGCGCGTGGCCGCCGGCGGCGTCGCGCCGCGCAGCGCGCTGAGCGCGGCGCCCCAGGCGCGGTGCATCAGCGCGTCGTCGGCCGCGCGCTGCGCGGGCGCGTAGTCGCGCGTGGCGAGCGGATAGGCCTCGGCCAGGCGGTCGAGGCGCGCGCGCGCGGCGAGCACGGTGTCGAGCGCGAGCGAGCCGTCGGCGAGCACCTCGCGGATCGCCGCGAGCGTCGCGCCCTGCTCGTCGAGCGAGCCCTGCGCAAGCGGCATGTCGGCGCCGGCCTGCAGCGCGAGCACGGCCGCCCTGGCGTGGCCGTAGCGGTCGTAGACCGCCTTCATCATCAGCGCGTCGGTGATGATCACGCCGCCGAAGCCGAGGCGCTCGCGCAGGATGCCGGTCAGGATCGGATGCGACAGCGTCGCCGGGTGGTCGGGGTCGATCTGCGGGTAGACGATGTGCGCGGTCATCATCGCCGGCGCCTCGGCCGCGAGCGCGGCGAACGGGCGCAGCTCGAGCGCCTCGAGCTCCTCGAGCGTCTTGTCGACATGGGGCAGCGCGTGGTGCGAGTCGACATGGGTGTCGCCATGGCCCGGGAAATGCTTGACGCAGCAGGCCACGCCCTCGCGCAGCGAGCCGCGCATCCAGGCCCGCGCGAGGCGCGTGACGCGCTCGGGGTCCTCGCCGAAGCTGCGCTCGCCGATCACCGGGTTCGCCGGGTTGTTGTTGACGTCGAGCACCGGCGCGAAGTTCCAGTTGATGCCCAAGCCGCGCAGCCCGCGCGCGACGGCCGCGCCGACCTCCTCGGCGAGCAGCTCGTCGTCGAGCGCGCCGAGCGCCATCGCCGCGGGCGCCTGCGGCACGCTGGTCGCGCGGATCACCGAGCCGCCCTCCTGATCGATGCCGATCAGCGCGCGCTCGCCCATCGCCTCGCGCAGGTCGCGCGTGAGCGCGCGGATCTCGTCCTCGCTGCCAAGGTTCTTGCGGAACAGGCAGACCGCGCGGATGCGGTGCTCACGCAGGAAGTTCGCGGTCGCGGCGTCCAACTGCTTGCCGGGGATGTCCACCATCACGAGGTGGCCGGGTTCGAAGGCAGTCATCATTTTGATCAGGGCTCCTGCCGGGCCGCCCCAAGGGAGCCCTGCGCCCCCTTGGGGGCAGCGAGTGAAACGAGCGTGGGGGTCACGTCAATGCGTCTTGGTGACTTTGGCGAGGTGGCGCGGCTGGTCCGGATTGAGGCCGCGCGCCCGCGCGAGCGCCTCGACCATCGGATAGAAGCTCTGCACGGCGGCGATCGGGTCGAGGTCTTCGCTGCCCGTCGTCGTCAGCGTGAGCTCGGCGCCCGGCGTGCCGGCCGGCGCGGCGAGCAGCACGCGCGCGCCGCGGCCGCGCATCTCGTCGGCGAGCGCGATCAGGCCGGCCTGGGCCGGGCCGCGCGGCGCGAACACGAGCAGCGGATAGCCTTCCTCGACGAGCGCCATCGGGCCATGCTTGACCTCGGCGCCCGAGAAGGCCTCGGCCTGGATGCCGCAGGTCTCCTTGAACTTCAGCGCGGCCTCGAGCGCGATCGGCAGCGAGGTGCCGCGGCCGATCACGAACAGGCGGTCGGCGCCCTTGAGCGCGTCGACGGCGACGCGCCAGTCCTGGCGCGCGGCCTGCTCGAGCGCGGCCGGCAGGGTCTGCAGCGCGGCGAGCAGGTCTTCGTCCTCGCTCCACGCGGCGACGACGCGCGCGCCCGCGACGAGCTGGGCGATATAGCTCTTGGTCGCGGCGACGCTCTGCTCGGGGCCCGCGTGCAGCGCGAAAACATGCTGGGCCGCCGCCGCGAGCGGCGAGCCCGCCGCGTTGACGAACGCGACCGTGCGCGCGCCATGTGCGCCGAAGTAACGCGTCGGCTCGACGAGGTCGGGGCTCTGGCCCGACTGCGAGAAGCCGAAGGACACGAGCCCTTCGCTGCGGATGCGCGACTGGTACAGCGTGATCAGCGACATCGGCAGCGAGGTCACGAGGTGGCCGAGCCGCGCCATCACGAGGTAGGCGAGGTAATGCGCGGCGTGGTCGGAGCTGCCGCGCGCGACGGTCAGCAGGCTCGTCGGCGGCTGCTCGCGCAGCGCGGCGCCGAGCGCCGCGTAGGCGCCCTGGTCGGCGGCGAGCTGGCGCGCGACGGCCGCCGGCGCGCTCAGGCACTCGTCGAGCATCTTGGAGTTAGGAACCGGATTCAATGACTTCCCCTTCAACGACCACCTGCTGCAGCTGCAGCGCGCGGTCCATCACCACGAAATCGGCGTGGGCGCCGGGCTGCAGGCGGCCGTGCTCGGCCAGGCCCAGGTAGTCGGCCGCGTGGGTCGAGACGCGCCGCACGGCGTCCTCGATCGTCAGGCCGAGCTGCTGCACGAGGTTGCGCAGCGCCTGGTCCATGGTCAGCGTGCTGCCGGCGAGCGTGCCGTCGGCAAGGCGCACGCCGCCCATGCATTTGGTGACCGTGTGGCGGCCGAGGCGGTACTCGCCGTCGGGCATGCCGGCCGCGGCCGTCGAGTCGGTCACGCAGTACAGGCAGGGAATCGAGCGCAGCGCGACGCGCAGCGCGCCCGGGTGGACGTGCAGCAGGTCGGGGATGACCTCGGCGTAGCGCGCGTGGGCGAGCGCCGCGCCGGCCATGCCGGGCTCGCGGTGGTGCAGGCCCGTCATCGCGTTGAAGAGGTGGGTGAAGCCGGCCGCGCCCGCGTCGAGCGCGGCGACGCCGTCCTCGTAGGAGCCCGCCGAATGGCCGATCTGGACGACGAAGCCGGCGTCGCGCAGCGGCGCGATCAGCTCGATATTGCCGGCGAGCTCGGGGGCCATCGTGATCAGGCGGATCGGCGCGAGTGCGTGCAGCGCCTGGATCTCGACGAGCGTCGCGGGCTTCGCGAAGTCGGGCTGGGCGCCGAGCTTGCCCGGGTTGATGTATGGGCCCTCGAGGTGGACGCCGAGCACGCGCGCGGCCTGCGCCGGGCGGGTGCGGCAGCTTGCGCCGAGCGCGGCCATGGCGCCGCGGATCTCGTCCAGCGGCGCCGTCATCGTCGTCGCGAGCAGCGCCGTCGTGCCGTGGCGCGCGTGCACGCGCGCGATCGCCGCGATCGCGTCGCCGGCCTCCATGGTGTCGCGGCCGCCGCCGCCGTGCACGTGCAGGTCGATGAAGCCGGGCAGCACGATAGGCAAGTCGCTGGCGCCGTGCCGCACCTCGGGCTCGTCGACCGGCGTACCGTCGACGCGCACGACGCGGCCTGCGCTCACCCGCAGCGTGCCGCGCACAAAGCCCTGCGGCGTCAGGATATGGCCGCTGATTTCGTTGATGACGGTCGTCAAGCCACTTCCTCCCGGCGCATTTCCGCGACGAAGTCGTAGTAGTCGCTGCGGCAGTACGAATGCGTGAGCTCGACGGCCGAACCGCCGCCCGAATAGCCGACGCGCGTGATGAACAGCACCGCCTGGCCGACCGGCACCTCGAGCAGCGCGGCGAGCTTGGGCTCGGCGTTGATCGCGCGGATATGCTGGAGCGCACGCGTCGGCGCGTTGCCGCTCGCGCTCAGGTGCTGGTAGAGCGAGCCGTCGACGACCTGCGGGTCGGGCAGCACCGATTCGGGCAGCACCGAGACCTCGTAGGCCATCACGACCTGGTCGGCCAGGCGCAGGCGCTCGAGCCGCGCGACGCGCTCGCCCGTGGCAAGCCCGAGGCTCAGCTGCTCGTCGGGCGCGGCGAGCGTGAAGCTGCGCGTCAGCCATTTGCTGCTCGGCTTGAAGCCGCGCTGGTGCAGCTCCTCCGAGAAGCTCGTCAGGCGCGACAGCGGCTGCTCGAGGCGCGGCGCGATGTAGTTGCCGGAACCACGTTTGCGGATGATCAGGCCCTGCTCGACGAGGCGGTCGATCGCCTTGCGCGCGGTCACGCGCGAGATGTCGAGCGATTCGGACAGCGCGCGCTCCGAGGGCAGCGCCTCCTCGGCAAGGAACTCGCCCTCGTGGATCGCCTGGGCGAGCCGCTGCGCGAGCTGGATGTACAGCGGCGAGGCCGACTGCGGATCGGGCTTGAAGTCGAACGCCATGCTCAGCGCAGCCCGTCCAGTTCGTGGCGGACCAGGGTCAGCGCCCCGGCGGCCGAGTCGCCGCGCGGCGCGACGCAGCGCGCGCGCAGCCGGTCCGGAAAGCCCTCGCCGAGGCGCAGGGCGATGCTGCCGCACAGCGCGAGCGGCAGGTCCTGCTGCGGGTCGAGCGCGAGCGCGATCTTCTCGAGCTCGACGACGGCCTTGGCAACGGCGGCGGCCGCGAACGCGTCGTCGGCCGCGTGCTCGAAAACCAGCGGCGCGAGGCTCGCGAAGTCCTGCTGGCCCGACCGCGAGATCCAGTGCAGCAGCGCGGCGCGGTCGCCGCCGGTGCGCGCGATCACTGCCGCCGCGAGCGGGCCGCCGGCCGCGCGGCCGTCGAGCGTGTTCTGGACATGGGCGACGGCCTTGAGGCCGAGCCAGGCGCCGCTGCCCTCGTCGCCGCAGCGCCAGCCCCAGCCGCCGACGATCGCGCGCGAGCCGTCGCGGTGCAGCACCTCGCCGATCGAGCCGGTGCCCGCCGCGACGACCGCGCCGGGCGCGCCGCCATGGGCGCCGAGCAGCGTGGTCCAGCCGTCGCCGTCGAGCGCGAGCAGCGGGTAGCCGGGGTTCGCGGCGAGGAAGCCCTCGGCCTGCGCGAGCACGCCGACGCCCGACAGGCCGAGCCCGATCGCGCAGTCGGCCGGCGCGGGCGCGGCGATGCCGGCCTGGGCCGCGGCGCCGGCGATGGCCGCGCCGATATGCCGCCAGGCCTGTTCGACGCCCTGGCCCAGGGCCGAGGGGCCGGCCGTGCCGAGCCCGATCTCGCGCCCCGCGGCGTCGGCCAGGCGCACGCGCGTCCCTGTGCCGCCGCCGTCGACGCCGACCAGGAAGCGGATCGCGCCGAGCGCTGCCGCAGCCCCGGCGGCGCCGGGACCGATCAGGTAGGTTTTCATTAATACCAGTTTAGTACCACGACGATTGCCTCGTCAATTCGCCCCACCCCCTGGGAAGCCCTTATAAAGAATGAACCAGGGGAATACGTCGGGGCACTCAAGGCATGGCCGAAAGTCACTAAACAGATACCAATCTAAAACCGGGCAGCTTGCCCGGCCGCCGCTTCAGACCGCCGCGTCGAGCCGCCAATCGAGCGGCCGGCCGCGCTCGGCAAGCCATTGCGCGGCCGCCGAGAAATGGCCGCAGCCGATGAAGGGCACGGGCGGCCGCCGCGCGGCGAGCGGCGACGGGTGGTTGGCCTCGAGCACGAGGTGGCCGGCGCCGGCCGCCGCGATCAGCGGCTTCTTGGCCTGGGCGTGGGCGCCCCACAGCAGGAAGACCTTGGGCGCGGCGTCGCGCGCGGCCGCGGCGATCAGCGCGTCGGTCAGCGCCTCCCAGCCCTTCTTGGCGTGGCTCGCCGGCGCGCCGTCCTCGACCGTCAGCACGGTGTTGAGCAGCAGCACGCCGCGCGCGGCCCAGGCGCCGAGGTGGCCGTGCAGCGGCGGTGCGTGGCCGAGGTCGCGCTGCAGCTCGACGAAGATATTGCGCAGGCTCGGCGGGAACTTCCGGCCCGCCGGCACCGAGAACGCAAGGCCCTCGGCCTGGCCCGGGCCATGGTAGGGGTCCTGGCCGAGCAGCACGACCCGGGTCTCGGCGAGCGGCGTCGCGCGCAACGCGCGCAGCGGCTCGGGCGGGTAGACGCGTGCGGCCGCGGCCTCGCGCGCGGCGAGAAAGGCCTGCAGGCCCTGGCCGGCCGGGCTCGCGCGCCACGCGTCGACGGCCGGCTGCCAGCCGGGGTCGACCGCGAAGTCCGGCGCGCCGGCGCTCACGCGAACAGCGCCGCGAGCGCCGCGCCCGGGTCGGGCGCGCGCATGAAGGCCTCGCCGACGAGGAAGGCGTGGACGTCGGCCGCGCGCATGCGTTCGACGTCCGCCGGCGCGAGGATGCCCGACTCGGTCACGAGCAGGCGGTCGGCCGGCACGGCCGCGCGCAGGCCGGCCGAGACGTCGAGGCTGACCTCGAAGGTCTTGAGGTTGCGGTTGTTGATGCCGACAAGCGGCGTCTTCAGCGCAAGCGCGCGCTCGAGCTCGGCCGCGTCGTGGACCTCGACGAGCACGTCCATGCCGAGCGCGAAGGCCTGGGCCTCGAGGTCGCGCATCCGCGCGTCGTCGAGGCAGGCCGCGATCAGCAGGATGCAGTCGGCGCCCATCGCGCGCGCCTCGAACACCTGGTAGGCGTCGATCATGAAGTCCTTGCGCAGCACCGGCAACGCGCAGGCCTCGCGCGCGGCGACGAGGTAGGCCGGCGCGCCCTGGAAGAACTGCGCGTCGGTCAGCACGCTCAGGCAGGCCGCGCCGTGGCGCTCGTAGCTCGCGGCGATCTCGGCCGGGCGGAAGTCGGCGCGCAGCACGCCCTTGCTCGGGCTCGCCTTCTTGACCTCGGCGATCACGGCGCTGCGGCCGGCCGCGACGCGCGCACGCAGCGCGGCGGCGAAGCCGCGGGTGTCGCGGCGCGCCTCGGCGGCCGCGCGCACGGCGGCGAGGGGCACGGCCGCGCGCGCGGCCGCGACTTCGTCGCGCTTGACGGCGACGATGCGGTCGAGGATGTCAGACATGGCGGGTGGTCTCCACGAATTCGTCGAGCTTGGCGCGCGCGGCGCCGCTCGTGATGGTCGTGCGCGCGAGCGCGATGCCGTAGGCGATCGAGTCGACGACGTTGGCCGCGTAAAGCGTCGCGCCGGCGTTGAACACGACGATGTCGCGCGCGGCGCCCGGGGTATCGGCGAGCGCGCCGAGCAGCATGGTCCTGGACTCGTCTGGGCCGGCGACGCGGATCGAGCGGTTGCTGACCATCGCGAGGCCGAAGTCCTCGGGGTGGATCTCGTACTCGCGGACGCGGCCGTCCTTGAGCTCGCCGACGAGCGTCGCGGCGCCGAGCGAGATCTCGTCCATGCCGTCCTTGCCGTAGACGACGACCGCGTGCTCGGCGCCGAGGCGCTGCAGCACGCGCACCTGGATGCCGACAAGGTCCGGGTGGAACACGCCCATCAGGATGTTCGGGCTGCCGGCCGGGTTGGTCAGCGGGCCGAGGATGTTGAAGATCGTGCGCACGCCGAGCTCCTTGCGCACGGCCGCGATGTTCTTCATCGCCGGGTGGTGGTTGGGCGCGAACATGAAGCCGATGCCGCAGCGCGCGATGCTTTGCGCGACCTGGGCCGGCGCGAGCTGGATGTTCGCGCCGAGCGACTCGAGCACGTCGGCGCTGCCGGTCTTGCTCGAGACGCTGCGGTTGCCGTGCTTGGCGACGCGCGCGCCCGCGGCGGCGGCGACGAACATCGAGCAGGTCGAGATATTGAAGGTATGCGCGCCGTCGCCCCCGGTGCCGACGACGTCGACGAGGTGGCGGCGCTCGCCGGGCACGTCGACGCGGTTCGCGAGCTCGCGCATGACCTCGGCCGCGGCCGTGATCTCGCCGACGGTCTCCTTCTTCACGCGCAGGCCGATCAGGATCGCGGCCGCCATCACCGGCGACATCTCGCCGGCCATGATGCGGCGCATCAGCGTGAGCATCTCGTCGTGGAAGATCTCGCGGTGCTCGATCACGCGCGTCAGCGCTTCTTGGTCGGAAATGGCCATCTTCAATCTCCGAAATACGAACGGATCGCAGCGATCGCGCGGTCGATGCCTTCGGCGTCGACGTCGAGGTGGGTGACGAAGCGCAGCCGGTACAGGCCCGTCGCGAGCACGCCCTGCGCCTGCAGGTGCGCGAGCAGGCCCGCCGCGCGCGCGGCCCCGAGCTCGGGGGCCACGTCGGCGAACACGATATTCGTCTGCGGCGCCTCGACCGTCAGCCCCGGCAGGCCCGCCAGGCCGGCCGCGAGCCGCGCGGCGTTCGCGTGGTCGTCGGCGAGGCGCGCGACATGGTGGTCGAGCGCGTGGTGTGCCGCGGCCGCGAGCAGCCCGACCTGGCGCATGCCGCCGCCGAGCATCTTGCGGTGGCGGCGCGCGCGCTCGATCAGCGCGCGGCTGCCGCACAGCATCGAGCCGACCGGCGCGCCGAGGCCCTTGGAGAAGCACACCGACACGCTGTCGAAATGGCGCGTGATCGCGCGCGCGGCGTCGAACGGGTCGCCGCCGGCCGGCGTACCCGCGACGGCCGCGTTGAACAGGCGCGCGCCGTCGAGATGCGTGGCCAGGCCATGCGCGCGCGCGAGCCCGGTCGCGGCCTCGAGGTAGGCGAGCGGCATGACCTTGCCGCCAAGCGTGTTCTCGAGCGCGAGCAGGCGCGTGCGCGCGAAATGGGCGTCGTCGGGCTTGATCGCGGCGCGGATCTCGGCGAGCGGCAGCGTGCCGTCGGCCGCATGGGCGAGCGGCTGTGGCTGGATCGAGCCGAGCACCGCGGCGCCGCCGCCCTCGTAGCGGTAGGTATGGGCGAGCTGGCCGACGATGTACTCGTCGCCGCGGCCGCAATGGCTCATGAGCCCGCACAGATTGCCCTGCGTGCCGCTGGCCATGAACAGCGCGGCCTCGAAGCCGAGCCGCGCGGCGAGGTCTTGCTGCAGCGCGTTGACGCTCGGGTCGTCGCCGAACACGTCGTCGCCGAGCGCGGCGGCGGCCATCGCTTCGCGCATGGCAGCCGTCGGCCGCGTGACGGTGTCACTACGCAAATCAACGAGCTTCATGGCGCCAGCTCCAGGAAGTTCCTGAGCATCGCGTGGCCATGCTCGGACAGGATGGACTCGGGGTGGAACTGCACGCCCTCGAGCGGCGCACGCGTCCCAGCGAGTCCGCGATGCCTGACGCCCATGATCTCGCCGTCGGGGCTGCGCGCGCTGACCTCGAGCTCGGCCGGCAGCGTCGCCTGCTCGATCACGAGCGAGTGGTAGCGGATCACGCTGAAGTCGCGCGGCAGGCCCGTGAACACGCCGCGCTGGTCGGTCGTGATCACGCTCGCCTTGCCGTGCATCTGCACGCCCGCGCGCACGATGCGGCCGCCGAGCGCCTGGCCGATGCTCTGGTGGCCCAGGCACACGCCGAGGATGGGCAGCTTGCCCGCGAAGGCCTTGATCGCGTCGAGGCACACGCCGGCTTCGTTGGGCGTGCACGGGCCCGGCGAGAGCACGAGCTGGTCGGGCTGGAGCGCGCCGATCCCCTCGACCGTGATCTCGTCGTTGCGCAGCACCTTGACCTCGGCGCCGAGCTCGCCGAAGTACTGGACCAGGTTGAAGGTGAAGCTGTCGTAGTTGTCGATCATCAGCAGCATGGCAGTCCCCTTCAAAAGCCTTGTTCGACGAGTTCCGCGGCGCGCAGCAGCGCGCGCGCCTTGGCCTCGGTCTCCTGCCATTCGAGCTCGGGCACCGAGTCGGCGACGACGCCGGCCGCGGCCTGCACGTAGAGCGTGCCGTCCTTGACGATGCCGGTGCGGATCGCGATCGCGAGGTCCATGTCGCCGGCGAAGCTCAGGTAGCCGCAGGCACCGCCGTAGATGCCGCGCTGGACCGGCTCGAGCTCGTCGATCAGCTCCATCGCGCGGACCTTGGGCGCGCCGGTCAGCGTGCCGGCCGGGAAGGTCGCCTTGAGCACCTCGAGCTGGCCGACCTCGGGGCGCAGCACGCCCTCGACGTTGGACACGATGTGCATCACATGCGAGTAGCGCTCGACGACGAAGGCCTGCGTGACCTTGACGCTGCCGGTGCGCGCGATGCGGCCGATGTCGTTGCGCGCGAGGTCGATCAGCATCAGGTGCTCGGCGCGCTCCTTCGGGTCGGCCTGCAGCTCGGCCTCGAGCGCGAGGTCGCGCTCGGGCGTCTCGCCGCGCGGCCGCGTGCCCGCGAGCGGGCGGATCGTGACCTTGCGCGAGCCGTCGCCCGCGTGCTCCTCGCGCACGAGGATCTCGGGGCTCGCGCCGACGATCTGGAAGTCGCCGAGGTCGTAGAAATACATGTACGGGCTCGGGTTCAGCGTGCGCAGCGCGCGGTACAGCGCGATCGGTTCGGCGCCGTAAGGCTTGCTCAGGCGCTGGCCGACCTGGACCTGCATCAGGTCGCCGGCCGCGATGTATTCCTTCGCGCGCAGCACCGCAGCGATGTAGTCGGCCTTCGCGAAGCCGCGCGTGACCGGCTCGGGCGGGCGCGGCGCGACGGTCGGCGTGGCGATGCTGCGTTGCAGGCGCGCGCCGAGCGCGGCGAGGCGCTGCTGGCCGCGCGCGTAGGCGCCGGCCTCGCCCGGGTCGGCCCAGACGATCAGGTGCAGCTTGCCCGAGAGGTTGTCGATCACGGCGACCTCCTCGCTGAGCAGCAGAAGGATGTCGGGCGTGCCGAGGCCGCCGTCCTTGCGCGTCGCGGCGAGGCGCGGCTCGATCGCGCGTACGGCCTCGTAGCCGAAGTAGCCGGCGAGGCCGCCGCAAAAGCGCGGCAGGCCGGCAGGGATGCTCGGCTTGATGCGCTCCTGGTAGGCCGCGATGAAGTCGAGCGGGTTGCCCTCGTGGCGCTCGACGACCGCGCCGTCGCTGACGACCTCGGTCAGCGTGCCGGTCGCGCGCACCAGCGTGCGCGCGGGCAGGCCGATGAACGAGTAGCGGCCGAAGCGCTCGCCGCCGACGACGGACTCGAGCAGAAAGCTGTTGCGCGGCGCGTCGCCGCACAGCTTGAGGTACAGCGACAGCGGCGTCTCGAGGTCGGCGAACGCGGTGCTGACGAGGGGGATGCGGTTATAGCCCTCGGACCGGAGGTGCTCGAACTGGCTTTCGGTGATCACGGCTAACCCTTGCATGCGACGGCAGCCGACACGGCTGCCGTGGAGGACAGGGCCGGACTGCGGCGCGTGGTCGGGACGAAGGGGCGCTACGCGCGGCAGTCAGGCGGCTTCGGACGAAGTCGTGCGGCGACGCCAGGGCCAGGCTCCCCGGTCGTTCGACCCCTTGATCTGCTTGCGCGTGATGAACATCGTGGGACGAGTGTAGCAGCGCGCCACAGCCAGGCCCGGGCCGCGCATTTGTTCGACGCTTTGTCCACTTTGCCGCAGACATCGGGGGGCACCGAACCAGATACTGGAGGACTTCGTCAGAACGATTCTTCGTAGAGGAGACCCATGCGCGCCGTCCTGCTCGCTCTTTTCTCCGCGGCCCTGCTGTGCGCCGCGCCCGCGCACGCCGACACCGTCGAAGTCGCCGGCGTGAAGTACGACACGGTCGCCGACGTCGCCGGCCAGAAACTGCAGCTCAACGGCGCCGGCATCCGCTACCTGGCCTTCTTCAAGGTCTACACGGCCGGCCTGTACCTGCCGCAGAAGGCCGACCTGACCGAGGCCGCCGTCGCCGAGCCCGGCGCGAAGCGCCTGCGCATCGTCGCGCTGCGCGACATCTCGGGCGAACGGCTCGGCAAGCTGTTCACCGAGGGCATCCAGGCGAACTCGACGCACGACGAGTTCGTCCGTTCGCTGCCCGGCGTGCTCAAGGTCGCGCAGCTGTTCGCGGCCAAGCAGGAGCTCGCCAAGGGCGAGGAGTTCACGGTCGACTATGTCCAGGGCACCGGCTCGATCATCTCGATCAACGGCAAGCGCACCGGCGACGTGATCAAGGAACCCGAGTTCTACGGCGCGCTGCTGCGCATCTGGCTCGGCGCGAAGCCGGCCGACAGCGGCCTCAAGAAGGCGCTGCTCGGCCAGGTCAAGCCGCACCAGCGCACCGACGCCGACCAGTAAGCCGCCCTCAGCCCGGCAGCGCGATCGCCGCGAGGCTGTCGACATGCTGCAGCGCGGGCACCGCGCGGATCGGCTCGCCGTGGTTGTAACCGTAGGTGACCAGCACGCAGGCGCAGCCGGCCGCGGCCGCCGCGCGCGCGTCGTTGCTCGAGTCGCCGACCATCCAGGCCCGCGCGGGCGCGACGCCGAGCCTGGCACAGGTCGCGACGAGCGGCAGCGGGTCGGGCTTCTTGCGCGCGAACTCGTCGCCGCCGGCGACGACGTCGAAATAGTGACTTAGCTGCTTGGCAGCGAGCAGCCCGCGCGCGAACGCGCCGGGCTTGTTCGTCAGGCAGGCCATCGGCCGACCCAGGGCGCGCAGGCGCTCGAGCCCCGCGACGACGCCCGGATAGACCTCGGCGTGGCGGCCGTTGAGCGCCGCGTAATGGTCCTGGTACAGCGCCCAGGCGGGTTCGTACAGCGCCGGCGCGCCGCCGACCTCGGCGAGCACCGCGCGGATCAGGTGCTCGCTGCCCTGGCCGACCGTGCGTTCGATGAAGGCGCGCGATACCGACGGCAGGCCGAGCTCGGCAAGCGTCGCCGCGAGCACCGCGTGGAAGTCGCCGAGGGTGTCGACGAGGGTGCCGTCGAGGTCGATCAGGAAGGCGTCGGGCGTATCAATTTGCATAGCTGAGCGGCAGCGCCGTCGTGAACTTGATCTCTTCCATCGCGAAGCTCGAACTGACGTCGAACAGGTTGGTGTCGGCGATCAGGCGCTTGTAGACCTGGTCGTAGGCCGCGATGTCGGGCACGACGACGCGCAACAGGTAGTCGACGTCGCCGCTCATGCGGTAGAACTCGACGACCTCGGGGATCGCCTCGACGATGGCCTTGAAGCGGTCGAACCAGGCCTGCGAATGCGTGCTCGTGCGCACCGACACGAACACCGTCACGCCGACGTTGACCTTGCGCGGATCGACGAGCACCACGTTGGCCGTGATCACCCCGGCCTCCTTGAGGCGCTGGATGCGCCGCCAGCAGGGCGTCGCCGACAACCCGACCTGCTCGGCGAGCGCCGCGACCTGGACCGTCGCGTCGGCCTGCAGGACTTCGAGGATTCTTCGGTCTATGGAATCAAGTTTCATTGAAAAAATAAAATCAGGAATGAAATTCCAATCACATCGCGACTATTAGACAATAACGCATGCCGATTCCAGCCCCGCAGCCAGACAATGCCTGCCCATGGAAATCTATCTCGACGCCAACGCGACGACCCCGGTGATCCCCGAAGCGCGCGCGGCCGCGCTGTTCGCGATGGCCGACGACTTCGGCAACCCGAGCAGCGTGCACAGCGCCGGCCTGAAAGCGCGCGCGATCGTCGACGCCGCGCGCGCGGCCGCGCGCCGCGTGCTCGACGCGGGCAAGGGCCGGCTGCTGTTCACGAGCGGCGCGACCGAGGGCATCCAGACGGCCGTGCTGTCGGCGCTGACCGCGCTGCGCGAGCGCCGCGACGCGGGCGCCGACATCCCCGCGCTGATCCTCTACGGCGCGACCGAGCACAAGGCCGTGCCGCAGGCGATCGCGCATTGGAACGCGCTGTTGGGCCTGAACCTCGAGGTGCAGGCGATCCCGGTCGGTCGCGACGGCCGCCACGACCTCGCCTGGCTGTGCGCGCGGGCGCCGCGGGCGGGCCTCGTCTGCACGATGGCCGCGAACAACGAGACCGGCGTGATCAGCGACCTCGACGGCATCGCCGCGGCGCTCGCGGGCGGCCCGGCGCTGTGGCTCGTCGACGGCGTCCAGGCGCTCGGCAAGCTCGCGCTGCGCCTCGCCGAACGGCCGATCGACTACGCGCCGTTCTCGGGGCACAAGCTCTACGCGCCCAAGGGCGTCGGCCTGCTCTACGTGCGCGAGGGCGCGCCGTTCACGCCGCTGATCGTCGGCGGCGGCCAGGAGGACGCGCTGCGCTCGGGCACCGAGAACATGGCCGGCATCGCCGCGTTCGGCGCCGTGCTCGCGGCGCTCGAGGGCGGCCAGCGCTTCCAGGACGCGGCGACGCTCGCGGTGTTCCGCGACCGCCTCGCGGCCGCGCTCGCGGAGGCCTTTCCGGGTCTCGTCTTCAACGCGCCGCCCGAGCTGTGCCTGCCGACGACGCTGAACTTCGCGGTGCCCGGCGTCGCGTCGAACCTGCTGCTCGACCTGTTCGACGCGGCCGAGATCCGCGTGTCGGCCGGTTCGGCCTGCGGCGCCGCGAAGGCCCGGCCGAGCGATGTGCTCGAGGCCATGGGCCTGCCGGCCGCGCAGACCGCGGCGGCGGTGCGCCTGTCGTTCGGCCCGGTCGTCGACGCGGACTTCATCGCCGAGGCCTGCGCGCGCCTCCTCGCCTGCGGCGCGGCACTGCGCGACAGCGCTGCCCCGGGCCGCCCGGCCACGGGTGCCGGCCGCGCCGCGCCGGCACGCGCCGACACCGCAGGCGACGCGCCCGACGGCGTGGCGCTCGGTGGCGCGGCGCTGATCGCGGTGCTCGCCGCGAAGACCTGGGTCGTCGACGTGCGCGAGCCCTACGAGCAAAAGCTCGGACTGTGCCCCGAACTCGGCCCCGGCGCGCGCTATCTGGCCGTGCCGCTGTCGCAGCTCGACGCGCGCCTGCCCGAGCTGCTCGCGCTCGACGCCGACGCCGCGCTGCTGTGCTTCTGCCGTAGCGGTCGGCGCAGCGCCGAGGCGGCGCGCGCGCTGCGCCGCGAAGGCCGGCCTCGGGCCTGGAGCCTTGCGGGCGGGCTCGCGCTATGGACCGGTCCGCTGACGCCGGCGCCGTCGCTCGAGCCGGGCGAGGTGGCGTGAGCGCCCGCACGGCCGCTCCGAAGGGCGCTCACTCCCGCTCGGCGGGACAGCGCGTAGCGCGATGGGTGCCCCAGTGAGCGCGATGGCCTTCGTTCTGGGCGCCCTCGTCGGCCTGACGCTCGCGCTGACCGGCGCAGGCGGCGGCATCCTCGCCGTGCCGCTGCTCGTGTTCGGTCTCAAGCTCGCGATCGCCGAGGCCGCGCCGGTCGGCCTGCTCGCGGTCGGCCTCGCGGCCGCGCTCGGCGCGCTGCTCGGGCTGCGCGAGCGCCAAGTGCGCTACCGCGCGGCGCTGCTGATCGGCGCGGCCGGCATGCTCGTCGCGCCGCTCGGCGTCGAGCTCGCGCAGCGCGTGCCGAACCGGCCGCTGACCGTCGCGTTCGCGCTCGTGATGGCCTATTCGGCCTGGCGCGCACTCCTGCGCAGCCGCGCCAACGGCCTGCCCGCCGTGCCGCGCGTCGCGCCGCGGTGCGAGCGCGACCCGGGTACCGGGCGCTTCCGCTGGACCGCGGCCTGCGCGCGCGTGCTCGCGGCGACCGGGCTCGGCTCGGGCCTGCTCAGCGGCCTGCTCGGCGTCGGCGGCGGCTTCGTGATCGTGCCCGCGCTCACGCGCTGGACCGACCTCGACCCGCGCAGCATCGTCAGCACCTCGCTCGCCGTGATCGCGCTCGTGTCGGTCTCGGGCGTCGCGTCCGCCGCGGCCAAGGGCGCAATGGCCTGGCCGATCGCGCTGCCGTTCGCGGCCGGCGCGATGGCCGCGCTGCTCGTCGGCCGCCGCGTCGCGGGCCGCAGCTCGGGCACGACGCTGATGCAGCGCAGCTTCGCGGCGCTGTGCGCCGTCGTCGCGCTGACCCTGCTGGTGCGCGGCCTCGCCTGAGCAACGCCGGCGGCGCGCGCCGGCACAATCGGCGCATGCATAGCGCTCAGGACTTCCTCCAGTACGCGCCCGAGGTCGCCGCCGCGCGCGCCGCGGGCCGCCCCGTCGTCGCGCTCGAGTCGACGATCGTCGCCCACGGCATGCCGTGGCCGCAGAACTTCGAGACCGCGCATGCCGTCGAGGCCGAGATCCGCGCCGCGGGCGCGGTGCCCGCGACGATCGCCGTGCTCGACCGGCGCATCTGCGTCGGCCTCGACGCAGCCCGGCTCGAGCGCCTCGCGCGCGCGCCCGACGCGCTCAAGCTGAGCCGGCGCGACCTGCCCGTCGCGCTCACGCGCGACGTCGTCGGCGCGACGACGGTCGCCGCGACGATGATCTGCGCGCAGCTCGCCGGCATCGAGGTCTTCGTGACCGGCGGCATCGGCGGCGTGCACCGCGGCGCGGCGGAAAGCTTCGACATCTCGGCCGACCTGCAGGAGCTTGCGCGCACGCGCGTCGCCGTGGTCTGCGCGGGCGCGAAGTCCATCCTCGACATCGGCCTGACGCTCGAATACCTCGAGACCCACGGCGTGCCCGTGCTCAGTTGCGGCCAGGACGAATTCGCGGCGTTCTACTGCCGCGACAGCGGCTTCAAGGCCGACCTGCGCCTCGACGCGGCGGCCGAGCAGGCGCGCTTCATCCGCGCGAAATGGGCGCTCGGGCTCGCCGGCGGCGTGCTGCTCAGCGTGCCCGTGCCCGAGGGCGAAGGCCTGCCGCGCGCCGAGGTCGACGCCTGGATCGCCGCGGCGCTCGCCGACGCGGCCGCGCGCGGCGTGCACGGCAAGGCCGTCACGCCCTTCCTGCTCGCGCGCATCAAGGAGCTCAGCGACGGTCGCAGCCTGAGCGCGAACATCGCGCTCGTGAAGAACAACGCACGCGCCGGCGCGGCGCTCGCGGTCGCGCTGCAGGCGCAGCGCTGAGGCCGCACGCGCACCGTCACCTGGAGGTTCGGATGACCATATCGTATCCAAGTGGATACAATACGAGGCGATGTACCTCGTCAAGCAGTCCGAGGAGTTCGTCGCCGGGCTCGACGCACTGGCCGATCTGCGCGCGCGCCAACGCATCGTCGCGAGGCTGCGTCTGGCCGAAGCCGGGAATCTCGGCGACTGGGCACCAGTACAGGGCGATCTTTCGGAGATGCGCGTGCACTTCGGGTCCGGCTATCGGCTGTATTTCATACGCCGCGGCCGGGTGATCATCGTCATGCTGAACGCTGGCAGCAAATCGAGTCAGCAGCGCGACATCCGGCGCGCGCTGAAGATCGCTGCAGAAATCGGAGGGAATTCATGAATACCCGTTCGCGCCAGCCGCAACGCAAGTTGATCGACTTCGATGCGGCCCGCTATCTCGACAGCGACGCAGCCGTGGCCGAGTACCTGACGGCCGTTCTGGAGACCGGCGAACCCGATCTACTCCTGCTCGCGCTCGGCGACATCGCGCGGGCGCGCGGCATGGCAGAGATCGCCAAACAGGCCGGGCTGGGTCGCGAAAGCCTCTACAAAGCGCTGACCCCCGGCGCACGACCGCGCTTCGACACCGTGCTCAAGGTCGCCCGCGCGCTCGGCGTCAAACTGACCGCCGAGGTCGCCTGAACGGCGCGCCCGGCTCAGCCCTTCGGCAGCGCCGCGATCGCGCGCTCGATCAGGCCGCGCGCGAGGTCGAAGCCGGCGGCCGGGCCGTAATAGGGGTCGGGCACGTCCTGGCCCGCGAGCTCGGGCACATGGTCGAGCAGCAGGCGCAGCTGCGCGCGCGAACCCTCGGGGCGCATCGCCTCGAGGTCCGAGAGGTTGTAGTGGTCGAGCGCGAGGATCAGGTCGTAACGCTCGAAATCGGCGGCCTCGACCTGGCGCGAGCGGAACTTGCGGTCGGCCTTGACGCCGACCCGCTCGAGCGCCGCGACCGTGCGCGCGTCCATCGCCCCGCCGACCGCGCGCGTGCCGGCCGAGCGCACCGGCGCGAACTCGGGCCGGCGCGCCTTGAGCAGCATCTCGGCCATCGGCGAGCGGCAGATATTGCCGAGGCAGACGAACAGGACCGACGCCATCGCCGCGCCAGCCTCAGCGCGCGAGCTCGGCGCGCATCGCGTCGATCACGCCACGGTAGTCGGGCTTGCCGAAGATCGCCGAGCCCGCGACAAAGGTGTCGGCGCCCGCGTCGGCGATCGCGCGGATGTTGTCGACCTTGACGCCGCCGTCGATCTCGAGGCGGATGTCGCGCCCGCTCGCCGCGATGATCTCGCGCGCGGCCGCGAGCTTCTTCAGCGCGGCCGGGATGAAGCTCTGCCCGCCGAAGCCCGGGTTCACGCTCATGATCAGCACCAGGTCGACCTTGTCGATCACCCACTCGAGCACGTCGAGCGAGGTCGCCGGGTTGAACACCAGGCCGGCCTGCTTGCCCTCGGCCTTGATCAGCTGCAGCGTGCGGTCGACATGGGCCGAGGCCTCGGGGTGGAAGCTCACGAGGTCGGCGCCCGCGCGGCAGAAGGCCTGGGCCAGCGCGTCGACCGGCTCGACCATCAGGTGCACGTCGATCGCCGCGGGCGTGCCGTCGGGCTTGCGCGCATGCTTGCGCAGCGCCTCGCAGACCATCGGGCCGAAGGTCAGGTTGGGCACGTAATGGTTGTCCATCACGTCGAAGTGGATCCAGTCGGCGCCGGCCGCGAGCACGTCGCGGACCTCGTCGCCGAGGCGGGCGAAGTCGGCCGACAGCAGGCTCGGGGCGATGCGGTAGGTGGGTTTGCTCATGGCCGCGATTTTATGGGCCCGGCACCTCGAAGCCCTGGCGCGCGCGCGCGGCCGCCACGCGCGTCACGCAGCCGCTCGCGTGGTCGTTGACGAGCCCCACCGACTGCATGAACGCGTGCATCGTCGTCGGCCCGACGAAGCGCCAGCCGCGCTGCTTGAGCGCCTTGGACAGGGCCTGCGACGCGGCCGTCTCGGTCGCGCCCGGCGTGCGCTCGGCCGGCGCGAAGGACCAGACGAAGCGCGCGAGCGAACCCTCGGCCGCGACGAGCTCGAGGCAGGCGCGCGCGTTGCCGATCGCCGCCTCGATCTTGCCGCGATGCCGCACGATGCCGGCGTCGCCGAGCAGGCGCTCGACGTCGCGCGCGCCGAAGCGCGCGACCTTGTGTAAGTCGAAGTCCTTGAACGCGGCGCGGAACGCCGCGCGCTTGTTCAGGATCGTGCGCCACGACAGGCCCGACTGGAAACCCTCGAGGCACAGCTTCTCGAACAGGCGCCGGTCGTCGGCGACCGGGAAGCCCCATTCCTCGTCGTGATAGCGCAGGTATTCGGCGTCGTCGGGGGCCGCGCCGCACCAGGCGCAGCGCGCGTCGCCGTCGGGGGCGGTCCAGAGCTTGTCCATGGCGCGCAAGCATAATGGCCGCATGCCGAATGCCCAACTGACCTGCAGCGTCGCCGTCCAGGCCCTGCCCGAACAAACCGACCCGGCCAAGGGCGTCTGGGCCTACAGCTACACGATCACGATCGTCAACAGCGGCGACATCACGGCGCAGCTGATCGGCCGCCACTGGCGCATCGTCGATTCGCGCGGCCGCGAACAGCGCGTCGACGGCCTCGCCGTCGTCGGCCACCAGCCGCTGCTCGCGCCCGGCGAGAAGTTCCAGTACAGCTCCTGGGCCCAGATCGAGACGCCGCACGGCAGCATGGCCGGCCGCTACCTGTGCGTGACCGAGGCCGCCGAGGTCTTCTACGCCGAGGTGCCCGAGTTCGCCCTCGCCGACAGCGCCGGCCTGCACTGACGCCCTGAGCCGCTCGATGCTCAAGCGCGCGTTGATCGTCGGCGCGACTGCCCTGCTCGGCGCGTGCACGAGCGTGCCGCTCACCCGGCCCGCCCCGGTCACGGCGCCTTCGACGACGGCCGCCGTGCCGCCCGCCCCGGGCACCGCCCCCGCGGGACCGGCCGCGACCCTGCAGCGCGAGCACGCGCGCTGGACCGCCGCCGAGTGGCAGGACCTGCCCGGCTGGGGCGGCGACGCGGCCCTCGAGGCCTGGGCCGCGCTGCAGCGCGGTTGCGCGCGGCCCGCCCCCGAGTGGACCGCCGTCTGCGCCGAGGCGCTGCGTGACGCGCCGCGCGACGACGCCGACGCGATGCTCTGGCTCATGCAGCACCTGCGCCCCTGGCGCGTCGAGGCGCCCGACGGCAACGCCCAGGGCCTCGCGACCGGCTACTTCGAGCCCGAGCTCGCCGGCGCCGCCCGCGCCGGCGGGGCGAACCAGGTGCCCGTGCTCGCGCCGCCCAGGGACCTGTGGCGCCGCCAGCCCTACCTGACGCGGCGCCAGCTCGACGAAGGCGGCGGCGCGGCGCTCGACGCGATCGCCTACGTCGCCGACCCGCTCGAGCTCGCGATCGCCCAGGTCCAGGGCTCGGGCCGGCTGCGCCTCGACGGCGCCGACGGCCGCCCTCAATGGCTGCGCCTGTCCTACGCCGGCGACAACGGCCTGCCCTACCAGTCGATCGGCGCGGCGCTGCGCGCGCGCGGCGAGCTCGCCGACGCGTCGTGGGCCGGCGTCCGCGACTGGGCGCGGCGCAACCCGGGCCGCCTGCGCGAGGCGCTGTGGGCGAACCCGCGCTACGTGTTCTTCCGCGCCGAGGCGCTCGCCGACCCGGCGCTGGGCCCGCGCGGCGCCCAGGGCGTCGCGCTGACGCCGGGGCGCTCGGTCGCCGTCGACAAGCTTGCCGTGCCGCTCGGCACGCCGCTGTGGCTCGACACGAGCGCACCGCTGTCGGACCAGCCGCTGCGCCGCCTCGTGCTCGCCCAGGACACCGGCAGCGCGATCCAGGGCGCCGTGCGCGTCGACCTGTTCTGGGGCTGGGGCGCCGACGCCGAGGCGCTGGCGAGCCGCATGAAGCAGGCGCTGCGCGTCTGGGCGCTGTGGCCGCGCACGGCCGGGCCGCTGCGCTGACGCCGCGCCGCCGGGCATGCGCGCCGCACAAGCAAGCCGTCGGCAAGCCGTGGACAATCGGGCCCCGTGAAACGCTATTACGAGCACCAGGGCCGCGACATCTTCGTCACCGCCGGCAGCGCGCGCGAGCTCGCGCCGGGCGCGTTCGGCATCTGCGCGATCGAGGGCGGCGCGCAGGGCTGGTCGGTCGTCCATATCGGCCCAGAGGGCGACGCGGCCGACCTCGGCGGCGAGTACTACTTCGCGACGCCCGAGGAGGCGCTCGCCTTCGTGCGCGAACTGATCGACCTGATGGTGCCGGCCGCGCCATGAGCCTGCGCCGCGCGGCCGCCGCGATCCTGCTGGCGACGGCGGGCCTGCTCGCGCACGCCGACGAGCCGACGCCGGCCATCCACGGCGTGACCTGGCTGTCGGGCGAGACCGCGCGCGAAGCCCCGGAAGGGAAGACGGCGGAGGCGCCGTTGTCGGTGCGTCTGACGGCCTTTCTGCAGGCGCATTGGCGCGACGTCGACCATCGCGTCGTGCACGCGAACGCGCGCCGCGCCTGGCAGATGCTCGGCAACGGCGAGCCGGCCTGCCAGCTGTTCTCGGTCCACACGCCCGAGCGCGACCGCCTCGCCTATTTCGCCGACGTGATGATCGCGCCGCCGCCCGCGGTGCTGGTGCGCCGCGACAAGCTCGCGGCGCTGCCGCGCAACGCGGCCGGCGAGGTCGAACTCGACCGGCTGTTCGCCGACCGCGGGCTGCGCGGCGCCCTCGTCGACGGGCGCAGCTACGGCGCGTTCATCGACGCCCGGCTCCACGACGCGCCGGCCGACGCCAACCTCACGCGCTACGCGGCCAGCGACTTCGGCAGCCACGTGCCCGTCATGCTCGCGATGAACCGGGCCGACTACAGCATCGGTTACGACCTCGCCGCCGAGCTCGACGGCGTGGGCAAGGCGCCCGACGTCGTCGGCGTACCCGTGGCCGGCGCGACCCTGCTCGTGCGCGCCGGCATCGCCTGCCCGCGCACGCCCTGGGGCCTGGCCGTGATCCGGCGCGTCGACGCGCTGTTCGCGACGCCCGAGGGGCTGGCCCTGCTGCACCAGGAGATGGACCACTGGATGGCGCCCGCCGCGCAGCAGCGCTACGCGGCCGAGCTCGCGGCGTTCTACCGCGAGCGCGCGAAGCCGGCGCCGCGCTGACGCGGCGATCTCGCAGGCGCCAGAGGCGTCAACTGCGCGCCCGTGGCACGCCGGCGTGCCGTTGGCAATCTTGGGCAGAATCGACGCCATGAAGCTCGGCCACGCGGCGATCGCGACCCTGCTGACGGCAGCGGGGGCCTGCGCCTGGGCCGACGACGCTCCCCCGCCCCTGCGCAGCGTGACCTGGCTGACGAGCGAGGACCTGCACCCCGCCCCGGCCGCCGGGACGACGCCCCGGCCGCCCTCGTTCGCACTCGACCTCGCGGCCTTCCTGCGCTCGCGCTGGCGCGGCGTCGGCCATGCGTTCGAACTGGCCAACGCGCGCCGCAGCTGGGAAATGATCGCGGCCGGCGAGCCCGCCTGCCAGCTGTTTGCGGTGCGCACGCCGGAGCGCGAACGCCTCGCCTACTTCGCCGACGCGCTGCTCGTCGCGCCGCACGAAGTGCTGGTGCGGCGCGACAAGCTCGCGGCCCTGCCGCGCAACGCCGCGGGCGAGGTCGACCTCGCGCGGCTGCTCGCCGACCACCGGCTGCGCGGCGCGATCACCGAAGCGCGCAGCTACGGGCCGTTCATCGACGCCCAGCTGCACGCGGCGCCGCCCGACGCCAAGCTCGCGCACTACGGCACCAAGGACTCCGGCCACAACATGGTCGAGATGCTGGCAAAGAATCGCGCCGACTACAGCTTCGGTTTCAACCGCGCCGTCGAGCTCGGGGCGTGGGCCGGCAGCGTCGTCGGCGCGCCCATCGCCGGCGTCGACCAGCTCGTGCACGGTGGCGTCGCCTGTCCGCGCACGCCCTGGGGCCTGGCCGTGATCCGCCAGGTCGACGCGCTGTTCGCGACGCCCGACGGCCAGGCCATGATCCGCCTCAAGATGGACCAGCAGATGATGCCGGCGACGCGCAAGCGCTACGCGGCCGAGATCGCCGCGTTCTACCGCGACCTCGCCAAGCCGCCGCCGCGCTGAACGCAGCCCCCCCACAACCATGAGAAGCGCGCACGTTCTGATCGTGACCTTGCTGGCCTCGGCAGGCAGTTTCGCCCGGGCCGACGCCGCCGCGCCACCGATTCGCACCGTGATCTGGTTGAGTAGCGAGGCCGTCCCCGCGACCACCGAGGCCACGATGGCGGGGGACACGACCCGCCCGAAGCCTGTGGCGCTTTCCTTCGCCGCAACGCTGGCGGTGTTTCTGCGGAGTCGCTGGACCGGCGTCGAGCATCTGTTCGAACAAGCCAACCCGCGCCGCGGCTGGGAGATGATCGGCAACGGCGAGCCGGCCTGCTATCTGTTCGCCGGCCGCACGCCCGAGCGCGACCGCCTCGCCTACTTCACCGACGTATTGCTGACCCCGCCGCCCGGCGTGATCGTGCGCCGCGACAAGCTCGCGGCGCTGCCGCGCGACGCAGCCGGCGAGGTCGACCTGCCGCGGCTGTTAGCCGACCGCCGGCTGCGCGGCGCGATCAACGACGGGCGCAGCTATGGCGACTACATCAACGCCCAGCTGCGCGCGGCTCCGGCCGACGCAAACCTCAAGCGCTACAGCGCCAACGACTTCGGCCGCAACATCCCCGAGATGCTCGTCAAAGGCCGGGCCGACTACGGCTTCGGTTGGGTCCGCGCCGCCGAGCTCGGCAGCGCGGCGGGCCAGGTCGTCGGGGCGCCGGTCGCCGGCAACACCGAGCTCGTGCACGCTGGCATCGCCTGCCCGCGCACATCCTGGGGCCTGACCGTAATCCGTCAGGTCGACGCGCTGTTCGCGACGCCCGACGGCCAGGCGCTCGTGCACCTGAAAATGAACGCCGAGCTGCCGCCCGCGACGCGCCAGCGCCATGCCGCCGAGATCGCGGCGTTCTACCGCGACCTCGCCAAGCCGCCGCCGCGCTGAGGCGCCGACCGCGCGCGCCACGTCAGCCGGCGCGCTGCAGCAGCGCCGCGCCGACGGCCTCGGCGACCTCGATGCCGTCGACGCCCGCGCTCATGATGCCGCCCGCGTAGCCGGCGCCCTCGCCGGCCGGGTACAGGCCGCGCACGTTGAGGCTCTGGTAGTCGCGGCCGCGGTTGATGCGCAGCGGCGACGAGGTGCGCGTCTCGACGCCGGTCAGCACCGCGTCGGCCATCGCGAAGCCCTTGATCTGGCGCTCGAACGCGGGCAGCGCCTCGCGGATCGCGTCGAGGCAGTAGTCGGGCAGGCTGCCGCGGCCCTTTTGCTGCAGGTCGGTCAACGTCACGCCGGGCTGGTACGAGGGCTCGACGCCGCCGAGCGCCGCCGAGCGCTGGCGCTTGACGAAGTCGCCGACGAGCGCCGCCGGCGCGCGGTAGTCGCCGCCGCCGAGCTCGTAGGCGCGGCTCTCCCAGAAGCGCTGGAAGGCCATGCCGTCGAGCGGGCTCACGCGGCTGCCGTCGGTCTTGCCGTCCTGGCGGTAGTCCTCGGGCGTGATGCCGACGACGATGCCGGCGTTGGCGTTGCGCTCGTTGCGCGAGTACTGGCTCATGCCGTTCGTGACGACGCGCTGCGGCTCGCTCGTCGCCGCGACGACGGTGCCGCCCGGGCACATGCAGAAGCTGTAGACCGAACGGCCGTTCTTGGCGTGGTGGACGAGCTTGTAGTCGGCCGCGCCGAGGATCTCGTTGCCCGCGAACGGGCCGAAGCGCGCGCGGTCGATCAGGCTTTGCGGGTGCTCGATGCGGTAGCCGATCGAGAAGGGCTTGGCCTCCATCTGCACGCCGCGCTCGTGCAGCATCGCGAAGGTGTCGCGCGCGCTATGGCCGAGCGCGAGGATCACGTGGTCGCTGCGGATCTGCTCGCCCGACGCGAGCGTGACGCCGCGCACCTGGCGACCGTCCGGGCCGTCCTCGACGTGCAGGTCGGCGACCCTGGCCTGGAAACGGATCTCGCCGCCGAGCGACTCGATCTCGGCGCGCATCTTGATGATCATCGATACGAGCCGGAACGTGCCGATATGCGGCTTGCTGACGAACAGGATCTCCTCGGGCGCGCCGGCCTTGACGAACTCCTTGAGCAGCTTGCGCGTCAGGTGGCGCGGGTCGGAGATCTGGCTGTAGAGCTTGCCGTCCGAGAAGGTGCCGGCGCCGCCCTCGCCGAACTGCACGTTCGATTCGGGCTCGAGCACGCTCTGGCGCCACAGGCCCCAGGTGTCCTTGGTGCGCTCGCGCACCTGGCGGCCGCGCTCGAGCACGATCGGGCGCAGGCCCATCTGGGCGAGGATCAGCGCGGCCATCAGGCCGCAGGGGCCGAAGCCGACGACGACCGGGCGCCGGTCCTCGGGCCAGTCGGCCGGGGTGACGTCGCGCGCGTGGCCGACGAACTTGTACTCGGTGTCCGGCGTCGGCCGGATGTTGTGGTCGCCGGCGTGGCGCGCGAGCAGCGCGGCCGCGTCGTCGACCTCGCAGTCGATCGTGTAGGCGAGCTGGATCGCGGTCTTCTTGCGCGCGTCGTAGCCGCGCCGGAACACGTGGAAGGACTTGAGCGCGGCGTCGGCGATGCCCAGGCGGGCGACGACGGCTTCCCGCAGCGCGGGTTCGGCGTGGGCTAGCGGGAGCTTGAGTTCCTGGATGCGGATCATGGCGATTGATCAGTCAGGTCTTGAATGAAGAATGCCCCGTGCCGGAGGCGACGGGGCATTGCGCTGGGAGAAGGCTCCCGAGGCTTCAGCCGCTGTGCGGACGCTTGCCCGGGTTCTTCTTCGAGCGGGTATGCGAACCGCGCTCCTGGCTCTTGCGCTGGCCGTCGCCCTGGCGCGAAGTGGTGCCGGCGAGGCGCGGGGTGGCCTTCTTGTCGGCCTCGGTGACGATCTTGTTGCCCATGACGGCTCCGTAGTGTTGCTTGTTACGAACAGCCTTGAAAATGGGCTGAGCCGAAGATTTTAATGCATTAGCCGATTTCCGCCAGGCGTGCCAGCACGAGCCGTGCCGAAGACACGTTCGTCGCGCAGGGCACGTCGTGGACGTCGCAGGCGCGCACGAGCGCGTTGATGTCGGGTTCGTGGGGCTGCGGCGTCATCGGGTCGCGCAGGAAGATCACCGCGTCGACCTGGCCTTCGGCGAGGCGCGCGCCGATCTGCAGGTCGCCGCCGAGGGGGCCCGACAGCATGCGCTCGACCTCGAGGCCGACCTCGCTGTGCAGGCGCCCGCCGGTCGTGCCGGTCGCGAGCAGCGTGCAGGTCTTGAGAAAGGCCGCGAACTCGATGGCCAGGGCCACCATCGCGTCCTTCTTGTGGTCGTGGGCGATCAGCGCGATTTTCATGCGCCGGATGATAGGGCGGCACGGTTACGGCCGTGCTTCAAACTGCAAGCAGCGATCAGTCGGCCGACTTCGGGTCGAGCGCGTCGCGCAGGCCGTCGCCGAGCAGGTTGAAGGCCATGCTGACGACGAAGATCGCGAGGCCCGGCGCCGCGGCGACCCACCATTGGTCGAGCACGAACGCGCGCCCGCCCGCGATCATCGCGCCCCACTCGGGGCTCGGCGGCTGCGCGCCCAGGCCCAGGAAGCCGAGGCCCGCGGCCGTCAGGATGATGCCGGCCATGTCGAGCGTCACGCGCACGACGAGCGAGGGCAGCGCGGCCGGCATCAGGTGGCGCAGCAGGATGCGCGCGGGCGACGCGCCGAGCGCGCGCGCCGCGCGCACGTAGTCGGCGCGCGCGTGCAGCAGGGTCTCGGCGCGCGCGAGCCGCGCATAGGGCGGCCAGGCCGTCAGCGCGATCGCGAGCACGGCGTTGCCGACGCCGGGCCCGAGCGCCGCGGCGAGCGCGAGCGCGAGGATCAGGCGCGGGAACGCGAGGAACAGATCGGTCACGCGCATCAGCAGCGTGTCGACCCAGCCGCCTGCGAAACCCGCGAGCGTGCCGACGGCGAGCCCGAGCGGCGCAGCGATCACGGCGACGAGGCCGACGATGTACAGGGTCACGCGCGCGCCGAAGACGAGGCGCGCGAGGATGTCGCGGCCCTGCTCGTCGGTGCCGGCCCAATGCACGGCCGACGGCGGCAGCAGGCGTGCGTGGTGCAGGTCGCCGAGCGTCGGGTCATAGGGCGCGAGCCAGGGCGCCGCGAGCGCGACGAGCAGCAGCAGTGCGAGCACGGCCGCGCCGGCGAGCGCGAGCCGGTTCGCGCGGAACTGGCGCCAGCGCCGGCCGCGGCCGGCGTCGAAGGACAGGGGGGCGTCGCTCATCGCTGGGGCCGCACGCGCGGGTCGAGCGCGCGGTACAGCAGGTCCGCGACGAGGTTGAAGACGATGAACACCGCGCCGATCACGAGCGTGCCGCCGAGCACCGCGTTCATGTCGGCGTTCTGCAGCGCGTTGGTGATGTACTGGCCGATGCCGGGCCACGAGAAGACGGTCTCGGTCAGCACCGAGCCTTCGAGCAGGCCCGCGTAGGACAGCGCGACGACGGTCACGAGCGGCACGGCCGCGTTGCGCAGCGCGTGGCGCCAGACGACGCGCGCCTCGCCGACGCCGCGGCCGCGCGCGGCCGTCACGTACTCCTTCTTGAGCTCGGCGAGCATGAAGCTGCGCGTCATGCGGCTGATGTAGGCGAGCGAGAAATAGCCGAGCAGCAGCGCCGGCAGCGCGAGGTGGGCGAGCGCCGAGCGCACCGCGCCGAGATGGCCCGCGAGCAGGCCGTCGACGACGAGCAGGCCGGTCACGCGCGGCACCGCGTAGTAATAGGCGAGGTCGATGCGGCCCGGCCCGGCGACCCAGCCGAGGCGCACGTAGAACAGCACGAGCGCCATCATGCCGAGCCAGAAGATCGGCACCGAGTAGCCGAGCAGGCCGGTCACGCGCACGAGCTGGTCGACCGCACGGCCGCGCCGCAGCGCGGCCCAGACGCCGAGCGGCACGCCGCCGAGCACGCCGACGACGATGCCGGCCGTCGCGAGCTCGAGCGTGGCCGGGAACACCCGCGCGATGTCCTCGGCGACCGGGTTCGCCGTGAGGATGGATTCGCCGAGATCGCCGCGCGCGACGGCCGCGACATAACGGCCGAACTGCACGTAGAGCGGCCGGTTCAGGCCCATGGCCTCGCGCACCGCCGCGAGCTGCGCCTCGCTCGCGCGGTCGCCGGCGACCGCGAGCGCCGGGTCGACCGGCACGACGCGGCCGATGAAGAAGGTCACCGCGAGCAGGCCCAGCAGGGTCAGCGCGGTCGCGCCGAGGAAGCGCAGCGCGGCGATCACGCGCCGCCCCCGGACTTGCTGACCGGCGCGAGCAGGTTGTTGTCGCTGGTCGGGCCCAGCGCGTAACCCTGGACCTCGCGGCGCAGCGCCGCGACCTGGGTCTGCTGACTCAGGATCACGAAGGGGCTCGAGCGGCGGAACTCGTCCTGCAGGCGCACGTAGGCGGCCGCGCGGCGCGCGGTGTCGCGCTCCATCAGCGCGGCCTCGGTCTCGCGCGACAGGGCCGGGATGTCCCAGGCGTTGCGCCACGCGATCGGCTTGGTCGCCGGGTTCTCGCCGTTGTCGACGTTGTAGGCGAAGGCGCCCGCGTTCGACTGCGGGTCCCAGTAGTCGACCGACCAGTCGCCGAGATACAGGTCGTGCTTGCGCGCGCGGTAGCGCGTCAGCGTGAGCTTGCCGTCGCCGGGCAGCAGGCGGATGCGGATGCCCGCGCGCGCGGCCCACTGCTGGAACGCCTCGGCCATGCCCATGTCTGGCTGGGTGCTGCGCACGTCCATCGTGATGTCGAAGCCGTCAGGCAGGCCGGCCGCCGCGAGCAGCGCGCGCGCCTTCGCGATGTCCTGGTGGAAGGGCATCGCGTCGCTTGCGCCGAGCAGGCCGGCCGGCAGGAAGTTCTGCCAGGGCCGGCCGATATGGCGGATCAGCGTCGCGCCGAGCGCGTCGTAGTCGACCAGCCACTTGAACGCCTCGCGCACCGCCGGCTTCGCGAGGATGGGATGCTTCTGGTTCAGGCCGATGTAGTAGATCCCGCCCTTGGGCGTCGCCGTGATGCGGATGGCCGGCGCGTCGGCGAGCGCGTCGAGGTCCTGCGGCGTGAGGTTGCGCGCGACGTCGACGTCGCCCTTGAGCAGCATCAGGCGCTGCGTCGTCGCTTCCTTCACGTGCCAGTAGATGACGCGCGCGAGCGCGGGCCGCGGGCCGTGATAGCGCTCGTTGCGGTCGAGCGTGAGGATCTCGTTCGCGCGCCAGTCGCGCAGCAAGAAGGGCCCCGAGCCCGCGTGGTGGCGGCGCGCCCAGGCGTGACCGAGGTCGCCGGCGACCTCGTGCGCGAGCAGCAGCCGCCGGTCCATGATCGACGCGACGCTCGCGCTCAGGCAGTTCAGCACGAAGCTCGGCGCGAAGGCCTCGCTCGTGCGTAGCGTCAGCGCGAGCGGCCCGTCGGTGCCCAGCGCCGCGTCGACGCGGTCGCGCGTCAGGCCCAGCTGGTTGAGGATGAAGGCCGGCGCCTTGTCGAGCTTGACCGCGCGCGCGAGCGAGAACCGAACGTCTTCGGCCGTCAGTCCGTTGCCCGACGCGAAGCGCAGGCCGTCGCGAAGCTCGAAGCGGTAGCCGCGCCCGTCGGCCGCGACGCGCCAGTCGCGCGCGAGCACGCCGGCGAGCCGCCGCGGGTCGCCGGGCTCGATGCGCAGCAGGCGCTCGTAGGTATTGCCGTGGACCTCGGCGGTCGCGATCTCGAAGGCCTCGGCCGGGTCGAGCGAGATCACGTCGTCGAAGGCCATCGCCTGGACGAGCAGGTCGCGCGGCGGCGCCGCGGCCGCCGCGCCGCGGCCCGCGAGCAGCACCGCGCCGCCCGCGCCGCCTGCGCGGAGCAAGGCGCGGCGTCCGAGCATCATTTCTTCGGCACGTTGCCGACGCCGAGGTTCATCGCGTCGAGCAGGTCGCCGTTGTCCTGGCTGAGCTCCCACGCGAACAGGCCGGCGAGGCCCGCGTCGATCGCGTAGCGGCCTTTCGCGAGCACGGCGCGCGGGTCGTCGTAGACCAGCCACTCGCCGGTCTTCGCGTTCCACAGGCTGTAGGCGCGTGTCTTCGCGTCGAAGCGCAGGCGGAAGCCGTTGATGCCGCTGCCGCGCGGGCCGAGCCAGCGCGTCGCGATGTCCTTGTACGGCGCGGCGCCGGGCTCCTTGCCCGAGTCCTTGTCGTACTGCGGGAACGGGCCGCGATAGGGCGCGCCGGGGCGCGGCGCCGCGACGTTGGCGAAGCCGCGGCCGTACATCGCGACGCCGCCGACGATCTTCGCGGCCGGCACGCCGGCCGCCTCGAGGTTGCGCACGCCGGCCATCAGGCCGTCCTCCGCGTCGGGCCGGCTCGGCGCAAGCGCCGCGTGGTCGCCGGCGATCTGCGTCCAGGGACCGTAGTAGTCGTAGCTCATCGCGAAGACGAGGTCGAGCGCCGGCGTGGCGCGCGCGTAGTCGACGCGCTTGACGACGGTCTGGCTCGCGTCGACGGCGACCGTCAGCAGGTAGTGCCGGCCGCTCGACTGGCCGAGCGCGTCGAGGCCCGCGCGCAGCTCGAGCATCAGGTCGGCGAAGTTGCGGCCGTCGTCGGGGCTGCCGAGCTGCACGCCGTTCGCGGCGCCGTTGCCGCCCGGGTGCTCCCAGTCGATGTCGATGCCGTCGAAGCTCGGGTGCTCGCGCAGAAAGCGCTGGCAGGCCGCGATGAAGGCCGCGCGCTTGACCGCGTCGCCGGCCAGGTAATAAAACGGGTCCGAGCCGGCCCAGCCGCCGACCGACGCGATCACCTGCAGCACCGGCATGCGCTGCTTGAGGCGCGCGAACGCGGCGTCGAAGTCGGCTGCCTGCGGCGCGGCCGCGAAGTCGAAGTCGGCCTTGCCCTGGCAGGCCGTCGCGTCCTCGGGGCGCTGGCCCGGGCCGCAGGGGTGCAGGAACGCGTAGATCAGATGCGTGGCGCTGCCGTCGGGCAGCGCATCGACGTAGCGCGTCGACTCCCAGCTCGGCACGTAGACGCCGACGATCTTGTGCGCGTGCCCCGGCGTGAACGCCTCGGCCTGGGCGCGGAACAGCGGCGGCGGCGCGGCCACGACGCTCGGGGCGAGCAGGGCCAGCAGCGTGCCGGCGAGCAGGGCGAACAGGGAGTTCAGGCAGGTGCGGCGCATGGCCGGCGAGCCTATCACCGATCGAGCACGGTGACGCGGACCTGGAGCTCGCGCTGCGTCTGCACGGCGGCGTCGGCCGTGCCGTAGGTACCCGGCGCGGGCGCCTGCGGCGCGTCGCCGCTGTGCGCGACCGCGTACCAGCGGTTCAGCGGCACCTGCAGCGTCGTGTGCTGTTCGTCCTGGCCGCTCGCGCTGGGCTCGACGAGCTCGAGCTCGAGCTGGACGCCGTCGCCGGCCAGGCGCGGCGTGACGGTGACGCTGCGGTGGCGCTCGACCGGCGTCTCGCGCAGGCGCCCCTGCGGGCCGCGGCCGCCCGCGCTGACGGCGCTGCCCGGTGCGGCGCCGCCCTGCGCGCCTCCCGGGCCGCTGATCAGCTCGAGCGTCGGCTGCATGCGCGTCTCGCCGAGGTCGACGCCGGCCTGGTGGCCGCTCTGTACGCGCAGGCGCGCGAGCGGGTGCACGGCGGCGCCCGGCGCCTGCGTCGACCAGGTCGAGCCGCCGCCCTGCGGCGACACCGTGCCGAGCGTGCCGACGACGTAGCCGCCGCTGCGCACCGCGCCGATCGCCGCGCTGTTGAGCTGGACCTCGACCCAGCGCAGCTCGACCTCGAGGTTGGGCTCGGCCGCCTGCACCGGCGTCGCGAGCGCGAGGCTCACGCACAGGAGCGGGAAAAGCTTGTTCATGCGCTCAGGATACGCTCGCGGCCGGACTCCGAAAGCCCCGAATGCCCCCGCAAGCCGCCCATTTCAACCTGATCTCGCTCGCCATCGTGGCGCTCGTCGTCTGGCGCGTGTACCAGCGCATCCGCCGCCTCGTCGGCCGCCAGCGCCTGCACCCGCGCCGGCCCTGGTTCACCGTCGTCCTGTTCCCGCTGCTGTTCGCGCTGCTCGCGTTCGGCGCGCTGGCCGTGCCGGGCGGCACGCTGGCGCTGGGCGCGCTCGCGGGCGGCGCCGTCGCCGGCGTCGGGCTCGGCGTCGTCGGCCTGCGGCTCACGCGCTTCGAGGTCACGCCCGAGGGCCTGTTCTACACGCCGAGCGCGCACCTTGGCGTCACGCTGTCGCTGCTGTTCATCGCGCGCATCGGCTACCGCCTGCTGCAGCTCTATGTCCTCGACGGCCACCTCGGCGCGCCCGACCCGAGCTTCGGCCGCAGCCCGCTGACGCTCGGCGTGTTCGCGCTGATGGCCGGCTATTACGTGAGCCACGCGATCGGCCTGCTGCGCTGGAAGCGCAGCGTCGCCGCGGCGGCGCAACAGGCGCCTAGCGCGACGCCGGCGCCGTAGCCGGCGCGTTGATCGCGCGGCAGCGCGCGATGTCGCAGGCCGTCGGCAGGCTCGCGCGGTATTCGGCGCCCGGGCGCATCGCGGCCGGGTCGCGCAGGCTGCACTGGCCGCCATGGCCATCGGTGTAGTAGCTCATCACGTCGACGCAGCGGCGCGAATGCGCGCCGAGGCCGAAGAAATGGCCGATCTCGTGCGACACCATCATCTGCACCTCGGCCTCGGCCTGCGGCGCGGGCAGGCGCTCGTGGAGCAGCCGCGCGAGGTTGATGCTCAGCGACAGCCGGCGCGCCGCGAGGTCGGACTCGGCCTGGTTGCCGTGGGACGAGGTGTCGGCCCAGGCGATGCGGATCGTGCCGGCCGCCGCGGCCTGGCCGAGCGGCAGCAGCACGGTCGCGACGCCGCACGGCGCCCAGGCCTGCAGGGCCCGGCCGATCTGGGCGTAGACGAGCTCGCGCGGAAAGCCCGGCGGCGCGCCGGCCGGGTCGTAGGCGAACACGAGCGGGGCGCGCACGCGCGCGTCGACGCCGTCGTGCCAGGTCGCGATCTCGCCCGGGCGGCACGCCGCGATCTCCTCGTCGCGCACGTCGGCGCGCACGCCGGCGGTCGCGGCCAGCAGCAGCATGCACAGCCAGGCCCGCGCGCTCATTGCCAGCTCACGCGGTTGCGGCCCTCGGCCTTGGCGCGGTAGAGCAGGCGGTCGGCGCGGTCGAGCGTGTGCATCAGCGCCTCGCCGGGGCTCGACTCGGTCAGGCCGGCCGAGAAGGTGAAACCGATCGCGACGCCATGCTGGACGACGACGTTGACGCCCTCGATGCGCGCGCGCAGCCGCTCGACGCCCGCGCGCGCGGCCGGCATGCGCGTGTCGGCGAGCAGCAGCACGAACTCCTCGCCGCCCCAGCGCGCGAGCACGTCGGCGCCGCGGATCGACTGCTGGGCCGCCTGGGCGAACTCGCGCAGCACCGCGTCGCCGGCCGCGTGGCCGTAGCGGTCGTTGATCTGCTTGAAGTTGTCGAGGTCGATCAGCGCGATGCAGTAGCCGTGGCCGCCGCGCTGGCAGCGCTGCACCTCCTGCTCGAGCAGGGTCTGCATGTGACGGCGGTTCAGCAGGCCGGTCAGCGAGTCGCGCGTCGCCATCGCACGGATCTGCTCGAGCGCGCGGCTCAGCTCGAGCTTGTGCGCCTGCTGCTGCGCGCGGATATGGCTGATGCGCCCGGCGAGCAGCGAGCCGGCCGGCAGCACGCAGGCCATGATCAGGAAATGGCCGAGCTCGATATGCGCGGCGTAGACCTGCGGCTCGCGCCGCGTCATCCAGTACATCGCCGCGCCGAGCAGCACCAGCGCATATACGCTCATCCACAGCGCCGCGCGCGCGCCGAGCCGGAACATGCCGAACATCATGATCAGCACGAGCGCCGGCAGCGCCATGCCGCGCAGCGGCCCGAGCAGCGCGTAGCCGACCGTGCCCATCGCGACCGCGAACAGCATCTGGGGCACCGTCATCGACGGGTCCTTGAGCCGGCGCGCCCAGCCGCTGCGGATCAGCAGGTAGATCACGGCCATGCCGCCGAGCGCGACGGCGGCCCAGACGTGGACGTAGTCGGCGAGTGCGCCGCCGCGGTCGACCGCGTACTGCATCAGCAGCACCGACAGCGCCATCAGCAGCAGCGCCAGGCCCGACTGGCGCAGCCGCATCGACTGCACCGGGTCCTGGCCGAACAGCCAGCGCGACACCCACCGGTCCAGGCCGGTGCGCGTCGGAGGATCGGAGGTCGGCGGCGGCGTCATCGGGGCGAAAGCCTAACAGGCGCTAGGGTTGCTGGAGCGTGCTGATTTCGCGGATCAGGACCGCAGGTGGCCCAGCGGCAACGCCGCCTGGGCCTTGACCTCGCCGAGCGAGAAGCTCGTGTGGATGTCCTTCACGTGCGGCAGATTCAGCAGCGTGTCGATCGAAAAGCGCGAAAACGCGTCGAGGTCGGTCGCCATGACCTGCAGCTCGAAGGTGCCGGCGCCCGAGATGTAGTGGCAGGAAACCACCTCGGGCAGCGCGCGGATCGCCTCCTCGAGCTGGCGCGTCACGGCGCCCGCGCTGCGCTCGGCGTCGACGCGCACGAACGCGAGCACGCCGAGGCCGAGCTTGCGGCGGTCAATCTCGGCGCGGTAGCCGGTGATGAAGCCCTGCTCCTCGAGCCAGCGCACGCGCCGCCAGGTCGGCGCGGCCGACAGGCCGATGCGCGCCGCGAGCTCGGCGTTGGACAGGCGCGCGTCGCGCTGCAGCTCGGCCAGGATCGCGACGTGGTAGCGGTCGAGCGCGGCGCTGCCCGCGGCTTCCTCAGCGGAATCCATGGTTTTCCCTAGAACGCAGTTTGGCAATATAAGTCAGCAATTTTATAGGCATATTCAGAAAGATCCTTTCTTCAACATCCTGAATACGGCAGCAATCGGAAAGCACTTGCCGGCGCGGATTGCCTACACTGATCGATCGCCCCATACTGCGCGCAAGCGGCTCACGAGGCCGCCCGGCCGCAGCGCGTCCTGAACCATCGGAGTACCCGCCCATGAACGCCCCCCTGCCCGAAGCGGTGCTGCGCGCGCTGCAGACCGTGTCGCTCGACGACAAATACGCGCTCGACCATGGCCGCGCGTTCATGAGCGGCGTCCAGGCCCTCGTGCGCCTGCCGATGCTCCAGCGCACGCGCGACGCGATCGCCGGGCTGAACACGGCCGGCTTCATCAGCGGCTACCGCGGCTCGCCGCTCGGCGGCTACGACCAGGCGCTGATGGCCGCGAAGAAGCACCTCGCGGCCCAGAACATCGTTTTCCAGCCCGGCGTCAACGAGGAGCTTGGCGCGACGGCCGTGTGGGGCTCGCAGCAGCTCGACCTGTTCCCCGAGAAGAACAAGTTCGACGGCGTCTTCGGCATGTGGTACGGCAAGGGCCCGGGCGTCGACCGCTGCATCGACGTGTTCAAGCATGCGAACATGGCCGGCACGAGCAAGCACGGCGGCGTGATCGCGATCGCCGGCGACGACCATATCGCCAAGAGCTCGACGGCCGCGCACCAGAGCGACCATGTCTACAAGGCCGCGGGCTTCCCGGTGTTCTTCCCGACGAGCGTCCAGGACATCCTCGACATGGGCCTGCACGCGTTCGCGATGAGCCGCTTCTCGGGCCTGTGGTCGGGGCTCAAGACGATCCAGGAGATCGTCGAATCGTCGGCCTCGGTCAGCGTCGACCCGGACCGCGTGAACATCGTGCTGCCCGAGGACTTCGAGATGCCGCCGGGCGGCCTGCATATCCGCTGGCCCGATCCGCCGCTCGAGCAGGAAGCGCGGATGATGGACTACAAGTGGTACGCGGCGCTCGCCTACGTGCGCGCGAACAAGCTGAACTACAACGTTATTTCGACGCCGCAGGACCGCTTCGGCATCATCGCGAGCGGCAAGGCCTGGAACGACACGCGCCAGGCGCTGCACGACCTCGGCCTCGACGACGCGACCTGCCGCCGCCTCGGCATCCGCCTGCACAAGGTCAACGTGGTGTGGCCGCTCGAGGCGACGATCACGCGCGACTTCGCGACCGGCCTGCAGGAGATCCTCGTCGTCGAGGAAAAGCGCCAGATGATCGAGTACCAGCTCAAGGAAGAGCTGTACGGCTGGCGCCCCGACGTGCGCCCGAACGTGCTCGGCAAGTTCGACGAGATCGAGGGCGACCGCAGCGGCGGCGAATGGAGCCTGCCGAACCCGAGCAAGAACTGGCTGCTGCGCCCGCAGGCCGACCTGACGCCCGCGATCATCGCGCGCGCGATCGCCAAGCGCCTGAAGAAGCTCGGCGTCGACGCCGAGGTCCAGGCCCGCCTCGACGCGCGCCTCGCGGTGATCGACGCGAAGGAGCGCGGCCTCGCCGAGGAAACCAACGCCGGCGGCGACCGCACGCCCTGGTTCTGCTCGGGCTGCCCGCACAACACGAGCACGCGCGTGCCCGAGGGCTCGCGCGCGGTCGGCGGCATCGGCTGCCACTACATGGTCACGTGGATGCCGGGCCGCAACACGGCGACCTTCACGCAGATGGGCGGCGAGGGCGTGCCCTGGGTCGGCCAGGCCGCGTTCACGAACGAGAAGCACATCTTCTCGAACCTCGGCGACGGCACCTACTTCCACTCGGGCATCCTCGCGATCCGCCAATCGATCGCGGCCGGCGTGAACATCACGTACAAGGTGCTGTACAACGACGCGGTCGCGATGACCGGCGGCCAGCAGGTCGGCGAGCGTCCCGAGGGCCACAGCGTCACGCAGATCATGAACAGCCTGATCAGCGAGGGCGTGACCAAGCTCGTGATCGTCACCGACGAGCCGGCCAAGTACACGGGCCGCGCGCTCGCCGAGGGCGTGACCGTGCACCACCGCGACGAGCTCGACCGGATCCAGCGTGAATTCCGCGAGATCGCGGGCACCAGCGTGATCATCTACGACCAGACCTGCGCGACCGAGAAGCGCCGCCGCCGCAAGCGCGGCAAGCTCGCCGAGGCGTCCAAGCGCGTCGTCATCAACGAGCTCGTCTGCGAAGGCTGCGGCGACTGCTCGGTGCAGAGCAACTGCCTGTCGGTCGAGCCGCTCGAAACCGAGTTCGGCCGCAAGCGCCGCATCAACCAGAACACCTGCAACACCGACCTGTCCTGCCTCAAGGGCTTCTGCCCGAGCTTCGTGACGGTCGAGGGCGGCACGCTGCGCAAGCCCAGGCAGGACCAGCGCGTGAGCCCGTTCGACGCGACGCTGCCCGCGCTGCCGCAGCCGGCCCTGCCGAACGCCGAGTCGGCCTGGGGCATCGTCGTCGCCGGCGTCGGCGGCACCGGCGTGATCACGATCGGCCAGCTGCTCGGCATGGCCGCCCACCTCGAGGGCAAGGGCATCATCACGCAGGACGCGGCCGGCCTCGCGCAAAAGGGCGGCAGCACCTGGAGCCATATCCAGATCGCGAACCGCCCCGAGGCGATCTTCTGCACCAAGGTCGGCACGGCCGAGGCCGACCTCGTGATCGCGTGCGACGCGATCGTCGCCGCGAACAAGGCCACGCTCGCCGTGATGCGCGAGGGCAAGACCTTCGTCGCGCTGAACACCCACGCGTCGCCGACCGCGGCGCTCGTCGGCGACGCCGACTGGCAGTTCCCGGGCGCGGCCTGCGGCAGCGCGCTGAGCCAGGCCGTCGGGCCCGCGCTGCTCGGCAGCTTCGACGCCGAGGAGGTCGCGGTCAAGCTCGTCGGCGATTCGCTCTACACGAACCCGCTGATGCTCGGCTACGCGTGGCAGCAGGGCCGCGTGCCGCTCGCCTACGCGGCGCTGATGCGCGCGATCGAGCTCAACGGCGTGCAGGTCGACAACAACAAGGCCGCGTTCGAATGGGGCCGCCGCTGCGCCCACGACCTCGCGGCCGTGCAGGCGCTGTACGCGACGCGCCAGGTCATCGAGTTCGTCAAGCGCCCCGGCGTCGACGCGCTGATCAAGCGCCGCGTCGAGTTCCTGACCGACTACCAGGACGCCGCCTATGCGGCGCGCTACGCCGACTTCGTCGCCCGGGTCCGCGAGGCCGAGGCGCGGCTCGGCGCGAAGACCGCGCTGACCGAGGCCGTCGCGCGCTACCTGTTCAAGCTGATGGCCTACAAGGACGAGTACGAGGTCGCGCGCCTGCACACCGACGCGCGCTTCACCGAGAAGGTCGCCGCGCAGTTCGAGGGCGACTACAAGCTCGTCCACCACCTCGCGCCGCCGCTGCTCGCCGACAAGAACGCGAAGGGCGAGCGGCTCAAGCGCCCGTTCGGGGCGTGGATCCGCCCGGCCTTCGGCCTGCTCGCCAGGCTCAAGGGCCTGCGCGGCACGGCACTCGACCCCTTCGGCTACACCGAGGAGCGCCGCGAGGAGCGCGCGCTGATCGAGCGCTACCGCGCGAGCGTCGAGACCCTGCTCCAGGGCCTCAGCGCCGACAGGCTCGAGCTCGCCGTGAAGATCGCGCGCCTGCCCGAGGACATCCGCGGCTACGGCCACGTCAAGGCTCGCCACCTCGCCGCCGTGCAGCCGCGCTGGGACGCGCTGCTGCGCGAGTGGCACGGCCCGACGCAGGCCTGAGCGCCGCTCCCAGGGCTTGCCGGGCTGGCGCGCTGGCGCCGGGCCCTGCTACCCTGGGGCGCATGACGAAACCCCACCCGCTTCTTCTTGCGCCGCGCGGCCTCGCGCTGGCCGCGACGCTGCTGCTCGCGGCCTGCGCATCGACGCCTGCCGGCAAGGCCGACGGCAGCGACCAGACCGGCCAGGAGCGCATCGGCAGCGCCGCGACGGCGCCGCTCGGCGACCTGAACCTCACGCGCCAGCAGATCCCGGCCGTGCTCGAGGCCGCGCGCCAGGCGCCCTACGCGCGGCCGGCCGAGCGCGACTGCGCGAGCCTCGCGCGCGACGTCGGCGCGCTCGACGCGGCGCTCGGCGCCGACCTCGACACGCCCCCGACGCCGGCCAACCCGGGCATGATCGAACGCGGCGCCGACGCAGCCGGCGACGCCGCGATCGACGCCCTGCGCAGCACGACCGAGGGCGTCGTGCCGTTCCGCGGCTGGGTGCGCAAGTTCAGCGGCGCCGAAAGCCACGCGCGCGAGATCGCCGCGGCGATCGCGGCCGGCACCGTGCGGCGCGCCTACCTCAAGGGCCTCGGCCAGGCGCAGGGCTGCGCGGCGCCGGCCGCGCCGCGCGCGCCGGCCACGCCGGCGGCCGCCGCGAGGACCTGAGCTCGCTCGGCGCCGTTGCCGCCGCTCAAGCCCTCGGCGTGCTCGCGACGGCGCCGCGCAGCGCCATGCGCATCGCGTCGAGCAGCTGGACCTCCGGCACCGGCTTGTGCAGCAGCGGAATGCCCGAGGCGTAGACCGCGGTCAGGCGCTCGGGCACCGTGTCGCCGGTGATCAGCACGGCCGGCAGGCCGGGCACGGCGAGGCGCAGCGAGTGGATCGCCGCGAGGCCGTCGTCGCTGCCGCGCAGGCGCAGGTCGCTGAGCACGAGGTCGGGGCGCCGCGTCATGCACCTGACGAGCGCCTCGCGCGTGCCGCCCGCGAGCGAGACCTCGCAGCCATGGGCGAGCAGCAGCGTGCGCATCGCCTGGGCGACCTGCTCGTCGTCCTCGATCAGCAGCACGTGCATGGACGGCAGGTCGACGTCGCCGTGCGGCGTGCCGGTGCCGGTCGCGCGCGCGCCGTCGACGGCCGCGATGCCGAGGCTGAAGGTGCTGCCGCGGCCCGGCGTCGAGTCGAGCTTGAGCGTGAGGTCGAGCAGGTCGACGAGGCGCGCGACGATCGACAGGCCGAGGCCGACGCCCTTGCTGCGGTCGCGCTCGGGGTTGTCGAGCTGGTAGAACTCCTCGAACACGCGCGCCTGCTCTTCGGCCGGGATGCCGATGCCGGTGTCGGCCACCGACACGCGCCACAGCGCGTCGCCGTCGCGCTCGACGCGCACGAGCACGCCGCCGCGCTCGGTGTACTTGATCGCGTTGTCGATCAGGTTGCGCACGACGCGCTCGAACAGCAGCGGGTCGGTCTCGATGCACGCGTCGGGCGGGCAGGCGAGCGTCAGCGTCAGGCCCTTGGCGACCGCGACCGGCTGGAACTGGTGGGTGAGCCGCGCGAGCCAGGGCGCGAGGCGCAGCACCTGCGGCGTGACCTGGACCGCCTGCGAGTCGAGCTTGGAGATGTCGAGCAGCGCGTCGAGCTGCATCGCGAGCGTCTGCACCGCGATGTCCATATTGCGGCCGATCTCGGCGCTCGTCGCGTCGAGCGGGCGGCGCAGCATCGCCGCGGCGAGCAGGCTCAGCGTGTGCATCGGCTGGCGCAGGTCGTGGCTCGCGGCGGCGATGAAGCGCGTGCGCGCCTGGGCGGCCTCCTCGGCCTGGCGCAGCGCGACGCGCAGTTGCGCGTTCGAGCGCACCTGCTGGGCGCGGATCTCGACGGAGTCGACGAAGATCCGGTAGGTGTCGCGCGCGACCGTGCGCACGATCAGGCCGTAGGCCATGACCATCGCCGCGAGGCCCAGCTGGATGGCCTCGATATGCGGCCACTGCACGAGCAGCCACGACAGCGCCGTCGCGACGAGGATCGGCATCACGAGCAGGCGGATCAGCACCTTCTGGCCGGCCGTCACGGGCACGCCGCCCGCGCACAGGCCGAGCATCAGGATGGTCAGCACCATATGCTCGTTGTCGGTGATCAGCGGCGTGAACAGCAGCGCCGCGGCGATGCCGAAGCCGTTCAGGCCGCTGAGCCAGTAGGCCCAGGACAGGCGCTTCGCCAGCGGCACATGCTTCATGTGCTGCATGCGGCCGAGCACGACCCAGCGCATGCACAGCACGGCGAACACGAAGCAGAACCAGGGCAGCCACAGCAGCGGCGAGACCGCGTCCGAGACCATGCCGACGATGATCACGGCCGACAGGCAGGACATCACGGGCGCCCGCCCGCCATAGCCGCACAGCAGGCGCAGCAGCTCCTCGCGCACGTAATCCGGCTCGGGCCCGGCCTGGGGCGGCTCGGCGGCGGACGCGGGGGCGGTTTCGATCATCATGGCCCCGCCATCGTAACCAGTTGAAATGCAAAGCCTTGGAATGTTCAAGCCGACTGAATCCTGGTATCAAGCGGCCTGAATCCGCCCGACCACCACAAGCCCGACACTGCGACCCATCATGCCAACCCAGACCAACGCCCGTTACAGCCTCGTCGCGATCGCCTTCCACTGGCTGCTCGCGCTCGCGATCGTGACCTGCTTCTGCGTCGGTCTGTACATGGCCGACCTGCCGTTCTCGATCACCCGGCTCAAGCTGTTCAACTGGCACAAGTGGGCCGGCATCAGCATCCTCGCGCTGTCGGCGCTGCGCCTGCTGTGGCGCCTGACCCACAGACCGCCGGCCGACCCGCCGATGCCGCTGTGGCAGGCGCGCGCCGCCCACCTCACGCATGGCCTGCTCTACCTGTTCTTCTTCGCCGTGCCGCTGGCCGGCTGGGCCTACAGCTCGGCCGCCGGCTACCCGATCGTCTGGTTCGGCAAGATTCCGCTGCCCGACCTCGTCGCCCCCGACAAGCAGCTCGCCGAGACGCTCGAGCAGGTCCACGCGCTGCTCGCCTACGGCCTCGCCGGCCTCGTCGTGATGCATGTCGCGGCGGCCGTCCAGCACCATTTCATCAAGCGCGACGGCCTGATCCGCCGCATGCTGCCCTGAAACCCGAGAGGATCATCGCCATGAAGACAAAATCGCTGCTCGCCACCCTCGTCGCCCCGCTGCTGCTCGCCGTCTCGCTGGGCGCCCAGGCCCAGGCCAAGCTCGTGCCCGCGCAAAGCGAGCTCGCTTTCGAGGCCAAGCAGATGGGCGTGCCCGTCGACGGCCATTTCAAGCATTTCGACGCCCAGCTCGCGTTCGACGCGGCCAAGCCCGCGGCCGCCCAGGTCGCCTTCACGGTCGACATGGCGAGCGCGACGATCGGCGCGCCCGAGTACGACGCCGAACTCGTCAAGGCCGACTGGTTCAACGCCGCCAAGCTGCCGCAGGCGACGTTCAAGAGCACGGCGTTCAAGGCGCTCGGCAATGGCCGCTACGAGGTCGCCGGCACGCTGACGATCAAGGGCCAGAGCAAGCCCGTGACCGTGCCCGTCACGCTCGCGAAGGCCGGCGCGACGACGATCGCGACCGGCGCCGTGCCGATCAAGCGCCTCGATTTCAAGATCGGCGAGGGCGACTGGGCCGACACCTCGGTCGTCGCCGACGCCGTGACCGTCAAGTTCAAGCTCGCCTTCACCGGCATCTAAGCGGGCCGCGCCGCGGTCCGTCCCACCCCCATCCCAACCCAGGAGAAGAGACCCATGTTCAAGACCCTCGCGATCGCCGCCGCCCTGTCGGGCGCCCTGCTCGGCACGGCCCAGGCCGGCACCTACACGATCGACCCGACCCACACCTACGTCACGTACGAGATCCTGCACTTCGGCACGTCGACGAACCGCGGCCGCTTCGACAAGAAGGAAGGCACGGTCGAGTTCGACCGCGCGGCCAAGACCGGCCATGTCGACGTGACGTTCGACGTCGCCGGCGCGAGCACCGGCTACGCCGCGATGGACAAGCACCTGCTGAGCCCCGACATCCTCGACGCGGCCAAGTACCCGACCGTCAAGTTCGTCGGCGACAAGTTCATCTTCGACGGCGACAAGGTCACGGCCGTCGAGGGCCAGCTGACGATCAAGGGCAAGACCGGCCCGGCCACGCTGCACGCGACCAACTTCAACTGCTACGACAGCCCCGTGACCCACCACGAAACCTGCGGCGGCGACTTCTGGACCGAAATCGACCGCCCGTACTACGGCGTCGACTACGGCGTCGCCTACGGCTTCTCGAAGACGCTCAAGCTCATCGTCCAGGTCGAAGCCGTCAAGCAATAAGAATAAGCCGCCGCCCCCCCGGATGGCCGCACGGCCATCCGTCTCCCGTGCAGTTCAGCCCCGTGTCGCGACCTTGTGTCGCGCCGGGGCTGTTTGCCATGGCGGGCTTGACTACAGTCCGGCCCAAGCCTCCCCTGTTCCGCGACCATGCCTACCGACGCCCCCCGCCCGCCCCAGCCGCCGACGCTCTACCAGCGCTGGCAGGCGTTCAGCGCCGCCTTTCTGCGCGCCTTCCACCGCTACGCGAGCTGGCTCGTCAGCATCAGCTGGAACCGCTTCGTCGTGTTGTCGGTGCTGCTGCTGATCGGCGCGAACCTGCTCCAGGAACTGCCGCCGTTCACCTGGAAGATCAACGACGTGATCACCGTCGAGGACCTCTCCGACGACGGCGCCGACGACAGCGCCGCGAAGAAGCCTGACGCGAAGACCCAGGAAAAACCCGAGCCGGCCGAGGCGCCGGAGGCCCCGGCAAAGGCCGAAAAGCCCGCCTCCAAGCCGAGCGCCGGCATCAAGCTCGACCACCCGATCCACTACGAGGTCTCGATCGACGAGCGCGGCCTGCGCATCCACCCGACCGGGCCCGCCGGCGCGGCCTCGGGCCCGGCCAAGGACGACCAGAGCCTGCCCTCGGTGGACATCCGCTTCCCGGCCGAGGCGGCGAGCGCCGCGGCGCCGGCCGACAAGGCCGACAGGCTCGACCGGGAAAAGACCGAGCTCGCCCAGATCGAACAGCAGAGGGAAGCGCTGCGTCAGGCCGCCGAACAGGCGCGCCAGAGCATCGAGGAGGCCGCGCGCGAGGCCGCCGACCAGGCGCGCCAGGCGAACCGGCTCGCCCACCGCCTGCCGCGCGTGCACCACAGCTACGAGCGCCTCGGCGACGGCCTCGTCAACCTCGCGGTGTTCTGGATCATCGCGTCGGCCGTGATCAAGGCCACCTACAAGGGCCGCCTCGTCGCCGAGAAGAAGGCCGCCCAGGCGACCGAGACGGCCGAGGCCGAGTCGCTCAAGCGCCAGGTCGTCGAGGCCCGCATGGCCGCGATGCAGGCCCAGGTCGAGCCGCATTTCCTGTTCAACACGCTCGCGTCGATCGACCACCTGATCGAGACCGACCCGCCGCGCGCCTCGCAGATGCAGAAAAACCTGATCGCGCTGCTGCGCGCGTCGATGCCGACGATGCGCGAGGCCAACCAGGGCGGCGTGCGCGAACTCGGCCGCGAGCTCGCCGTCGTGCGGCCCTACCTCGAGATCCTCCAGGTCCGCATGGAAGAGCGCCTGCAGACCGAGATCGACGTGCCCGAGGGCCTGCACTCGGCCGAGTTCCCGCCGATGATGATCCAGGGCCTCGTCGAGAACGCGATCAAGCATGGCCTCGAGCCCAAGGCCGAAGGCGGCCGCCTGAGCGTCAAGGCCGAGATCGTGCACGGCAAGCTCGCCGTGACGGTCGCCGACACGGGCCTGGGCTTCGGCCGCGCCGCGACCTCCGGCACCGGCGTCGGCCTGGCGAATATCCGCGAGCGGCTCTCGCTGCTCTACGGCAACCGCGCGAGCGTCACGATCGCCGAGAACAAGCCGAGCGGCACGCGCGTGACGATCACCGTGCCCTATGTGTCCCGCAGCAGCGACGAAGGAGTGCCAGCATGAGAACCCTGTTCAAGTTCATGTTCCTGTTCTGCGCCGCCTGCGCGGCGCTCGGGCTCACGGCGCTCGTCGTCGCCGCGCTGAGCCACCACGGCCACGCCGGCTGGCAGCCCGACTTCTCGCTGAGCGTGAACGGCGACGACGTCGACCTCGACGGCTTCAACGGCCCCGGCTGGCTCGTCGGCCTGATCGTGACCGGCGTCGTCGGCCTCGTGCTGGGCGTGGTCCTGCCGCTCGTGCTGCTGCTGGGCATCGGCCTGCCGCTGCTGATCGTCGGCGTCGTGATCGGCGCGCTCGTGCTCGCGGTCTGCGGCGTCGGCGCCGTGCTGTGCTCGCCCTTCGTGCTGTTCGGCCTGCTCGCGCTGTGGCTGATCCGGCCGCGCCGCGCGGCCAAGCTGCGCTAGGTCCGGGCGCGACGGATTCGCAGTAGCATCGCGCCCCATGAGCGAAGCCCCTGTCAAGATCCGCGCCGTGCTCGCCGACGACGAGCGCCTGATGCGCGAGCAACTCCGCACCCGCCTCGGCGAGGTCTGGCCCGACCTCGAGATCGTCGCCGAGGCGCGCAACGGCGAGGAGGCCGTCGCGCTGGTCCAGGAGCACCGCCCGGACCTCGTGTTCCTCGACATCCGCATGCCGGGCCTGACCGGCGTCGACGCGGCGCGGCGCATCGCCCAGCTCCCCGAGGACGACACCTGGCTCGTCCCCGAGATCGTCTTCATCACCGCCTACGACCAGTACGCGATCGAGGCCTTCGCCCAGGGCGTCGCCGACTACGTGCTCAAGCCGGCCGAGCGCGAGCGCCTGCAGATCACGGTCGAGCGCATCAAGAAGCGCCTGGCCCAGCGCGGCGAGGGCGCGAGCCCGGCGGCCACGGCCGACGGCGCGCCGCCGCTGCAGCAGCTGCTGCACAAGCTCGCCGCGCAGCTGAACCCGGGCGGCGCGCCCCAGTATCTGCAGTGGATCCAGGCCAGCGTCGGCCAGGCGATCCAGATGATCCCGGTCGACGACGTGCTGTTCTTCATCAGCGACGAGAAGTACACGCGCGTGCAGACGCCCAAGCTCGAGGCGCTGATCCGCAAGCCGATCAAGGAGCTCGTCGACGAGCTCGACCCGCAGCTGTTCTGGCAGATCCACCGCTCGACGCTCGTCAACGCCCACGCGATCGACGGCATCACGCGCGACTTCCGCGGCCGCCAGCTCGTCGGCGTCAAGGGCAGCACCGAAAAGCTCGAGGTCAGCCGCAGCTACACGCACCTGTTCAAGGGCATGTAGGCGCGGCCGGGCTGGCGGCGCCGCTTCGGCCAGAGCGCGCCGCGCGCGAACGCTTCAGCACGCTGACAATCCCCCGCTCGCGCGCCGGCCGGCGTAGAGTCGCGCGAAGCCAAACGACGCTGCGGAGGTCTCGATGGATCCGATCACCCTTGTCCTGGCCCTCGGCGGCCTCGTGGTCGGTGCGGCCGGCGCGGCTGCGGTCGGCGCGCGCTGGTGGAGCCGCCAGCTCGACGAAGCCGCGCGGCGCGCGACCAAGCTCGAGCAGGCACGCGAGTTCGCCGAGTCGCAGTGCGCGCAGGCGCGCCGCCAGGTCGAGCAGCTGCAGAAGGAGCTCGCCGAGCTGCGCGCCCAGGTCAACCGCGCGCGCGCGCGCAACGAGGTGACCGTGAACCCGCCCGACACGCCCGAGGTCCAGGACCTGCTGCTGCGCGGCGCACCGGCGCCGGCCTACGACCCCTTCCCGAAGACCGAAATCCTGCCGCGCAAGCGCTGAGACCGGGGCCCCGGGGGACACCGGCGCGGCGACTTGTATGATCCGCGCCGCCGCCGCCAACCCCCGGGAGACTGCTTGAAGCGCGTCCTGATGATCGCCTACCACCTGCCGCCGCTGGCCGGCAGCAGCGGCATCCAGCGCACGCTGCGCTTCGCCCAGAACCTGCCGCGGCATGGCTGGGAGCCCTTGTTGCTGACCGTGCACCCGCGCGCCTACGAGCGCACGAGCGACGACCTGATGCGCGACCTGCCCGAGGGCGTCGTGCTGCGCCGCGCGTTCGCGCTCGACACCGCGCGCCACCTGCGCGTCGGCGGCCGCTACGTCGCCGCGATGGCGCGGCCCGACCGCTGGGTCAGCTGGCGCTTCGACGGCGTGCGCCAGGGCCTGCGCATGATCGAGGCCTTCGCGCCGCAGGCGATCTGGTCGACCTACCCGATCGCGACCGCGCACCTGATCGGCGCCGCGCTGCAAAAGAAGAGCGGCCTGCCCTGGATCGCCGACTTCCGCGACCCGATGGCCCAGCCCGAGCATGGCTACCCGGCCGACCCGGCGACCTTCGCGAGCTTTGTCGCGATCGAGCAGGCCGCGGCCGCGCAGGCTTCGCGCCTCGTCTTCACGACGCCGGGCGCGCAACGCGACTACGCGGCGCGCTACCCGGCGGCGGCCGCGCGCATGAGCCTGCTCGAAAACGGCTACGACGAGGAGAGCTTCGCCGGCGCGCCGGCCGCCGCGCCGGACCCGGCCGGCGAGCGCCCGCTCGTGCTGCTGCACAGCGGCATCGTCTACCCGGCCGAGCGCGACCCGACCCAGCTGTTCGCGGCGCTCGGCCGCCTGCAGCGCGAAGGCCGGCTCACGCCCGCGCAGCTGCGCATCCGCTTCCGCGCGGCCGTGCACGACGCGATGCTGCGCGACACCGCGAAGGCGCATGGCGCCGAGGGCTTCATCGAGATCGCGCCGCCGGTGCCCTACCGCGAGGCGCTCGCCGAGATGCTCGGCATCGACGCGCTGCTCGTGATGCAGGCCGCGAACTGCAACGCGCAGATCCCGGCCAAGCTCTACGAATACCTGCGCGCCGGCCGGCCTATCCTCGGCCTGACCGACGCGAGCGGCGACACCGCCTGGGCGCTGCGCGGCGCCGGCATCGCGGACATCGTCGCGCTCGACTCGGCCGACGCGATCGCCGCCGCGCTGCCCGACTTCGTCGCGCGCCTGCGCGCGGGCCAGGTCGCGCCGGCCGGCGCCGACGCGGTCGCGCGCGCGTCGCGGCAAAGCAGGACGGCCGAGCTGGCAGGGATGCTCGAGCAGCTATCCTCGCGCTGATCTGCATCCCCTTCCGCGCAACGCCGTGCTCCGAACGACGCGCCGCCCACCGATCTTTGTCGCCTTCTTCGCACTGCTGCTGACGCTGGCCGGCGCGGCCCGGGCCGACGACTTCGCTTGCGGCGCCGACGCACTGCGCCGCCTCGACGGCTATTACGCCGACGCCAAGCTGCTCGCGGCCGCGCCGCGGCTGCGCGCCTGGCCCGCCGCGCTCGCGACGACCGACGCGCAGTCCGCCGGAATCACCATCCGCGACGGCCGGGTCCACCTGAGCCTGGCGTGGCACGAAAGCGATGGCGGCGGCCATTGCGTGAGCGAGGACGCGCAGGGCCTGTGGCTGCGCCGCGCGTGGGACGGCAAGACCGTGCTCGGCCCGTACCGACGCGTCGCCGGCCCCCACGACAACGAGGCGCTGGCCTACCTCGCGCTGCTGATGCCCGGCTGCTTCGACAGCAGCGACGCGCACCGCTGGTGCTTCGCACGCGACGCGATCACGGTCGACGGCCGGCCGTTCGGCGGCAGCTTCAGCCTCGACCTCAGCGAGCTGCCCGAGTACGGCACCGTGCTCCAGAAAGGCATCTCGCCCGGCCAGCCCGAGCCGGCCCTGCCGCTGCTGGTCTTCGTGCCGACGCCGGCCGGCTGGGACGTCTACGCCGACGACTGGCTCACGCGCCCCGGCCATGCGGACGTGGTCCCGGGCAGGACCCGGCCGCTGTTCACGCTGGCGCGGCGGCCCTGAGGGGGCGTCCGCGCCGCCCGGCCTCGACGCGGGGCCCCGATCCTCCGAGTTACAAGTCGCCGCGTCCAGCGACATATACACGATTGACGTCAATAACGCGTAGCGTTAATATCGTCCCGTGACCATCAAGAGCTTTCGCTGCATGGACAGCAAGGCCTTGTTCGAAGGCCGCCGCGTCAAACGGTGGGTCAACATCGAGCGTGCCGCACTGCGAAAACTTGAGCAGTTGGAGGCCTCCTCCCGGCTGGAGGATCTGCGCGCACCGCCAGGCAATCGGCTGGAAGCGCTAGCCGGTGACCGGGCTGGGCAGCACAGCATGCGGATCAACGATCAATGGCGGGTGTGCTTCGTGTGGCGTGACGGCGCTGCGCACGAGGTCGAGATCGTCGACTACCGCTGAAAGGGGTTCGCCATGGGCAAACGGCAAGTCGCTCCGGTGACGCCCGGAGAAATGTTGGAAGAGGAATTCCTGCGGCCGCTGGGGCTGACGAAGTACCGGCTGGCCAAGGAGATCGGGGTGCCGCCTCAGCGCATCGGCGACATCGTGGCCGGCAAGCGCGCGATCACGGCCGATACCGACCTGCGCTTGTGTCGCTTCTTCGGCCTGAGCGATGGCTGGTGGCTGGCGCTGCAAATGCGTCATGACATCGAGGTCGCACGCGCCGCCATGGCAGCCGAACTCGAACAGATTCGGCGCTTCGAGCCACAGGCCGCCTGACGCTCGGCGCCGCCCCCGATCTCCTGCGGGAGCTGCGCGCCGTGGCGGCGACGGGGCCGGTCGTCCATCGACTCAGCGGCCGGCACGATGAGCGCAGCGTGTTCGAAAAAGTCATCCTCGAGGACTGGTCGTCCTTCGAGATCCATGTCATCGAGCCCTCGACGCGGATGCGGCCGCGCGCGCCGTTTCTGGCGCTGATCAACGTCCAGGACTATCTCGAGACCCGCCGTTCCGAAGACAAGCCGATCGGCCGCGCCACGGCACGCCCGTTCGTCAACGGCGAGGATGGCCTCGTCTGGGAGCTCTTCAACTGCATCAAGTGGCTGCGCCGCGGCGACACCGAATTTACAAGGCAATACCTGCAGCGGCTCGGCAGCGCCCTGGCCGACGACCGAGCGTCGTAGCCTTGCCTAGCGCGATCCGCGCCGGTTCGCAGCACATCATCGACCTCCTTTGGATTGTTGGACGAGCATACGCCCAGGGCGTATAGTCTCGATATGCTGACGGTCGTCGAGACGGCTCTCTTCCAGCGGCAATGGTCGATGTACTGGACAGAGGAGGAGCGAGGAAGCTTTGCCGCCTACCTTGCCGAGCACCCCAATGCCGGAGACGTGGTGCCCGAGTCCGGCGGCATCCGCAAGATTCGCTGGGGAAGGTCCGGATCGGGCAAGTCCGGTGGTGTGAGAGTCATCTACTTCACGCGCACCGAACTGGACGAGCTGGTGTTGCTGACGCTGTATGCCAAGTCCAGGACCGACAAGCTCACCGGGCAAAATCTGAAGGAGATTCGACGTGCCCTCGAAGAATAGACCCCTGACCGATGCCGAGCTGGCTGGGTATGAGGCGGGCCGAGACTTGGCAGCCGACCTGCTGCAAGCCGTTCGCGAGATGAAATCGGGCCAGGTTCGCGTGGTTTCGTCGCCCGTCATCGAAGCCCGCAAGAAAACGGGCCTGTCGCAGTCGCAGTTCGCCTCGCTGCTGGGTGTCTCGGTGCGAACGCTGCAGGGCTGGGAGCAGGGCCGAAAGCAACCCTCCGGTGCGGCTCGGACCCTGCTGGCGATTGCGAGCACCAACCCTGGTGCGCTGCTGGCGGTCGCTGGCAAATAGCAGACGCCGTGGAGACTGCCGGGCTTGCCCCGGGATTTTGTCTTCCTACGGCCGCTGGTTAGCATAGGGTCGACTCGCCCCTGAGTTTCGTCTTCCAACGCCCCGGCCAGGAAAGCAGGACCCCATGACGCCCAAGACCCCCCGCGCCATTCCCGAAGCGGCCAAGCGCTTCTTCGCCAATCCGAGCGCGCTGCCCGCCATGCCCGAGGTGGCGACGCGGCTGCTGCGCAGCTTCGACGATCCCAACGTGAGCATGGGGCAGCTGGCCGAGCTCATCGGCAAGGATCCGGTGCTGTCGGCCAAGGTCCTGCGGCTGGCCAACAGCGCGCGCTACAGCCCGTCCCACAACATCACCACGCTGAAGGACGCGGCGAACGCGCTCGGCATGGACCTGCTGCGCAACCTGAGCATGGCCGCGGCCATCTCCGGCGCGTTCCCGACCGTGACCGGCCTGGATCGCAAGGCGTTCTGGCGCCACGCCGTGTCGACGGCCGCCTACGCGCGCCTGCTGTCGAAATTCCTCGCGCTCGACGCCGACGCGGTCTACCTGGCCGGGCTGATGCTGCGCACCGGGCAGGTGCTGATGGCGATGGCCGAGTCGAGCAAGGTGGCCGATGTGGAAGGCCACGCGCAGGAGCCCGGCAGCCGCTACTCGCTCGAACAGTCGCGCTTCGACTGCACGCATGCCGACGTGACGGCCGGCCTGGCCCGGCACTGGCACTTCCCGGCGACCATGGTGCAGGCCTTCGCCGACGCCAACGACCCGATGGCCGTGAGCCCTTTCTCGCTGATGGCGGCCGTGCTGCACATGGCCGAGGTCCTGGCCGACGCCGCCGCCACCCACGACGACCCTGCCACGGCCTTGCAGGCCGCGGTGCCCGAGCTGGTCGACCACCTTCACCTGGATCTCGGCGAGCTGCGTCAGCAGCTGAGCGCGGCGGGCGACGTGGGTCAGGATATCGAAGCCATGCTCGGGTAGCGCGCTCATGGTCACGACGATCAAGCGGCACGACTTCAGCATCCTGGTGGTCGACGATTTCGCGACCATGAGGCGGATCATCTCGGGGCTGCTGCGCGAGCTCGGCTTTCGCAAGATCGCCGAGGCCGAGGACGGCCAGATCGCGCTGCGGGCGCTCGAGTTCGCGGCCGACGCCGGGGAGCCGATCCACTTCGTGCTCAGCGACGTCAACATGCCGGTGATGAACGGCTTCCAGCTGCTCGAAGCCCTGCAGGCCAAGCCTGAAGGCGATCCGCTCCGGAAGACGCCGGTCTTGCTGGTGACCGCCGAGGGGCGCAAGGAGGACATCATCCGCGCGGCCCAGCTCGGCGCGTCGGGCTATGTGGTCAAGCCCTTCACCAAGGACACGATCGGCGACAAGATGCATCTGATCCTGAAGAACCGCGGCCTGCTGGTCGAGTCTTAGGCCGGCTAACGCCGATACCGCCATAGTCGACAAGGCTGCTCCTCGTTGGCAAAATTGCCAACATGAAAGCCGAGCTGGTCACCCGATTCAAGGATGTGACGCCGGAAGGCGGGGTCATTGAGTTGGTGGTCTGGCGCGTACCGAAGCCGGTGCCGCCGAGTCAGCACGGCTTCAAGTACCGAGCGGCTTACACCCTCAACGGTGTGCGCTTAGTCGGTTTCGACAACGAGATAGGCAAGGGCGACCATTGTCACCTTGGCGGGCGCGAGCAGGGCTACGCGTTCGTATCCGTCGACCAGTTGATCGAGGACTTCATCGAGGCGGTCGACACCGCCAGGAGAGCGCCATGAGCCAAAGAATACTGACGATCACGCTGCAGCCGAACTGGAAGGCCGCGCTGCGGCAGACGGGCCGCAAGGCGACCAAACCAACCTACCAGGGCGAAGTACTGAATTTCGAGAGTCCAGGCGCTTTTTTTGGTTGCCTGACCGAGCGTCGCTGGGCCATTGTGCGCGCACTCCAGGGCCAGGGCGAGGTCGCCGTGCGCGAACTCGCGCGGCGCGTTCAACGTGACGTGAAACGCGTGCACGAAGACGTCGTCGCGCTGCTGGAGCTCGGCCTCGTCGAGCGCACCGAAGGCGGCGGTGTGCAGTGCCCGTTCGAATCCGTGCGGATCGACATGGAACTGCGGGCTGCCGCTTAGCGAGTCCGCCCTGAACAACTCGTTTTCAGCCGCGCACCAGCGTCGGCCGGTATGAGTTGGCGGCGCGGAGTCGCAACATGGCCGAGGCCGCTTGCAGCCCCCACGTGATCGCCATGGCGACCAAGCCCA